>SXGT01252288.1_pt1 | contig 25870 bp, 17 predicted proteins | sample 3176221 | NCBI WGS metagenome assembly SXGT01 (sample SAMN11356862, study PRJNA531348) | freshwater metagenome | isolation source: freshwater sample F1-120 | place: China: Fuxian Lake, Yuxi | collected 2017-12-25
CGGCGGTGGAGGGCGGGGTGGGGTTGGCGGGGGGCTTCGTGGGCAGGCTGGAGCCCGGCGGGCTGGTGGGGGCGCATGCGGGGGTGGGGGCGATCTTCGCGCTGGGGCTTGAGGGGGAGGGCGGGCGGGTGTCCTGGGGGGCGGCGCTCTCGTCGGAGCTGGGGGGAGCGGCGACCGGGCTGGCTTCGGATGGGGCGGGCGGGGCGGTGGTGAGCGGGCGGATCGAGGGGGCGATGGAGATCGGGGGCGGGCGGATCGAGGGGGGGCAGCGGCAGCTTGTGGCGCGGCTGCGGGGCGACGGGTCGGTGGCCTGGGCGCGGTCGTGGGAGGGTGGCGGGGTGGGCGGGGAGGCGGGGCCTGGGGTGGTGCTGGGTGAAGGGGGTGAAAAGGTCTTTGTTTTCGGTGGGTTGGGTGCGGCTGGCGATCTGGGGTGGGGGGAGGTGTCGCCGCTTGGGGAGCGGGAGGTCTATGTCGTCGGGTTCGATGTGGCGGAGGGGTCGGCGCTGGGCGGGCGCTTGTTGGGCAATGGGGGGAGGGGTCAGGCGAGGTCGGCGGCGGCGGAGGGGGGAGGCGGTGTGGTGCTGGTGGGGTCCTTCGAGGGGGAGGCGGGCGAGCTGGGGGATGGGGAGGCGGCGGAGGGCGTCGACGGGTTCTTGATCCGGTTGGAGCCGTGAGGGTGGAGATCGGGGGTCGGTTGCAAGTCGTGGGGGATGATGCGACAAGGGCTCGAGAAGGACGACGAGCAGAGGAGGGTGCCATGGGGATCGGGGGGGGGTGGTTTTCGAGGGCGGCGGGGCCAGTCGCGCTGGCGGCGTTGATGCTGGCGGCGCTGTCGGCGGGGTGTGATCGCGGCGGTGCGAAGGGCGAGGGCTCGGGCGAGGGCGCGGGAGAGGGCGCGGGAGAGGGCGGCGGCGCGTCGCCGTCGGGGCCTGTGGAGGTGACCTTCTGGTATTCCTATGGGGGGAAGAACAAGGAGGTGACCGAGGCGTTGATCGCGCAGTTCAACGCGAGCCACCCGGCGATCAAGGTCAAGGGGACCTACCAGGGCGATTACTTCGAGGCGCTGGCGAAGCTGCGGGTGGCGGCGCGCTCGTCGAGCGGCCCGGTGGCGGCGCACGTCATCGGGGAGGCGCTGCCGGAGCTGTGGACGAAGGGGATGGTCGAGGATCTGGAGCCTTACGCGCGGGGGGAGGGCGGGGCGACGAAGCTGGACGAGGGGGATCTGATCCCGGCGCTGACGCAGGACGGGTACTTCGACTACCACGGTCAGGAGGTGCCCTTGTTCGCGCTGCCCTTCAACCGCTCGACGCCGATCGTCTACTACAACAAGCGGATGTTCAAGGAGAAGGGGCTGTCGCCGCCGACGACCTGGGAGGAGCTGCGCGGGCACGCCGCGGCGCTGACGGTGCGCGAGGGCGAGAAGACGAGCGTGTGGGGCTTCGAGGTGCCGGTGGACTGGTGGTTCTGGTACGGGCTGCTGCACCAGGCCGGGGGGAGGCTCCTGAGCGAGGACGGCAAGCGGGCGGCCTTCGGCGGCGAGCCGGGCCAGCGGGCGCTGCAGCTCCTGGTGGACATGGCGACGAAGGACAAGACGATGCGCGCGCCGCAGGGTCGCGACTTCAACGCCTGGGAGGCGGCCAACACGGACTTCATCAACGAGCGCGTGGCGATGATCTGGACCAGCACGGCCTTCTTGTCCTTCTTCCAGGAGAGCGCGAAGTTCGAGTTCGGGACGGCCTTCTTGCCGGGTGACAAGGTCAAGGCGGTGCCGACGGGCGGGACCTTCTTCGTGATCTCGAAGAAGGCGGGGGCGAAGGAGAAGGCGGCGGCCTGGGAGTTCCTGCAGTGGATGACGGCGACGAAGCAGACCATCTACTGGTCGCGCAACACAGGCTACATGCCGGTGCGGCGCTCGGCGCTGGACGATCCGGAGATGAAGGACTTCATGGCGAAGAACCCCGATTACATGACGGCGATGAACCAGCTTGAGCACGCGGTGCGCTTCCCCTTCACGACGGCGCTGCTGGAGATCCAGCGCAACCTGTTGCAGCCGCAGCTGGAGGCGCCGGTGGTGGGCAAGGGGGAGGTGGGGGAGATCTTGACGAAGGCGCAGGCGGACGCGGACAAGCTGCTGTCGCGCTAAGGGGGGGTGTGTTGGTCAGGCTCGGATCGCACAAGGTGAAGGAGGCCCTGACGGGCTGGTCGCTGGTGTTGCCGTCGATGGCGCTCTTCGCGGTCTTCTTTCTTGTGCCGGTGGCTCACGCGTTCTGGCTGAGCCTGCACAGCTGGGATCTGGTCACGGAGCCGAAGTGGGTGGGGCTGGCGCAGTACGCGGAGCTTTTTGGCTCGTCGGTCTTCCGGGAGGTGCTGGTCAACACGGCGGTCTACGCGGGGGCGTCGGTGGCCGCGACGATGGGGCTGGGGCTGGGGCTGGCGGTGCTGCTCAACCGCAAGGGGGCGATCTTTGCGGCGCTGCAGGGGGCGATCTTCACGTCGTACATCGTCTCGTGGGTGGGCGTGTCGCTCTTGTGGATCTGGCTGCTGGACTCGGAGTACGGGCTGGTCAACCACCTGCTGGCGCCGCTGGGGTTGGGGCCGGTCAACTGGCTTGGGGATCCGGACGTGGCGCTGTGGTCGCTGGTGGGGGTGACGGTGTGGAAGACGGTCGGGTACGACATGGTGATCTTCCTGGCCGGGCTCCAGAGCATCCCCGAGGATTTGAATGAGGCGGCCGCGATAGACGGCGCCGGGCCCTGGTCGAGGTTCCGGTATGTGACGCTGCCGCAGCTGGCGCCCACGACGCTCTTCTTGCTGATCACGTCGATGATCATGACCTTCCAGGGCTTCGACGTGGTGCGGATCATGACGCAGGGCGGGCCGATCCACTCGACGACGATCTACGTCTATTACGTCTACGAGCAGGCCTTCGTGGCGGTCAGGGTGGGCTACGCCTCGGCGGCCATCGCGGTCTTCTTCGCGATCCTGATGGCGATCACGGTGGTGCAGTTCCGGTTCTTCTCGGCCGGCCGTCGGGGGGCAGACGCGTGAAGAGGGACACCCACCCGACCTTGCAGGCCGGGGCGCTGGCGGCGCTGGTGGTCGTGGCGCTGCTGGAGGTGACGCCCTACCTGTGGATGGTGGTGACCTCGCTCAAGACGCTGCCGGAGACGCTGGCGCTGCCGCCCTCGTGGTGGCCCGAGGTGATCCAGTGGTCCAACTACGCCGAGGTCTGGCGCTCGGCGCCCTTCTGGACCTACCTGCTCAACTCGATCTTCATCGCGACGTCGATCGCGGTCATCCAGGTCGCGCTCTCGTGCATGGCGGGCTTCGCCTTCGCGCGGCTGCGCTTCCCGGGCCGCGAGGTGCTCTTCTACGTCGTGCTGGCGTGCCTGATCATCCCGGCCCAGGTGCGCTTCGTGTCGATCTACACGATGCTGGACGACTTCGGGCTGATCAACACCTACACGGCCCAGATCCTGCCGCACGCGCCCAGCGCGCTGGGGATATTCCTGATGCGGCAGGCCTACCTGGCCGTGCCGCAGGAGGTGATCGACGCGGCGCGGCTGGACGGCGCCGGGACGCTGAGGATCCTCGTCGGGGTGCTCGGCCCGCTGGTGGCGCCGACGATCATGGCCCTGGCGCTCTTCTCCTTCGTCTACCACTGGAACGACTACTTCTGGCCGCTGGTGATGACCTTCGACGAGGGGGTCCGGCCGCTGCCGCTGGGGGTGGCGCTCTTGAGGGAGCAGGGGACGGGCTCGCGCTGGCACCTGATCATGGCCGGCAACGTCATCCTGGTGGCGCCGCTGCTGGTGCTCTTCGTGCTGGCCCAGAAGAAGATCGTCAAGGCCTTCGTGGTCGTCTCGATGAAGTGAGGCGCGCGGCCGGCTCAGCGCCGGGCGGCCTCGACCTCGCGCTGCTCGCGCTCATAGAGGGCGAGCATGTCGCGCACGATGGAGAGGTTGCGCCGGTTCGTCGCGTGGTCATGCTCCACGTCCAGGCCAGCCATCAACAGCTCCACCTCGCCGAGCAAGTCGCACAGGTCGCTGAGCAGCGCAGGGTCACAGGAGGCGCGGTTCTTGCCGGCGAAGTTCTCGCGGTAGTCGGCCATGACGGCGTTGGCGGCGTTGGCCAGGGCGTCGACGCGCTCGGGGATGCCCGCCTCGCGCTGGGCCTTCTCGATCTCGCGCAGCTCCTTCTTGTACATCGCGAGGTGATCGGTGACCGTCTTGATGTTCTGGATGTTGGAGGTCGATTTGAGGCCGGCGTCCCTGTGGGACTGCATCCGATCCCGGTAGTGCTCCAGGTTGTTGATCATGCGCAAGAGCAGCGCCGGACGCCTGGACAGGCGCGACTTGTTGGCGAAGTGCAGCCGGTAGAGCTTGAACTGGTCGTTGGCCAGCCCCGCGAGCACCTCGGCCTTCTGGTCGATGAGCCCCATGCCCCTGGCCGCCACGATCTCGCCTCGCTCCCTCACGTAGGTCCGCAGGCTCTTGCCCACCACCTCGAGGTCGTCCCGGAGGGCCTGGCCCGGGTGGACCTCGGCCAGCGCGGTCATCCGGGTCTGGATCCCCTTGAGGCCCTCGACGCACTCGGCCAGCAGGCCCAGGTCGCGGGTCGCGCGGGGCTTGCCGGCGAAGTGGCGGCGGTAGCGGAAGATGATGAAGTTGGCCCGCAGCCCAAGCGCGCTGGCCTCCATGACCTCCGGGCCTATGGCCTGGGCCTCCCGGATGGCCTCTCGCTCGCTGTGGTACATGTGAAGCCGCTCGTTGAGCTGACCCTTGAGCTCCGCCGAGCCCGCCGAGTCCAGCTCCTCCAGGAAGGCCCCGGTTTCCTCGATCAACGCGTCGAGCTCGGCCAGATCGCGCGTCACGCGGGCGTGGCCCGCGAAGCGCATCGTGTAGCGCGCGTGCAGCTGCTCGGCCTTTCGCTCCAGGAGGGTCAGATCAACGCTCATCGCTTCCTTGTCCATCAGTCGTGTCATTGCAGTGGGTCGATCGGCGTCGCCGACCGCGCGGTCGTCTTCAGTTAAGCGCCGCGCGCCGCTTGACAAGTAATTTAGTCTTGGCTTATTTGTTCATTTGACTGGGCTAACTTTCGAGTTAGGGGTTTTGAACATGAAGGCCAGGTGCGATCTCGGGTGGGTGCTGGGGGGTGCGATCGCGGTGGCGTGCGGCGTCATGGGCTGCGATCTGTTGTTGACCGAGGCGCCGCCTGCCGGGGATGACTTCGTGTCGCCCTTGCCGGGCCTGTCGCCGTCCTTGAACAGGGCCTTTCTGGACGGCGATGGGGCCTTCGAGCAGGCCTTTACGGCGCAGACGGGCCTGGGGCCGCTCTTCAACCACGTCAGCTGCGAGGGGTGTCACCCCGGCGACGGGCGCGGGACGGAGGCGGAGGCCTTCTTCCGCTTCAGCCAGGGCGGCGATCTGCTGCGCGAGATCGGCGGCCCTCAGCTGCAGGACAGGGCGCTGCCCGGCGTGGCGCCCGAGGTGCTGCCCGAGGGGGTGGACACGTCACGGCGGCTGCCGCCGCCGGTCTTTGGCATGGGGCTCATCGAGGCGATCCCCGCCACGACGATCCTGGCGCTGGCCGACCCCGACGACGAAGACGAGGACGGCATCTCTGGGCGCCCGAACTTCGTCGCGCCGGCCGCCTTCGTGCCTGCGGATCAGGTCGGCGCCGGCCCTGGGCTTCAGCTTGGGCGCTTCAGCCGCAAGGCCAACGTGTCGTCGCTCGTCCAGCAGGTCGCCGAGGCCTACCACCAGGACATGGGGATCACGAGCGACCTCATCCCGCTGGAGAACCCCCACCCGCAGGCCGGCGGCCCCGTCTTTGACGCCGCGCCCGATCCCGAGATCTCTGCCTCGACGGTGATGTCGGCCACCCTGTACGTCCGGCTGCTGGCGCCCCCCAGGCAGCAGCCGCCGACGGGCGCGGCCCTGGAAGGCGCCCGGATCTTCGCGCAGGCGGGCTGCGCCGCCTGCCATGTCCCGACCCTCAAGACGGGCCCGCATGCGATCCCCCAGCTCAGCGAGGTGGACGTCAACCTCTACTCCGACCTCCTGCTGCACGACATGGGGCCGGCGCTGGCCGACGGCCGCCCTGACGGGCAGGCCACCGGCTCGGAGTGGCGCACGGCCCCGCTGTGGGGGCTCAGGGTCGCCTCCGACTTCACCGGCGGGCAGACCTTCTACCTGCACGACGGCCGCACGACCTCCCTCCACGAGGCCATCATCCTCCACGGCGGCGAGGCCGAGGCGTCCGTTCGCGCCTATGAGAGCTCCGGCGAGGAGGGGCAGGCGGCGCTGCGCGCCTTCCTGTTGACGCTGTGAGCCGAGGAGCGAGCCCGTGAACCCCGATGACGCTGTCAACGACCCGGCGCCACCGCCAGGCGCCATCACCCGCCGCCAGCTCGTCGCGGGGATCGCGCCGCCACCGCCCGGCGCCATCACTCGCCGCCAGCTCGTCGCGGGGATCGCGCTGTGCGGCGGCGCGCTGTGCGGCGCGCTGCTCGGGGTCGCGGGCTGCGCCGCGGCGCCGCGCTTCGAGGGTCGCCTCGAAGACGACGCGGTCCTGATCGATCTTGCCGAGCTGGAGCGCGCAGCGCCAGGGGCCAGCGGCGTGATCATCGCGCTGCCCGGTCGTCGGGAGACTGTGCTGCTGCTGCGCGACGATCAAGGCGGCTGGTCGGCGCTCTCGGGGGTTTGCACGCACCAGGGTTGTCAGGTGCAGCCCGGCGCGGGCTTCGCGCGCTGCCCCTGCCACGGCTCGACCTTCGACATCGAGGGTCAGGTCGTGCGCGGCCCGGCGCGCCGCGCGCTGCCCAGGTACGCTCTGGAGCGCGCCGGGGGCGACCTCAAGATCAAGCTGCAATGACGCCCTGGGCGCGCCGGCGCGGCGCGCAGGGCCCGGTGTGTCGAGGTTTTTATATTGATTTCAATGGGTTGGCGCTGCGCGCGGGCGCGGTGAGGGCATCGGGGGGGGAGGCATGGCGTCGAGATCGAGGGTCCTTGAGGGTGGGCAGGCGGGCTTGGGCGGCTTCGCGCCGCGCTTCTTGAAGGCAGCGGCGTGTGTTGTGGCGCTGGTGTCGTCGGGGTGGGCTTCGGAGGTGTACGCGCAGAAGTCGGGGGCGGAGGTGCCCGATCCGAGGGCGATGGTGGAGGGCGGGATCTACGACAAGCCCTTCATCGCGCGGCTTGGGGCCACGAGCCTGGGCGGCTACGCGGATCTCCAGTTTCGCTTTGAGCGGGTCGACGGGGTGACGGAGGCGTTGACCTTCGTGCCGGAGCGCTTCAACCTCTTCACCTTCAGCCCCGTGTCCGAGCGGGTCCGTGTGATCGCCGAGCTGGAGATCGAGGAGGCTGGCGAGGAGATCGCGCTGGAGCTGGCCGCGGTGGACTTCGAGCTGCATCCGGCGGCCATCTTCCGGGCGGGCGTCCTGCTGGCGCCGCTGGGTCGCTTCAACCTGGCCCACGACGCGCCGGCCAACGATTTGATCGATCGGCCGCTGGTGAGCACGGAGATCATCCCCTCGACGCTCTCGGAGGCCGGGATGGGCTTCTATGGCTTCGCGGCGCCCTCGGCCTCCTGGCTCTTGACCTGGGAGCTCTACCTGGTCAACGGGCTGGCCGACGTGGTGGCGGCGGACGAGGGGACCCGCGTGGCCGCGGGCAAGGGGAACTTCGAGGACAACAACAACTCGCCGGCCTTGACGGGGCGCTTCGGCCTGAGCCCGACGCCGTCGTTGAACCTGGGGGCGTCCTTCCACACGGGACGCTATAATGTCTTCAAGATCGAGGGGTTGAAGGTGGACAACCCGCGCATGTTGACGATCGTGGCGCTGGACTGGGAGGGGCGTTGGGGCGACTTGACGCTGGAGGGCGAGGCGGCGGGCGCGTTCATCGATCTGCCCGGGTCGCTGTCGGGCCTCTTCGCGCGGCGCCAGCGCGGGCTCTACACGCAGCTCGGCTACCGCTTCCTGGACGGGGCCGTGGACGCCCTCCCGCGGTCGTCCTTCAACGCCTCGGTGCGGCTGGATCTGGTGGATTTTGATACGGAGGTTGCCGGCGACGACGTGCGCAGGTTGACCCTCGGGGTGAATTTCAGGCCCACGGACGACACGGCGTTGAAGCTGGACTATCAGGCGACCCAGGAGCGGGACGGGCTGTTGAACCCGACGCGCTCTGCGGCGCTGCTCTTTGGCGTGGCGTCCTACTTTTGAGGGATCGGGGGAGGCGCCGCTGATCGAGCGGCCATCCCCGTCGGGCCGGGTCGCGTCCTGCTCTTGAGGGATCAGGGGTCCGGGGTGAGGCGTCGCCCGGGGAGGAGGACGGCGAGGCCGCCGCCGGCGACGGCGACGAGGAGCTGCATGGCGCTGATGAAGAGGCCCATGGCGACGGCGGCCTCGGCGGGGGTGTCGGACAGCGCGCCGAAGACGGCGGCGAAGACGGCCTCCCGGACGCCGATGCCGGAGGGGGTGAGCATGACGAGGTGGCTGAGGTAGAGGAGGGGGAAGATCGCGGCCAGGAAGAGGGGGGAGGCGGCGGCGCCGATGGCGTTCAGGGCGAGCGCGAAGACGCCGAGGATGCAGAGGGCCTCCAGGGTGGACAGGGCCAGAGTGGTCGGCGAGATGCGCAAGACGGCGCCTGTGGGGCGCGGGCGGTGTCGGATGAGGGCGGAGACCGCGACGGAGAGCGCGGTCAGGCCGAGGACGAGCCAGGGCAGCCATCCCAGGGCGCCGATGGGCATCAGCAGGCCGGCGCCGAGGCCGATGATGCCGACGACGACGCTCAAGAGCGCGGTGTCGAGCAGGATGCTCTCGGCCGCCAGCGCCACGTCGCGTCGGTCGCGGCTGACGGCCCAGGTCTTGAGGGCCTCCGAGACCGGGATGACCAGGTTGATCAGCATCCCGATGAGCTGGACGCGCAGGAGCCAGGCCACGGGCCTCTGGAGCAGGGGCAGGCCCTGGATCATCGCCGCCCACTTGACCACGCGCAGGACGCGCTGGAGGGCCGTCAGCGCGGCTCCGGCGGCGAAGAAGGGCAGGTTCTCGACCTGGAGGAGGAGATCCCAGGTCTGTCGGTCGGTGAAGGCCAGGACCAGGGCCAGGATGGCGGCGGCGGCGGCGAGCCGGAGCAGGCCGCCGGCCCAGCCGCGGCTGGTCAGGTTGTCGAGGGGGTGGTGGGCTTCGGGGGTCAGTTGAGCGCTCATGTCCTGTCGGGTTTGTCGAGAGGTCCGGTCCTTCGAGTCCAAACGGGGACTACAGTGGCCATTGTTCCCTGACGCGCAAGTCAACCGCGCTCGGTGAATCGCGCGGGGGGTCGCGGAGCTTGACGAAGTGGGTTATAAGGGGCGTCATCTTCAGCAGTGAGGGGCTTTGATGAGCGACACGATCACGCGGGGTGTGAGGGTTCAGACCGAGGGCTTCTTCATCCCCGAGCGCAGCGCGCCCGAGCGGGGCTATTACTTCTTCGCCTACCGGGTGAGGATCTCCAACGAGGGGCCGAGGCGGGTCCAGCTCATCAGCCGCCGTTGGGTGATCACGGACGCCAACGGTGAGGTGAAGGAGGTGCAGGGTGCGGGGGTGATCGGCGAGCAGCCTTCGCTGGAGCCTGGGCAGTCCTTCGAGTATGTGAGCGCCTGCCCGCTGCCGACGCCCGTGGGGGCGATGCAGGGGAGCTATCAGATGGTGTACGGGGACGGTGAGGGCTTCGACGCCGAGATCGCGCCCTTCACCCTGGCTCGCCCCGGCGTGTTGAACTGAGCCCAAGGAGTGACGCGAATGCTATTCCCCGATCTGGCCGCCCACCTGCCTGCGGGCCTCGACGCCGACAAGGTCACGGCCTGCGTGACGATCCACGCGGGGATCTCCAGCAGCTCCGGCGAGACGCACCTGCTGGTCCACGGGGGCCAGATGGTGGCGATCTCGCGGGTGTCGAGCGTCTTCCCCTTTGCGATCTTCGGGCTGGATCAGAGCCGGCCGCCGAGGCTGGAGAGCCGCTATGGGTCCCAGCGGATCTTCTTGCGGACCAAGGACGGGATTGAGCACTGGTTGACGCTGGCGGACGTGGACAAGGCCAGCGCGCTGGAGTCGCTGGCCGCGCTCTACGAGGGCTGCGGGGCCTGGCAGGAGCTGGTCACGACGCTCAAGGCGGAGATCGAGCGCTCGACCTCGGAGGGGGAGCGCGCGCCGCTGCGGCGGCGGCTGGCCGGGGTCCTGGCCGACAGGCTCGGCGACGCCGAGGGGGCCGTGGGGATCTTGCGCGACGTGCTGCTCTACCACCCCGAGGACGGCGCGTCGATCGACGCGCTGGCGGCGATCTTCGCCTCCGGCCGCGCCCGCTCGGCCTGCCGCCTGCTCCTGGAGCCCGCCTACGTCCGGGCCGAGCGCTGGGAGGAGCTCGTCGTGATGCTCCGGCTGGATCTGGAGGATCTGGACATCCCGTCGCGGCGCCATGAGCTGCTCATGCGGATCGTGGACATCTGCTTTGAGCGGCTCGGCGAGCCGAGCCGCGCGATGGACGTGTGCGGGGAGGTGCTGCTCGACAGGCCCGGCGATCTGATGGCGCGCGAGAAGCTCGAAGAGGTCGCCGCCGCCGCCGATGAGTGGACGCGCGCGGCGAGGATCTTGAGCGCGGCGTCCGAGGCCGCCTCGGAGGTCGCCGACCGGCTGGCGCTCTCGGAGCGGCTGGGCGAGGTGCTGGAGCACCGCCTTGGCGATCTGGCGGGCGCCGAGGCGGCCTGGTCGCGGGTGCTGTCGCTGGACGCGGGGCGCGTGGCGGCCTACGAGGCGCTGCGCCGCCTGCTGACCCTCCAGCGTCGGTGGCCCGAGGAGGCCGCCCTCTATGAAGGCGAGATCGCCCACAGCGCGCCGGCCCGCCAGGTCGAGCTGCTGCTGGCTCTCGGGCACCTTCAGGAGGATCGGCTGCAGGATCAGGTCGCCGCCGTGGCCTCCTTCGAGCGGGCCCTGGCGCTGGACGCGGCCCAGGAGGAGGCCGCGGAGCATCTGGAGCGGATCTTCTCCGAGGGGGGCCAGTGGTCGAGGCTCTTCGCGCTGCTGGAGCGGCGCGCCGGGGCGGCGCTCGATCCGTCCGAGCGCGCCGAATTGCTGTTGCGGCAGGCTCAGATAGCCTTCGAACTGCTGGATCGCCCGACGGTCGCGATAGACCTCTGGTACAAGGTGCTGGACCTGCGGCCGCGCGATCCGGGGGCGCTGCGGGGGCTCTCGGGGGGGCTGGAGGCGGCGGGGCGCTGGCTGGATCTGGTTGAAGTGCTGGAGGATCTGGTCGAGATCACCAAGGCGCCCGCGGAGCTCCTCGACGCCAGCCGCAAGCTCGGCCGGATCTGGAAGAAGCAGCTCCACAACGACGCCCGCGCCCTGCCGTGGTGGGTCAAGGTCTCGGCGGCGTCGCCCCAGGACGTCGAGGCGCTCACGGCCATCACGACCATCGCCGAGCGCCAGGGCGACGACAAGGCGCTGGTCGGCGCGCTGGCCCCGCTCATCCCCTTGCTGCCGGAGGGAGAGCGGCTCGCGGCTCTGATCAAGCTCGCCGCCGCCCACCAGCGCCTCGGCCAGCCCGAGGCCGCGCTGGCCGCCTGGAGCCGCGCGCTGGAGATCGACGGGGGGCACCCCGAGGCGCTCGACGCCCTGGAGCGCCTCTACACCGAGAAGAAGCGCTGGGATGGCCTCGCCCAGATCCTCAAGGTGCGGCTTGACAGGGCCGAGGACGCGCCCACGAAGATCGCGCTGCTGGAGCGCCTCGGCGACCTCCAGCACGACAAGATCGCGGACGCCGACGCGGCGGTGGGCGCGTGGCGCGCGATCCTGGCGCTGGACGCTCGCCATGCCGGGGCCATCGAGCGCCTCCACAAGCTCTACAAGGCCAGCGGGCGCTGGCCCGCGCTGATCGAGCTGCTCCTGGCGCAGCGCGCCAACGCCGCCGATCCCGAGAAGCGGCTGGCGCTGGCCCACGAGGCCGCCGCCATCACGCGAGATCTGACGAAGCAGCCCGAGCGCACCTTCGAGATCCTGGTGTCGGCCCTGCCCGACGGTTGGCGCGACAAGGCGCTGATCCAGGAGCTGGGCAAGCTGGCCGCGCGCACCGGCTCGTGGCGCCCGCTGGCCGACGCGCTGCTCGTCGTCGTCGGCCAGCAGCTCGACGCCGAGGATCGCGAGGCCGCCCATGCGGCCCTCGACGAGGCCATCAGGCCCGTGGCCGTCAGCGACAACATCCACGACGCCGTCGTCATCTACAGGCACCTGGCCGCCGGCGCCGAGGCGCAAAAGGACGTCGAGCACGCGATCGCCTGGATGCGCAGGGCGCTGGACTCCAACCCCGGCCGCGCCGAGACCTGGGCGGCGCTGCGCCGAGCCCTGCGGGACGCGCGGCGCTGGGAGGAGCTGGCGCGGCACCTGGAGGCCATGGCCAAGGTCGAGGCTCGCGGGATCGAGGATCCGGTCGAGGTCTACAACGAGCTGGCCTTCGTCTGCGAGACCCACCTGGGCGACAGCGCCCGAGGCCAGGAAGCCCGGAAGATGGCCGAGGAGATCGGGACGCGCTCGGCCAGGGTGCTCTACGCGCTCTTCGCCGCGCTGCTCGCCCTGGCCGCTGGCGTCGCGATCTTCATCACGGTCGGGCAGGGCTGATCCTCGCGCGTCGGGGTCCCTCCGGTGCGATGGGGCGGCGCGCGCCTTCGCGTTCTTGAGGCGTATCTTATCGTTTTTAAAGAATATTTTCGCGTTCTTGCGGCGCGTCTTTGCGCAGGGCGGCGCCGATCGTCGCGCCCTCGCAGATCGCCACGCCTTTGCAGATCGGGTCGCCTCGCCTCGCGCGTCTCGCGTCGCCGCGCCAGGCGCAGCTTGTGTCGCCGCGCCTCGCTCGGGTCATTGCGCCTCGCGCAGCCTGTGTCGTCGCGCGGGCGGCTCAGGCGAGCTGTCGCAGCTCGGCCTCGACGGCCTCGACCTTGTCCTGGTTGCCCAGCGCGCGCCACTGGCCCAGGGCCAGTTCGAAGGCGCCGCGGGCCCGCTGGTGCTCGCCGGCCTCGCGGGCGAGCGCCCCGGCGAGCTGGGCGGGCCAGGCGATGTCGGGATCGCTGAGGTTCGTCTCGGCCAGCAGGGTCAGGGCGGCCTCGTGGTGGCGGTCCCAGGCGGCCCAGTCGCGGGCGGCGGCGGTGGTCGGCAGGATGTTGGCGTGGACGGCGCCGAGGAAGACCTTCCGGCCGGACTCCTCCAGGACGACGCGGACGGCTTCGAAGAGGCGCCTGGACTCGCCGTAGCGGCCCCGGGCCAGCAGGACGAGGCCGAGGTTGAGCTGGGGCAGGGTGGTGGCGCCGGCGCCGACGGCCTCGTAGAGCTCCAGCGCGCGGCGGTAGTCGGCCTCGGCGCCGTCGAGGTCGCCGCGATATCGGGCGATCTCGGCGCTCGCGTTGAGGCAGTGCGCGAGGCCGAGCTGGTTGCCCAGGGCCTCGAACATCTCCATGGCCATGGCGTTGAGCAGGGCGCTGCGATCGATGTCGCCGAGGCTCTGGACGTGCTGGCTCAGGCCGCGCAGGCAGTCGGCGGCGCCGACCTGATCGTCCTGGCTGCGGCAGATCTGCAGGGCCTGTTCGAACCAGGCGATGCGCTGCTCGCGGCTGTCGCGGTTGCCGCGCATCTGTCCCAGGGCCCTCAAGCACCCCGAGAGGCCGCGCGCGTCGCCGATCTCCTCAAAGGCCCGCATCGCCTGGAGGGTGAGATCGTGGGCGGCGTCGAGGCCGCCCTGCCCGCGGTGGGCGTGGGCGAGGCAGAGCAGCGCCTCGGCGCGTGCGTCGGGGTGGTGGTGTCGCTCGGCGACCTCCAGGGCCTGGGTCGCCCAGGTGACCGCGTCGGCGGGCGTGCCGCGCTGGACGTGGATCCTGGCCCGCTGGGTCCAGATCCTGGCCACGCGCGGATCGCCGGGGGCGGGATCGAGGGCCTCGACGGCCTGCTCCTGGAGGCGGAGCAGGGCCGAGGCCGCTCTGTAGTCGCTGGCGTCCAGGCGAGCCTGGACGGCGTGGCCGAGGTGTTCGAAGGCGGCGGCGGGGTCGCCGGCCTCCAGCAGGTGGGCGCCGAGCCTGTCGCGGGGCGGCGAGGGCTGGTCGGCCAGCGTCTGGGCGCAGGCGAGGTTGAGGCGGCGCCAGCGCCCGGCCTCGCGTGCGCCGTGCTCCAGGCTCTCGCGCAGCATCGTCTGGGTGAAGCTCCAGCCGCCGGCGAAGGCCTCGACCAGCCGGTGCGGAAGCAGCGTGGCCCCCAGATCCGGCGTCGGGACGCCCAGCCGCCGGCACGCCTCCTGCCACTCGCCCTGATCGACGTGGTGGCCGAGGGCGGCGGCCAGCTCCAGCGCCAGCGCCGCCTCGGGGGGCTGTCCTTCGAGCAGGCGCTCAAGGCGGTCGGCCCAGACCTGGTGGAGGCTGTCGGGCAGCCGCGCCCGCTCGCCGGCGGCCAGGACGAAGCCCGTCGGCCCCACCTCCAGGACGCCGCGCTGGACCCAGTCCCCGACGAGCTGGATGGCGAAGAGGGGGTTGCCCGCCGTGCGCTCCTCGACCCGCTGGGCCAGCTCCCCCCCCAGCCCCAGCAGCCCTCGCACCAGCGAGGCCCGGTCGCGCAGCGCCAGCGGGCCGACCACCAGCTCCTCGACCCCCGGCCGCCGGGCCAGCGCCTCGATCTGCGCGGCCTCCTCCGGGCACTCGGCCAGCGCCTCCTCCTGGAGGGTGGCCAGCATCAGGATGGGCCGCGCCAGCCGCCGCTGGCGCTCCAGCACGAAGTCGGCGAAGGCCAGCGCGTCGGCGCCCCACTGCACGTCGTCCAGCCACACGATCACCGGCCGCTCCAGCGCCTCGCGCTCAAGCAGGCGAGCGATCAGCACGTATCGCGACGCCGGGGTCCCCAGCCGCACGACCGCCTCCCCGTGCTCCTGCGCCGGCGCCAGCAGCTCGGTCAGCGCGTGCCACTCGTAGCTGTCGTCCAACCCCCTGGCCCGCAGCAGCCGCTCGATCCTGGCCTGGATCTCGACCCTCGACTCCAGGCCCAGGCACCGCAAGTGCGCCGAGACCATCCGCGAGAGCCCCTCGGTGGCGTCCGAGCGCGGCCCGTGGGTGGCCTTGAGCTGCGCGGCGCCCCCGACCTCGTGCGCCCGCTCGCAGATCCACTCCACCAGCCGCGAGGCCCCCGCCCCCGTCGCCCCCCTGACGAACATCAGCCGCGCTCGCCGGCTCTCGTCCACCTCCCGCAGCGCCGACCAGATCCGGTCCCGCTCGGCCTCGCGCCCCGCCAGCGGGATCGTCCGCAGCCCGTAAAGCCCCAGGCCCGCGCCGACGAGCTGCATCCCCAGACCCGGCGCGTCGCTGCGACGCCAGCTCTCCGGCAGCTTCGGCCTGGCCCAGTCCCCCAGCCCCTCGACCGCGACCGTGGGCGCCAGCGCCACGCCCTCGACCGGGCCGGTCTCAAGCGTCTCCCCGTCCACCAGCGTCGATCCCGGCCCCGACGCCGCCCCAGGCAGCGTGTCGGCCCTGGCCTCCATCCGCGTCGGCGTGCTCATCGGCGCCAGATCTACGATCCAGCGCCCCGAGCGCGTCTGCGGCGCCATCAAGTCCACCTCGACCGCGTCCGGATCGCCCAGCCTCTCGAGCGCGTGCGACGCGTGCGCCGCCATCGAGAACCTCGCCTGGGGCGCCTTGGCCATCATCCCCGCCAGCCAGCCGTCGAAGCCCTCAGGCACCGGGATGATGGGCTTGAAGGCCGGCAGATCGGCCCGGATGTGCTTGAAGGCGATCTCCCAGAAGTTCGACCCGTCGTAGACCGGCGCCCCGCACGCCATCTCCCAGGCCAGGCACCCCATCGCGTACAGATCCGTCCACGGCCCATAATCGCGCCACAAGCCCTCGAACTGCTCCGGCGCCATGTACTGCGGCGTCCCCATCGACTGTTCCGTCGAGCCCGCCCGCTCCTGGTTGCGCATCGCGTGCGCGATGCCGAAGTCCGTCAGCTTCAACCCTGGCCTTGATGGCGTATCCGAGCCCATCAACACGTTGGCCGGCTTGATGTCCCGGTGCACCACCCCCCGCGCGTGCGCGTGCCCCAGCGCCTCCAGCAGGCTCAACAGCACACCCTTGAGCTCAAACCACGTCAGCGACCGCCCGAGATGATCCAGCGAACCCTGGCTGCACAGCTCCATCACCAGATAGGGGCTGCCCGCCTTGAGCCTCCCCCCCGCCGACAGCGCCGCCTCCGACCCCACCACGCCATGATCAAAGAGCATCACGATCCCGGGGTGGCTCAACCCCGCCACCGCCCGCACCTCGTCCAAGAAGGCCCGCGCGAAGGTCGGGTTGTGCGCGTGCTGCGAGGTCATCACCTTGATCGCCACCGCCACGTCCTGCTCCACATGGCGTCCCGACCACACCTCGCCCATGCCGCCCCGGCCGATGGGCCTGTCGAGTTCGAAGGGTCCCAGCACCGCTCTCTCCCCGCTCCCGTTGAGGTCTTTACTTCTTCGCGCGCGCTCTCATCGATCCTCGCGCCCACAATGGGCTATTTCACCCCCCCCTTCAAGTTGCCCTCGCACCCCGACCGCCCAACCCGACGCGCCCGCGAGCCCGTCTGGAGATGGCTCGGCCTCCATCCCCGGACAGGCGCCCAGGCGGCAGGCCAGGATCGCGGGCCTGCTCGCGGGCCTTCGAGGCGGCTCAGGGGCGCTTGGTCAGGTTCAAGCCGCCCGTGTAGGCGTAGGAGACGAACTGATCGTAGGCGTAGACCAGCAGGCCAAAGGGCGCCGTGCACTCGATGTGGTGCGCCCCGTCGCCCACCGGCACGTGCATGGCGACGTAGAGCGAGCCGGCGACGCCCTGGCCCTTGATCGCCGGGTCGGTCGTGTCCACCGGCAGCCCGTCGAGCGTCACCGACCCGACCGCCTCCCGAGGCAGGATCAGCGTCACGAAGTCCGAGGCGTAGGTCTCCGGCGTCAAGAACAGGTAGCTGGAGCGGAACTGCGACACCGGCGGCATCAAGAACATCGACGGGTCGCCCGTGCCGGCCTTGCGCGCGTTCGTCGTGGCGAACTCCCCGGACAGGTAGCCCGTGATCATCACCGGCTGCGTCGTCTCCAGCGCGATCGGGTGCTCCGAGGCCAGCATGCAGTCGCTCCCCGGCGGCATCACGAAGGCCCGGTTGTTCGTCGACGAGGCCCGCAGCCGCCGACAGTCCAGGATCGTGCTGGCGAAGGGCGCCCTCAAGAAGAGCTCGTCGAAGCCCTGCGTCAGCTGCACCCGCGTCTCCTTGTCCCCCGCCGTCAGCCGCCAGTAGGTCACCTCCGTCGGCATCTCGGATCGCCGCGCGGGCGGCGCCAGCACGTACTGCGACCCCCAGGTGTCCCTCGGGATGAGCTGCTCCTCCAGGTGGTCGCAGGCCGCCAGCGAGTGCGGGATGAAGGTGCACACATGCGTCGAGAAGACCGCCACCGGCGCGCTCGCCGTGATCCTGGCCCCCGACAGCTCCGACCGGCGATCCTCCCCCGAGTGCGACTCCAGGTGCATCACCTCGCCGCGATCAAGCACCACCGACAGCGTGGTCGGCTCGTCTGACCGCGCCGCCGGGATCGTCAGCCTCTCGCTCGTCGAGGGGTGGAGCCGCGCCGTCGGCGGCAGCGCCACCTCCACGGCGGTGCCGTCCTGCGAGGCCACGATCGTCGCCCCCATCCCCAGCGCGTCGATCCCCTCGATCCCCGGGTCCCAGTCCGCCGCCCCCACCGCCGTGTACTCCGTCCCCAGCGCCTCGATCGGCAGGAGCAGCGAGGCGTCGTTGGTGAAGGAGAAGTTGCAGCAGTAAGGGTTGAACTGGTAGGCCACCACCGGCAGCGACGACTTGAGCTGCCACGACAGATCGTAGATCCCCGAGGCCTCGAAGGGGATCATCTGACGAGGCAAGAGCAGGGTCGCGATCCCCCCCGGCGGCACCTCGAGCCCCTCGGCCTCCCCCGTCGGCCTCGCCACCACGCGCCCCTTCGCGTCCCTGATGGTCGAGAGCACCGACACCGGCGTCCCCTCCGGGTTGTTGTCCCGGTCCAGGCCCGCGATCGTCGCCTGACCCACCAGCCGCTCAGGCTCCCCGTCGCTCGTCCGCCGCACCTGAAGCCGCACGCTCTGAAGCTCGTTCGTGTTGGCCACCACCAGCCCGAAGGGCGAGCCCCGGCTGCCCTCCAGCGTCAAGGGGTTGGGCAGATCCACCACCAGGTAGTTGCACCCGATGTACGAGCGCTCGTTGGCCGCCGCCTCGCACAGATCCTGGCACGCCCCGCCCCGACAGACCTGATCCCCCTGGCAATCCTCGACGCCTTCGAGCCCATCCCCCTCGGCATTGCACAGGCCGCGTTGGCGGTCAGATTCGCACGCGAAGCGCCCCGGTGTGCACGAAAAATCCTGACATTGCCCCTGGTTGCACACCTGGGGCGGCGCGCCCTCCGTCTGCGGGCACCGATCCGGCGCCCACCGCGTCACCGCCGCGCTGGCCCCCTCGGGCACCCGGCACACCTCGATCTCTGGCGACCCCGTGGCCCGACAGCGGATCGTCCCCTCGTTGCAGACATCCCTGGGGGGCTGAAGCACGATGGGCTCCGGCGGCTCCGGTGAGGGCGTCGGGTCGATGGCGCCCGGACCGCCGCCGAAGTTCGTCAGCTGGATCGGCGTCGGCTCCTCTTCGCAACCCGCCGCGAGCGCCCCCAGCGCCATGAGCGCCGCCAGCACCCTCGAAGCGCTCGTCGTGTCGATCCTGGTCTTCATCGGCCCTCGGTGTCGCGCGGCGGTCTGCTGTAGCTCGCGTCCCATCGGTCGGCGGGGATCGCGTGAGGGTTGAGCCGCCCGAAGCGCTCGGCCTCCCCCTGATCCCCGATCCGCAAGCACAGCACCTCAGCCCCCGCGCCCTTGCGAGGGTCTCGGAAAAGGTAGACCTCCACGGCCCGAAACGCCACCTGCGCGCTCGATCCCGTCCTCAAGGCGCCGCGCCGAGACGCCGCCCAGAGCGCCAGCGCCACGAACGCGTAGCCCGCCGCGCCGGCCACGGCCCCGACGAAGAGCAACGAGGGCGAGCCCTTGAGCCCTGCGCTGGCGGCGGCAGAAATCGCGGCGACCCCCGCGGCGAGGGCGCCGATGAGCCCTGCGACGCGCCCCAGGTGCGCGCGATCCTGCGCCGCCCGCTGCGCCGCCTGACACGCGGCGCACATCGGGACCGCCTGGACCCAGCTCGACACCCCGCGCAAGGTCCGCACGCCCCCCTCCAGCGCCGCGACCTCCTGCGTCGGGCGCCCGCAGCTCAGGCAGCCGCCGCCGAAGCGCAGCTCGTCGATCTCAGGTGGGCCATGATCCGGGGCGAAGTCGGGGTTGTCCGAGAAGAAGCGGGCCGGGTCGCGCGGGATGAAGAAGGCGTGGCCCATCGGCCGGCTCCTCGGCGGCGTGGGGAGGGGAGATCAGAAGGTCTGGCCGAGGTGGAGGCCGAAGCGGAAGCCGAAGGGTTCGAGTTTGGGATCAAGATCAAAATCTGTCAGCAGGAAGTCGGTGGAGGCCGACAGGGCCAGGCTCAGGCCATCGTTGAGGTTGACGAGGAGGCCGACAGGGAGCTGAAGGCCGACGAGCCCGAGGCGCAAGAAGGGCCGGGTGAAGATCATGGCGTCATCGGTGAGCTTGTAGGTGATCGGCAGGCTGATGGCGGCCCACAGGAAGCCGGCCTCGGCGCCCAGGCTCAAGGTCATCTCACCGTTGTCGATCAGGTGGGCTTCGAAGAGCGATCCGACGCCGAAGAGGCTGCTGTCTCCGGCGAAGGCCACCGCCCCGATGGTGTACTTCTCCTCGCGGTGCCGCACGTTCAGGTAACCGTCGGGGTAGATCGGCGGCTCGATCGTCGAGAGGGTCCGACCAGGGGGGACGTTGTTGGCGTTCTTGCCCGCGAGGGTCTGCGTCAGCACCGACGCGCCCAACTCGATGTTCTTCTTGCCCTTGGCGATGTGGGTCGAGGGGGTCAGGTTCGCCGTCGGCGCGCAGGCCCACAACACGAAGTAGCCCACCGCCAGCGTCCCGACGAGCATGGCGAGGACCTGGGCGGCGCCGATCCGCCCTTCGCCTTTGAGATCGTCCATGGCCTCGCCCCTCCCATGCGCCCGTCGAAGTGCCGCCTCCGACGATCTCCGGCGAGGCCCTCTCCTTGCGCGCCTGCCGAGGTCTCTACCAACGCACAGGCCGGCCAGCCTTGTCAATCGACGCCCGCGCGCCACCCCTCGCGGCGGGTTCCCTCGGCGAAGGTCAGGACGCCCCAGGCCCCATCCTGCCCTACGGACCACGATCGGGCCGCCCCCCAACGCCCCCTCGCTCCTCGCACCGCCCCACGCTCCTCGCACCGCCCCACGCTCCTCGCACCGCCCCCGTTGGGGACGGGCTCGTCGGGTGGGGCTTGGATGCCCGGGGGGCTGCGACCTGTCGGTCGCAGGCCAGCGCGCGGCCTGAAGTCGACACAATGGGAGCAAAAACCCCAATCCACAGGCCCACTTCGACGCGGTGATCCTGCCCTGCGATCCGCTGTCGGCCGCCCGCAGGCCTGCGACCGACAGGGCGCAGCCCACCCCGCGTTTCCAGCCCCACCCGACGAGCCCGTCCCCCCTTGTGGGGGGCGGTGCGAGGAGCGTGGGGCGTTCGTCGAGCGGGGGGCGAGCGTTGGCTCGTCTTCGGGCCGGTGCTTCGTCTTTCGAGCGCGGCGATCGAGCCCGCGAGGCTCCTGGAGCGACCCGGGAGGTCTCTGCTCGGGCCTGCGCGCCCTCCAGGCGATCCGTCAAGGGCGAGCGGGGCGCCGGAGGAGGGCCAGGAGCCCGAGGAGGAGCCACGGGGCGGGGAGCGTGGGCGAGCCTGGGGGGGTGGCGCAGCCGTCGTCGCGGGCGGAGGCGGAGGTGACCTCGGGCTCGGCGACGAAGCCGTCGGGCTCCGGGGCGGCCTCGGGGGTAGGCTCAGGGGTGGCCTCGGGCTCGGGGGTGATCGAGGGGCAGGGGTCGCCGCCGTCGGGATGACAGAAGAGGGAGCCGGTGTCGGCGGGGTCGTCGCAGCAGAAGCCCTGGCCGCATTCGGCGTCGGCGAAGCAGCGGCGCGAGCAGATGCGGCCCTCGTCGGTGGTCAGGCAGACGGTGGCGACGGCGGGATCGCACTCATTGCTGTCGGCGCACGGGGCGCCGAAGGGCAGATCGGAGGGGGCCTCGTCGCCGTCGAGGACGGTGATGAGGTTCATCTGCTCGCGGGTGGCCTCTTCGAAGAAGCGCTCCCACTGCTCGATGAGCCCTTCGATCTGGAGCAGGTCGCGCTCGTTGACGTTGGCGGCCGAGCGGGTGATGAAGACGGTGGCCATGCGCCAGGTCTTCTGGCTGTCGACGTGGGTGGGCAGGCGCTGGCCCTCGGCGCGGATGACGTCGTCGATGGTGATGTCGACCCGGTCGCCGCGCAGGGTCTTGATCTCGCCGCCGGTCTCGGGAGGCGAGGCGGGCTGGATGCGGCCGCCGTTGGAGTCGCGCAGGTTGCCGGTCTCGGCGTTGCGGATGACGAAGAAGGGGGGGACCTGCTCGGGCGGCGCCAGGCCCATCATGTAGAGGTCCAGGTCGCTGAAGGTCATCCGGGAGGCGTTGGTGAAGGTGCTGAAGGAGCCGTCGCCGTTGTCGTTCCAGTCGTTGCCCTCCAGGGCCGAGTTGTGGGACTGCATGAAGTAGGACCAGTGCGACTTGTCGCGGCCGAGGTGGTCGTCCTTGACGCCGTCGCCCTTGTCGTAGCGCGCGAAGGCGCCCCAGCGGTGGCCGATCTCCTGAAGCCAGACGATGCGGCTGAGGTCGTCGCCGCCGTTGCGGGTGTAGAAGCGCCAGTTGTTCATGAAGATGAAGCCCTGGAGCTTGCCGTTGGTCTCGTCGAAGATGTCCTGCTCGGCGAAGTGGCGGTAGCCGATGCCGCGGGTGTCGTTGGACAGGGGCAGGTAGAAGGCGAAGGCGCCGTTGACGCTCCAGTCGATGACGATGGTGATGAAGTCGAAGTCGTCGGGGAACTCGGCGTAGACCCTTCGGGCGACCTCGTTGAGGGCGACATTGCCGCCCAGGCCGATGAAGCCGCGCTCAAAGAGCGAGCCGTCGTCGTCCTCCATGACGATGATCCGGTCGCGCACCTCCAGCGTCGAGAGCCCCAGCGCGGGCCGGGGTCTGTGCCAGTCGGCGTCGACGGGGCCGGGCTCGGCGCGAATGGCGTCGAGCGTCTGCCGCCACGCTGCCGAGCCCGTCGCGTCCCGCAAGCCCGTGGCCTCATCGAGCAGCAGCCCCCGCTTGAGATCCGCCGCGCCCAGCGGCGACACCCGCGCCTCGACGGGCGACCGCTCCGGAGCCTGCGCGCTGGCGCCGACGGCCACCCCAAGCGCCGCGACGGCCACACCGAGCGCCGCGACCCGCCGCAGGGTCGCTGCCGAGGTCGATCCGGGCGACGCCCTTCGGCGCGGCGCTGCCTCGCCCTCGATGGAGGGCGAGCGGTTCAGGTGAGGGCCTGTGTGGGAGAGGCCGGCGTGAGTGAGCGCGCGAGTGAGCGCGTGGGGGAGGTCGAGGCGACGCATGGTGGCACCGTGTTGCTGGAGGCTGTCGAGCGCGGGGCGCTCCTGATGGTGGGATTCAAGGGAGGGCAGTCGCCTCAGGCGCGCCGCCTCGCGATGAGGCCGAGGCCAGCCAGGGCCAGCAGGGCCAGGGCGGCGGGCGGGGAGGCGGGGCTCAAGGGAGAGGCGGCCTGACAGGTCTCGCGGACGCTGCCGGTGCCCGAGCCGACGTTGGGGGTCGGCGGGGGGCAGCCGAAGCCGACGCACTCGCACTCGGGCTTGACGAAGCCGTCGTCGGGGTCGTCGCAGCCGTCGGGATCATTGTTGGGATCGTTGTTCGGGTCCTCGGCGCAGGCATCGCCCTGGGTGCACTGACCCTCGACGCAGCAGCCGAAGCCGCAGTCGAGGTCCTCGGTGCAGGTCTCGGGCAGCTGGGCCTGGCAGAGGTCGACGCCGGAGGGGTAGCAGAAGCCCTCGCCGCAGCAGAAGCCCTCGCCGCACTCGTCGGCGTCGGCGCAGCGGCGCGAGCAGATGCGGCCCTCGTCGGTGGTCAGGCAGACGGTGGCGGTGGCGGGATCGCACTCGGCGGTGGCGGTGCAGGCGTCGCCGAAGTTGCGATCGGGGGTGACGGGGGTGTCCTCCAGGGTCAGGACGAGGTCGGGGACATTGCGGGTCTCGGTCTCGAACATCTCCTCCCAGCCGTCCAGCAGGTTCTCGACGAGGACCTGATCGCCGTCGTCGAAGGTCGAGCCCTGGTTGAGGATCAGGACGGTGGCGACGTTCCAGACCTTCTGGGAGCTGTCAAAGCCAGGGTTGCGGGGGCCTTCGGAGGTGATGACGTCCTCGACGCTGATGTTCTGCCGGGTCCCGTTGATGGTGATGTTGCGCTCGAAGGCCGGGGCGCTGGCCGGGTTGATGGTCTGCCCGAAGGAGTCGCGCTGGCCGCGGACGTCGGGGCCGGTGATCAGGAAGAAGTCCCGGACCTGGTTGGAGGGCAGAAAGCCCATGAGGTAGAGGTCAAGCTCGCTGAAGCCGAGCCGGAAGGCGTTGGTGTTGGTGGTGAAGGAGCCGTTGGAGTTGTCGCGCCAGACATTGCCCTCCAGAGCGGAGTTGGGCGCGCTCAGGAAGAAGGACCAGTGGGACTGGTCGCGGCCGAGCATGTCGCGGCCATTGCCGGGGCCGTTGGCGTAGTAGACGAAGGAGCCCCAGCGGTGCCCGATCTCCTGAAGGAAGACGATCCGGCCCAGGACGGCGTTGCGCCCGAGGTAGGTTCGGTAGTCGTTCATGAAGATGAGGCCGTCGAGGTTGGAGCCGGTGGAGTCAAAGACGTCTCGCCCTGAGAGGTGCAGGTAGCCCAGGCCGCGGGTGTCGTTGGACAGCGGCAGGTAGTAGGCGAAGGCCGAGCGCTCCTGCCACTCGGTCAGCGCCATGACCATGTCGAAGCGATCGGGGTAGATGCTGTACAGGACCCGCAGGACCTGCTGCCAGGCGGCCTGGCCGCCGAAGCTGGCCCGGCGGATCGCGCCGTCGTTGTCTTCGAGGATCAGCACATTGCGACCCCGGCGCACCACGTCGAGCCCGATGGCGGGGCGCCCGTTGGGCTGCACGAGGCTGGCGTCAAAGGGCGTGCCCTCGAGCTCGGCGATGTTCTTGATCTCCAGGCCGACCCCGATCCCCGATCGCTCCCGCCAGTCGACGGGGATGGGCAGCGGCTCGATCTCCTCAGGCGAGGGAGATTGCGCCGAGGCGACGGCGCTCAAGCCCATCAGGAGCGCCAGCAGGAGCAGGGAGGTTCGAAAGGGTGTCGCGTTCATTGGACCTCTGTGGAGACTCTCGCCGTCGTTGTCAGATGCCTGCGTTCAAAATCCGGATTCATCGAGGTCAAACTTCGATGGCATTTTCTTCTTGTCCTGATCGTCCTCCGCGGCTCCCTCGGCCTTGCGGGCCTCCTCGGCGGCCTTGACCCTGGCGGCCTCGGCGCGGGCGGGATCGTGGGCGCGCAAGACGAACTCGGCCTCGGCCAGCGCCGCGTCGTCGGCGTTGGCGGCGTAGAGGATCAGGTACTTGCGATCGGGCTTGAAGAGATCCGGGGTCAGCTCGAAGAAGCCGGCCATGATCCTGCGGCCCTTCTGCTCGGGGTAGGAGGTCGTCTGGGTCAGCAGGATCGGGGCCTGGGGATCGGTCACGTCGTAGAAGAGGACGAGGTACTGCGACAGCATCAGGGGCTGCGCGAAGAAGGCCATGTAGTGCAAGTCCCAGCCCGCGTCGGGCTTGGATGCAAAGAGTTCGCGCGAGTCCACCTTGCGGATGTACTTGATGAAGCTGTCGTCGCTGGAGAAGCGGGCCGGGAAGCTGCTCGTCGACAGCGCGATCCGCCCCTTGAAGGCGTCCGCGGGGCCCTTGGCCCACCCCGACGCGCACACCGACGCCACCGCGATCGAAAAGACCACGCAGAGCCCCACCTTGAGCGCCTGGGTCGTGAAGATGTCAGCTCGTCGAGCCATGTCGTCGCTCCTGTGTTGAGTCGAGTGGCCGAGCCCCGAGCGGGACGCGCCCCCTCCTACAAGACCCGTGCCGTTGTGTGAACCTCCCGTCCCATGAACGCCCAGGTTGACCGCAGCCTGTCGAAGCGCCGCCGCAGTGGTCGAGGTGGAGGGGTCAGAGTCGGGGAAGAAGGGGGATCGCCCTCAAGGGTGTCATCGACTGATATCTGTGATGGCCGTTAGGATCCTGTCGGCCTCTGGACGGCAAGATCCTCCGAGCCGCCTCAACGCGCCCACACCATAGCACCGCACCTCGCTGCTGCCCAACCCTCTCCCGACGATCGCCCCACGCTCCATGATCGCCCCCCCTTCGGGGACGCTCGTTGTGGGGGAGGAGGTGGTTCGCACACTCCACCCCCTGTCCCCCTCCTCGCTCCGCAAGGAGGGGGAACGCTCGTATTACCGACAAGGTGGTTCGGCGACGCTCGTAGTACGGCTTCGGGTGGATCGAGTCCCGCCCCGCCGACATCACCACCCGCCCCAGACGGCCAGTGATCCCGGCGAAGGCTCCTGCGGCCCGCCCCCCCAAGTCATCGAGCCCACCCAACGACCCCACCCCCTATCCACCTTGCCCGTAATTCAAGAGTTCTGACGTTGCAAGGGTTTGGTGGACACTTCGAAGAGAGTCATCGGGCGTTGTCGTCTTCGAACTGTGAGGGCGACATGTAGCCAATGGAGCTGTGTCGTCGCTTCCTGTGGTAGAACTCCTCGATATACTTGAAGATCTCCA
>SXGT01808702.1_pt1 | contig 25865 bp, 23 predicted proteins | sample 3176221 | NCBI WGS metagenome assembly SXGT01 (sample SAMN11356862, study PRJNA531348) | freshwater metagenome | isolation source: freshwater sample F1-120 | place: China: Fuxian Lake, Yuxi | collected 2017-12-25
CGTCGTCGACTTGCCGCAGCCCGACGCGCCGACCAGCACCAGAAACTCGCCGGCCGCGACCTGCAGGTTCAACTGGCGCACGACATGGACGTCGCCGTAGGACTTCTCGATGTCGGCTAGCTGGACCTCGGCCATCGAATGCTCCCTGGCGCCGTGGCGCGTTGTAGCACAGGTGACCGGTTGGCGGGTAGGCGGATGCAGGCCGAGCGGCTAACCGTTAAAGGACAGTGAATTCAAGGGCTAAAATTCGCACCTAAAATTGACGCACGGCGAGACCGGCAGTACGGTGACGCCGGGCCGCTTTTGGCCCGCCACAGCCACAAGGAGTTCACCATGACCCGAGTTCGATACTTTGCTTTTCTCGCCGCCCTACTTGGCGTTGTCGGGTGTCAAGACAAGGCCAGCGGCGCGGCCGCCACAGCCGACTCTGCCGCAGCTACCGATACCCAGGTTGCCTCAGACGGTGGCGCTGGCGATGCCGCCACTGCCGACACGCAGGGCCAAGGCGGCGACGCCAAGGCCGATACCACAGCGGCGGATACCACCACCGCCGACACCGCTACCGCCGACACCACCGCAGCCACAGACAGCGCTCTGGCAGACGCTAGTGCTGCCGACGCGGCCCAAGACGTAGCCACTGTGGACGCCGCGGCCGCCGAAGTCGCACCGGGCAACCCTTGCGTGGCCGCCGGCGGCACGGTCGAGTCTCAAACCTGCTGCAAGGCCACCGCCGACTTTCCGAACCTGTGTGCCATCGGGGCCTGCGGCTGCTCGCCGGACAACAGCAAGGCGACACAGGTATGCAAGTGCCCAGACGGAAAGTGCTTTGACGGCAAGGACTGCGTCAAGCAGTAGTGCCAGAGGCCTTCACTCCTCTGTGCCCCCAGTCGGTACCTCGCTTGCCGGCTTGGCAACAGCTTCCCAACCGACGAAACGTGGCACGTAGGGCTTGGCGGCGATGTACTGCTCTTCGGTGATGTAGCCCTCTTTGCGCATCTTCTCAACGACGGCAGGCACGCGCGCGGCCAGTGGCTCGTGACCGCCCGGCTTCTCCCAGTACTTGCGCTGAAAAATCCGCCACCCGTACTTGGGAAACGGCTTGATCGCCGCCAGAAACGCCGACTCCGCCGGCCCGAGCGCCCGCGCGTCCTGGTCGAAGTAGGCTTTGGCAGCGCGCGCGATGCCGTAGACCTTGGTCTCCTTGCCGTCGCCGCCGAATTCAATAACGTTGGTGTACAGTTCCAGCAGTTTGTCCTTCGCGCGCTTGTTCGGCGGTTCCTTGGCCTCCGCTGGCGGCAGGAACTGGGCCAGGTTGCGCTCGAGGTGCCATACAATCAGCAGTTCCTCGAACTTGCGCGACAGCGTCTTGTCGCGGGTCAGGTACAGGTTCTTGACCAGTTGCTGGGTAATCGACGAACCGCCGTAGACAAAACGACCGTAGTCGAGGTCGAGCTTGATGGCGCGCAGCACCAGCCCGACCGCGATGCCGCGGTGCTTGTAGAAGTTGCCGTCCTCGGTGGCGATCATCGCCCACCACGTCCACTTGGGGATCTCGGCGAATGGCACCCAAAACCCGGACTTGGGGCCAACTTGCACATCGTCCAAGCGCGTGCCGTTCTCGTTGACCGGCCACGAGAATTCGCCCGCCAGTTCTTCCAAGTTGATGTTCGCCAGCCCCTTGAAATCGCAGGCTGCGTCGTCAAACGTCACGTCAAGCTTGCTGCCGTACGGGTCGCTCAGCGGCACCCTGATGTCCACGCTGAACGCCATCTCGCCGCTGGCCTCGGCCGCGCCGACGGTGGTCAGCATGCCAGCTGGAATGGCCTTGAGTGCGGCGCCACAGTCCTGCTTGGCCATGTCGACCAGCAGGTGCACTTGCGGCTTGGTGTCGATGTCGGTGGCCTCAGCTACCAGATGCAGGTGGGCGGCACCGACCTGGAGATCGGTCGCTTCGAGCTTGAGCGACTTGCCAGGGCCGCTCACCGCCGCCGTGAACTTGGCCACGACCGACTCGACATCGACCGGTTTGGGCGCGAGGCGCCACCAGTCAAAGCCAACCTTCTTGATCGTGACTTCGCCAGACGCTTGCAGCACCTGCGGCGCGTCAGCGGGTCGCTGCAGGTCGATGTTGGCAACGATATCGGCGTCCGCTGCGACGGTTACCGCAGACGACACGATGCGCAGCGCCTGCGCAAAGTGGCCGCCCTTGACCTGCAACTTGCCGCGGTTCAGGCGCGGTCCAGGGCCGGCAAGCAAGTCGGCACTCGCCTCGCCCCACACTCGCTCGTCGTCAAACGGCCGCAGCGTCAGCGCAATACCGCGCGTGCCGTCGCCCTGCACGGCCGTCACCGAGAAGCCCAGGTCTTGCAGGCCGCCAAACGGCTTGGTCGCGCCGTCCTTGACCAGGCCCATCCGGCCAGCTTTGACTTCGACCTTGGCCTTAGGTGCCTTGGCTAGTTTCTCCACCAGTTTGTCGACCAAATCGCCGGAACCGAGCAACTGCCCATACAGCTCGCGAAGCGGCTGAATCTGTTTTGACGTCCATGACTTGCGTGCGGGTGCAACCGGCTTTCTGCCCTCCACGTCGGTCGCAGCACCGGCCGGCTTTACGGCAGCTTTGACCGCGGCCTTCGGATCCGGCTTGCCTGGGGGCACCTTGCCGGCAGCGCGCAACTTCTCGTCCACTTTTTTGGCAACGAGATCCGCGCGTTGATCCGGCCGCAGTTCGGCGTCCGCGAGTTCTTCCTCAGCCTCATCCTCGATGGCTTTGCGCAGCTTGGCGATCTCGGCAGCGCTCACCGCCTTCCACAGCTGCGCACCGCCCGGAAAGTAGCCCAGGGCTTCTTGCCGCCACGGCAAGTCGATGGCCGGATGGTCGACCGTGACCTCGAGCAGACTATCCAAGGGGTTTGCTGCCGCCAGCGCGGCAAAGCGCAACTGCACGGCGTCCACGCTGCCTACCGCGACGTTGCCCGGGACAGTGACTTTGAGGCCCTCCAAGCGCGCCAGCACGCCGAGATCCGCGCCGTCACCGCTTTCTACGCCGACGCTCAGGCGCTCCGCCGTGCCATTCCACAACATGTCGCTGTCGGCCACCGCCGTGCCGGCTGGCGGCTGGGCGCCCGCTGCCGGCGCGGGCTCGGCTGCGGCTTTGCCATCCTTGGCTTTGGGCTTCTTGGGTTTATCGTCACCGGCATCCAGCGGTGCCGCCTTGGACGCAGGGTGTGGAATGGCAAAGGCGATCTGCTCCGCCGACGCGCCGAGCCGCGCCGTCTGCGGTCGAATGTGCTTGACCGACAGCACGGTCGTGTCGCCGCGACGCAAGATCAGGTCTTCCAGCGAGCCGCCAGCCGCGGCGTCGAAGCGCAAGCCAGCTACGGCAACCGAGTCCACGCCCAGCGGCAGCGGCGCCGTTGTCGGCATTTTGACGCGGAATTCTGGTTGAAAGCGCGCGTTCAACCGCGGCGGTCCGTCCGCTTGCGGCTCCAGGCTCGCTTGCAGGCGCGACGCCACCGTGCCGTCCACCGTCGCCGTCAAGTCGCCGACGCCGTGGCTGAGGTCCACATGCATGGTGATCTCGCGCGCACGCAGGCCTTGCGGCAGGTACTGGCTACCTCTGCCTGCCACTCGGAGCGTGACATTGCCCTGTTCAAGGAACAGCGCCGTGGAGCCCCGTGCGCTCTTGTCGCCGTCGTCCTCAATCTTCTGGCGCGCCGGAAAGTGCTTGCGTGCCGACTTGTACAGGTCGATCAGCTCATTGGGCTTGCCGTCCTGCAGCAGCACGTCGACCGTGAAAGCGTGCACCTCCGCCCGCTGCGGCCGGCGGCGCCCCATCAAGGCCTTCCACGGCGACAGCTCTGCCGCAGCCTCCTGCACGGCAACCAGCGCGCTGCCGTCCTTGCGCTTGATCGCGAGGTTGCTCACGCGTACGCGGCCAAACGGCGACACCGACAGGTTGTCTGCCTGCAGCGTCAAGCCTGCGTCGGTTGCGATCGCTTCGAGCTTGCTGCGGATGTAGCCGCCAGCCAGCGCGCTGCCGCCAGCGATGCCGCCTACGAGCAAAACGGCCAGCGCCGACACCACGAAAAGCGCTGTCTTGCGCCCAGATTTCGCCGGTCGCGGACTATCGCCGCGCCCCGCATTGTTGTTCGCCACTGCCCTACCTCTTCGGCCAGCGCACGTCGACCCCACGGCGCACGCGCCGATGATACACCGGGTTGCGGCGACGTCAGGGTTTTGCCCGAATCGGCTGCCTGCCGCCGAAGTCGCCGCCTCTGGGCTTTGACGTTTTCCTTGGCGGCCAATAGACTGACCGGGCGGCGACCCGCCGTTCACGTCTGCGCGCCGCATGTTCGGCATCGCGACCCTCCTCACCACAGTCGAGTCAAACCCATGACGAACCGAGGCTTTGTTGCCCGCGGCACTTTACGCCCCTGGTGGTCGAACCGCGCTCGCGGACTCGTGGCCACCCTGCTTTTCGCCCTGATCGCCGCCGCTAGCGGTGGTTGCCAGTCGCTCATCGACAGCGCCGAGAAAAAGATCGATGGCACCGCCACCGCAGCCAAGGAACCCGAGCTGCCCAATACCTCAAAAATGCTCAACTGCTGCAACAACTTGAGCAGCCGGAGCGAGACCAAAGGCCTGGTCGCGGACATCTGCCCGCCCATGAGCCCCAAGGTCACGCTGGTCATCGACCAGTACCAACTGGGCAAGAAGAAGATCAACGACGACATGAACTTGACCAGCGAGGCCAAGACCAAGAGCCTGGCCGAGCTCAAGAAGACCACCCAGGAATCGCTGGAGCCTGCGGCCCGGTGTCTTCTGCAAGAGACCATCGGCAAGCTTGGCAAGGTCCTGATTCCCAAAGATTGTGAGGCAGACACCACGGTGGGCGCCCTGCCGCCCGGCAAGCAGTGCAGCGACGTCACCGGCGCCATCAAAGACGCCAAGTAGCCCTCGCCGTTCCACGCTGCGAATTGCCAGCTGAGGTAGCCCATGCCCGACATCCGACCGGTCCACGTCGATGTGCTTGGCGTTCACCGTGTCTTTACTCGGTTGTTGATCGTCGAGATCCAGGTTGAGCCAGTGCCGCCGCGCCGCTGGGCCGAGGCGTTCAACAACTTTCAAGAACCGCGTGGCGCAAACCCGGAATTTATGCCGAAATTGGAAGGCGACATCGTGTCGATTTCGCCGCCTGACAACGAGTTGGAGACCTGGGTTCAGGCCGTCGAGCGCCGGATTCGCCACGTCAACAAGAGGCTGGCCGAAGAACAGTAGTTGTTGACCCCGCAACCGCAACGCGCGGCGCGCCTTTCGCAGGCAGTCGCCCAAGAGGCCTTTTCTGCCGACATGCGCGCACGTATTCTCGAGGCGCGCAGGCTGGCGGCCGGTATCTCCGGCGTGTTCCAGTCGTCGGCCTGGGAAGCGATGGACGTCACATCGCTCGACCGTGCGCCGACCAAGGACACCCTGATCGACATGGCCCCGCCGCCGGCAATGGTTGTTACCAAAAAGCCTGTTGCCGCGGTCGTCGCCAAGCCCTGATCGCACGATCTTCTAGATTTGCCACGTCGCCACGGCTGACCTTTTTCGTCGAACTTCCGGCGGATCGTCTCGCCGAGGTCATGCAGCCTGCGACGGTCGAGACTCTGGCGCGGCGCGGCGCTGCCGTGTCGATGGCGTTGCTCGACCTCGACCCCAAGCGTGCCGCAGCCATCCGCATGTTGACCGCGGCCGGCGTGCCCGTGACGGGCTGGCTGATCTTGACCGAGACAGACGGCTACTGGCTCAACGCCGACAATGCCGACCAGGCCCTTGCACGCTGGCAGGCCGTCCATGCCTGGGCGGAGACCAACGCGCTTGCTCTGCCCACAATCGGGTTGGACGTCGAGCCGCCGCACGACGATACCGTGGCGCTGGTCCGTGCCCCCGTCGCGACCGCGTGGCGTCTGCTGCGCCGCCGTCGCCCACTTGCACAGGTAGCCACCGCTCAGGCGGCCTATGCGCACCTAAGGCGTGCCATCGCCGCGACCGGCAGACAGGTTGAGGTCTACCAGGTGCCGCTACTGGCCGACGAGCGCGCGGTCGGCAGCCGGGTGCTAGCGAGAACGCTTGGGCTCGTCGATGTCGCGGCCGATCGCACCGTGTGGATGCTCTATCGCAGCGCACTGCCGCCGCCGTGGGGACCTGGGCTGGTCGATGCCTATGGCAGCGGAGCCCACGCGATCGCGGTTGGGATAACTGGCGGCGGGGTGCGCAGTTTGGAGCCGGCATTCGCAACGCGCGAACTCGACCTTGCGGCGACGCTGGACGAACTGCGGCGCGCGGCGCAGCACTGCGACGATTTGTACGTTTTTTCCCTGGAGGGTTGCGTGCACCGCGACAACTTGGCGGCAATCTGCGCCGCGACAGTGCATGAGCGACCTACGTGCACGGCCTTGCTCGCAACAAGCCTTGTGCAATGCGGTCGCGCTGCCCTTCGGCTGGGCCTGCGCATCGCGGACCGCATGCCGTGAATTGCCCGCGGCGACGGAGCGCGCCATGCTGCGCGGCCCTGACCGTTGCCACAAGGTGAACATGACCTACGACCCCAAAACGCTCGACCCTGGCCTCGTCACCGACCTGGCCGACCGCATGACCTATAGCGGCTACCTACAACTCGACCGCCTACTGGCGGCGCAGTCGCCGCTGTCCGATCCACCCCACCACGACGAGATGCGGTTCATCATCCAGCACCAGACGACCGAGCTTTGGATCAAGCTCGTGCTGCACGAACTGCGCGCTGCGATCGCGCACATTCGTGCCGACGAACTGGAGCCGTGCTTCAAAATCCTGGCCCGCGTCAAGCACATCCAGGCACAGCTGGTCTCGCAGTGGGCGGTGTTGGCCACGCTGACGCCGACCGAGTACATGCAGTTTCGCTACGTGCTGGGACCGGCCAGTGGCTTTCAGTCGGTGCAGTATCGCCTGGTTGAGTACCTGCTCGGCAACAAGGACGGCCGGACCATGGCCGTGCACCGCCACCGCCCGGCCGATCACGCGGCGCTGCAAGAGGCGCTCGACAGCCCGAGCATCTACGACGAGTTTCTCGCCTACCTTGGGCGTCATCAGCACCCGGTCCCGGCCGAAGTGCTGCAGCGCAAGGTGTCGGAGCCGTACGTTGCACACCCCGGCGTGGTCCAGGTGTTTCGGTCCATCTACGCAGACCCCGAGCGCCATTGGAATGCGTACGAGATGGCCGAAAAACTGGTCGATGTCGACGAGCAGTTCAGCTTGTGGCGGTTTCGGCACATGAAAGTCGTGCAGCGCGTCATTGGCCACAAGCGTGGAACCGGTGGCACGAGCGGCGTCAGTTACTTAAAACTGGCCATCGAACAGACGTTCTTTCCAGAGCTGTGGGAAGTGCGCACGCACCTGGAACAGCGCGTCGTCGAGCCCTGATCGCGCTGACGGCCGCTGTTCGCAAGCCACACTGCCACGCGCATTTCAATCGACGGAGACGGCCTTGCCCCCGGTCCAAAATTTGCGGACCGCGAGCATGGGCTTTAGCTCAAAGCAGCTGCCGGCCGTGACGAGGCCTTTGTCGAGCGGCAAGTCCAGGATCATCGCGTGTTCCAGGTTGCGGCCGCTGCGAAACGACTTGAAGGGCGTGCTGACCTTGATGCCGTTTTTGGGGAGCTTGGCGACGGCGAGATCGCACGCTTTGCCGTTGGCGGTCGCCGTACTCGCGGTGCCGTCCTGAAGAAAAACCCGCACCTGATCGATGCGGCCGTCGTTCAACTGCACGTCGCCCAGCACCAGGGCGTTGGTCTCCGACTGCAGACCTGCCAGCTCGATCGGGCGCCCGACCTGCAGGATCGCCCAGTTGCCGTCGGCATCGAACTCCTCGCTGGTCGTGGCGATGCTGTTCAGTTGACTGTCCGCGCCCAGGTGCACTTCGATGCGGTCGATCGCCAGCGCAGCAGTCTGTACGCCGGCCGGCAGCCGAGCCGTGAGCTTGAGCGTCAGGGTCGACGGCTCAAGGTTGGTGTCACAGGCCATCAAGCCCGTGACCGTCCATGCCGCAAGGCAATAACTGAGTGTTCGAATCACCGCGACTCCTTGTGACTGCCTACGAACCGCGCAGCCAACCGCCGTCGACCGCGATCGCCTGACCGGTAATGTACCCCGCGCGGGCCGAAGCGAGAAAGGTGGCCAGCGCCGCAAACTCAGCGGGCTCGCCCATCCGGCCCATCGGCACCTGCGCTGCGACCTGTGCGTCGGTGACGCCGAGCTCGGTCATGCGCTCGGTCCGGGTAAAGCCTGGCAAAAGCGCATTGATCGTCACGCCTTGAGCGGCGACCTCAGGGGCCACACTTTTGACGAGGCCTAGCAAGCCCGCGCGCAGGCCATTGGATACCGTCAGGCCAGCCATCGGTTCTTTGGCCGCGACCGAGGTGACCAGCAGGATGCGTCCGAAGCCCTGCGCCGTCATCGTCGGCAGCGCCGCCGTCATGGCGTCGGTGGTGCTCAGCCACAGGTTCTGGAAACCGGCCTGCCACGCCACGGCATCTACTTGCGCGAAGGTCGCCTTGGGCGGGCCGCCGCTGTTGCAGACCAGGATGTCCACGCCGCCCAGCTCCGCGATCGCCTGCTCCGTGACCGCCTTGGCGGCTCCAGGCTGGGCCAGGTCCGCGGCCAGATACACCACCGATTCGCCTTGCAGCGACAGCCGTACAGCAGCCGCAGCCAGTCGGTCGCCATCGCGCGCAACCAAGCACACGCGAGCGCCCTCGCGCACAAGTTCGTCCGCAATCGCATAACCCAGGCCGCGCGACGCCCCAAAGACCAGCGCACGCCGCCCGCGCAGCCCCAGTTCCATGCTGACTCCGGTTGGATGCTACTTGGGGCCGATCTGCGCACCGCCCGGGTAGCCGTACGACACGTAGTCGGCCCAGCCGTACACGACCAAACCCACCGGCTTGGTCGAGGTCAGCAGGTGATTGCCCGGGTTGACCGGCATGCGCGCCACCTGCCACTTGGGTGCAAACGGCGTCCACAGCGCCGGTGCCACCGCCGCATTGTCGATTTTCACCACGGCGTCAATCGGCGCAATGATGTTGACGTAGTTTTCCGTGTACTTGTTGGGCACCAGGAAACGGTAGTTGTCGAGGAACTGCTCGACTGCCGGCGTGTTGATCATGTCGGGATCACCAATCTTGGCGTCGGTCACTTCCTGAATGTTCGGGCAATCGGCGTGCTTGGTGCACGAAATCGGCGTCTGCTTGGTGTTCCAGTTGTAGCCGCACACTTTCTGGCCCAGGTACGACCCGGAGCACTCGTCGTTGTTCGGGTTGGGCGCGTGGCTCGACGCCATGAACTGTGTGACCTGAATCGGGTTGTTCGAATTGACCACAAAGTCCTGATCCGACTCGATCTCGAACCACTGGCCCTTGGCGAGCTTGGGAATCGGCGCCTGCGCGGGGCTGGTGCTGATGACGGTGTCGTTCTCCGATGCGACGAAGCGCCAGGCGTCCTTCTCCTTGCCGCGCTTTTTGAGCTTGGTGGCGTAGTACTGCTTGCCCCACGCGTTGACCGGGAACAGTTGCTCTTCCATGTGGTCGGCGCAGCAGGTCTTGGGACAGTCAGCGTTGGTCGTGCAGGTCCAGCCCTGGAACTGGCATTTGCCGTTGATGCACTTGTCGGTGTCAGGCGAGTTTGAAGCTTCAGAGCCTGCGAAAACGGCAACGCGGTGCGAAGCCTTGATGTAAGTACCTGTGGGGTCCTGGCCGACGCCATTGGTCTCGATGTTGAGCACCTGGCCTTGCTGCAAAGTGAAGTCCATCTTGTCGCCCGGCTTCATGGCCTGAATGCCCTGACCGGGTTGGGTCTTGGCGGTCGATACCACGGTCACGATGGTGTTGCCCGGTTGCACGGCGACGACGGTGAAGTACGACCGCAAATTGTCGTGGGCCTGGGTGCGCGACACGATCCAGTATTCGGTGCCAACCACGTTGCTGGGCAGCAGCAGCGACGCGTCGTTGCTGAACACGTCAAAGTTCTGCAGCGGATTGAACTGGTAGGCCACGATCGGCTGGTCGCTCTTGATGCGGTAGACGTTCTTGTTGACGTTGGTGTTATCCTGATTGAGCGGCGGCACTTTCCACGACGGATCCGGCAAGTCGATGATTTTCAGGCCATTGCCCTGCACGGTATAGGTCTGCTTCTGACCCGTACCAGCCTCGACGGTGACCGAAATCGCCTTGTCCTTGGTGTTGGACACGATGACCGAGAATTGCGAGTTCTGCGCGTCGTAGTAGCCACCGGAACCATTGGGGACTTTGGCGTTGTCGAGATCGACTGCCCAGTAGTCACAACCCACATTGGTGTTCGACTTCATGTCTTCCGCGCAGGGATCGACGCACAGGCCGCCCTGGCACGCCAGGCCCTTTTCGCCGCACTTCTCGAAGATGGCAAAGCCGCTGCCGTCGTCAGCGCATTCCATCGCGTTATCGCCCTGGCAGACCTTGTCGCCGGGCACGCATGAGTTGCAGTAGGGCTTGAGATCCTTGGACAACGTGCATTTCTCCACGCCATTGCACGACTTGAGCACGTCGGCGCTGGTGCCGTCGTCGCTGCACTTGAGCACTGCTTTGGACACCGTCTGCCCGGGCGCGTTCGGCGCGCAGAAGGTCTTGGCGGGCTCACACAAACCGCATTTGCCGTCAAAGCACAAGGGCGACTCGCCCGGGCATTTGGCAACCCCGACGCCGTCGCCGGTGTCGTTGCAGGTGGCCAGGAACTGTCCGTCGCACCAGGTCTTGCCGGGATCGCAGGCAATGTTCTTGCAGGTGAATTTGTCGTCGCAGATCTTGCCGTCACCGCAGTTGAAGTCGGTCAGGCACTCGACGCACTGCTTGAGGGCAACTGCGCAGAACGGTGTCTTTTCAAGGCTTTTGCAGGCGCCGCTGGTTTGGCAGATGGGGCCGACGTAGGTGTCTGCGGGCCCGGTGTCCGCGACCGCGTCTTCATCTGTGCTGCCGCAGTCTTCCGTACAGGCGTCTTCGACCGCCCCCGCGTCGTCTGCGGAGCCGTCGGTCAACGTATCCGGCGCGGAGCCGGCGTCTGTCTTGGTCGCGTCCTTGGTCGTCGACGGCACATCGGGCTGGGGTAGCGTATTGCCGCCGCCCAGGTTGTTGTTTAGACCGCCGCCCGAATTGTCGGTTGGGGCCGTCGCGCAGGCGGCCAGCACCATCGCGACGACAAGGGGCGCCACGCGCAAGGCCGAAGCGGCGAAGGCGCGCCGGTGAGACAACCACTCGAACTGTAAAGTCATTTTTCACCAGCGGCGCGGCTTGGACCGCGCGAGCAACGGCACAGAATAGCGGAGGCGCCCCGCGCGCTCAATGTGGAAATGCGCCATTGTTGGGGTCGCTGCGCCCCGTGAGGCCAACGGCGTCATTCGGGCAGCGGCAATCGTTCGCGGCGCAGGTGGCCGTGGCGCAGTCGCTCAAATTCCCCCGGAGCGCGTGCGAACTGCGTGGCGCAACGGTCTAGTGCAGAGTCGGCGACCAGGTCCGCGCCCGCCAACCTGGCGAGTGCGTCGGCCACGGTTCGGGCCAGCGGGGGCGGTTCCGGCAGCCTGACGTGCGCAAGCAGGGCGGCGACCGCTCGGCGCGCGACATCCAGCTTGCCTTCGATGCTGTGCCCCGCGATATGCGGCGTTGCCAGAGCGCACGCCGCCAGCGTGCCGGCGTTGGGTCGCGGTTCGCCTGCAAACGTATCGAGCGCCAGCCGTAGCCGACCAGTGCGGACAAGCTCTGCGGCCGACGCCTCGTCGAGGATGCCGCCGCGCGCCGCATTCAGTAGCAGGCAGCCTGGCCTGGCCCAACCGTCCAGGTGCTGCGTATCGAGCAACCCGTACGTCGGGTGAGCGCCACCTTTCGTCAAAGGAACGTGCATTGTGACCACATCAGGGTTGTGCGCCACGCCTTGGGCCAGCGTCACCCATGGCCGGGCAAACGCAGTCTGGGGGGCGTCCGCGAGCGGCGGGTCGCAGGGTAGCACGCGATGACCCGCAGCCAGCAGTCGATCGGCGACGAGCCCACCCACCGCGCCGACGCCCACGACCAATACCGTCAACGGTCCGGGCGGCCCCAGCCGGTCGAGCGCCCACTGCACCCAATCCGCCACTGCGCGCGCGTTGCCGCCGTGCCCCGTGTACAAGCGCACGCCAGCGGCCCGCAGCGCGCTTTCGTCCAGGTGATCGGTGCCGCTGGACAGCGTCGCAACCGCCGACAAGGCCGGCAATGCCGCCAACTCAGCCTCGCCCACCCGCGACATGGATCGCACTAGCACCGCCTGCGCGACTTCGGCATGGCTGCGGTCGCACTGCAACAGCGCGCGCGGGGCATACGGCCTCACGTCGCAACCGCTCAGCCACTCCAACGGAAAGGCCCGCGCGCTGCCGTCCAGGACTGCGGAATCCACGAGCACTACGGGTCGCATCAGGGCCACGCTGTCTTGGCCATCGCCAGCAGCGCTTGCCATTCCGCTTGGGTCAGCGGCGACACCGATAGGCGGTTTTCTTTGATCATGCGCACGTCTTTGAGCGGACCGCCGGCAGCGACGTCGGCCTTGATGGCTACCAGCGACACCGGCTGCAAGAGCGGACGGACGGGCGCCACGTCGACCGCGGACCAGCGCTCGTCGGCCGTCGTCGGGTCCTGGTAGTGCGCGCGAACCACCCGCGCGATGCCGACCGCCGCCTTGTCGAGGTTGCTGTGGTAGACGAGCACGTGGTCGCCGGGGACCATCGCGCGTAGGTGATTTCGCGCGGCATAGTTGCGGACGCCGTCCCAGCAGCCGATGCCCAGCCGCTCCAAGTCGGCGTAGCTGAACACATCCGGTTCCGTCTTCATCAGCCAAAATGCCATGGCGCCCCCCAAAGAACGCAGCGATGGTGGCCAAGCGGCGGCCGATCGTCAAACCGGCCGAAGGCAACCCTGGCCCGGCTGCACAGACCGCGCAACCGCGTTACAATCCCGCCGCCGCCGTGTGGGTGGGCCCAAGGAACCGATGACGCCCGTTGCATTGAACACTGGCGCGGATGCCGCCGACCACCGCGATCACCCCCACGCCCACGCCCATACGCACGCTGGCGAATGGACCGACCTTGCAGGCGCTCAACAGCTGCTAAAGCGCCACCAGGTCGGTCCAGCAGAGCTCGACTTGCTGCGCAAGGTCGGCGAACGCGTCATCCCGCGGCTGGACAAGTTCATCGACCGCTTCTACGAGTGGGTGATCGATCAGCCTGAATTTGCGGTCTATTTTGCGGACGAGCACCGGCTGGCGCGCGTCAAGCGCTTGCAGCTCGCGTATTGGCGGACTTTCTTCGCCGCGGACATCGGCCAGGATTACGTCCGCTATCGGCGCGAAGTCGGCGCGGTTCACGCTCGCGTCGGGCTTGGGTTGCCGGCGTACTTCTCGGCTATGGATGTGTCGCTGACGTTGCTGGCCGACACCGTGCAGGACGCCGTCCGCGACCCCGGCGAGTACCTGCCCACGCTGCGCGCGATGACCAAGATGGTGCACGTCGACACCGCGCTGGTCGTTGAGGCCTATAGCCGCATCGTGCAAGAGAAAATCGCCGATCAGGCCCGTTCGATCTTGGAGATGTCGACGCCCGTGACCGCGCTATGGGAGGACATCCTGATGCTGCCGATCGTCGGCATCGTCGACTCGCGGCGCGCCCAGGACGTGATGCGCTCGGCCTTGACCCGCATCGCCGAGACGCGGGCGCGGGTGTTCATCATGGACATATCGGGCGTCAGCGTCATCGACACCGCCGTCGCCAACCACCTGATCAAAGTGACCAAGGCTACGCGCTTGATGGGCTGCGAATGCCTGCTGAGCGGTCTGTCGCCGGCCATTGCGCAGACAATTGTCGAGCTCGGCATCGACGTCGGCGACATCCAGACCCGGGCCACGCTGCGCGATGCGCTGGAAGAGGCGTTTCGGCGCGTTGGTATCGAAATCCGCCACGCGGGCAGGTAGGCACCTTGTCGTCGCACTCCCACGGCGAGTTCGGCTCGCCGCCCAATGCTTCCACACCGCTTTCGGTTATCGGCCGGGTGGTGGTGGCGACTTTGACGCGCGATCTGACCAGCCAGGGGTTGCACCGCGTGCAGGCAGATGTGCTGGAGCGCGTTCACCGCACGCGGGCGCGCGGCGTGGTCCTGGACATCGGCAGCCTCCAGTTGCTCGACCCGTGGGAGTTCGAGGCCTTGCAGCGGACCGCCAGCATGATTCGCCTACTTGGCGCGCGGGTGGTGTTGGTCGGGCTGGGCCCCGAGTCCGTCGAAGTGCTGGCCAGCCTGGACCTGCCCAGCGGCGGCTTTGACGCCACTCTTCTTTCGGTCGATGACGCCTTGCAATGGCTGGCGCGGTGAGGCAAGCAATGCGGCGCGTTCCCATGCCCGCGGTGGCGTGCCTGCTGTTGCTGGGCCAGGGCACCCGGTTCGGCCGGGCTTTCGGACCATGACAACTGGACCTCTGCGCGACGGCCCAGGGCCCCTAGGCGGACTAGCCGCGGCCAGCACCGTCGCCGTGGATGGCGCCAGCCCGCGGCAGGCAGTGGCCGTGTTTGGCATTGTCAGCGAGACGGACATGCACGCGCTGGTCGGGGGGCTTCACCGGCTCTTACAGGCCGCACACTGTGACCCGCTCAATGTCGGCCGCCTGGTCACGGCTGCCAGTGAGCTGGGGTACAACATCCTGCGCTACGCCGGGCGGGGCCAAATCACGGTGCGCATCGGCGTACTTGGCGGCCGCCGCGTGTGCGAGCTCGTCGCCGAGGACCACGGGCCGGGTATTGCAGACCTCGCATTGGCATTGCAGGACAACTTCTCGACCGGGTCGGGTCTCGGGCTTGGCCTGCCGGGCGTGCGCCGCCTAATGGATACATTTGACATTGCCTCGCAGCCAGGCCGCGGAACCCGCGTGACGGTGCGGAGGTGGCTGTGACAGGCGGCCTCGCGGCGAATTGGACGCTGGACGAGGGCCACTGTGTGTCCCCTTACCCGGGCGAAGCCGCGGCCGGCGACGCGGTTGTCGTCCACTGGCCGCGATCGCACGTTGTACACGCCCTCCTGCTCGACGTAGCGGGCCATGGACCGGCCGCCGCAAGCGTCGCAGCGCAGATCCGCGAGGCCTATGCCGCCTGGCCCGACGGGGCGGCCGCCGATCGGCTGACGCGGTGCCATGGGCTCTTGCGCGGTAGCCCAGGCGCCGTGGGACTAGCCGTGCGCGTCGACCTCGCGGCGGGGCGCATTCAGGTCGCCGCGATCGGAAATGTCGCGTGGTTGTTTCGCAGCTCCGGCGACGTGCGCCAGGGAGCCCCAGGGCAGCTCGGAGCGGTCTGCCCGCCGCTGCGCGAACTCGACCTCGCGCTCGGTGCCGTGGATACCCTGGTGGCAGCGACCGATGGCGTGCGATCGGCCGCTTGGCATTGGCTGGCGGGGTCAACGGGCTACACTACGGCGGGCGACCTGGCCCGCGAGATCGTGCGCCGGCATCAACGTCGCCACGACGACGCGGCGTGTCTGGTGTTGCAACTGCGTCGCTGCGGCGTGCCGACGGGAGCCTAGAACGATGCTGCTTGGCGAACTTCGCGTCAACACGTTGGATCTCGTGCCGGCAGCCCGCCGGCGCCTGTGGCAGGTGGTCGAGCCCCTGCTGGGCGACCGCACCGCCGCTACCCAGTGCGCCATCGCGTTTTCGACTTGGGCCCGCGCGGCCGAAGCCGACCACACTTGGCAGCTGGCGCTGGACAACCTGTCGCAGGGCACCGTGTTGACGCTGAGCGGCCCACGCAAAGGGCACGAGTTGGTCGCGAGTCTTGGCGCATGGTCGAGCTGCACCGACTTGGGCGGACAACTGGCGTGGCCGCTTGCGGAGCACCGCTCCGCACCGGACGGCCAACAAATCGACGCCGTTCGCGAGTCGCTGTCGCGCCGCACAGCCCAAGAGCTGATGCAGGAGCTGCAGACCCGCAACCTGCAGCTTCGCGAGCACCAGCAAAACCTGGAAGCCGTCGTCGCTGAGCGCACGCGCCAGCTCAACACCGCCAAGGAACAGGCCGAGTCGGCTACGCAAGCCAAGTCGATGTTCCTAGCCAACATGAGCCACGAAATTCGCACGCCGATGAACGCCATCATCGGCCTGACCCACCTGGCCTTGAACACCGAGCTGAGCGGTCAGCAGCGCGAATACTTGACCAAGGTCCGCGACGCTGCCGACTCACTGCTGGGAATCATCAATGACATCTTGGATTTCTCGAAAATCGAGGCCGGCCGCCTGCAGCTAGAGCGGACCGACTTTGCGCTGGACGAAGTCATCGACCGCTTGCAATCGCTCACGGCGCAGAGCGCGGCCGACAAGAAACTGAGCGTGACCTTCCACGTCGACGAGGGTGTGCCGGCGGTGCTGGTTGGCGATCCCCTGCGCATCCAGCAAGTCCTGCTCAATCTGCTGACCAACGCCATCAAGTTCACCCACCGAGGCGAGGTGATCGTCAACCTCAGCGCAGGGGCGCAGCGGGGGGCGCGCGTTCGCCTGGACTTGCAGGTGCGCGACACCGGCATCGGCATGTCGGCGGATCAGGTGACCCGGCTGTTTCGCCCATTTGAGCAAGCTGACGGCACCACGACACGGCGCTACGGCGGTACCGGCCTCGGCCTGACCATCATCCGTCGGCTGGCCGAGCTGATGGACGGCGCCGTCAACGTGCGCAGTGAGCCGGGGCAGGGCACGACATTCGACGTGCAGGTGTGGGTCGAAGCCGGCGCACCGGCTGCTGCGGGCAAGAGCCGCTCCCAGGCCGCCGTGCAGGGCCAGCCAGGTTGGCCCCAATTGCGCGGGATGCGGGTGTTGCTGGTCGAGGACAACAAGATCAATCGCGAAATCGCGGTCGAACTGCTGGCCACGGTAGGCGTCCAGGTTGCCACTGCTGTACATGGCCAGGAAGCGCTCGACACACTGCTAACGGGACCGCAGCCACCGCCGTTCGATGCGGTGCTGATGGATCTGCAGATGCCCGTGCTGGACGGCTATCGCGCCACCAAGGCTCTGCGGGCCAATGCGCGCTTTGACAAGCTGCCGATCCTGGCGATGACGGCACATGCCATGGCCGACGAGCGCCGCCGCTGCCTGGCGCTCGGCATGGATGGCCACATCGCCAAGCCGATCAATCCACAGGACCTGTACAGCATCCTGGCCAGCACCTTGCGTGCACCGGGTCAAGCCGGAGCAAAGCCTAATGTTCCGCCTGCTTCGGCCTCCCCGCAGGTCGTGTACGCGCCCGCTCCACCAGAACCGCCCGCGACAACCTCGCTCCAGGCCGTCGCCGACGAAACCGCAGCACCGTTCGCGCACTGGCCGCTTTTTGAGTTGGACGCCGCCCTGCGCTACACCGGCGCGACGCCGCACCTGCTGGTGCACATTCTTGAGCAGTTTTTTGACGAGTATGGCAGCGAACAGGCGGTGTGGGCTTGCGTCGGCGCCGATGTCAGCCACCGCGAAGAAGCGGAGCGGCAGGCTCACTCGATTCGTGGCGCCGCGGCGATGCTTGGCCTACTGCGGTTGCAGCACGCGGCTGAGGCCGCTGAGGCGGCGTGGGCCCGCGCGCCTGGAAGCGCGGCACCGGATACCAGCGCATTTCAGCAGGTGCTCGCGGCTACGCTGGACAACCTGGCCGCCGCCAAGAAGTTGGCTTTGGGGACTGCCCCTGCCCAGCAGAGTACGTAGGCGGCAGGCGTCTGGCGTCGTGCAGCCCTTGTCGCTGCGCTGCACAACGCCTTTGCGATGGTTGTCCGTCAGCCGCCGCAGACCGGCTTGACGCACTTGCCGTCCATGCACTCGAGGCCGCTGTCACAGTCGGCGTCGCCGCAGGCCTGGCCGACCTTGGCTTTGGCCGTGCACTTGCCCTCGTTGCAGTCCAAGCCCGGCGCACAGAATGCGAAGCAGGGCTTGCCTTCGCCCGGCGGATCGCCGCACACCTTGGTCGCGGGGTCACAGGACAGCGGCATCTGGCAGGTGAAGATGAGGCCCTTCATCAGATCGGGCTGCTGGCACGCGCCGCCCTTGCCGGGCAGCAGCTTGCAGGTGCCCTTGCCATCGCCCTCGGACGGGCACCAGGTGTCCATGCCATAGCACTGGCCCGGGCCCATGCACGGCTGACCGACCTTGGCCTTGGCTCCGCAGGTGCCTTCGCCGCCAGTTCCACCCGACTTGGGCAGGCAGATGCCGCTGCCGCACTCGCCAAATGAGCCGCCCATGCCGCTACCCCCAGAGCCGCCAGAGCCGCCTTGCAGGGTACACGCGGCCCCAGCCGCCGACGGCTTGGTGCAGCTGCCCTTACCGTCCGTGTTCTTGCAGTAGAGGCCTTTTTCACACGCCTCCGAGCCGAAGCAAGGGCCGCCTTCTTTGCCGAGCGGCGCGCACTTGGCCTCGCTTGCGGCGGAATAGTCGCAGAACAGCCCCGCCTCGCACGACTGCGAATTGCAGGTCGCGCCGACCTTGCCACCGCCAGCTGCGCACTTCTCGTTGACACACAGCAAGTTGCCTTCGCAGTGATCGTCGCTCTGGCATGCACCGCCGGCCTTGGACACTGGGGCGCACTTGCCTGGACAACTGCTGCTTGCGGTCGTCGACTTTTCGCACCGCCCTGAAGTGCAGACTTCGTCGCTTGTGCAGGACTGCCCGTCGGGCGTCTTGCCAACAAAGGTGGCCTTGCACGCCGCCGGGGCCTTGCCGCCACCCATGGCGCTGCAAGAGGAGGCGAAGTAGGCCAGACAGTTGCCTGCGGCGATCGGGTCGTAGGTGATTTTCCCTGCCTTGACCTCCGCAATCAGCTTGAATGGTCCGTCGCCTTCTTTGGCGAACTGCGCGCCCAGAAAAGTCAGGCACGAGTCCACGCTGGAAAACTGAATGTCGCCACCTTCGCATTTGACGAAGCCCTGGCACATCGCCTTGAGCAGTTCCGTCTCCAGTTGCTCAATCGGCACCGGCTTGCCGACCGGGCCGCCCGTGTCCGCCGTGGTCGCCGCATCGCCGGTCGTCGCGGCGTCGCCAGCGCTCGCCGTGTCTGAGGGAGTCGTTGCGCCGTCGCCCGCCTTGGTGTCGCCGGCAGTAGTCGTATCGGTCGTCGAGCCGGCGCCGTCCCCGCCAGTCTGGCCGTCGGTAGCCGTGCCCGCCGTGCCGTCGCCGGTTGCAGCGTCTGTCGAGCCCCCGCCGCCGCCCCCTGTTGAACCGCCAGAATTGCCACAAGCGGCCAGAACCGCGACCAATACACAAATTGCGAGTCTCGATTTCATCGCTGCATTCCTTCGACCTTGCCGGGTCGCGGCGACATTGTCCGCATGTCCATGGCGCCGTACACTTTTTTGATGGTGCCGTGACAGGCGCGGGTCAACTCTCTGCCAGGACTGCCGCCGGGTCCAAGCGCATGGCCCGCCGTGCCGGCGCCAATGCTCCCGCCACCGTGAACGCGATCGCGACCGCCAATGCCAGCGGCACAGCCCACATCGGAAACACGAAGAAGCCCTGCGGCACCAACGGCACGTCGGCCAGGAAGCGCGCCGCTGCGCGATCGACCAACTCGGCGACACCGATTGCCGCGCCGCCGCCGCACAAGCCGCCCAGCGCACCGATCGCCGCGGCCTCGCCCAGCACCAGCACGGCGATGTCGATCCGAGCCGCGCCCAGCGCGCGCAACACGGCGATCTCGCGGCGCCGTTCGTGGACCAGCATGGCGAACGTCTGCGCGATCTGCACCGCGGCTACGGCCAGGACCACCGCGGCCAGCAGCACCAGCGCCAGCGAGGTCACCAGGACAACCGTGCCGAAAGTCCGCGCCGCACGCGACTTGCGGCTGAGCTGCAGACCGAGCTTTTCGGCCTCAACGATGACCTGCGGCACATCCTGATTGCTGGCGGTGTCCAGCAGGATCGTGTCATACGCTTGCGCCGCGGCATTGCCCTTGAGGCGCGCGTTAAAATGGCGCACCACCTCGCGCGGCAAAGCGACACCCAGCTCGGGCGCCTTGCGTGAAAACCCAACCACGATCGCTTGCTTGAACTGTTGCCGGTGCTTGTCGGCGTCCTTGCTGAAGTACGAATCGCCTAGCGCAACGTGAAAGCGCACCCCGAACAGCACGGCCAACGAACCGATCGGCGCCGCGCCCAGCGAGCGCGCCATGTCGCTGTTGAACACCTCAAGCAGCAGTGGGTTGATGACCGCCGGCAGCGGCCGCTCGCACCAGCCCAGGCGCGTCTCGGGGTGGTCAGCCGCACAGTAGCGGCCCTCGCCGCAGGTCGTTGCCGGCATGCCGCAAAACCCGAGTGGATCGGCACACGGCTGCGCCAGCTCGCCCACCTCGCGGTCAAACTGCAGATCGCGACCAGTGCCAGCCGCAGCTGGCAATACGCAACGCTGCGGTGGCGCGGATTCGCCGGCCTTGGCGCAGCGGCCCTGCTGGCAGGTCGTACCTTGCGGACAGCGGTCGCCGTCGCCGCAGGGCAGCACCACCTCCGGCACTTCGACAAAGCGGTCGGCCCACACAATGGGCACGCAAACGCCGTCGCCACAGCCCATGCCGGCCGCGCAGTCCAGGTCCAGTTCGCAGCGGTCGCCGTTCGCAATGGCCGATGGCCCGCGCTTGGCGCTCACGCCCTCCAGCTCTTCCAGTTCGCCGCGCACCACTGCGGCGGGGATGCCGTCAAAGAACGCCTCGGTAAACAGGTTGTAGCCGAGCAGCTCCTTGCCGCCCCACAAGCGCGCAGGAAAGCTGGACTTCTGCTTGCCAAACGCCCGCACTACCCCAGGCAGACCCGCGACCTGACGCACGCGGGCGTCGTCCAGCGGTTCCTGGCCCAGAATTTGTTCGGTGCCAAAGATCTGCACTGCCCGCGGCTCCAGCTCCAGCTGGTTGACCGGAAAGATGCGCTCAAGCACTTTCTCTCGCAGCCCCTGGCCTAGCCCGATGAAGAACGTGAGCAGGCCAGTACCGACGACGATGCCGACCATGGCCAGCGCCGCGCGTACCCACGCCGACCGCAGGTTGCTGGCAACCAGTGACAACAGTCGACCCAGCCTCACGCGGCCCCCACGGCGTCGACGACCCGGCCCTTGTCCAGGCGGACGACGCGATCGCACGACTGCGCGACCTGGGGATCGTGGGTGACCAGCACCAAAGCAGTGCCATGGGTGCGCTGGATGCCGTGCAGCACCCCGAGGATGTGGGCGGCCGTTTCGCCGTCGAGACTGCCGGTCGGCTCATCACAGACCAGCAGCGGCGGTTGCAGCAATAGCGCGCGCGCGATGGCTACTCGCTGCCGCTCGCCGCCCGACATCTGCGCCGGCATCTGACCAAAGCGATCCGCAAGGCCAAACTCTCCGAGCAGATAGCGCGCGCGCTCGACCCGTTCGCCGTGACCCAACTCGGTGCCAAATGACGCGGGCAGCAGCACGTTTTGCCCCACCGATAGGTTGGGCAGCAGGTTGAACGCTTGAAACACAAAGCCGATCTGCCGATTGCGAAACCGCGACAGCGCCCGGTCGGGCATGGCTCGCACTTCCTCGCCGAACACCCGCAGCGACCCCTGATAGCCGCGATCCAGCGCGCCGATGAGGTTGAGCAGTGTCGACTTGCCTGCGCCGGAGCGGCCGACGATCGCCACCGACTCGCCGGCGGCGACCCGCAGCGACACCTCGCGCAACGCGTGCACAGGCCGTTGATCGGCGATGAAGGTGCGCGACAGACCGCTTGCGTCAATCGCGATCGCGGCAGCGGTCACGGCCCGTCTCCAGCGCCCTGCACGGCTTTTTCGCTGGCCGCTTTGCGCCCGCTGGGGCGCAGTGCCACATCTAGCGTGACTTCGTCCGGACCCAGGCGCACGCGAACAGCTATCGTTTCGACCGCTCCCACCAGTTGCAAGGCATAGTCTGGCACTCCGCGCCGCCGCAGGGAGCGTACGACCCGCGCCGTGGCCAGGCGGCTGCCGATCCAACCGCCTTGTCCGCTCGCGATGTCGCGTTCGATGGGTGTCGTCGCCGCCTTGGCCAGCGTGCCAAACTTGCCGTCAGCCACCCGACGCAGGTCGTCTGCGGCGCCCGGACCCGACACCATCGCCAGCTGACGGCCCTGGCGCAGCACCAGCCACGGCGACCCCGGCCCAGGGACCGAAAAGCCGGCCCATGCGGCGTACTGCGCTGACTGGCTCTTGTCAGCGCTGGTGTCCACAGCGCTGCGCAGCTTGTCGATCAACGCAATCGCCTCTACGTCGCTGCGCGCTGCCACGCCGACCGCAAACCGCAAGGCAGTCCGCCACCACAACTGCGGCCACTGGTTGGGATCGAGTGGCACATCGTCGCCCACCGCCAAGACTGCCAGCACCACTTGACCATCCAGCTGGGCAAGTACCTGGCGAGCATCCACGCCGCCCAGGCTCTCGTGCAGCGCGCGAAGCGCCGAGCTCGGCAGCACGCGATCACGCAATATTTCCGGCAGGTTGTTCCACAGGCCGGGGTTGATTCGCGCCTGCACGAGCAGCGGTGTCTCGTCGGGCAGCAGGTCGGCCAGCGACAGTTCGCCGCCCTTGGCCACGAACTGCTGGTGCCACTGCGCGATGTCCGCGAGCTTGCCGGGCGCCGACCGCAGCGACAGCCGCACTGTCAGGCCATCGCGGCCGAGATCGATGCGCGCCGCCACCCCAAGTGCCCGGTCGGCCACCGCGCCGATGACCAGATCGGCGGGACCCAAGGCCTTGTGCAGCAGCTCGCGCACCAGCGCCGCCCCGCGACCAGTGTCGCCCCACGCCGACTCGACCCGCGCCATCGCACCTTGCAATTCCAGGTCTTTGCGGGGTGCCGCCCCAAGCAAAGCGGCAATCGCCTCCGGTTCGTTGCCCGTCGGCGTCGCGTCGAGCGCCACCCGCAGCACAACCGCGTCAGGCAGGTGCCACACCCGGGCGCGGCCAGCGCCGCCTTGACGATCGGCCACCGGCCAGGTCTGGCCGTGCTGGGTCTGCTGCGACGCGCCGATGCCATAGCCGCGCCGCCGCAGCGACTCTGTCAGGTGACTTGCGCCCACCGTGCCACGAACGGGTACGGCCCACCACACGCCGTTGCGCCAGATGCACACCGATGTGCCGGCATCGCGGCGCAGGCCGGCGCGCTGCGTCGCTTCTTCGTTGCGCAGGTCGACGCCCGTATACAGGCGCAGCAACTCAAACACGCCGCGCAGTCCTGGCACCTGCTCGCCCAGGTCGCCCACTCGGGCAGCCACATCACCGACCGGCGCCGTCCACAGCGCCACGTCCGCGTCCGCGGGCAGGTAGCGGGCCGCCGACCACGGCGGCAGTTGCACTTGGCGATTGGCCCACCACCACCAGCCGCCGGCAGCCGCGGCCACGAGCAGCGCAAATAGCCCGACGCCGAGCCGGCTCCAGCGACGATTCACGGCGTGCTGCGCTCCAAAAGCGTGTCGATCCCGCCGGCGACAAGGTCGGCGATGCGCTCAGCCGCCCTTCCGTCCCAGCCTTCCGGCACGCGGCCGGCTTTGCCGCGTCCGGCTATGACTTCGGCGACTGCGGGTCCAAGGCGCTTCGGATCTGTGCCCAATAGCGTATTGGTACCCTCAAGCATCGTGACCGGCCGCTCGGTGTTGGCGCGCAGCGTCAGGCAAGGCACGCCGAGCGCTGTCGTCTCTTCCTGAATGCCGCCGGAGTCGGTCGCCACCACCTTGGCGCGCGCCATGACGCCCAGGAATTGCAGGTAACCAAGCGGTTCAACCACTTGCAGGCCGGCGGGTGCTTGCAGGCCGGCACTGCGCATCCGCGCCGCCGTGCGCGGGTGTACCGGGAACAGCACTGGCAGTTGTTCCGCCACTTGGGCCAGCGCTCCGACGAGCGCCGCCAGTTGGCCGGGTTCGTCCACATTGCTCGGCCGGTGCAGCGTGGCCACGGCGTAGCCGCCGGGGTCCAGGCCGTAGTCGCGCCAGGGTTGCAGTGACACCGCCCGCGCCTCGTGCGTGCGCAAGCTGTCGATCATGCAGTTGCCGACGAACGCAATTCGCCAGGCTGGGATGCCCTCGGCCAGCAAGTTGGCGTCGCCGTCGCGACTCGGCGTCAGCAGCAAGTCGCTCGCGTGGTCGGTCAGCACCCGATTGATCTCTTCGGGCATGGCCCAGTCGCGCGATCGCAGGCCCGCCTCAATGTGGCCGACCGCGATGCCCAGCTTGCTCGCGACCAGAGCGCAGGCAATGGTGCTGTTGACGTCGCCCGCCACCAGGACCAGATCGGGGCGCCAGTCGACGCACTCTCGCTCGAAAAGCGTCATGATTTTTGCGGTTTGCTCGGCGTGGCTGCCGGAACCCACCCCCAAAAATGCGTCTGGACGCGGCATGCCGAGGTCGTCGAAAAACACTGTCGACATCTTGTCGTCGTAGTGCTGGCCGGTATGCACCAACCGGACTGCCAGCCCCCGCGCGCGCAGCGCGGCGTAGACCGGCGCCACCTTCATGAAATTGGGACGGGCGCCGACAACGCAGCTGACGCGTTGTGGTATCACCGCTGCCCCCGCGGCGTGCGTCCGACGGTCGATGGCTTGGCAGACCCCTGGCGACGTGGCGGCACGTCGTTGCGCGGCGGCTGGGGTGCTTGAGTTGGCGCCGCTGGCTTCTGCGGCGCTCGATCGCCTCTCCTTGCCTCGCGCTCTGCTTCCGCCCGGCCAGCGCCGCGGCGCCCGGGCTGCGAAATCGGGCCCGGTCCCGTGCTCAACTGCGGTGTGCGCGCTTGACCTTTGCGCGGATCAGGCGGCAGCGCGAACCCGCCGATGTGGCCCTTGCTCTCAAGCTGCGCGATTTCGCGGTCGTCGAGTAGGCGCCACTTGCCCTGTTGCAGGCCGCCCGTCGTGACACCCGCGTATGCAATGCGCCGCAGCCGCACCACTGGATGACCGACCCGCTCAAGCAGCCGCCGCACTTCACGGTTGCGGCCTTCGAGCAGCACTAAGCGCAGCCAGCAGTTGGCCTCGGTCTGCTTGACAACCGCGACCTCTTCGACACGCGCCGGGCCGTCTTCCAGTCGCACACCCATCCGCAGGCGCGCCAACGTCTCGTCGGATGGCACGCCGCGCACCCGCGCCTCATAGACACGCTGCACCGCAAACCGGGCGTGACCGAGGCGTTCCGCCAGGTCGCCGTCATTGGTGAACAGCAGCACCCCTTCGGTGTTGACGTCGAGCCGGCCGATCGACCGCAGTGCCAGGTCCTTGGGCACCAGCCAGTACACCAGCGGCCGGCTCTCCGGGTCCGCGGCAGCGCACAGGTACCCCACAGGCTTATTGAGCGCTAGCACCACGCGCCGCGCGGGCAGCCTGAGCCGCTCGCCATCCAGCCGAATGTCGTCTTTGTCAAACTGCACACGCGTACCCAACTGGGTGACCACCACGCCGTTGACCTCGACGCGTCCGGCGACGATGAGCTCCTCGGCGGCGCGGCGCGACGCGATGCCGCAGCGCGACAGCACTTTTTGCAGGCGTTCGCCGACCGGTGTCGCCGGCTTGGCTTTGGGTTTTGCAGACTTGGCGTTTGGCGTGGCCACGGGGCGTTCAACCAGGCGACGACGGAGGGGTCGCGAGCGGGGGCGGCATTGTGCGGGGCAAGGGTGCAAAAGTCCACGGGCACGGCCTCGAGTCCTACACTTCGGGCCGCCGAGCCTCTTCGGCTGGGCTCAGTTGTTCCACGCCGTTCATCCTACTGACGAGTCCGGCGAGGGTGGTGCCATCGACAATCCGCAGCGCCTCCGCGTGCACATCCGCGAGCAACG
>SXGT01178806.1_pt1 | contig 25864 bp, 15 predicted proteins | sample 3176221 | NCBI WGS metagenome assembly SXGT01 (sample SAMN11356862, study PRJNA531348) | freshwater metagenome | isolation source: freshwater sample F1-120 | place: China: Fuxian Lake, Yuxi | collected 2017-12-25
ATCCCGCGACGACCTCTCGCCCCGCCCCCGGGTCGACCCGACGCGGCCCGTCCGGGTCGTCGGTGCCGAGGAGCGCGAGCGTCGCGTCGGCGTCGCCGCCGACGACGGCAGCCGCCAGCGCGCCGACGGCCCCGGTGAAGCGGTGGCCGGTCCGCAGCGTCGCGACCGAGGGGTTCGGCGCGGACTGCAGCCCCTCGGCGACGTCGCGCAGGACGGCGCCCGCCTCGACCGAGGCGAGCTGGTCGGCATCGCCCACGAGGACGAGCCGCGTGTCGGCACCGGTGGCCTGCACCAGCCGCTCCATCATCAGCAACGAGACCATGGAGGTCTCGTCGACCACGACGACGTCGTGGGCGAGCTTCTGCCCGGCGTGGTGCACGAACGACGAGCGGGAGTCGGGGCGGGGTCCGAGCAGCCGATGGAGCGTGACGGCCTCGAGGGACCTGAGCCAGGCCCGTTCGACGGGGGTGAAGACGTCCGCCTCCGCCGCCTGCGCCACGGCCTCGCGCATGCGGGCCGCCGCCTTGCCCGTGGGCGCGGCCAGCGCGACCGACAGCGGACGTGCCGTCCCGTGCCGGGCCTGCCCCGGCGGACCTGCCGCGTGCTGGCCGGCGAGAGCCGCGAGGACGCGCGCGATCGTGGTGGTCTTGCCGGTGCCGGGACCGCCGGTGACGACCGAGGCCGAGGACCGCGCCACGAGCTCGGCGGCCGCACGCTGGTCGGCGAACGTCTCGGCCTCGAAGAGCCGGTCGAGGTCGGCACCGAGGCGCTCGGCGTCCACGAGCGGCGCCGACCCGGCGACGCGGTCGGCCAGCCGGTCCGACAGGGAGACCTCGAGCCGGTGGTACCGCTGCAGGGTCAGCAGGGGCTCCTCGGCGACGAGGACGGCGTCGGGCGAGGTGACGAGTGCGCTGGCGACCACACGGTCCCACCAGTCGTCGCCGGGCCACAGCCCTGCGGGCCACTGGGTGCGCGGCACGTGCCGCTCCAGCTCGGGGCCGAGCTCGGCCTCCACCGTCTCCAGTCGCAGGCACGAGGACCCGAGGCGGGCGGCGCGGACCGTCAGGGCGAGCGCCAGGACCGCCGCCTCGTCGTCGACGTCGAGCAGGGCGCTCACCCGCGTGGCCACGTGGACGTCGGCGGCGGCCAGGATGTCGGCGGAGTTGAGCAGGGCCAGCACGCCCTCGACGCCTCGAACCCGTTGGGCACCGTGAGGGTCGGCGGCGGGGACGCGTTCCCCGGTCCCTGTCCCGGTCTCGATCTCGGTCATCGCCGCTCCCCCGCTCGCGTCGCCCGAGTGACGACACGGCCGTCGAGGAGGTCGCTCAGCGCCAGCACGAGCGTCGAGGGCGGCTGCCAGGAGAAGACCCCGTGGGGCAGTCCGTCCTCGGTGGGTCCGTCGGGGCCGGCCATGCCGCGCAGGAAGAGGTAGAGCACGCCGTGCAGGTGGACGTCGGGGTCGTAGTCGGGCATGCGCCAGCGCAGGAACCGGTGCTGGGCCACCGTGTAGAGCAGCGCTTGCAGGGGGTAGGTGGTGGCCAGCATGGCCTCGGCGAGACGGGACGGCGCGTACGCCTCGAGGCCCTGACCCGGGGCCTCGAGCCGGTTGGTCTTGTGGTCGCACACGACGGTCCGGCCGGCGGGGTCGCGCAGCAGGACGTCGATCGAGCCGGTCAGGTAGCCGTGCAGCGTGCGGCTGCCGAACGTGGGCAGCCGCAGTCGTGGCGCGAACGCGCGAAGGGGGTCGTCCGCGGGCAGGTGCGCCTCCATGAGGTCGGCGACGTCGGTGAGGGTGCCGGGGCCGGCCGCACGCCCGGGGTCGCCGGGTCCACCCCCGCCGGACCGGTCGCCCCCGGCGAGCGGCAGCTCGAAGTCGAGCTCGCGCAGAGGACGCAGGCGCAGGGCGTCCGTGAGCGTGAGGTCGTCCATGAGCGGCCCGAGCGGCGTCTGGAGGGAGTGCAGGAGCGCCTCGACGAGCGCGTCGACGGGGACGGCGAGCGGTCGGCGCTGGAGGTGGTGGACGACCCGATCGCGGACCTGGGCGGGGAGGTCGGGCTGCTCGGCGTCGATCTCCTCCAGCACCGCGTGGACGAGCGTGCCGAGGGCGGCGCCCCCGGCGAGGTCAGCCCACGGTGACGGGACGGGAGGGTCGACGGGTGCCGGCACCGGGCCCGGACCCACGGGGTCCTCGTCGTCGCGCCATCCACCCGGTGGCTCGCTGCCGACGGTCGTCTCGTCGTCCTGGCGGACGAGCGCCGTGTAGGAGGTGCGACGCCACGTGGGGTCGAGGTCGCGGGTGAGCGACCGCGCCCGCAGCACGTCCGGGGCTGCGGGCGGCACCGCGAGCTGGATCGGGGTGGTCCGCATCTGCTCCAGCTGGGGACCACCCCGATCGGCCCACTGCCGGAGCCGGGCGACGACGTCGGCGTCCGGCGGGCAGCCGACGCGGTCGGGCACGTGGGCGCCCTCGGGGTCGGGCCGGAACAGGACCCGGTGCAGGCCGGCGTTGGCCGAGTCCTTGGTGGGCGCCCAGTGCAGCACGAGGCCCGACTGCGCACGGGTCAGGGCGACGTACAGCAGCCGCAACGACTCCCCGGCCCGCTCGCTCGCGGCGATGCGGACGTGCTCCTCGTGCGAGGGTCCGCCACGGCCGACGTCGAGGCTCCGACGGCCCTCGGTGTGCAGCCGTAGGACGTCGCGCTCGGCGTCGTAGCGGTTGAACAGGAACGGCGCGTGGACGACCGGGTACTGCAGGCCCTTGCTCACGAAGGTCGTGACCACCTGCACGGCCTCGGCGTCGGTGTCGAGGCGACGCGCTCGCTCGGCGGCCCGAGCCCCGTCGGCGCGTCGGTCGAGCAGCCAGCGCAGGAGCCCCGCGCCGCCGAGCGACTCCGCCCGGGCGGCCTGCTGCAGGACGTGCCCGACGTGCTCGAGGTCGGTGAGCAGCCGCCGCCCGCCCTCGTGGCCGAGCACGCGGGCGACGACGTCGGCGTCGGCGACGACGGCCTCGACCAGCCCGGCGGTGCCGCGCGAGCCGTGGAGGTCGGCGAGGTCGCGCAAGCGGGTGGACACCGCGTCGGTGAGGCTCTCCCCGGCGACGCCGTCGAGCTCCTCGGCCCGGTGGCCGAAGAACGGGCTGATCGCCACGGCACGCACGAGGCCGGCGCGGTGCGGGGCCTCCAGTGCGCTGAGCAGCGTCAGCCAGTGCTCGGCGGCATCGCTGCGCAGGACGTCGGCTCCACCACCACGGACGGCGGGGACCCCGGCGGCGGTGAGCTCGGCGTGGACGAGCTCGGCCTCCGCGTGCCGTTCGACGAGGACGGCGACGTCGCCCGGACGCACCGGGCGCGGGCCGTCTCCGTCGTCGAAGGTGGCGGACCCGGTGAGGAGCCGGGCGATGTCGGCGGCGACGTCGCGGGCGATGGCGGCGCGCGCCGCCGCGACCCCCAACAGGGCGTCGGGCGAGACGCCGGCGTCGTGCCGCAGCATGGCTCGCAGACGGAACGGGTGCGGCCGGTCGGGATCGACCAGGCGCGCTCCGTCGAGGGCGGAGCGGGCGGCGCGCACCACGATCTGCTCGTGCCCGAGGGCGGTCCCGCGCAGCAGGACGTCGACGGCCTCCACGAGCGGGGCGTCGCTGCGGTGGTTCAGCACCAAGGTGCGACGCGTGCCGGCTCGGGCGGCAGCGTGCAGGTAGGTGGGGACGTCGCCGCCGCGGAAGCCGTAGATGGCCTGCTTGGGATCGCCGACGAGCACCACCGTGGCGTGCCCGACGAAGGCCCGTTCGAGGATCTGCCACTGGACGGGATCGGTGTCCTGGAACTCATCGACCAGCACGATGCGCCACCGGTCGCGCATCAGGGCCCGCGCCGGGGCGTCCGGTGCCTCGAGCGCCTCGGCGAGCCGCTGCAGGAGGTCGTCGTAGGACAGGGTGCGCAGGCGGCGACGTCGTCGGCCCACCTCGTCGCGGACGGCGCCGGCGAAGCGGCGTCGCAGGTCGGGGGCGGAGTCGGGCGCGGCGTCGACCGGCAGCAGCGTGGCCGCCGGGTCGCCGACGGCGCGCATCCCGATCTCGCGAGCCTCCTTGGGCTCGAACGGCAGGGTCCGACCGCCCGCGGCGTAGCGCAGGTAGAGGTCGGAGACCGCCTCGGCGACGAGGTCGGCGTCGTCCTCGACGAGCGTCGCGCCAGGCTCGACGTCGCCGGTGGTGCCGAGGCCGCGCAGGACGGCGTGGCAGAACCCGTGCGTGGTGGTGACGGTGGCCTCGTCGAAGCGGGCCGCGGCCACGCGCAGCCGGTCGCGACGCCGGCGGCGCTCGTCGGGATCGGCGTCCAGCACGAGGGCGAGGAGCTCGTCGTCCGGCGTGGGCGACGGGGTGGCCTCGTCGCGGCGCAGGGAGCCGTCGAGGGTGCGTTCGGCCTCCACGAGCCGCTCGCGCACGCGGTCCTTGAGCTCGGCACTGGCCGCCCGACCGAACGTCACGACGAGGAGGTCCTCGATCGTCGCGAGACCCTCGGCGAGGTAGCGCGTGACGAGCGCGGCGATGGCCCACGTCTTGCCGGTGCCTGCGCTGGCCTCGAGCAGGGTGGTGCCCTCGGGCAGGGGGTCGCGGATGCTGAACTCGCTGGGCTCGTTCGTCGTGGGTTCGGCGTGCTGGGCGTCGCTCACGTGGCCTCCCGGTGCTCGAGCAGCGGCGTCCACAACCTCAGCGCGTGGCGGTCGAGCCCTCGGCGCAGGAGGTCCTCCACGGAGCAGTCGCCCAGCGCGAGCCGGTGGTAGGCGTCGTCGGCCTCGCCCTTGATGTCGCGGTTGCGGTTGCCCTCCCACTCACTGCGCGCCGCCCGTTCGGCGCGCCCGAGGTCCTGGGTGCGCAGCATCGTCGTGGCGACCGGCTCGGAGGTCTTGATCGGCAGTGGCAGCGGCAGCCGAAGCCCCTCGGCCCGCTGGTCGAGGAGATCGGTGAGGATGCGGTCGGCCTCCGTCGCGGTCGGGGCGCGCAACGTGACGATGCCGGGGTGCTTGCGCCACCCGGTGGGCACCCGTCCGACGATGCGCGCGGGAGCGGTGAAGCCGGCGGCCGCGAGCGCCAGGAGGTCGACCCAGGGCTCGGTGAGCTGGCGCCCCTTGAGCGTCGAGGCGGTGACGGTGAGCAGACCGGACGGCCGCACGCCGGTGACGGTGCCGACGATCCTGCGGCCGTCGGGCAGGGCGTGGTCGACGTCGACGGCCGACGCGTCCTCCTCGCGCCAGGGCGCGGCGATGCCGAACAGGGCGATGACGAGGTCGTGCGCCTGCTGCAGCGCGGCACCGGCGAGGGGGGCGGGCGGCAGGAGGCCGGAGCGTCGGGCGTCGGCGTCGGCCTGCTCTCCGGCGGCACCGGCGAGCACCGACCCCAGCAGCCGCTCGTTGAGCTGCCACTGCGCGAGGCCGTCGAGCTGCAACGGGATGCCCGTCTCCTGCGGGTCGCTCTCGTAGGGCAGACGCACCCCGAGCCGCTGCCGGACGAATGCCCGTACCGGGTGGGCGACGAAGTCGCGGAGGTCCTGCAGGGAGACGACGTCCTCCTCCACCGCAGGCAGCGGGGACCCGATGAGCGGCGGCACGGGTGCCGGGGCGTTCCGGGCGGCACGGGCGCCCGCGAGCGCGGCGGTGTCGAAGCTGAACGGCTCGCCGGCGACGATCGTCCCCGGCACGAACGCGCTCTCGTCGAAGGCCTGCAGGGGATGACGGACGACGACCTGCTCTCGGACGTTGCGCCGGCCCGTCGCCGCCGCGGGGACGGACCGCTCGAGCTGGTCGAGCAGCTCGCCCACGGGGGTCGCCGGCGGCAGCGTGCGACCGGAGTGCTCGCTGGCACCGGTGTAGGTGATGACGAGGTGCTCGGTGGCCGACAGCACGGCGTCGAGGAAGAGCTGGCGGTCCTCGCCGGCGGTGTCGCGCTCGCCCACGCGGGGCGCCAGGGCGAGGACGTCGTCGCCGAGCGGGGTGGCGACTCGCGGGAAGGTGTCGGCGTCGAGGCCGAGCAGGCAGACCACGCGGTGCGGCACCGAGCGCATCGGCACCATGGTGCAGACCGTCACGGCCCCGGTGCGAAAGCTCGTCCGCGACGGGCGGGCGGCGAAGGCATGGTCGAGCACGGCGACGACCTCCGACGGACCGAGCGCGTCGGTCGAGCCGGCGCCCTCCGAGTCGAGACCTCCCCCGTCGGCACCCTCCGCGTTGCCACCACCTGGGCCGAGGCCGGCGATCGTGCGCAGCACCTGCTCGCGCTGCCAGGCGTCGTCTCCGGTGACGTCGGTGAGGGTCTCGACCGCCGTGGTCAAGGCGTCGCGCCAGTCACGCGTCTCCCCTGCCGCGAGTGCGTCGACCACGCGGTGGAGGCGGTCGACGAGCTCGTGGAGCCGGCCGACGAGGTCGATGTCGGTGCTCGAGAGGTCGTCGAGCGGGAGCACGTCGCCGGGGCGCGTGCCGTCACCGGTGTCGCTGACCACGCTGACGGCCAGGCGGTCGAGCCCGGCGGCCCACGTGTTCTGCGCGAGACCGCCGAGCCCCCAGAGGTCGCGGGCATCGGCGTCGAGGCCCCAGCGGATGGCGGTGTCACCGGCCCAGGCCTCGACCTGCTCGAGGTCGTCGGCGCTCAGCCCGAAGCGGCGTCGGACCGGGGCGAGGGCGAGGAGGTCGACGACGTCGGCGACCCGGGCTCGCCCTTCGGCGGCGATCGCGGCGACGCGCTGCAGCACCTCGGCGACGGGGTTGACGGCGGACGTGGCGCGGTCGGCCAGACGCACGCGCAGCCGGTGGCCGGGGTGGTCGACGCCCTCGACGTCGTCGAGCCCGAAGGCGGCATGCACGAGCGGCGCGAAGGTCTCGACGTCGGGGCACATGACGATGACGTCGCGCAGCTGCAGGGTGGGGTCGTCCTGCAGCAGGCCGAGCAGGACCTCCCGCAGGACGTCGACCTGGCGGGCGGGTCCGTGGCAGGCGTGGACCTGCAGGGAGCGGTCGGTCTCGGTGACGCGTCGTGTCGGGTCGACGGGCGCGAGCTCGTGGTCCTCGACGAGGTCGGCCTGCAGGAAGCCGAGCATCGTCGTGGGGCGCTCGGGCGGCGGGAGGTGCTCGACCTCGAGCGGACCGGGGCCCCCGTGGGTGAGGGTCGTCAGCGTGTGCTGCAGCTCGGCGGCGTCGCGACCGCAGGACGTGAGCAGCAGGTTGCCCTCGCCCGGCGCAGCGAGCGCGGTGCGCAGGGGCGTCGCGCCGGCGGCACCCTTGCCCGCCGGTGCCGAGCCGGCCGTGCGCTCCCACCGCCGTCGCGAGGGGTGCGGGAGCCACAGGTGCACGTCGCGGTGGACGCCGAGGGCGGCGACGACGTCGAGCTCGGCGCGCGGCATGCGGGTGTGCCCGACGAAGGAGATGCGCCCGCCCAGGGTGAGCGGGACCGTCCCGGCGCGCAGCCGCTCGGCCGTCTCGGCGAGCCGACGGTCCGGCGACGGGTGCGGTGCGAGCCGGGCCACGAGCCGACGCCACAGCTCGGCCTGCCACCGTGCTGCCTCCGGCAGCCCCTGGCCGCGGCCGTCGGTGTCGTCGCCGACCCGCCACGCCGCGACCATCTCGGGGCGCTGCACCGCGGAGGAGTGCAGCAGCGACGCGACGCGACGCGCGGTGCCGAACCGGCGGGCCCGACGCAGTCGGGCCTCGACGTCGGGGTGCCCGGCACCGAGGTGGCGGGCGACGACCGCCAGCCAGGGTTCGTGCAGGTGGGTCTCGAGCAGCTCGAGCGCCGTCCAGGTGAGGCGGTCCGGGGCCCAGGGGTCGTCGACGTCGCGCTCGGTGAGCTCGGAGACGAGGTGTGCCGGGCGCCGGAAGTCGACGCCGGCGCAGATGCCGTCGTCGCGACCGGTCTGTGTGCCGAGCCGGTGCGAGAGCCGTTGCGCCACCCAGCGCTCCACCCCGGCGGCGGCCACCACGACGACGTCGAGCGCGAACGGGTCCTCCGGAGGGCTCTGCAGCAGCCGTGCGAGCCCCTCGACGAGCACGTCGGCTCGGTCGGCGCGGTGGACGGTCAGGGGCACGAGTCGAACCTAGGGCATGGCCCGGACACCGTCGGCGGCATCGTCGAGCGCGTGGTCGCCGAGCCTGCCGTCGTTCACCGCAGGTCGGACCGCACCGACGTCTCCACCGGTGCGGCGACCCGTGAGCGGACGTGGACCGGGCGCGGGGAGCCACCGAGGGTCGTGAGTGCGGCGACGGACCCGTCGGGGCCGTGCAGCCGAGACATCCAGGCCTGCCGCGTGGGTGCCCGTCGGAAGGTCACGGGGCCGCTGCGCGCGAGCGCGTCGGGGACGACGACGTCGGTCATGGCGGTGCGCAGGCCCTCGCCGGTGGCCTTGAGGGCCGACTCCTTGGCCGTCCACACGGCGAGCAGCTCGGTCCCGCTCATCGGGACGAGCGGCGAGCGGCGCGCCCGGTCCTGCGGGGACAGGACGAGACCCCGGACGGCGTCGAGGTCCGGCGTGGACGCGTCGATGCACTCGACGTCGATCCCCACGGCGACGTCGCTGACCGCCAGCACCGCGAGGTGACCGCTGTGGGAGACGGACACGTCCCACGGTGCCCCCTCGACGCGGGGCCGGGCGTGGTGGCGGCCGCACTCGTGGCAGCGTCGGTCGATCTCGACCTCGTGCGGTGCGCGGTCGAGCGCGGCGCCGGCGACGAGGCGGAGCACGGACGCCGCCAGCACGAAGCGGCGTCGGTCGTCGGCCCGCACGTACGCGGCAGCGCGGGCGCGTTCGACGGTGGACAGGAGCAGGTCGTGGGTGGGCCGCAGCTGCGTGAGGGCGGCCCACCACACGTCGACGGTCCCGGGCTCGGGTCCGTCGTAGCCGGAGACGTCGGGCGCGATCACGACGCTCCCCGGCGGTCCTGCGCCACCGTCATCGGCCGAGGCCGGCGGAGAGCTCGGGCCAGGCGCGCTCGAGCGAGCGTGCCCAGTAGGGCCAGCTGTGCGAGCCGTCGCCGTAGAAGTCGGTGCGCAGGGTGACGCCGCGCAGCGTCATGCCCGAGACGAACGCGGTGTTGTTGGCGAGGGTCGACGCCTCGAAGGCGTCCCAGTCGGCCGCGGTGGGGTCGAGCAGGCTCTTGCGGCCGTTGCCGTTGGACAGGAACAGCCGGCTCTGGCGCAGGGCCGACGGGTGGTTGCTCGGGTCGGCTCGCTCCCACTGCAGGAAGTTCAGCCAGCGCGAGCCCCACGGGGCGGTGGGCGAGACGCCCTCGCGCAACAGGAGGGCCTGCACGAGCGGGTAGCTGGCGCCGAGCGCGTTGAGGCCGCTGAAGCTGGCGGCGGCACCGTAGCGGCCGGGATTGTGGGCGACGAGGGCGAAGGCACTGAAGCCGCCCGTGGAGACGCCGGCGACGGATCGACGGTCGGCGGCGGCGTAGCCGCGTGAGAGGAGCTGCGGCAGCTCGTCGGAGAGGTAGTCGTCCCACTGGAAGCCGCCGCGGGCTCCGCGGCCGCCGTTGTTCCAGTTGGTGCCGAGGCCGGTGGCGCCGAGGCTGGGCATCGCGACGACGACGTCCTCCTGTCCCAGCCAGCTCAGCACGTCGGTGTAGATCGACCAGGACTGGTAGTCGGCGCGTTCGGAGGCGCCGGGCAGCAGGTAGAGGACCGGCCACGTCCGGCCGGAGGAGCGGTCGAAGTCCTCGGGCAGGAGCAGTCGCACGGGCGAGTTCCCGCCGAGGGCCGGCGAGGAGATCATGAGGTCGACGATGCGGTCGTCGACCTGGGACTCGTAGAGCACGCGCGCGCCGCTGTCGGCGCGGGCGGCCGCGTCGCCGACGACCGGGACGACGCCGGGGTCCGGGCGCCCGAGCACCTCGGTGGCGGGCACGTCGCCGACGGTGGGGTTCGTGCCGCCGTTGGTGGACTGCGCGAGCTGCGGCACCGGCGCGACGGGTGTGCCGGGCTCGGCGGCGTGGGCCGGTGGGGCGATCAGCGCGAACGTGATCGCCGCGGTGACGGCGCCGAGGCCGAGGGCGGAGCGGATGCGGGTCATGGGGAGTCCTGGGGTCGGTGGCGTGGACAAGGTGGTGTCATCGGGTCGGGACGGACCCGAGGAGGCGGTCGAGGTGGGTGGCGATGACGTCGACGTGGGGCCGGTCGATCATCGAGACGTGGTCACCGGGCACGGGGACCACCTCGAGGGACTCGCCGTACGGAGCCCAGCCGAGGTCGGCGCTGCGTCGGCGGTACCGGGGGTCGAGGTGGACGGCGACGTCGTCGTCGAGGGTGGCCCGGTAGAGGATCCGCGGCGACGACAGGTGGGCCGGTCGGTACCGTTCGGCAATGCGCGTGTCGACGTAGGACGTCAGCTGGTGCTGCAGGACCCCGGCCGGCATGGCGACCCCGAGCTCGCCGAGGCTCGCCTGGAGGGTGGCGAGCTGGTCACGCTCGTCGAGGCCGGGGAGCGCGGCGAAGTCGATCGCCAGGCTCACGTCGTAGGTGTTCTCGATGTGCTCGGCGAAGCGCCGGTAGCGGGCCACGAGGTCGTCGGCACCGGCGCCGTCCGTGCTTGCCTCGCCGGGACGCTGTTCGGGCAGGACGGTGTCGATCATCGCGACGAGCTCGACGGTGTCGGTGCGCTCGAGCCGGGCGGCGACGGCGTCGGCGAGCAGCCCGCCGAAGGACCAGCCGAGCAGCCGGTACGGGCCGGTAGGGGCGATCTCGCGGATGTGACGGACGTACTCGTCGGCCTTGTCCTCGACGCTGTCGAGGTGGTCGAGGCGTTCGAGCCCGATGACGGGCTGGTCGGGGTCGAGCAGCTGGACGAGGGGCCGGTAGACGCTGGTGGGACCGCCGGCGGGGTGGAAGACGAACAACGGAGGCCGCGAGCCGCTCTCGCGCAGCGGTCGCACGAGGCGTCCGCCGTTGTCCTCGTAGGTGCCGCGCACGAGGTCGGCCATCGAGGCGATGGTGGGGTGGGCGATGAGCTGCTCGACCGTCGGGGCGTCGTCGAGCCGCTCGGAGAGGACGGCCCGCACGGCGGCCATGGCCTCGCGGTCGCCGCCGAGCTCGTCGAAGTGGAGGTTCACGGCGATCTCCTCGCACCCGAGTACCTGCTGCCACGCCTCGCTGACGAGCCGTTCGCTCGGGTCGCGCGCCAGCACGGCGGGACGGAGCGCGGTCCGCGCAGCCGGATCGCTCGACCTCGTGGCGTCCGGGGCCGACGCGGCGCGGGTGTCGGCGAGGCCGAGGGAGGCGGCCAGCCCGTCGGCGACCTCCCGCAGGCTCGCGCCGCGCAGGACCGTCGCGACGTCCAGCGGGACGCCGAGCTGCGTCTGCACGACGTTGCGGGCCCGGGTCGCGGCCAACGAGTCCAGGCCGAGGGAGACCAGCGGCACCTCGATGTCGATCGCGCCCACGCCGAGGACCGTCGAGAGCTCCGCCGTCAGCCAGGTGAGCAGCCGTTCGCGGGCGGCGGCGGGGGGCAGCGAGCGCAGCTGCTCCCCCGGCGTCGTCGTCGCGACCTCCTGCGCCGCCACGGCCGTTCGCGGGGCGGAGGACGCCCCGTCGCCTCGGTCGGCCCCGACGCTCGCGGCGATCGCGCTGGCGCAGGTCGTCCACTCCACGCCTCCGTGGCGGGCGTGCACGCTGATGCGACCGTCGGTGGTGGCCGAGACGACGAGCTCGGTGTCCGCATGGGGCGGTGGCGGCTCGTGCTCGAGGTGGCCGACGACCGTCGCCGCGTCGCCGCATGCGGCCCGGGCGGCCGCTTCGACGAGGTCGAGCAGGAGGCCGCCCCGGTCGGCAGAGGTGCCGAGGCGGCGGCTCCACAGGTGCCGCCCGCCCTCCGGCAGCTCGACGTGGGTGCCGAGGACCGGGTGGGCACCGGCCGGCTGCGTCGCCGCGGCGGGTGCGCCGACCTCGTGCCAGAACCTCTCGTGGCGCCACTGGGTGCGGGGCGCGTCCACCCACGTGACCGCCCTGCGCGGACAGGGCGCGGGCAGGTCGGTGTGCAGGCGCAGGCTCGTGAGAGCCGTGTGGAAGGCGAGCGTGTCGTCGACGTGCCGGCGCAGGCTCGCCACCACGACGCCGTCGACCGACCGCGCGGCCAGGCACGAGTGCAGCGACCGCTGCGCGACCGGATGGGGAGCCACCTCGACGAAGACGCGGTGACCGTCGACGAGCGCGGCGTCGACGGCCTCGGCGAACCGCACGGGACGGCGCACGTTGCGCGCCCAGTGCTCGACGTCGTGGCGGACGGCCGCGCGGGGGTCGTCGTCGCTCGTGGCGTAGACGGGGACGCGCAGGCGTCGGGCGCGCAGTCCCTCCAGGGCCTGACGCAGGCCGGGCACGACGGGGTCGACGGCGGCGGTGTGCCCGGCGACGCCGCCCGGGACGGGCCACACCTCGCGGCCCGCCTCCTTCAGGGCGGCGGTGACCTCCGCCACGGCCGCGGCGGGCCCGGCGATCGTGCACTGCTCCGGTGAGGCGTGGACGGCCACCTCGACGTCGGGGTGGCCGGACAGGTGGGCCGTCACCTCCTCGGCGCCGGCGTCGACGACGGCCATCGCCCCGGCACCGGTGTGGTCGATGTCGGCCAGCAGGGCGGTGCGGGCCACCATGACCCGCATGCCGTCGCGCAGGGACAGGCCTCCGGCGGCGACGGCGGCGGCCACCTCCCCCATCGACTGCCCGATGACGGCGGCGGGTTCCACGCCCTGGGCGCGCCACAGCGCGGCGAGCGCGACCTGGACGCAGAACGTGGCGAGCTGCTGGTCGTGGACGCCGTCGAGCTCGGTGCCGTCCTCGATGGCGGTGAGGACGTCGAGTCCGCTGCGTTCGTGCACGAGGGAGGTGACGGTCTCCAGCGCCGCGGCGAAGACGGGTTCGTCGATCAGCAGCCGGGCCGCCATCGCGGGCCAGTGGGAGCCGTAGCCGCTGAAGATCCACACCGGTCGCTCCCCGGGGTGGCTGCGTCGCGCCTCGACGACGAGTCCGCGCTCGGCGGGCTCGCCGTCCCGGACCACGAGTGCCCCACGGGCCGGCCCGGTGCCGAACCGGCGCTCGAGGGCGGCGGCGAGGGCGCGGCGCTCGTCCGCCTCCGCAGGAACCACGGCTCGGAGCTCACCGAGCCGGCCGCCTGCGCGCTCGGCATCGGGGGCGGAGACCGGCAGGACGCAGACCGGCCGCTCGTCGTGCTCGGTGGTCGGGGCCGGCCCGAGCGGGGGCGGCGCCTCCTCCAGCACGACGTGCGCGTTGGTGCCGCCGACGCCGACTGCCGCCACGCCGGCCCTGGCGATGCCGTCGTGGCGGGGCCAGGGCGCCTGGTCCTGGACGACCCGCAGGCCGATGCCGGCGAGGTCGACGTGCTCGGTGGTGCGCTCGGCGTGCAGGCTCGCGGGAATGCGGCCGTGGTGCAGGGCGAGCACCGTCTTGACCAGCCCGGTCAGCCCGGCGGCGGCCTCGAGGTGGCCGAGGTTCGACTTGACCGACCCGATGAGCAAGGGGTTCTCATCGGGTCGGCCGGCGCCGAGCACCGCGCCGAGGGCATGGGCCTCGATGGGGTCGCCCAGCGCGGTTCCGGTGCCGTGGGCCTCGACGACGTCGACGGTCGCGGGGTCGACGCCGGCGCCCGCGTAGGCGGTGGCGAGCACCCGCTCCTGCGCCGCCGGGTCGGGCGCCATGAGTCCGTTGCTGCGGCCGTCGGAGCCCACGGCCGATCCCCGCACCACGGCGAGAATGCGGTCGCCGTCGCTCTCGGAGTCGGCGAGGCGCTTGACCACGACGGCGGTGCAGCCCTCGGCACGGACGATGCCGTCGGCGTCGGCGCTGAACGGCTTGCACCGGCCGTCGGCCGCGAGCAGTCCGGCGAGCGAGAACGAGGCGGTGACCGTGGGTGAGAGCAGCACGTTGACGCCGCCGACGACGGCGGTGTCGCACTCCCCCGCGGCGAGGCTGCGGCACGCCTGGTGGAACGCGACGAGCGAGGACGAGCAGGCGGTGTCGACGGTCATGCTCGGGCCGTCGAGGTCGAGCAGGTAGGACAGCCGGTTGGCGAGGATGCTGAGCGCGGAGCCGGTGGGCGTCCACACGTCGAGCCGGTCGAGGCGGCGGGTCGTGAGGTGGGCGTACTCGCTGAGGCTGGCGCCGACGAAGACGCCGGTGGCGGTGCCACCGAGCCCGTCGGGAGCGATGCCGGCGTGCTCGAGGGCCTCCCACGCGACCTCGAGCAGGAGCCGCTGCTGCGGGTCCATGAGGCGCGCCTCGGCCGCCCCGATGCCGAAGTGGCCGGCGTCGAACGCGGCGACGTCGTCGAGGAACCCGCCGGCGCGGGGCAGGCGGTCGAGGACGGCCCGCTCGGGACCCGACGGGGGCGTGAAGGCGTCCCAGCGGCCGTCGGGGACGGTGCCGACGGCGTCGCGACCGTCGGTGAGGAGGTCCCAGAACGCCTCCGGGCCGTCGACGCCGCCGGGCAGCCGGCAGCCGACGCCCACCACGGCGAGTGGTGCGTCGTGGTCGCCGCCGGAACGAGCCGAGTTCCTCGTGGTGGAGGTGGAGTGGGTGGCCGTCGGCGTCGTGAGCTCGGCCGCGAGCGCCCGGATGGTGGGGACGCGCCACAGGATCGTCGGCTCGACGGGCCGACCGACGTGCGCGGACAGCTCGGCGGCCAGCGCGACCGCGTCGCGGGAGGCCAGGCCCAGCTCGGTGAGCGGACGGTCGACGTCCACCGCCCCGCTCGCCCCGTCCTTGGCGAGCCGCGCGGTGACCCAGTCGGTCAGCCACGCCGCGAGGGCGTGGCGATCCGGCGTCGTCATGCGAGGACCCCGGCGGGTTCGAGCGCGCCACTCAGGTACAGCTCCCTCGTGGCGGAGCGGGCGATCTTTCCGCTGGAGGTGCGGGGCACGCGGCCTCGGTCGACGAGCAGGACGTCGTGCACGGCGACGCTGTGCCGACGCGACACCGCTTCGGCCACCCGTCGGCCGACGGCGCGGGAGTCCCAGGTGCCGGCCTCGGCGTGGCGGGAGACCTCCGCCACCACGACGACGACCTCCTCGTCGCCGAGGTCGATCGCGAAGGCGGCGGTGCGGTGCCGTCCGATGACCGGGTCGGCGCCCTCGACCGTCGCCTCGAGGTCCTGCGGGTAGTGGTTGCGCCCGCCGATGATGATGAGGTCCTTCATGCGGCCGGTGATGTAGAGGGTGCCGTCGAGCATCGTGCCGAGGTCGCCGGTGCGCATCCACGGCTCGACGGGCAGGTCGCCGGCGGCGTCGAGCCGTCGGCCGAACACCTCGTCGCTCAGCTCGTCCTTGTCCCAGTAGCCGGGGCTGACGTTGGGTCCGATCACCCAGATCTCCCCCACCGTGCCGTCGGGGCAGCGACGCTCGGTGGCGGGATCGACGACGGCGACGTACTGGTCGTGGGGCAGGCCGACGGAGACCATCCGCTGGGCTCCTGAGCCGTCGACGATGTCGGTGGTGGCGCGACCCTCGGACAGCGCGACGACGTCGAGCTCGACGTCGGGCACGGGCGCGTTGGTGCCGTCGTCGTTCACGATGGTGGCGCCGCTGACGTAGACCGTCGCCTCGGCGAGCCCGTACACGGGGCGGACGGTGTGCGGGCGCAGGCCACACGGGCCGAACGCCTCCTGGAAGGCGTCGAGGGTCTCCGGGCGGACCGGTTCGGCGCCGTTGCCGAGGGAGCGGACGCTGGAGAGGTCGAGGCCGGCCTTGACGTCGTCGCCGACCTTGGCCGCCGCGTACGCGTACGCGAAGTTCGGTGCCAAGGAGATGGTGTTCGGGTGGTCGGCGAGGGCGCGCATCCACCGGGCAGGGTCGATGAGGAAGGAGATCGGGTCGAGCACGACGGTGTGCAGGCCGCCGACGATGCTGCCGCCGACGACGAAGACCAGGCCCATGTCGTGGAACAGGGGCAGCCAGCTGACGACAGTCGCCTCCTCGTCCTGCGTGTGCAGGGCGACGATCGCCTGGCTCGCGTTGGCGACGATGTTGCCCTGGGTGATCATGACGCCGGCGGGCAGGCGGGTGGAGCCGGACGTGTACTGGATGTAGGCGAGGTCGTCGGGGGTGCGGCGCGGCCTGACCTCGACGTCGTCGGCCGCCTCGAGCTCGTCGTCGATGACGAGGACGGTGGCCGAGGCGCCGCCGGGCTGGCTGCGCAGGAACTCCGCGACGAGCTCGACGTTGCCGCGGGTGGCGAGCGCGACCATGGGGTCGCAGTCGGCGAACGTCGAGGCGAGGCGGTCGCCGTGGCCGGGCAGGTCGGGCGAGAACAGCGGGACGGCGACGAGCCCGGCGCGCACGCAGGCCACGAACGCCACGATGTAGGCCATCGACTGGGGCGCGAGGATCGCGACGCGGTCACCCGGTTCGGCCTCGGTGAGCAGGTGGCGGGCCATGGCGTCGACACGGGCGTCGAGCTCGGCGTAGGTGACGGTCTCGGGCGCGCCGTCAGGGTCGCGCAGGTAGTCGAGGTAGGTGATCGCGGGGGCGTCGGGGGTCGTCCGGGCCCAGTGGGCGAGGTGCTCGCCGAGGACCTTGGTCTGCATGGCGCGGCCGCGCTCGCTGGTGACCGGGTCGGCCGGCAGGGTCTGGTGGTCCGATGCTGCGTTCATGGTGTTCCCCGAGATGCCTGGGCAGGCCCGGGCACCCCGAGACGCATCGCGTCGCCGGCCCCCGAGACCGCCACCGTGGTGTGACCCGGCGGAGCCGGGACGCACGTGGACGACCTCAGGCTCCGTCCGCCTCTGACGCCGGTCAAGGGTCGCGGGTCGATCCGGGGGTTCGCTCGGATCGACGTCCATGCGCACGGTCCGGACCTTGCCTGGACGGCTGCCGTCGTGCTAGCCGTGCGGGCTGCGACGCCGGGCGCGCCGAGGGAGGATGGTCGGGTGCGGGAGGACAAGACGTGCGCGGCGTGCGGTCGTCGCATCCAGTGGCGCAAGAAGTGGGAGCGCGACTGGGACGACGTGCGCTACTGCTCGGCCGCGTGCCGACGCCGGGGTGTCTCGCCGACCGACCGCCGGCTCGAGCAGGAGATCCTCGACCTGCTCGACGCCCGCGCCGCCGACGCCACCATCTGTCCGTCGGAGGCAGCCCGCCGCGTCGGCGACGACGACTGGCGCGACCTCATGGAGCCCGCCCGCCGCGCCGCACGTCGGCTCGTCGACGCCGGAGACGTCGAGATCACGCAAGCCGGGCACGTCGTGGATCCGTCGACGGCGAAGGGGCCGATCAGGATCCGGCGGGTGCGGTAGCCCTCGCAGCAGATTCCTTGCGCTGCCGCTCGGCCCACTCGCGAAGCGCGTCGGTAAGCTCTCGACCGAAGGCCTTCGGGATCGACTCACCGTCGAGGTCCTTGAGCCAGCCGTAGAGGTCGTCGCCGCTCATGAGGTGCACTCCTTCGACGACCTGTTTAGCCACCTCACGGCGCGCGGGGCCCCACAGGACGATCGCCGGGGTGATGGGAAGCCTCTCCTGGCCGCGATGACGGCCGTTGCTACGGGTGATGATGCTTCGGGCCAGCGCCTCCATCGACCGTCGGTGACCGCGACCAGCCTCGATCATCGACTCCCAGTCCTTCGCCGTCAGTTCCGTGCGGAACTTCGAGTCGATGACGACGAGCCCGCCGTTGCGAGAGACCACGATGTGGTCGATGTCGCCGCGCTGGGTCGCCAGGCCGTTGACCACACCCCAGATCTGTCTGCGACGACGGGCGCGCTTGAGGACGTCACGGGTGAAGTCCTCACCCCATGCGCCGCGGAGCTCGTAGACCGCTGAACGGTCGTGCACCACGAAGCTGAGGTGCATCATCCAGCAGATGCCTATGGCGGCGGCGCCGACCATGCCGCCGATGAATGCCCAGCGGACTGAGTCAGGCATCGTCAATGACAGGACGAAGGCATTGATGGCAATCAGTCCAGCCATCACACTACTCATCCGGATGAGCAGCATCCTCCGGTCGCGCAACCACGGCCTCAGCCGCGCTGAAGATTGCACGCGCGAGTACGGCTTCGGATCTCCCATGGTCTCTCCCTCGATCTCCCACTCCCGGGGACAGTGTCGCCGCTCACACGCGGTCCCGTCAGCGTTTTGCCCGAACCGACCGAGCACAGGCGGCGTGCACCCGTCGACTACCGTTGGAGCACGTGGCCCGCATCCTTCCCCAGTTCGCCCGTTGGACACCCGCAGCGCTCGAGGTGCTGCGCGAGACCGCCGGCAGGTACGGCTCGACGATCACGACGTATGCCCTCGCGGACGAGGTCACGACGCGCACCGGGATCGAGAGCCCGACGCAGCGTCGGACGTGGATCGGTGACCTCGTGGAGATGACGGCGCTGGCCGCCGAACGCGCCGGTGACCCGCCGCTGGCGTCGTTGTGCGTGCAGCGCGACGGGACGGTCGGCGAGGGGTACATCCGCATCGTCGCGGCGACGACGGGAGACGTCGTCTCCGACGCCGAGGCGCGCGCCGCGGAGGACCGCCTGGCCTGCTACCGGGCGCTGGCGCGCGACCTGCCGTCCGACGGTGGTTCGGTGGAGCACCTCCAGCGACGTCAGACGTCGCGACCGGCCCCCACCCGCACTGCGCGTGGCGCCGGTGGGACCGTCCGCGCCTCCTCGACCGCCACGAAGGCGAAGGCGGAGCCGAAGAAGGTCGCGATCTGCCCGTCCTGCTACACGGCACTGCCGGCCACCGGGGTCTGCGACTACTGCGACTGAGCGCCACGCCGTCGACGGCCGTGACAGCTCGCTGCATCAGGCGTCGGTGATCTCCTCGGTGAGCAGGTCGATGAACTCGTCGGCCATCGCGAGCTGGGTGGCGAGGCGGGTGCGGCGGCCGCGGGCCTCGTTCGCCACGGCAGTCAGGTGGGCGCGCGCGTCGGCGTCGTCGGGTCGCTCGCGCAGCGCCTCGAGGGCCCGCATCGCGTCCTTCATCTCCTCCAGGCTGAAGCCGAGGGGCTTCATGCGGCGGATGACGAGGATCTTCTCGACGTCGGTCTCGGTGTAGAGACGGAAGCCCCCGTCGGTGCGTCCGGACGGCACGAGCAGGCCGACCTCGTGCCAGTGGCGCAGGCTGCGAAGCGACAGCTCCGTGCGGGCGGCGACCTCGCCGATGTGCATGACGTCGGAGGTCGACGGGCCGTCGGACCCGGCGGGCGTCTCGTCCACGGTGACCATCCTCACTTCCTGCGGACGCCAACTCTACCCTTACGTGAGGTTAGAGTTGGCGAGGCGCTGACGGCCCCACTGTGGCATCCGCCCTCGCCCCACCCAGCTTCCGGTCGCGTCCGCGACCACGTCCCGCCTCCAGGTCGAGGCACCCCTGAGCCCTCCGGAGGTCGCATGAGCGCGTCCACATCCCTGCCCGGTCCCGCCGCGCAGCACGACTCCCCCACCGTCCGCCAGGCGCTGGCCTCTCCGCGCATCCTGCGTACCGAGGTGCTCGCAGGCCTCGTCGTGGCGCTGGCGCTGATCCCGGAGGCGATCGCGTTCTCGATCATCGCGGGCGTCGACCCGCGGGTCGGGCTGTTCGCGTCGTTCACGATGGCCGTCGCCATCTCCGTCCTGGGCGGTCGTCCGGCGATGATCTCGGCCGCCACCGGCGCCATCGCGCTGGTGATCGCGCCGGTAATGCGCGAGTACGGCTACGACTACCTGATCGCGACGGTGCTGCTCGGCGGCCTGATCCAGATCGTGTTCGCCGTGCTCGGCGTCGCCAAGCTGATGCGGTTCATCCCCCGGTCGGTGATGGTGGGCTTCGTCAACGCGCTGGCCATACTCATCTTCCAGGCGCAGATCGTGCACATGGTCGACGTGCCGCTCGTGGTCTACCCGATGATCGCGGTCGGCATCGTGCTGATCGTCGCATTCCCCCGAGTCAGCGCCGTCATCCCGTCGCCGCTGGTGGCGATCGTCGCGCTCACCGGGTTCACGCTGGCCGCATCGCTCTCGGTGCCCGACGTCGGCGACCAGGGCCAGCTGCCCGACAGCCTGCCGTCGTGGTTCGTGCCCGACGTGCCCTTCACGCTCGAGACGCTGCAGATCATCGCCCCGTTCGCGCTGGCAATGGCGCTCGTGGGGATCCTGGAGTCGCTGCTGACGGCCAAGCTCGTCGACGACATCACCGACACCGGCTCGGACAAGACCCGCGAGACGTGGGGCCAGGGCGCCGCGAACGTCATCACCGGGTTCTTCGGCGGCATGGGTGGCTGCGCGATGATCGGCCAGACGATGATCAACGTGAAGGCCTCCGGCGCCCGCACGCGCATCTCGACCTTCCTCGCCGGCGTCTTCCTGCTGATCCTCGTGGTGGGCTTCGGCGACGTCGTCGCGCTCATCCCGATGGCGGCGCTCGTCGCGGTGATGGTCATGGTGGCCGTCGGCACGTTCGACTGGCACTCCGTGCGTCCGTCGACGTTGCGACGGACGCCGCGCAGCGAGACGACCGTGATGGTCTCGACCGTCGTGGTGACGGTCCTGACCCACAACCTCGCGATCGGCGTGGGCGTCGGCGTGCTGGTGGCGATGGTGCTGTTCGCGCGTCGCGTCGCGCACGTCACTGAGGTGGAGCGAGAGGTCTCGACCGACGCGTCCGGTCGCGAGGTGGCGACGTACCGGGTCAGCGGGGCGCTGTTCTTCGCCTCCAGCAACGACCTGTACACGCAGTTCGACTACGCCGGCGATCCCGACGACGTCGTCATCGACCTGTCGGACTCCCACATCTGGGACGCCTCAACCGTCGCCTCGCTCGACGCCATCGAGACGAAGTACCACCGCAAGGACAAGCGGGTGACGTTCGTCGGGATGAACGCTGCGAGCACGGAGCGTCGGGACCGGTTGACGGGTCGGCTCGGGAGCCACTGACGGCTGCTCGCGGGCGGGCTCGGCGGCGCCCGGGCACGATGGAGGCATGAGCACCGAACGGGTCCAGGCCGACGCCGCCGAACGCGGTCTGACGATCGACGTCGTCGAGCGGCCGCGGGCGTCGTCGCTGGAGGAGGCCGCGCAGCTGCAGGGCATCGAGCCCCGCGACATCGTCAAGACGCTCGTGGTGAAGCGCAGCGACGGCACGTTCCTGTTCGTGCTCGTGCCTGGCGACAAGCAGATCGCGTGGAAGAAGCTGCGCGACGTCGTCGGCGTCAACAAGCTGCAGCTCCCCGATGCCGACCAGGCCCTCGAGGCCACCGGCTACGAGCGCGGCACCATCACTCCCCTGGGCTCGACGACCGCCTGGCCGGTCGTCGCCGACGCCTCCATCGCCGGTCGCCGCATCTCGATGGGCGCCGGCGACCACGGGCACATAATGTGGGTCGAAGCGGATGCTCTCTTCGAAGCGTTCCACGCGACGATCGCGGATGTCACGTGAATCAGCGCGAGTCTGGCGGATCATCTACGCGAGTCTCCTCGCAGACGAAACCACCAGGGATTCGCCAGCGATCAGATTGCGCGCCCTAGGAACCCGCCTGCGTGGGGTTTGTAGGCGCCCGCAGGAGATTGGCGAGGGCAACAAGGCCTGGCAGTGACTCATCGTTTGCGGCGCTCCCCGAGCCCCCTGCCGTGAGGTGAGCCTGGAGAACAAGTTGCCCCATCGTCAGCATAAATCGCTCCTTCTCCGAGGGATCCTGGATCTGGTTGCTGTACGCGATCATCGTGCCCATAGCTGTCGATAGATCACCCGCCCTTTGCCGAGCAACGTCCCGGGATCGTGCGCGCGCGAGAAGCACCCCGGCAACCGTTGCGAGGGCCACTGCGGACGCACCGTGGGCACCGATCAAGGCAGCGTCTGAGTAGTCACGCCCCACGCCGAAGTAGTGAAGGCAGAGCGGAAGAATTGCGACCAAGGCCGCTAAAATAAGGACAAGCAACCCGGAGCGCCATGCGGCCTTTGACTCTCCCTCGTTGCGCTCGGCGTCTTTATTGAAGAGAGAACTGGCTGAATCCGACGTAACACTCGTGACCAATAGTCCGGCTTGCTGAGCGCTCGTTTCTAGCGCGTCTCTACTTCGCTGAATCGCGACATTGCTCTCTTCAGCAAACGCGTCGACCTGCTCCTGATGATTGCGCGCTGCCGATACGATCTGCTCGAGTTCATTCACCTGATTGCGGGCTGCATGAATCAGGCTTGCCCATTGGTCACTGTTGTACGGAAAAGTTCCGTGCACTCCCATGAGGCGAATGCCCTCCGCCACTTGACCCTGACTGATCAGGTTCCAGCCTTGGCCAGCCGTGTCGAAGCCGACGGGCCATGGAACGACTTCCGTCGTCAGTTCGAGAACAGCCTCGATCAAGTTCGGTAATGCCGCTGCGTGAGCGACCAAGTTGTTCGCGAAACTTGTGGCGCTCCACGGCATCCCGAGCGCTAGCGCCTTTCGAGCGTACGGCAGGCCGTGCTCGATTCCCGGTGGTCCGATCTGCATCGTCAACCAGCACATCAGGTTTACGGCCCAGCGTTCGTCCCTATCGGCCAGGGGCCGCAGCATTTCGATGGCTTGTTGATGGCTGCCCTGGTTCCAGAGTTGAAGCAACGTCTGGCCAAGCTCGATTTCACTATCCGACGGTAGCCGAGGCATCTCTACAGGCATGCAGATCAAGGTATCCGCTTCTACAGACGGCGGAGGCCGAGTCACCGTCCGTGTGGTAATCCAATAGTCTCAAGAAGGTCGTCGACGGATCTGTGCACGAACCAACTTGCACGAGAACCGTCGCGTTCGAGGTACGTCCGAGATGCTTGTTGACCTTAAGCCGGTGAATGCCGGGCAGGCCATGCTGGACCTTGACCGCGGAGGGTCTACTGTCACGGAATGACGTCCAGCGGTTCTCGTGCCTTCGACCGTCTCAGAGACGCGCTTGTTTCGGACCCTGCGCTTCGATACGAAGTCGAGGCGTCGCTCGACCTGAACGTGAGGCGCGTCAATCCCTCGGACCGAGCGAACCGGTTCGGCAGTGGTGCGGCAGTTGAATGGATCCTTGCGGCAGCTGCTTTCAGCGCAGGCGTGCTCACTGTCCCTGGGGGTCACAACACGAACGGTTTTGATCTTCGGGATCTACTGGAAGAAGCGCGCGGCGGCCTTTGGTCTGTCAAGAACCAGACCAAGCGTGGAGCCTTTAGGATCTCCAACGGGATTGGAGGAGGCGGCCGAGGCCTGGTCGATCCCACGGTCTTTCTGTCCCCGGCTCTCAACGGCATAACATTCGTAGATCCAGACCGCCATCCTGAGACCGTAGCCGCGACAGTCGTCCAACCTGATGCGGTGATACTGCCGTTTGCCGCCTTGCGGGAGCACGCTGAACGCCACCCTGAGTGCGTTGCGAACTGCAGGATGCCCACGAATCCTGGAACGGGTGTAGATGATCCGTGGCTTGACTACGTCGCCTCCCTACTTTCGCCCGAGCGCTTCCCGCGACTATCGACCATGTTTGTGCAGTCCAAACCTGCGAGTCGCTCTTTCAGTGATGAAATCGTGCGCCTAGCAGCACTTCGGGATGATGGCGCTATTACCACTCAGCAGTTCGCAGAACTTATCTCCAAGTTGACGTGACGCGAGAACCTTCACGGATCAGGCCTGACAGGGCTCTGCATCAAAAGATGTCAAAGCTGGCTCGGGCCGACACCGCGCCAGAGTTGGCGCTTCGGCACGAACTGCACAGCCGAGGTCTTCGCTACCGCGTTCAGTTACACGTGCCAGGGAACCGGCGCCGACGCATCGACATCGCCTTCACTAGAGTGAAAGTAGCCGTGTTCGTTGATGGGTGCTTCTGGCACGGGTGCCCCGACCATGGGCATCGCCCGGCGACGAACCGCGAGTGGTGGGACTGGAAGATCCAACGCAACCGAGAGCGGGACCGTGACACAACCGAGCTCCTCACGGGAAAAGGATGGAGAGTCGTCCGTGTGTGGGAGCACGAGGACCCGTCTCACGCTGCGGATCGCATTGAACTAATGGTTCGCCTGCCCTGACCTCAGCCAAGAAGTAGTCGCACTGCATCCCTCATTATCTTGAGGCCCTCCAGCGTGACGGTTGAGCCACCGCCCGACATGCTTCCACGGGAGTCCGCTTTCGCTGGCCAAGGCAAGCCAGCTCTCCGTGCTATCGACTCACCGACTTCGGGCATCGACCCGGCGGGCACACCGCATCGTCGCGCCGCGGCGTCAAACACGTCGGAGGGCAGGCTGCTCCCGACTCCGACCGACGCCTCCGGCAGACCCAGGACCTGGCAGATATCCCACAGCACGTCCTGCTTCGTCACGCCCCCATGGAACCCGTATTGGCCGACCCGCGACGTCGGAACGTCATTCCCGCGCGTCTTGCAGATTCCGCACCACGACTCCGGCATGCCGTGGAGGCACTCTTCGTCACTCACCTCGAGGCACCTGCTGGGCGTCGAACGACTCGCTGCTCGACTGGAGCGTTGACTCCCACCGAGCGTCGTCGCTGCGAGCCATCTCAGCCCGAGCAACGTGGTAGACGACCCCTGCGTTCACGCCGTTCCCTAGTTGCTTGTAGGTGGCCGAATCCGGCTGGCCGGGGAACTCGAAGGAGTCGGGCAATCCTTGGAGCCGCGCCGCCTCTCTGGGGGTGATGCGCCGCAAAGGGCGACCGAGGACCGTCGTCTGAGTGATGGCGACTAGCGCCGGAACGTAAGTCGGCTTCTTCACCCGGATGCCGGACGGTCGGAAATGCATGATGCAGTCTTCGAGCGACGCCGCATCCTGCGCCTGCCACTCGAACTTCCGGCGGGACGCAGGGAGGTCCGCCAGCTCGTCGAAGTCGTCGAGCCAGTTGTTCAGCAGCGCCTCGTGCTCGGTGTAGAACTGCGCGTTCTTGCGGAGGAAGTTCGCCTTCCAGGCGGGCGTGTCGTCGGGGATGACGAGGCTGTCGACGTGGACGAAGGAGTCGACCCAGATTGGGAAGCCGGGAAGCTTCTGGACGCCGGCTGCACGAAGACGCAGCACGAACTCTGACCACACGTGCACCCAGCGTTGCTCGGCCGGGGTCAGGTCGTAGTTCGCACGGTCAGCGATCTCCTCCTCGGCCTGCAGGTAGTCACTCAGGACCCAGTCCTGCGGGTTCCAGCCGTCGATCGGACGGTTTCGCACGACAGGGTCAATCTCCTGGTGCGCGTGCTCGGTCCCGACGTAGGTGCCGACGATGAACACCCGCTCGCGGACCTGCGGTCGACCACCCATCCAGGGCGGGAGGAGGTGCGGGGAGAAAACCGCCGGCGTGGAGCTGACCTGGTAGCCGAGATCACGAAGGGACCGAATGATCACCTCCCACTCGTGCGCGTGCCGCGGGCCGGCGATGTTGCGAACGTTCTCGAGCAGGACGATCGACGGCCGGTGCTCCTCGAGGATCCTCAGGATGTTCCAGAAAAGCGTGCCGCGAGCCTCGTCCATCCCCCGCTGGAACCCGGACTTGCTGAACGGCTGGCAGGGAAAACCTGCCGCGAGGACGTCGTGCGGAGGGACCTTCACGACGGGGTCGGTCTCGGGGACGATGTCGCCCGCGACTTTCATGTCCCAGTTGTGTTGGTAGATCTTCGCGGCCGCCTCGTCGATCTCCGAGGCGTACACGCACTCGCCACCGAGGGCGCTGAGCGCGGCGTGGAAGCCGCCGATGCCGGCGAAGAGGTCGATGAAGGTGAACGATGGTGCCGTCGAGCTCATGTTCGAAGCCTATTCGCCGGGTCGGACAGGGGCGGGATTGAACGCGTGTCGGCGGACGACCCGATGTGGATCGTCCGCCGACACGCGTCGCTCAGCTGCAGCCGCTGGTGCTTCCGCAGCCCTCGCACACGTGGCAGGAGCCGGCGGGGCGCATCTTGGTGCCGCAGGTCATGCCCCGCGG
>SXGT01229097.1_pt1 | contig 25864 bp, 17 predicted proteins | sample 3176221 | NCBI WGS metagenome assembly SXGT01 (sample SAMN11356862, study PRJNA531348) | freshwater metagenome | isolation source: freshwater sample F1-120 | place: China: Fuxian Lake, Yuxi | collected 2017-12-25
CCACGCTACGCGTGCGCCTCCGGGCCAGGCTCTCGGGAGCCGCCAGCTCGCCGCAAACCCCCTCCTCGGCGCCTGATGGGCGCCGGGCGCCTCTGGCGCACGCAGCCACATCCTTTCGCAGGCTGCAAAAGGTCTCATCACTGCCCGCGTGCGGTATAGATCACACACCACATCATGGCCGGTGTGTCGATCCGGTTTTAGGGGTTAACGGTACGTCGACTGCCAAGCCGAGCCGCGCCCGGAAGAATGAATAGCTACATCGCTGTGGGCGGTCGCAGAAAAATGGGCCGCGAGGAGCATGGCTGCACCGTTTTCTTGTTGATCACGCCGTCGGCAAGCCGGGCGCCTCCGGCGCTGCGGCCTCCCGGGCGGCGCGTCGATGATTGCCCACTGTCTCTGCGCTTCTGGCCAAAACAAGGACATTTCAGCTGTGCCTTGTCGCCTTGTCTTGCCCCTTGACTTCGCTAACAAGCGCCTTAAGTTTAGGGTTTTTTCTCGTGTACCTTACCCTTGAACCAGGAGCGCACAACCATGGCCATCGAGCCAGAAAAGGTCAAGAAACTTCGTGAGATGACTGGCCTGCCCATGATGGACTGCAAGCGGGCACTGGAAAAGGTCTCTGGAGATATCGACAAGGCCTTCGAAGAGCTCCGCAAGGCGGGTCTCAAGGCACAGGAGAAGCTCATGGGCCGCGCCGCGAATGAGGGGAAGATCGGAAGCTTCGTCTCCTCCGACGGCAAGTTGGGCGTACTCGTCGCGCTCAGGTGTGAAACTGAGCCCGTCAGCAAGAACGAACACTTCCAGCAGCTCCTCGGCGAATTGGTGCAGCTGATTGCCAAGGGCAAACCCAGCGACTCCAACGCCCTCAAGGCCATGAAGCTTCCTTCGGGCATGATTGTCGCGACCGCCATCACGGAGCTCGTAAACAAGATCCGTGAGAACATCACGCTGGGTCAGTTCGCACGGTTCGAGGCCGACTTCGTCGCTCAGTACGTCCACTTCGACGGCAAGAAGAGCGCAATGATAGCGCTCAAGGGTGGAACCATCGCGAACCCCAGGGTGGTCGAGGTGGGCAAGGAGCTTGGAATGCAAATCGTCTTCTCGCCGCCAGAGAGCCTTTCAAGAGACACGTTGGACCCGGCGATCGTGAACAAGGAACGCGAGATTCTCCTCGCCCAGCTCAAGAATGATCCCAAGAATGTGTCGAAACCCGACGCAATCTTGAAGAAGATCATCGATGGTCAGATTGGTACCTTCGTGGCGTCGAAGTGCCTGACCGAGCAGCCCTATATTCGGGATCCAAAGCTCTCGGTCACGCAGTTCCTGAAGAGCTCCGGTACCGGTGTGAACATCGAGAAGTTCGCTTACGTCGCTACCGACCTCAGCTGAGGCGAAGCGCCACGCCCACTTCCTGCCTGGAGGAGTCCGTTCCTTGCAGGGTTCGCAGAAACTTGAGGGAGGTTCTCGTGAAGTTGTTTTGCCCACTCGGGCTCGTCGTGCTTCTGGCCAGGTCCGCGACGTGCTCTGGCCCCGAGTCTCTGAAACCTGGGGAGAAGACGCCCTTGCGTACGCCCGCGGCAGAGCCCGGGTCGCATCCTGAAACCGCACCTGCACTGCCCGCGAGGCCTGAGGCTGCAAGCCCAAGACCCATGGCACTGGATGACCTCTTTGCCATCCAGCGTATCTCCGAAACCCGAGTCTCGCCCCACGGCAACGTCGTCGCCTACACGGTCCACACACCATCCCTCGAGAAAAACCAATCCACGAGCCACATCTGGCTGGTTCCGGCCACCGGCGGCCCCCCCAGGCGGCTCACAAACCATGAAAAGGGCGAGACCCGTCCGCGCTGGTCGGCCGACAGCCAGTGGATCGCGTTTCTCTCGACGAGGAGCGGGTCGCAGCAAGTCTGGAAAATTGCGGTTGACGGCGGCGAGGCCATGCAGGTCACGAATGTCTCGACGGGTGCCAACTCCCACGTCTGGTCCCCCACCGGCAGGGAGATCGGATTCACGAGCGAGGTCTGGCCGGACCTTCCTGGCGGCGACGCAACGCAGAAGAAGCGTCAGGAGGAACTCGATCAGTCCGGCGTGAAGGCTCTAGTGTTTGACACCCTCCTTTACAGGCACTGGAATTCATGGCGTGGAGGGAAGCAGTCGCATGTCTTCGTCGTCGCGGTCGAGGGCGGCGAGGCCCGCGACTTGACCCCTGGCCCGTTCGACGCTCCGCCTTTCTTGCTTGAAAGCGGGGACTCCTTCGCGTTTTCGCCGAACGGCAAGGAGCTGGCCTACACTCGTGGGCCCGAGCAGTCCATCGCGGCCTGGAGCACAAACTCGGATATTTTCATTGTGCCCGTGGTTGGAGGTACCCCCATCAACGCGACGCCCGAGAACCCTGGGGCCGACGCGACGCCCCTCTGGTCTCCCGATGGCCAATACATCGCCTACCGATCGCAGGCCCGGGACGGCTACGAAGCGGACAAGGTCCGTCTCGCCATCATCGAGCGCTCCACGCTGAAAAAGATCCATGTCGCTGGAGAGGTCGACCGCTCCGTCGAGGAGTTCCTCTGGCGGCCGGACGGAAAGGAGCTGCTCTTCTTGGCACAGGAGGAGGGGCGCACCGCAATCTTTGGAGTTCCCGTTAATGGCATCCTTGAGAAGGGTATTGCGCGCAAACTGATTTTCGACGTCACGATGGGCTCGATTTCAATGCCACGCGACGCGAGCTTCATCGTTTGTGAGACGCAGTCCATGACCCGGGCCGTGGAAGTAGCCAGGCTCGAAATGGCGGACCTGACTGTCGGGAAGCCCAAGGTCAACCTACTCACGCACGTCAACGACTCCCTTTGGGCAGGCTTCCGGATGCCCACGGTCGAATCGGTTCGACACACCGGAGCGCTCGGCGCCAGGATCCAGGCGTGGCTCGTGAAGCCCGACGGCTGGCAGCCCGACGTTCGCTACCCCTTTGTGCTCTTTATTCACGGAGGTCCCCAGGGCGCCTGGCAGGACGTCTTCCATTACCGGTGGAACCCAGCGATTTACGCCGCTCGCGGCTACGTCGTCATGCTTCCCAACCCACACGGATCCACAGGGTTCGGCCAGGCTTTCACGGAGCAGATCTCGGGCGATTGGGGCGGCGCCTGTTATGAGGACGTCATGAGGTCGGTGGAGTGGGCGGTCGCCGAAGGCCTCGCCGATCCAAACAGGTTGGCCGCGATGGGTGGCTCCTTCGGTGGATACATGGTGAACTGGCTCCTCGGCCACACGGACCGATTCAAGGCATTCGTCTCCCACGCAGGCGTCTACAACCTGGAAAGCATGTACGGGCACACCGAGGAGCTCTGGTTCGCGGAATGGGAGTTCAGGGGTGTGCCCTGGGAAAAGCGCGCGCTTTTCGAGAGGTTCTCACCGCATCGGTTTGCCGCAAATTTCAAGACACCAACCCTCGTGATCCACGGGGAGCTTGACTTTCGCGTTCCCGTGAGTGAGGGCATTCAACTCTTCACAGCGCTGAAGCGGCGAGGCATCCCGAGCCAATTCCTTTACTTTCCCGACGAGGGACACTGGATCCTCAAGCCAAGGAACTCGAAGCTCTGGAACGAGACGGTCATGGGTTGGCTCGACAAGCACCTCAAGCCCGCTGTAAACACACCCGCAGCTCGTTAAATTCGCGCCAATACGCCGTCAGCGGGCTCGCTGAAGGGAGACTTCGCAACCGGCCTCAAGGCTGCCCGGAGAGCGACCGGAGGGGAAGCCTGCTCTGGGTTCTTGGCCGAGAAGTAGCCGTGAAGAGGCGCGTCAGGCTTCCGGGGGCGACAATCCAAGCAGCACCCGATCCAGTATCTGATCTGGGTCCGTCCAACCCGTCTCGTCCGCGAGGTCGCGGCAAGCGGCGAGCGCCTTGCCGAACCACGGCGAAGGCTTGTAGCCCCGCGCCACCAGGTGCCGCCCGAGCACCGCGTCCGGCGTCGCCTGCACCTCGACCGAAAGCTCGGAGGCGCGGCGCAGGAACTCATCTCCCGCAGGGAACTGCCGCGCGAGCGCGTCCGGAGTCGTTCGACCGAAGTGGTCGGCCTGCGCAAGCCTCCAGAGCACGCGTGCGTTGAGGCCCACGGCGTCGAGCTTCCGGGCAAGACGCCTGTAGGCCCTGGGAGACGCGGCGCCGCGAGAGAAAAAGGTCGGGGCCAAGTGATGGAGAACGAGTCCCGAGACTTGATCCACAAGCTGATTGGACACATGGAGACGCGAAAGAAACTCTCGAGCCGGGAGCAAACCGCGCTCCTCATGAAGCGGCGAGCGAATTCGCCCGCCCATTTCCACCGTCGTGAGCGGCTTCCCGACGTCGTGCAGGAGCGCTCCAAGCATTACTACAAGGTCCTCGGCCTCGTCCCCCGTCCGAGCCGCTGCGGCCTCGTCAACGACGAGCATCGTGTGCTCCCACACGGTGCCCTCCGGATGCCACTCCTTGTCCTGTGGTACTCCCACCATCGCCGCGATCTGTGGAAAAAAGCGAAGTAGCCCCGTCTCACGAAGAAACTCAAAGCCAACCGAAGGCCTGCGTGCCCTGAGGAGCAGCTTCCTCAGCTCCTCGAACATCCGCTCGCCGGGGAGATCGGAGAGGTCAATGCCGGAGCAGATGCTTCGCAGCTCGGCGTCCGGCTCCATCTCAAAGCGTGCCCGAAACTGCGCCACGCGCAGGGCCCGGAGTGAGTCCTCCGCGAACTTTGCGGCATCTGTCGCCCGCAGGACTCGCCGGGCAAGGTCGTCCCGGCCCCCGTGCGCGTCGAGCAACTCGCCCGTCAACGGATCGATCGCCATGCTGTTGATCGTGACATCCCGGCGTCGGGCCGCCTCGGCGAAGCTCAGTGTGGGATCCAGCTCGACGAGGAAGCCGCGGTGCCCCCGCCCCATCTTCGAGTCGCGACGCGGAATCGAAAAGTCGGCGTCAATGCCCTTCACACGAAGGACACCAAACGCTTTTCCGACCGCAATGACCTCGCCCCAAGTCGACAGCACCGTCTCCAGGCTCTCGATCGGGAGACCATAAACCTCGAAGTCCAGGTCCTTCGACTCCAGGCCCAGAAGAAGATCTCGGGCGTAACCGCCCACGAGAAGAGCCCGACCCCCTGCGTCCCGGATGCTTCCCGCGATCCTGAGGATCTCGGGGTCGTGAGACGCAAGCTCGGTCATGGGTCGCCAGGGTCCCTCGGCCCTCAAATTCCCTCCACGTGGCGCTTGAGTGCCACGGTGGCACGCACCCACTCGCGTCGGGTCGCCTCGGCGAACTGCTTCCAATCGCTCTGCGAGTCGAGCCCATCCTGCCGGGCCATGAGCCAGACGCCGGCGCCATGGGGCGTCACGAGGAGCTCGACACGCATGGGACCTCGGCGGACACCTGAAGCCTCGTGGTAGTACTCCCCAAGCTCGATGCGGGTCGTCTCCTCCAGCCGTGCGATCACACCGGAGACGTTGGAGCCGTCCGATCTTTCAGCTCGAAACACTCCACCTGGCCTGGCGTCGATGAAGGCCGAATCGGCGCCAAGCCAGACCATCGCATCCTCGGCGTTGAGGAGAGCCCGGTAGACGACATCGGCTGGAGCATCCACAAAAATGCGGTCGGCGACAAAAGAATCCATGGCGCAAAGTATATCTTTCAAAGTACGTTGGGTCATTCCACCCTATCGACAATCCAACGGCTTCTGGTCCACAATCGGCCCCCATGAAATCCTCCAAGAATGAGGCGGGCCACCGCTTCGACCCCGAGGAGATGGATCGGCTCGCCTTCGAGACGCGGGCCATTCACGCCGGGGCAGAGCACAACACAACCTCTGCCCTCACACCGCCGATCTTTCAAACGTCGACCTTTCGGCTCGCGAACGCTGCCGCCGGAGCGGCGTTCGTGAAGTCGACTGCCCCCGCAGAGTTCTACACCCGCTGGGGAAACCCGACGACGAAGCAGTTCGAGACTGCGATGATGAGCCTCGAGGGCTCGGAGGCCGCGCTTGCATTCTCCTCTGGCATGGGGGCCATCAGCGCGCTCTTCTTTTCATGCCTGAGCGCCGGAGAGCACGTGCTCATCGGGCGGTCGATCTACTCCGCGGTGAGCGAGATCGCGAACAACTTTCTGCCCCGCTACGGCATCAAGGCATCGTTCGCCAATGCGAGCCGCATCGAGGAGATGGAGAAGGCTGTCCGAAAGAATACCCGGCTAATCTATGTCGAGAGCCCAACAAACCCGACACTGGAGCTTTGCGACCTGCGGGCCATCGCGGCCCTGGGTAAATCGAAGGGCGTGGTGACCGCGATCGACAGCACCTTCGCAACCCCCGTGAACCAAAATCCCATCGCAATGGGATTCGATGTCGTCGTCCACGCAGCCACAAAGTCGATTGGCGGTCACTCGGACGTCACCGCCGGCGTGATCTGCGGCACAGCGGACCTCGTGGGACGTGCCTGGTACCACCTGAAGCTGCTCGGTGCATCGCTCAGCCCATTCGAGTCGTGGCTCCTGATCCGGGGGCTCAAGACCCTCGCAGTGCGGGTGCGGGAGCAAAACCAAAACGCGCTGGCGTTGGCTCGGTTCCTCGAAGCAAGGCCAGAGATCGACCGTGTTTTCTACCCCGGGCTCGAGTCGCACCCGCATCACGCGCTTGCGAAGCGGCAGATGCGCGGCTTCGGCGGCATGGTGAGCTTCGAGCTCAAGGGCGGGCTCAAGGCGGGCGTGCGCTTCGTCGAGTCGCTGAAAATCATCCAGCTCGCCGTGAGCCTGGGGGGTGTCGAGTCGATCATCCAGCACCCGGCTTCAATGACTCACGGCACGCTGGGCAAGGAGGAGATCCAAAAGGCCGGGATCTCTCCGGGGCTCCTGCGCTTCTCGGTGGGCCTGGAGAATGTTGAAGACTTGAAGCACGACATTGAGCAAGGGTTAGCGCCTATTTGAGAGCCGTTTCGCACGGAGAGCTCTTGAACGATCTCACGAGGTCGAGGCCAGATTCCTCTCCTTCTCTGCGCGATGGATGTGAGAGAATGCGCCGCGCCGTGATCCGACTCGATGTCTTGTCCTTACTGCAAGTACTGGGGATTGTCCCCAGTTAGGAGTGAAAGCATGATTCGAATTCTCAGTACGATCTTTCTCCTCGGTCTAGGCGCTGGCTGCTCCAATGTCCCGCCGTGGGATTCAGGGCCGTTCTGCCACGTCGTCCTCTTCAAGTTCAAGGGAAACGCCACATCGGCCCAAACGGCTGACCTGCTCCGTGACGCGAGAGATCGGCTCGCCCCGATTCCATCGGTCAAGGGCATCTGGGTCGGGCAACCCGCCCCCACGAGCAAGATGCCCAACGTCGACACGAACTATGATGTCGGCCTGTGCATCACTTTCGGCGATCAGAAAGGGCTCCTCTTTTACAATGACCATCCGGGCCACGCTGACTTCATTGGCAAGTACAAGGACCTGGTGGATGTGCGTGTCTTCGACTTCAGTCCCTCGGGTGACCTGAGGCCCAGACCGTAGCTGTCTCGTCAAGCCGGCCGCAAGTGCACCGTGAGCGCTGCCGCCACCCTCACGAGTAAAGTCTTCTCCGCCTCGGAGAATTCGTGCTCGTCGCTCCGGCCTACTCCCAACACCCCGCAGACGGTGCCCTGGTGGAATATCGGTACCGCAATTGAGCCGCGTGAGCCGGTCTGTCGGGCATCGGGCCTGGCAACGCCGGAGGAATCCGTCTGCAGATTGCATACCTGAACGGGCTCTCTCCTCTCGGCGGCCAGTCCTGCCATGCCCTTGCCCACTGGCACTCGCGCCACGCGGTCGAGGATCGTCTCCGGGATTCCCCTCTGAGCCCTGAGCTCCAGGAGGCTCGATCCTGAAGGCAATGCGTGGATCGTCCCGACAGAGCATTCGGTCGCAGCCAAGATCACGTCGAGCGCGACGAGAAATGGGAGGTTGCCTTGCGGATCAGTCATGCGTTCACATTCTATCGAATTCGACCTGTCCTGGCGTCAATTGAACAGGATCCAGCGCTCACAGCGAACAACGCAATTTTATCGTATCACAACCTTGCCCGAGCCCGAGACGCTGCGCGTGCCTGGCCGATACAGGGCATGCGCAGAAAGCGGCGGCAAACAAAATTCGCCCCGCGTGACGGCTCGGGCGGCGTAGTAGAACTCTCCCCTCTTGCGGCTCGACAGATTGAAGAACGCGATCACTCTGTCATCTCCCAAGCTCACGGACTCCGCGGCGAGCAGCCCGTCCCTTCGCAGGTCAAGACTCAGGCCGCCGGGAACGAGGTTTTCAACCTCGAAGCCAGCTGGCAGCAGGTCGACAATGACCACGTTCTCGACGGGATCGCGGGCCTCGATGGTCCACTGGACAACAATTTCCTCACCAACCCGAAGGGTCAGCGAATCGAGTGGTTTCAAGTTGCGCCTGAGGAGTGCCCGCCGGACGACAAGCCCGGAGTCAACCTCCGAGACATCGCCTGCGTGAGGCAAGCCTTCCTCGCGGTACCAGTAATTGATGCGGCCAGGGCCCGAGACAACGATCTTGATGGCCCCTTCAAGCTCCGAGCCCTGAAAGATGCGGCTCTCGCCAGGGCCAAGCTGGACCGGCGGATGCGCGGCGATCGTGACTTCGGCCTTGTACCACTGCGGACTCACACTCTTGCACCTCGCCAATTTCCCGAGGGCCAGGAGAGCAAACGCGTTCTCCTGGGTCGTCGCCCAGCGGCCATCAACACGGTACCTCTTCAGGCGATCCAGCAACTCGGGGATGCGCGGATCGATGGGGTCCACCTCGAGGAGGGCCCACAGGAGCACGGCGTCCTCCCGCGCTGGAGATCGAAACGTTTCGCCAGATTCGGTCTCCGGGGCGGCAAGTGGCAACGGGCCTGATCTCAGGGCGACGGCCTCGGCTCGATCTCCAGCAACAAGGTAGGCGACGGAGAGGAATGCCCGGGCGCTGGGCGGAAACTGAAAGTGGATACCCTTCCCATTCGCCTCCACCGCCGTGGGCACAACGCCCAGCGCGAGATCGCGCAACCTGGCCATCGCACGTCGATTCGGTTTCTGCGCAAGCGAGAGCACATAGGCCCCGTAGCACGCCCTGAGGATGCGCTCCGGGGCGGTCGAGCCTGGCGCCGCGACAATCGCCTCTTCGATGTAGCGAAGAGCGGCCTCGAGCTCTCCCTCCGGAACCGCGTAGCCCATGCCCTTCGCCTCGAGGAGGAAGTGAGTCGCGTAAACAGTACACCAGGGCGCCGGCGAGGACACGCGCGGGTACATGCCCATCCAGCCGCCTTGCGACTGCATGTCAAGGATGCGTGCGATGCTTCCCTCAACAAAGCTCTGGACCGCGCCAGGATGCCTCATGCCATCCATCGATCCACCGCAGCCCACGAGTCCCGCCTTCTCGGCAAGGTCGCGCAGGTAGAGAAGCGCAAAGGCGCTGGAAATCGTCGGCTCGAGACCACCGTACGGGGAATCGAGCAGGTACTTGAGCGGCTCTGCAAGGTCAAGATCAGGGAAGTCCGAGAGCACGAGCCGCCAGCAAGAGCTCCCTTCATGGAGCCTTCGCGACGGGGCGATCTCGAACGAAGCTGCGGCTGTAACCTCACCGCTTTGCGATTCGGACACCAGCGGCGCGGCAGGCCGAACGGGAAGCTCAATAGTCTCTGTGCACGACGCGTCCTGCAGCCTCGCACAAATCTTCGCGCTCGCCTTGCCAATTCCGTCACCGACGCGCAGTCGGTACGACGCCCTGGCACCCCCCCATGCCGGCACTTCCAGCTTCGAGTCGCGCAGCACGGCGAAAGTGAGGTCCGGCGACGATGGTTCGACTCCTTCGAGAAAGTTTTCCAGGCTCCAGGCAATCGAGGCCACTCCGCTCGTCGCGGTTCGGTTGAATAGTGATAGTGGCGCCTGGAAGAGGTCCCCTGGCGCCAGGAACCGCGGGAAACTGGTCTCGAAGAAGAAAGGCCTGCGCACTACGAGCCTCCGTCGGCTTGATCCGAACAGGCTCTTCGCCGAAACGACCGCGGTGATCCGCAGGTCTCCGGTGAACTGGGGCAGGGTAAGCTGCGCCAGAACCGAACCATCCTCCCCCGTGGTGAGGGGCCCATGCCAGATGACTTCGGGTGTCACCCGCTGGACCGACACAGGATTCAGATGGCTTCCCCAGCTGCTCAATCCGTCAGCAAGCCGCTCACCTTCGCGAGTAAAAGGAACCTCGTCATCCAGAGCGCCGAACGTGTCCGAAGTCTCAACCGTGTGCGCGCGTCTGCCATAAAAGAAGCCATGGGGGTCGGGCAACTCTTCTTGCGTGAGCGAGAGAGCACCCTCGTCCACAAGCGCAAGCTTCACTTCCGCGCCCGGGACCGGCTCGCCATCCTCGCGTACGACCGTCGTACGCAGCACAAGAGGCCCTCCGGACCGCGCCTCGCTCGGGGCGGAGATCGTGACCGTGAGGCGCCGGGATGAGAGGTCGAGAGGAATTCGCTCGATGCCGAAGGCTCGGTGCGGCAGCCACCTCGCGTTCGGATCCATGCCGCGAACAACGGAAGCGCCAACGTGGAAGGCAGCGCTCGCATCGGCCGGTAGCGGCACCTCCACCTCGGCGAAGGAACTCTCCGTCTTTACCACCTGGGCCCAATAAACCTTGTCCCCCTCCAGGGTCAGGAGGAGTGTGCCAGCGAATGGCGCCTTCACCCGAATGCGGGCACTCTCCCCCGGCTGGTAACCACTCCTGTCGAAAGAAATGTCGAGCCTCTCGGGCCTCTCGAGGGAAGTCGCCGTGAAGCCGGCCCTGGGGCCGCCGGCAAGCACGCAAAGTTCGGCGACGGCAAGGCTCGCCGGATCCTTGAGCCTCAATCGGTAGGCGCCCCACTCGGGGAACGTGTGCTCGAAAGCCCCTCTTCCACTCGAGAAGACAATCCGCTGTCGGGCAACCTCGCGGATCTCCTCCCGCGACTCATGGTGGTACTCGCCGTTTGCGTCACGTTTCAAGACCGTGGCCCATTCGTAAGCCTGAACGAGAAGATCGGCGGCCTCGATCGCGGCGGGCGATCCGTCCGGCTTGAGGGCAACACACTCAAACCGTGCCGCCTTGCCGCCCTGGATCCCCTCCTCACCTGGGGCAGTGATGGCTCGGAGGCCCAGGTAGTGCGGGGCAGGGTCGATCGGCACGGTGACGGCCCCCTCCACCGACCTGTCGCCCAGGTCCGTCACCCGGGCCGTGAACTGAAGCGCGAGTGGCATTGTTGATTCCACGCGCGGCACCTCCACCTTGACGATGGCCTCGCCCGACGCGTCAAGGACAAGACTTCGTGCCTCCACCCGCACGCGTCCAGATCGCCCATTGAGCTCGCCGAACTGAAATCCACGCCACTGGCGCGGAGAAAAAGACACTGGAGCAAAGCTCCAGCTGACGTCGACGGAGCAAGCTGCAGCGGGCAGCCCAAAGAGATGGCTTCCGCGCACGTGGATATCGACGACCTCACCCGGCTTGCGGCGGTGTGGATTCTCGCCCGGTACCGCAATGGAACGTTCCTCGATGGTCACCTCCACTCGCAGGTGGGAAGGCCTGTACTCCTCGACGCGGAAGGTCTGCGAGCCGAGGATCCTTCTCGGGCCATCGGCTCCTCCCCGCAGCCGCACCTCCACCTTGTAGAGTCCGGTGTGGGCTGATGGCGTGATCGGGATCATCGTTTCAACAGCCCCTTCCGGACCGAACTGCACCTTCTCGAGGCGATAACGCTTCTCATCCGGGCGCAGGGTCTCGATCTCGAGCGGGAAAGGCGCAGGCACTGATCCACCGGCACCGCGCACGAGGCAACGGACATGAACCGTCTCCCCGGGGCGATACACCCCTCGATCCGTGAAGAGAAAGGCCTCAAAACCGGAGTGCAAGAAGGGTCGGCCTCCGACATCGAATTCAGCGCGGGAGAGCCTGCGCTTCGCAACCTCGAGGTAAGCGAGGTCCTGGTCCCTTGTCGCCACCACGAGGCAAGGCGAGTCCTCGTCCTGGGGCAGATCATCAAAGAAAGCAAGGCCATCCGCGCCCGTCACACTCTCGGCGATGAGCTGATTCGCAAGGCTCCTTAGCCCGACGGTTACGCCCGAGAGAGGATCGCCCGAACGCAGCGAGACGACCCAGACGACGACGTTATTTTTCGCTCCCTCCTTGAAGCTGATGCCAATGTCGCTCACCCCGACGATCTGCGAAATGGGGCTCGCGCGCTCGGTCTCGCCAGGACCTGAAGAGGCCACGATCCACCAAACTCCGCGCGGGTCATCGCCGACAATCTCCTGGAGGTCGATCGTGACATCGCGCACCTGATTGGCGTCGCTGGGAACGTGATAGGTTCTCGGCGGAAGCTTCCGAACGAATTGCCCCCGGGACCACCCGCTCTCGAGGGCGGGAACAAGACTGTTCGAACTTACGCGGGAAGCCTCCACGCTCACCGTCCGCACGTTGACACACTGGATGACAATCGAGAGCTTGCCCTGGCGCGAGAGAAAAGTGCCCCGGCCGCCGAAGCGCAGCTGCGGCTCGCGGTCAGGGAAGTAAACATCCCGCCTCACGTCGTCAGCAAGTACGCTGCCGGCAGCGCCCTTGAACCCCTTCTTCACGGTAACCTCATAGTGCCCACCCGGCTCGAAAGCACCCAGGAGAGTGACCCTGGACCCATCGGCAAGTACGGTGAACGGGACTTCTGGCTCGACGCCGATGGATTGTTCCATCGGCCTGTTGTCGTCCCGCACAATGGCGTTGTTGAAGTAGAGCTCGAGGGTCGGGGCATCCAGGGTTGCACGGCTTCCTCGAGCCACCGTGAGCCTGAGAACGCGGGTCAGCTCAACCTCGACGGACTGCTCTGCCTCGAGGTGGAGAAAGTCCTGATACCCTTCGAGCGCAGGCCCAAGGCCAACGACAAGCCTCGCGGCCTCGGTCTCAAGTCGGATGTCCACCTCCTTCGAAGGCCTCTCCGAGAGGACCTGATAGGTGAGCGCCTTTTCCTTGCGGCTCTCGTCACTGCCGGGTACCACGCGCAAGTGCGAGACGAGGTGACGCGCGTCGACGGGCCCGTTGAAGACAAGTCTGAGCGTGGCCTGAGTATCGGTGACCGACCTCTCAAGCGTGCGAGACTCTGCCGACAAGCTCAACTGGAGAGCATTCAGGAGCCTCAAGGCTGGCGTGCGGAGGCCCAATCTCAGCGGCCCTTCAAACAGAGGCGCCCCCGGTCGCACAGGAGGCGTAATGATTACCAGGAAGTCCTGGGAGAAAGAAAGCGACGATGCAGGATCGAAGACGAGCTCCCTGGGCGTGCTCCACCGCACGGTGCCTGCTACCTCGGGTGAAATGCGCATCCAGGCTCTCGGGTCGGGCTGTTTGATGGGATCGGCAGGAACGACATCTCGGGAGAAGAGGACGCGAACTGTCGGCGGCCCGTCCTCGCCGGAGGTCAAGAGGGCGGACACAACGCGCAGGGTCGGGCTCCTCGGCTGGAACGATGCGCGCAGCCACCAGAAGGCCGCAATATTGAGCGCAGCAATGAAGAGCAGCGCCAGGAGGATCCTCTTGGAAATCCACCCCCGCCTCTGCAAGCCTGCCTTCAACGCCTCTCTCATGGCGCTCCTTCTTCACGTCCCTTCTTCGGACACACCCTCCACTACGACCGCAGAGGCGAGTCGCGGAGGATAACCGATACCAGGGGTCCAGTCGACCTGGCAGTCGAGATCTTGCAAGCCCTCTTTTTACCGATGCGCGAGCACGGCGGTACCCTCGCGATCCAGGGCAGCCTTGCCGGCCTGGGTGAGCCAGAGACGACCGCCGGACGATTCTATGAGGCCATTCGCTCTGAGCCTTCGAACCGCCCGATCGATTCGGGATCGAGACCAACCAAAGCGCACCACGAGATCTTCTGGCTGGAGAGTTCGTGCCTCTTCCACGGTGACTCGGGCCTTCAAGTGGAGCAGGAGAAGCTGCCGCGTGAGCCGCTCTCGAAGCCGCCAGCGCAAAACGATCCGGGCCACAAGTCCGTTGCGAGGAGAGGCGAAAAAAGCGGCGAGGAAGAAGAGCCCCGCCGAGAAAGCCATGGCCCCGGCGATCGAACAGTCGACGGAGCGCGCGAATGCGTAGCCCGCCGCCGACGACGCCACTGCGATGGCGATGGCGATCAGGATCATGTTGATGAGCTGTGCGCTGAGCAGGTACGCGGCCGCCGGCGGCACAACGAGCATCGCCACCACGAGAATCGATCCAACGGACTCGAACGAGGCGACTACAGTGATCGAAACGACCGTCATGAGTAGGTAATGGACAAGCATCGGCGAGTACCCAATCGAAGCCGCCAGGTCTGGATCGAAGCTTACGAGCTTTAGCTCCTTGTAAAAGGCAAGCACGAAGAGGAGGTCGAACAACATCACACCGCCCGTTACCCAGATCGACCTTGGTCCCAACGACTTGCCTCCGACAATCCATTCGTCCAGATTTGACAGTCCGATCTCGCCGTAGAGCACGCAATCAGTATCGATATGGACTTGACCCGCGTACACGCTCACGAGAATAACTCCCAGCGAAAAGAGTGCCGGAAACACCACACCGATCGAAGTGTCCTCGTAGAGTCTGCGACTTCGGTGCAAAGCCTCCACCAGGAAGACCGTGGCAATGCCAACCACACTTGCCCCGACGAGCGCCGGGAACGAGGCCAGGCTGTTGGTGAACAGGAAGGCGATCACAATGCCCGGCAGCACCGCGTGACTGATGGCATCGCCCAGGAGCGCCATTTTTCTTAGCACCAGGAATGTGCCCACGAGCGAACAGCTCGCCGCCACAAGAGCCCCCGTCAAAATGATGGTGAGCGGTGCGTTCATGGGCGAATCCTGGGCGGAATCGGCTTTCCGTGGGGGTCCAGAACGGGGGATCCCAGCCGCTCTTCAAGCTGCTCAACGGCGTCATCGGTGAGCGCATGCTCCATCGCCTCGGCATCCCGGTGCACGTGATCTGTTGGGAGCTCGAGTCGACGAGTCAGGTAGACTTCCCAGAGCCGGTGCTTGCGAACCACCTTCTCTGCGGCTTGGAGCCCCGACTCGGTGAGGCGAACCTCGTCGCCCGAAAGCATGGCGAGCCCCTGCGCGGCAAGCACCCTGGAGTTTTTGCGAAGCTCCCGAGCCGGCTGACCTCGCATGGCGGTGAGTGTGTGTAAGGGCGTCAGTACCGTCCAACTCTGGCTTCGCTCCCCGAGTGTGTAGAGGTCCTTGAGCAGGTTCTCCCGTCGAATTCGTAGCCGAACCGCTCTCTCGCGCAAGCGGGCCCACAAGATCCCGCGGCGGGGTGCGAAAAGGATTGACAGAACCAGCACGAAGCTTGAAACGAGCACGATCGTCGGGCCGGGGGGTAGACTGTCCGAGGCGCTGCTCAACAGCACTCCTGTGACGGCCCCAAACATCCCGAGCACTCCCGAAACGAGGATCATTGAGCCCAGCCGATCGGTCCACTGCCTCGCCGCAGCCGCTGGCGTCACCAGGGTCGAGACCATGAGCACAACCCCCACGATTTGCAGCCCCACCACAACGACCATGACCAGGAGGCAAGTGAGCAACACCTCAAGGCCTCGCATCGGGAAACCAAGGCTTGCCCCGAAAGCTCGATCAAAGCAGAGGAGTCGTAGCTCCTTGAAGAAGACCGCGACCGTGGTGACCACGATGGCGATGATCCCGCACATGACCCACAAGTCCTCCGTGACCAGCGTTGCCACCTGTCCGAAGAGATACTTGTCAAGCCCACTCTGGTTCCCCGAGGGCATGCGCTGAATCTTCGTGATGAGGACGATCCCGAACGCGAAAAATACGGACAGGACAATTCCGATCGCCGAATCCTCCTTGATCAATTGGCTGCCTCGCACGATGAGAATCACACAGAGAGCGCCAAGAACGCCGGTGGCTGCTGCTCCAGCCAGAAGCAGGCCAGGACTCTTTTGTCCCGTCAGCAGAAAGGCCAGGCAGACGCCGGGCAGCGCAGCGTGCGCCAGCGCGTCGGCAAGAAGACTCTGGCGGCGCAGAAGCGCAAAACTGCCAAGGACGCCGCCGACAAGACCGAGGAGCGTCGCTCCCAGGAGAACATTCCAAAGCGTGTAACTGATTCCCATGCTATTTCATTTCCGCCTCCTTCACGCCTGGCCGCTGCGCCAGAAGCGCCTCCGCAGCCTGCGAGAGGACAGTGAGGCGGCCGCCGTAGGTCAACTGCAGGTTTTCCTGAGTGAACGTGGTGCCGACAGGGCCAGCAGCGACGAGGCGCATGTTGAGAAGTACAACGTAGTCAAAGTACTCGGCCACCGTCTGAAGATCGTGGTGAACAGCAACAACCGTCTTTCCCTCCTTGCGTAGGTCCTGGAGCACGGTGAGTACCGCTCGTTCGGTCGTCGCATCAATCCCTGCAAAGGGCTCGTCCATGAGGTAGAGCCTGGCTTCCTGCGCAAGTGCGCGGGCGAGGAAGACTCGCTGTTGCTGACCGCCCGAGAGCTGGCTGATCTGCCTGAGGGCAAAGTCGTGCATTCCAACCTTTTCGAGGCATTGATAGGCAAGGTCGGTGTGCCGTTGGGATGGACGGCGGAACCAACCAATGCGACCGTAGAGGCCCATGGTGACGACATCGAGCGCGCTGGTCGGAAAGTCCCAATCGACGCTTTCCCGCTGGGGAACGTATCCTACCCAGGAGCGTCGTTGAGCATACGGAGCACCGTAAATTTTCACCGACCCCGTGAGAGGTCTCAGCAGGCCCAGGACCGCCTTGAGCAGCGTGCTCTTGCCAGCCCCGTTGGGACCCACAATCGCGATCAAGTACCCCTCGGGCAGCGACAGGTCGATATCCCAAAGAACGGGCTGCGTGCGATAAGCCACGGTCAGGTCGTGCACCTCAAGCGGCGGAATACTCGCTTTCGAGCCCGAAAGGAAGGATGCTGTGGATTGCATGTCAGAACTCATCTCAAGGCCTGCAGAATGAGCCTCACGTTGTGCTCGACCATGCCGCGGTAAGTGCCCTCGGGCGTGCCAGCGGCCCCCATGGCGTCCGAGAAGAGTTCGCCTCCGATGGAGACCTTGTGGCCCTTGGCCTCACAAGCCTTTTGTACCGCCTCGATGTTGCGGCGCGGAACGCTCGATTCGATGAAAACCGCCGGCACTTTTCGTTCCACGATCCGTTGGGTGAGCCGCTCCACGTCGTGCACGCTGAACTCGGCGACGGTACTGATTCCCTGCAGCGCCACGACCTCAACCTGGTACCGTCTTCCAAAGTATCCAAACGCGTCATGAGCGGTGACAAGGATGCGCCGGTCGGCAGGAATCATCGCCACGTGCGACTCGACCCACGCGTCAAGACTCGAGAGCTCCTGAGCAACGGTCTCAGCGTTCTTGACATAGTCGGCGGCATGCGCGGGATCAAGACTTGAGAGCTCCCTCCTGATCGGGCCCACCACGGTCGACCAAAGCTTCACGTCAAACCAAATATGCGGATCGTGGTGCCCCTTGAACTCGGGCGGAGTCCGAAGCTCAGCTGCGGTAATGTCCTTGCTCACTGCAACCACCCGTCGCGATCGGGAGAGCGCCTCGAAGATCTCGCCCATTTTCCCCTCAAGGTTAAGACCGTTGTACAGGATCAAGTCGGCGTTCTCCAGTCGCCGCACATCGCTCTCCGAGGTCTTGTAGAGGTGTGGGTCTACCCCGGGGCCCATGAGGCTCTCAACCGTGGCATGGGGGCCGGCGATTCTTGCGGCAATGTCGCCGATCATGCTCGTCGTCGCCAGGATCTTGAGCGAGCCGCCTGCCGAGCTCAGGGCAACCCCGGCGCCCGAATCACACGCAGAGAAGAGAAGTGTCGCCGCAAGTCCAAGGTACAAGGAGCAACGGCGCAGGAGACTGATACCAAATTTTGACATGTCAAAATATTACAGAATTAAGTGCAAAATAACAAGCGCATGATATCCTAAATCGGGTGACTTCAAGCACAGTCGAGGACTATTTGAAGTGCATTTATCTGATACAGACAAGGTCAACTGACCCCATCTCCACGGGCCTCATCGCTTCCCAGCTCAAGGTGGCCCCGGGCACCGCGACGGCAATGATGAAGACGCTTTCTGAATCGGGCCTGATCACCTACGAGCCCTACCGCGGTGTCCGTCTCACGCAGGCCGGGTCAAAACTCGCTGCGCACGTCCTTCGGCGGCACCGGGTCATCGAGCTCTTTCTGGTCGAGGTCATGGGTCTGAATTGGAGCGATGTGCACAGCGAGGCCGAGCTACTGGAGCACGCAGTCTCGGAGCTTGTGCTCGATCGAATGGACGAGATGCTGGGTCGCCCCAGCGTCGACCCACACGGAGATCCGATTCCAAGCCCCCGGGGAGTGCTGAGGGAGAAGGAGTATCCAAGCCTGATCAGTTGCCCGCTGGGTGGGCTCCTGAAGGTGGTCCGCGTCACCGACCAGTCCGCCAATTTCCTCCGGCTGCTCGAGCGGCACGGCATCATGCCAGGCAAGGAGGTGGAGATCGCTTCCAGGGAAGACGCTGCGGACTCCGTCATTGTGCGCTCATCGTCAGGAAAGGCGCTCCACCTGGGATTCCGCCCTGCAGCCTCGATACTGGTCGAGCCAGGGGAGTGAGTTCCCGGTATCCTTTCTTCTCCCTACTTTGACCGAGAGGAGACGGACTTCTTCGCCGTGTCCCCGCATGCGAAGGCCGACTCGCAGTCCCTCGAAAGCGCGCAGGCCCCGCAGCTGGGCTTCTTCGCGCCGCAAACCTGCCGACCGTGAAGGATCATGGCGTGAGCGAAGAAGGTCCAGTCTTCACAAGGCACAAGCTTCTGAAGATCTGCCTCTATCTTGACAGCATCCTTCTCGCCTCGACTTGACCAGGTAAGGCCCATGCGGTGCGCCAGGCGGCCCACGTGAGTGTCGACCACCACACCCTCGTTCTTTTTGAACCACGTTCCAAGGACGCAGTTGGCGGTCTTGCGTGCAACTCCTGGCAGCGTGATCAGTTCCTCAAGGGTGTCCGGCACCCTGCCTCCGTAGTCGTCAACAATACGGCGAGCAGCCCCCCGGACATTCTTGGCCTTCTGTCGGAAGAAACCCGTCGAGTGGATCAGCTGCTCCAACTCCGAGAGATCGGCTTCCGCGAAGGCTTTAGCGTCGGGGTAACGGGCAAAGAGCCGTGGCGTCACCCGGTTTACGTTCGAGTCCGTGGACTGGGCCGAGAGCATTGTGGCGATGAGAAGCTCGAAAGCGCTCCGGTGATGAAGCGCGCAGTCGGCATCGGGGTAGCGTTTCTTCAAACCCCTGAGAATGCGGGACGATCGCTCCAGCCTCCGAGGGGTTGGCTCGGCTTCAAGATTCCTCGACTGCTTCGAGGGCTTCCTCACAGTTGTCGGCATCGTTTTCCTTTCGCGAAGGCTGCTCGAGTCTATCCCAGAATTCCGTTCGGGTCAGGATGTACGCCACGCGGCCAGGATTGGGATATCCTGGCCAGCGCTTCCCCGCGGGAAGGATCGCAACCCCTCACCCCTTCAGGTTACGGTCCCAGAAGTCCAGCATGAGCCGGAAGAGGTGCTCCCGCGCGGCGGCATCGCCAATGCCATGATTGCGCCGGGGATAGAGCATGAAGTCAAACTGTTTGCCAGCGGCGATCAACTCGTGGGCAAGGCGCATGGCGTTTTGGAGGTGCACGTTGTCATCCGCGGTGCCATGGGCGATGAGAAGCCTTCCGTGCAGGTTGGCCACACCGAAAGCCGAGGCTGTCGTCCTGTAGCCATCCTCGTTCTCTCGCGGCGTGCCCATGTAGCGCTCCGTGTAAAAAGTGTCGTAGTAGCGCTGGTCGCTGACGCCTGCCACCGCGATGCCAGCACGGAACTCCTTCGAGCGAGTCATGGCGTAGATGGTCGTCGTGCCGCCCCCGCTCCAGCCCCAGATACCCACTCGCTCGGGGTCCACAAATGGGAGCGACTTCAAGTGCCGCACGCCAGCCAAGATGTCCTTCAGCTCGCCGTCCCCATACGACTTGCGGTGCACCGTATCCTCCTTCGCCTTGCCTTGATCGGACGAGCTGCGCGGGTCCACCGTAAAGACCGCAAAGCCCCGCCTGGAAAGAAGCTGCGACCAGAGGTACCAGATCCCATCCCATCGGTTCCCTATCGCGGGAGAGCCCGGTCCGGCATAGAGGTACACGATCGCAGGATACTTGCGGCCTTCCTCGATGATCGAAGGCCGGAAGAGCCTGGCAGATAGCTGGGTACCATCGTCCGCCGGCACGGAGAAGAGCTGAGGCGACGCAAGGCTGAAAGCAGCGAGTTTCTCGCTGCTCGACGCATGGACGACACTGAGCAAACTACCGTCAATGCGATGGAGCGTCACGCGGGGCGGAACACCGGAGCGGGAGTGGGCGTCGACAAAGTAGCGCCCACCCGGCGACACAGTGACGACGTGCGAGCCCTCGCCCTCGGTGATCCGACGCTTCTCCTCGCCGTCGAGCTTCACCTGGTAGAGCTGTGACTCGATCGGAGACGGCAAGGCTGCGTGAAGCAGCACGGCTCCCGCGGCTGAGTCGATCCACGCGACGCTGCCCGGATACGTCTCCGCACCGTGTGCGGGCCGCAACACCCACTCACCCGAGGTAACCGGCACCGAAGGCCCGCCCTTCAAGTCCTGCAGATGGAGGTGCCGGTGGCCGCTACGTTCCGAGACCCAGAGATAGCGCTCGCCGCCAGGCAGAAAGTGCAGGTCGTCGTGCAAGTTGATCCACGTTCTTGAGGTCTCCTCATGAGCTTGCCGCGTGGCCCCCGTCGCGCGGTCGGTAATCCACAGAACTAGCCGATTCTGTGCACGGTTCAAGGTCTGAAGCGCGAGGGAGCGGGAGTCGGGAAGCCATCGGCACCGGGCGATGTACTCGACCTCGGAACCTGCAGGAAGCTCGATCCAGCGCGTCTCCCCCGAGGAAAGCTCGACGATCCCGGCGCGGACCCTTGGATTCATGGCTCCTGCCTTCGGGTAGCGCTGCCACTGGACGGCCGGCATGGAGGGCTCGTGGTCGACCAACGGATAGCGTTCGACCATGGATTCGTCCGTTTGCAAGTAGGCGAGTGCGCTCGAGTCCGGCGACCACCAGTAGCCTTCGTCCCGGCGGCCCATCAACTCCTCCCAGTAGAGCCACGAGAGCGTGCCGTTGAGGCGGTCCGCCGTCGCGTCCCGCGTTAGACGCCGCTCCCGACCTGAAGTAACCTCGGAGGCGTGAAGATCGTTGTCGCGCACGTAGGCAAGCCAGCGTCCGTCAGGAGAGAACCTTGGCGAGCCTTCCGACGCCTCGGTGTTCGTGATTCGTCGCACGCCGGATGCCTCCGCATCCACAAGGTAAAGGTCGCCACGGTGATCGTAGAGGAAGTGCCGGCCGTCGGAGGCGATCTCCAAGGGCATTGATACGCGCTTCGGCGCATTGGACTCGCCGACGAGCCCCTTCCAGCTCTCGAGCAGCTTTGCCGGATTGCCAAACGGGCTACGTTCCATCGAACGAGGGTCAAAGAGCTCAAGCTGCCGCTCGGTCCCAGGCTTGGCAAGGCCATCAAGGAGGAGCGTTTCGTTCGGTAGCCACCGCAACCTTGGAGCGGCGAGCGCTCGAGTATTCTCGGGGTTCAGAATCCACTCGAGGGTCAAATCTTCCGCCTTGAGAGGCAGCATCGACAAGGCGAAAAAGCAGGGCAGGGCCGTCCATGGGGGCGCACGAACCGGTAGCAAGGAGATCATGTCAGCATTCCTCGTTTGGAATCGGGTAGAAAGTTCAGTGTGTCAGTTTATCGGAAGCGGGCCGCCTTGCCTCGTCCCAGTCCGCGGCTATACTGCGAACTCAATTTTGCCTCTTGAGCGCTTCAGGAGCCCTCTGAATCGGAGAGAAGAGAACGGATTGTGCTTCCGCCCACCTTGGACGACACAGCCAGCTGGATGGAGCGTGCCCGCGAGCGCCTTCGTGAGACCTTCGGGTTCCCGGCCTTCCGCCAGGGACAGGAGCGGGCCATTGAAGCGGTTTTCAAGGGTCGCGACGCGCTTGTCATCATGCCCACGGGGAGCGGAAAATCCCTTTGCTACCAGGTGCCGGCGCTGGTCTTCCCCGGAGTGACGCTTGTCGTCTCGCCGCTCATCGCCCTCATGAAGGACCAGGTCGACGCGCTCAGCCTGCGAGGAGTCCCGGTCACATTCATCAACAGCTCGATCAGCGCGGACGAGCAGTGGAACCGACTCGCGGGCCTCGAGCGAGGTGATTTCAAGCTCGTCTATGTGGCACCGGAACGTTTCCGGAGTCGCGCCTTCCGCTCCGCAGTCTCCAACGTCAACGTCTCGCTGCTTGCCATTGACGAGGCTCATTGCATCTCCCAATGGGGACATGATTTTCGTCCCGATTACAGGAAGCTGAAGGACATCCGGCGCGATCTACTCCGCGTTCCAGCGATCGCCCTCACCGCCACGGCAACTCCAGCCGTTCGGGAGGACATCGCCCGCGAACTTGAGATGCACGAGCCCGAGCGAATCGTCACCGGCTTCGACCGCCCAAACCTTCAGATCGAAGTGCGCAGGGTGAGAAGCCGTGCGCAAAAGGTGGAACAGATCGAGGACCTGATCCGCGAGTCGCTCCGCCGGGCCGATAACGAGCAGATCCCGGCCGGAATCGTCTATACGGGCACGCGAAAACACACGGAGGAGGTGGCGGAGGCCCTCAACGAGGGAGAACCAAGACCCCGCTGCAAGGCCTACCACGCCGGACTCGACACCAACGATCGCCGCGAAGCACAAGAGGATTTCATGGAGGGACGGCTTCCGTGGGTTGCGGCCACCAACGCGTTCGGGATGGGTGTCGACAAGTCGGACATCCGTTTCGTCATCCACTACGACCTGCCGGGTAGCATCGAGGCCTACTACCAGGAGATCGGACGCGGAGGCCGCGATGGACAGCCATCGAAGTGTGTCCTACTCTTCGCCGACAGCGACCGCCGGCTCCAGGAGTTCTTCATTGAGGGCTCAAACCCCGACCGCCAGACGATAGATGCTGTCTATCAATTCCTCTTCTCTGTTGGCGAAAATCCAATTTTTCGTACCCTCGCGGAGCTCGAGACGCATTTTCAGGCCGCAAATTATTCGCGCTCGGGCAATCCACTTGTATTTCGTTCCAGCGTGGCAATCCTGGAGCGAGCCGGCGCCCTCGAGCGGCTTGATCACTTCGAGAACCTTGCAGAAGTCACCACAGTGAAGTTGCCCTGGTCCGCCAATCCCTACACCGAGCGGGCCACGGTCAAGCACACACTCTTTGAGGCCCTGGGCCGCGTATTCGGGCGAATTGGTGAGGAGCCAGCGCAGATCTCTCTTGAACGCTGGTCCCGAGAGCTGGGTCTCTCCGAGGACTCCCTCCGCAGAGGACTCGCCCAGCTCGGGGACGACGGCCACATTCGCTACGTGCCGCCCTTTCGTGGCCGGGCGATTCGCCTGCCCCAGAAGCCCCTGGGCCTCGACCAGGTGGGCATCGACTTCAAGGCGCTCAAACGGCGTCGGGAAAACGATGAGAAGCGGCTAGAGGAGATCATCAAGTTCGCCCGTTCGTCAACCTGTCGTCGTGATGCAATCCTGCGCTACTTTGGCGAGGACGTGCCGAAGGAAGAGTGCGGCCGATGCGACATTTGTCGGTCGAGCAGCAATCTTCGGGACACGCCGCGACAGCTCTCCACGGACGAAGTCACCGTCGTGCGAAAAGTATTGAGCGGCGTCGCCCGGGCCCGAACTCGGTGCGGAAGGGGCCGCATCATCGGAATGCTGAGGGGTTCCAGATCGCAGGGCGTTGCCGAGCTCGGCTTCACGAGCCTCTCGACCTACGGCCTCTTGCGCGACTGGACCCAGGAAGAGCTCCAACAGCTCTTCGACGAGCTGGAGGCCGACGGCTTGATCCGGCAAGTCGGCGACAAGTACCCCATGCTCACGCTCACGGAACGCGGCGTGCGGGTCATGAAGGGCGAGGCGGCAGTGAGCATTTCCTACCCGCGGCGGGTGCGGCCCTCTGCGACGTCGAAGCCCGGCGCCGCATCGAAGCCCAGCGCCTCGCCTCGCGTGCCGGGCAAGGAGGATGAGTACGCAGAGTACGATGAAATCCTCTTCGAGAAACTCCGGAAACTGCGCCGTGAAATCGCCGAGGAGCTGGGCGTTCCGGCGTACAGGATTTTCAATGACCGCTCGCTACGCGCCATGGCCCGGGAGCTCCCCACCACCGAGCCTGACTTTCTCAAGATCCCGGGCGTCGGCGCCGTCACACTCGAGCGGTTCGGAAAACTCTTCATGAGGTTGCTCCGGGGTGGGGACCGTCCCCCCTCCCACGGGTGACCGCAATGTTCTTGCTCTCGCGTACCACACCTGCCATTCCCCCCGTGCCGCGCCTGAATCTGCACTTCCCGGACGGAATCTCCCTGGAACCGAACGGCGAAGGCTTGCGGAAGCTATTAGCAGGCAATGCCGGCATTCCCACCCGCCAACAACCCTGCGGACTGATTTCCTAAGACTCTATTGTAAAATAGCTTAAGTCCTTGGACTAGTCCTATCCATCCCTGCGCCCCTGCTTCGAGGCAGTTTCTCATTGACGATACACTACAGAAGCGTGATGATTTCGGCGTATTGCTGGTCCCGGGAAAACCTTTTCTTCCACAACCTCCAAGAGCATGAAATTCACCGCCCTCGAAGAGTACGGTCTGCGCTGTATCCTCCGGCTCGCCCAAAAGGAGATCCAGGAAGCGGCCAAGCTGCCGTGCAGCATGGAGCGTGGTCGGGAGGCTGAAAAACTGGGGCGAGAGTCCGAGACCCGAACCGCTCTGACGATCGGGGAAATCGCAGCCTCCGAAGGCTTGACCGAGCAATACGCAGGCAAGATCGTCCGTGTGCTCCTGAAGGCCAAGCTCGTCGCCAGTGCCCGTGGCTGCAAGGGTGGGTATCGCCTCGCGCGACATCCTGAAGAGATCACTCTCGCCGAGACGCTCGCGGCCCTCGGCGGACGTCTCTTCGACGGCGAAGTTTGCGGCCGGTACACCGGCGACCGGCACGTCTGCGTAAGGTCCACCGACTGCGCGATCCGTTCCCTCTGGCGGGAGTTGCAAGGGATGATGGACCGTGTGCTCGATCGCACAACACTCCGAGACCTCGTGAGCAGCGAGGAGGTGATGAGCCTGCGATTGCGAGCAGAGAGTGAAGAGGCGGAGCCAGCGCCGGCACAGAAAGCAAGCGCGCTCGTCACCGTGGGGAGATTCACGAACAAGAAGAAAGTCGCTATCGAAGAAAGGACGCAACCTAGCCACCAGTCATGAGCAAGAACGACGCACTATTTGTCATTGAAGACCTCCACGTTTCGATCGAGGACAAGGAGATCGTGAAGGGCGTCAACCTCACGATCCGTGCCGGCGAGAAGCATGCGATCATGGGCCCCAACGGCTCCGGCAAGAGCACGCTCACCAACGCCCTCATGGGCCATCCTACCTATTCGGTCACGGGCGGACGCGTCTGGCTTCGCGGCGAGGACATCACAGATCTCGACGTTCACGACCGGGCCAAGAAAGGCTTGTTCCTGGCGTTTCAATACCCCGTGGCGGTGCCCGGCGTGACAGTCGCGAACTTCCTCCGGGCTGCGGTAAAAGCACGCTTCGGTGAAGAGCGACTCAAGACTTTTCGCCAGGACTTGAAGCAGAAATTCAAGGAACTGGAGATCGCGGAGGCCTTCGCCACCCGGTACCTGAACGAGGGCTTCTCCGGCGGCGAGAAAAAGCGGCTCGAGATTCTCCAGATGGCGATGCTTCAGCCCGCAATGTCACTTCTCGACGAGACG
>SXGT01782806.1_pt1 | contig 25857 bp, 25 predicted proteins | sample 3176221 | NCBI WGS metagenome assembly SXGT01 (sample SAMN11356862, study PRJNA531348) | freshwater metagenome | isolation source: freshwater sample F1-120 | place: China: Fuxian Lake, Yuxi | collected 2017-12-25
CGCGTGTTCATCTCGAGGAAGTAGAAGTTCTCCTGCGCGTCGCACAGGAACTCGAAGGTGCCCGCGCCTTCGTAGCCGATGGCCCGTGCGCCGGTGACGGCGACCTCGCCCATGGCGCGCCGGGTCTCGACCGACAGGTTGGCCGGCAGCGCCTCCTCGATGACTTTCTGGTGGCGACGCTGTACGGAGCACTCGCGCTGGCCGAGGTGAATCACGTGGCCGTGCTCGACGCGGTCGGCCATGACTTGCACCTCGATGTGACGCGGTCGCAGGATGGCCTTCTCCAGATACACGCTGCCGTCACTGAAGGCGGAGGTGGCCTCGCGCACGCACGACTCGAAGGCCTCGGTCAGCTGTGCCCGATCGGTGACGAGGCGCATGCCCTTGCCACCGCCGCCCGACGCGGCCTTGAGCATGATCGGGTAGCCGATGCGCTCGGCGACCGCGTGCGCCTCGGCGGCGTCGCGCAGCGGCTCGACGGTGCCGGGCACGACGGGCACGCCCGCGGCCTGCATCGCCCGACGCGCGGCGGTCTTCTCTCCCATGACGGCCATCGCGCGCGACGGCGGCCCGACGAAGACGATCCCCGCGGCGTCACACGCATCCCGCAGCACCTGGGACTCCGAGAGGAACCCGTAGCCCGGATGAATGGCCTCCGCCCCGGTGGCGCGCGCTGCGTCGAGGATCCGCTCGACGACGAGATAGGATTCGCGCGAAGGCGCCGGCCCTATCAAACGCAGCTCATCGGCGAGGCGCGCATGCTTCCCGTGCGCATCGGCCTCCGAGGCGACCGCGACGGTGCGAATCCCGAGCTCGTTGCAGGCGCGAATGACGCGACAGGCGATTTCACCCCGATTCGCGATGAGGAGTTTGCGAAACATGGGCCGCACTTGTAGCTGAGCCAGAGCGCGACGGCAACGGCCTCACGCTACAGAAACCGCCTGCCGGCCGCCTGCGCGCGCAGCTCGGCGCGGACGTCCGGGTGTGCCACCGCGATCAGCGCCTCGGCGCGCTGGCGCACGGAGCGGCCCCAGAGGTCTGCGACGCCGTGCTCGGTGACGACCCAGTGCACGTCGCCGCGGCTCGTGACGACCCCCGCGCCCGCCTCGAAGCTCGCCGTGATGCGGCTGATGGTCCCGCCCTTGGCCATCGACGGGAGCGCGATGATGGGCCGGCCGCCAGGTGCACGTGCTGCGCCGCGGATGAAGTCGACCTGGCCGCCGATGCCAGAGAAGAACCGGCCACCGACGGTGTCCGCCGCGACCTGGCCCGTCAGATCGATGGCGAGCGCCGAGTTGACGGCGACCATGCTCTCGTTGCGTGCGATGACCGCGGGATCGTTGGCGAATTGGCTTGGTCGCATCTCTACGATCGGGTTGTCGTCCACCCAGTCGTAGAGCGCGCGCGACCCCATGATGAAGGAGGTGACGATCTTGCCCGGCAGGAGCGTCTTCTTGCGCCCGGTGATGACGCCCGCGGTCGCGAGGCGCATCACGCCGTCGGAGAACATCTCCGTGTGGACGCCGAGCTCTTCGTGTCCGGAGAGCGCAGCGAGCACCGCGTTCGGGATGGTGCCGATGCCGAGCTGCAGCGTCGCGCCGTTCGGAATGAGCGACGCGACGTTCCGTCCAATGGCCAAAGACACTGCATCCAGCGGCTCGGCGTTGAGCTCGAAGAGCGGCGTCTCCACCGGCACCAGCGCGTCGATGTCGTCGAGCGACAGGAACGAATCGCCGTGCGTGCGCGGCATGTTCGGGTTGACCTCGGCAAGCACCAGGTCCGCCGAGTCCACGGCCGCGCGGACGATGTCGACCGAGACTCCGAGCGACACGTAGCCGTGATGGTCGGGCGGGGAGACCTGGACGAGCGCGACGTCGACCCTCACGCGACCGGAGTGGATGAGCGACGGGATCTCGGACAGGAAGACCGGCATGAAGTCGGCACGCCCGGCCTGGACGGCCTCGCGGACGTTCGCGCCGATGAAGAACGCAGTGTGGCGAAAGCGATCGCAGTGCTCGGGCTTGACGTAGGGCGCGGGACCCAACGTGAGCAGATGGACGATGTCGTTGCCACGTAGGTGGCTACCGTGACTGCACAGGGCCTCGACGAGCGTGCTGGGCTCCGCGGCGCCAGAGCCGATCAGCAGCCGGGTCTGCGGCCGGATAAGCCGGACGGCGTCAGTTGCCGTCATGATCTTCTTGGCGTAGCGCGTGGCGAGGTCGGACAGAACGCGATCGGCGAGGGTGCTCATGGGGCGCCGAAGTAGGGCAGGGCGGCGCGCGCGTCAAGCGTCGGCGCGGTCTGGGCGCGCTTGACCTTCCCGTCAGCGGCCGCTTTGCTGGGGCCTGTCATGGGCGTGAGAGCAGTAGCGGGGGCCGGGGTGTTCGGCGCGGCGGCGACGGTCTCGCTCTGGACGGCGACGGCGGGCTCGCGGCTGCCGCCGTCGTGGTTTTCGCACGGCGGCGCGGCACCCGTGGTCATCGGTCCGACGCCCCGAGGTCTCGTCGATACCGCGCCCGAGACGTGCGCGTCGTGTCACGCGGAGATCGCCGCCGAGTGGCGTGGGTCACAGCACGCGCGGGCCTTCACCGACCCTGTCTTTCAGGCCGCCTACGCCCTCGAGCCGCTCGTGTTCTGCCGCAACTGTCATGCGCCGGAGAACTCGGGCCGCGATCCGACTGGCGCCGCGGCGGCTCTGGGCGTCGCATGCGCCGCCTGCCACGTGCGCAACGGCACCGTGCTGACGGGCGCGACGCCGCGACCTGATTCGCCCCACGCGGTGGCTCCAGGAGGGCTCGAGTCCGCCCGTTTCTGTGCTGCGTGCCACCAGTTCAACTTCGTGAGCCCCGATCGCCATGGTCGCTTCACGGAGACCGCGGAGGTGCAGCAGGACACCTTTGGCGAGTGGGCGCGCAGCTCGGCCGCCGAGGACGGCGTGACCTGCCAGCACTGCCATATGCCGTGGGTCACCAGCCCGAACGGTCGGCGCCACCGCAGCCATGCGTTTCCCGGGGGATGGGACGCTGACTTCGTTCGCTCCGCGGTCTTCGCGCACGTCACCGCGACCCGCGAGGGCGAGGACGTCGTCGTGGTGGCCACCATCGAGCCGCGGGCCATCGGTCATGCGTTTCCGACCGGAGATCTCTTTCGACGTGCCGAGCTTCGGGTCGCCGCCGGCGGCCAGAGCAGCGTGCTGCGTCTCGATCGCCAGTTCGAGGACCACCGCGTGCTGCGGCCCGGCGTCGGCGTCGTCATCGAGCGCCGGCAGGTCCGGGATACGCGCGTGGCGCCGCCATCGGGTGAGCCGGCGATCGCGCGCACGCTGCGGCTCACTGCCGTCGCTGCCGCGATCACCGACGTGCATTGGGCGCTCGATTATCACATCATGCCCACGCCGATGACCGCGGCCTCGCAGCACGACGAGGCGCCTGTTCGAACGCATGCGCTGCAATCGGGAGTGGTCCCGATCGCCACGCCAGCCGTCCCAGCGAGTCCAACACCGAGGAGCTTCGAGTGAACCTGAACCCCACGCTTCGAGCTGCCACGCGGCTCATCACGGCCGCACTCGGCACTGCCGCAATCGCTCTCGCCAGCACGGGCGCGCGCGCGGCCGCACCGGCGGTGCCCGACGCGCCCAAGGTCCCCGACGGCCTCGAGAAGAAGGTCAAAGTCGCGCTCGGGGTCTTCAAGACCATGCAGAAGGAGTGTCGGGGCGGAGGCGGTCGGAACCCGGAGCCTTACGACGACGAGCTCTGCCCCAAGCTCGCAGCTCGGCTCGTGCAACTCGGCGAGGCCACAGTCCACGCCTATGGTCAATTCTACGTCGAGACGGGCAAGGCGCTGCCCGATAGTGAGTCGGAGTCGTCGATTCACAAGGCCCTGAAGCGCAGCCGGCAGTCCGCGGTCGTCATCTATGGCCTGCGCTACTTGAACAAGGCCGCGGCGAGCAAGGCCTACCCGGCGGACTTCCTGCCGACGGAGCGGCTCCTGGCCTTCGTCACGGGCTGGAACGCGACCGCGCCTGCGCCATGGGTGGACCCTGTCACGCAGCAGTACCGCCGGAGTACCGCGGATGCTTGGCTCCGGTGGTACGCGGCCCACGGTCAAGAGACGTACGAGCAGTGGCGCAAGGGCGGCCTCGAGGCGATGCGGAAGGACCTCTCGAGCGCGGATATCGCGGTCCGCTGGAGTGCTATCAACGTCCTCATCAATCAGACGGCCGATCGACCGTTGGCGCTGTCGTCGCTGCGCGCGGTGTTGAAGGATCCGCGGCTGCCGAACGAGGCGGCCTACGAATTCGCTCACATGGCCAAGCTGGCCGGGATCAGTCCGGAGGACATTTTGAGCGCGAAACACGCACGCAAGGCGGCACGCAAGTCGGGTGGGGGCGTCGCGACCAAATCGGTCGAGACCGTCACTCCCGACCAGAAGGCCGCTCGGGCGATCGCATTGGTACGGCAGTGCGATCGTGAGTTCGATCGGATGCAGGTCGACCGCGCCAAGGCTCGTTGCGCCAAGGCCCTCGAGCTCGATCCGGGCAACGTCCAGGCCAAGCTCAGCATGGCCTGGGTGCAGCTCGAGACCGGGGACATGAAGGCGTTCAACAACGCGGTCTCCGTGATTCCGTACAACGAGGTCTATTATGGTCGGGTCCTGCTTCTGCAGGCTGCCGGCCATCTGGTTCAAGGCAAGCCCGACTTCGCGCAGATGTCACTCGTGGAGGCAGCGTCCTTCGGCCATGCCGCCTCGCCCGCGCGCGCTCGCCTTCAACTCCTGGCTGGCAAGGCGCCCTCGCGCGCGTTCATGAACCACATCGCGCCCCGCTATCAATGCTGGAAGGGCAAGAGCGAGGACGAGGCCAACAAGTTCCTCGTGCGGCGCGGCCTCCCCGACCCGAAGGTGTTTCTCACGACCCTCGAGCGGGCCACGCCCAAGGAGCGCGCCAAGTGGGACAAGGCGCAGCTCAAGGTGTGTCCCTGGGGCGGCAACGTCGGGCAGGTGAAGTAGCCCATGGATCGCGTCGCGGTCGCGCTCAGCGCCGTCCTCGCGGCGTGCACCGAAGAGCGCGTCATTGTCTACACGACGGTCGATCATGGCGCTGCCGTTGCGGACGTCCCTGACGCGGGCGCCGTTGCGTCCGCAGATTCAGGCGCGGTCGTCGAGCTGCCGAAGGCTCCGTCCACGTTTTCTGTGCCCTGTCCGGCGGACCTGGCCGTGTTCGCCGAGACGGAGCCCAACGACCACTGGTCGAAGTCCAACGACCTCGGCCTGCCGAGTGCACCGGGCTTCTGCGTGCAGGGCACCGTGCTCTGCGGCAACGACGGCAAGGACGGCTACGCGAACAAGGGCGACCACGTCGTGTTTCAGCTGGCGGCTCCGGCCAACGCCACGCTCGCGCTGAGCTGGAAGACGAGCTCGGACTTCGACCTGCTCGTGTCGTCGGACTTCGACAAGGGCTCGCTGCTCGTCACCTTCAAGAGCGGCATCGGCGTGGCGGAGGGGGGCACGGCCGCGCTCGTGGCCAAAACGCCGTACTACGTCTCAATCAACTGCTGGGACGGCGCGCCCGGCGACTACGCTCTGGTCGTGCGCTGGTAGCCGCGATTTTCTTGCCCCCGCGCGCCTCCGCTCCGACAGTCGGCCGGTGCTCGCTGGGTCCATCACCGCGCTCATGGGGCTCCTCGTCGTGCTGGGCCACGCCACGGTCGAGCCTGTCGCGCGCTCGGAGTCCATTGGCCACCCGTTCAGCGGCCGGCTCGCGGGCGCCGTCCGGCTTCCAAACGCGGGACCCGGCTTCGTGCTCTTCGACCTCACGCGCCACCGTGGCCTGCGCTGGGCGACGGTTGAGTTGGTCGCCGCCGTTCAGCACGTCGCACGGGTGACGCGCCGCGACGACCGCGCGCCGCTCGTGGTCGGCAATCTCAGCGCGCGCCACGGTGGCGACATTCGCTACTCCCGCTCGCACCGCACGGGCCGCGACGTCGATCTGGGCCTCCCCATGCGCGACGCGACGGGCCGCTCGGTGGCCTCGCGCTACTACCGTTTTCTCCCCGATGGTCGCTCCATCGAGGCCCGCGGTCGCTACCGCTTCGACGCGGTGCACACCTGGGACCTCCTGCGCGCCTTCCTCGAGAGCCCACAGGTCGAGGTGCAGTGGTTCATCCTCAACCCGGCGCTCGCCCGACGCGTCTTGGACGCGGGTCGCGTCGCGCGCGCCCCGGTGGCGCTGCTGGCGCGCGCCGAGCGCCTGCTGACGCTCCCGCGCTACGCGAATCTACACCGCAACCACCTGCATGTGCGCGTCCTGTGCTCCGACGGTCACGAGCGGTGCGACCATGGCGGACCGGTCTGGCCATGGACCCGTCGCGCCGCCCGCCCCGCTCTGGCTCTGGGCCGTACAGGTCCCTAGGGTTGCTCGACAGGGCAGTTCACGTTACAGGAATCTGGTGGTGCGCTCTGAGTCCACCGGAATCTGCCCGTCGTGCTCGGGTGACGGCCGCATCGGCGATGCGTGCCCAGAGCGCGCCTGCGCCAACCGGCTGATCCACTTCATCCCGGTCGAGCACGTCCTGCGCAACGCCAAGCTCACTCCCAGCCAGGCCGAGCCGCTCGTCGGGCGCTTCGTGGGCGACCACCTCATCGTCGAGCGCGTCGGAAAGGGCGGATTCGGCAAGGTGCTCCTCGCGCTCCAGCGGCCCCTCTACAGGCTCAAGACGGCGGTCAAGCTGCTGGAGATCGAGTCGCGCGACAAGAATACGGCGCGGGCCATGCTCGAGAAGTTCGAGAACGAGGCCGCCGCGCTGGCGGTGCTCCAACACCCCAATATCGTCAGGCAGCTCCAGTACGGCATCTTGGAGCACGATGTCGGCGTCGCCGAGCCGTTCCTCGTCATGGAGTACGTCGCGGGTTCGCACACACTCGATCGCGAGATGCGCGACCCGGTCCACGGGCCCAAGCGCATGGAGCCGACCGTCGCGCGCCACATCCTCAGCCAGATGCTCAATGGCCTCGCTGCCGCGCATCAGCAGGGCATCATCCACCGCGACGTCAAGCCGGAGAACGTGCTCTTGCAGTCGGTAGTGGGCGATACGCACCACGTGAAGCTCGTCGACTTCGGCCTCGCCAAGTTCGTCGCCGATAGCAACATGACGAGCGCCGTCATGGGCACGCCGCTCTACATGGCGCCCGAACAGCTCGCTGGAACCGCGGTGGGCCCCTACACCGACCTGTACGCCCTCGCCGTCATTACGTTCGAGCTGCTGGCCGGCAAGCACCCCTTCGAGTCCGAAACCACCCACGAGATCATTCGCAAGAAGCTTGCGCCCGACTTCGACCCGCTCTCGGTGGCCGGTGAAGGGGCCCTTACTGACGCGGCGCGGCGTTTCATGCGGAAGGCGCTCGCCACGGACCCCTTCGATCGCTTTGGCAGCGCGGACGAGTACATGAGGGCCATGGCCGTGCTGTTCGAGCCGGCGCCGCACGCGAGCGGTGCGCGGCCCCTGCCGCCCGCGGCGACGGTCGAGCCACCGCCGCGAGCGGCGTCCATGCCACCGGCGGTGACCTCCCTGGCGCGTGGGCCGTCGCGCGCGCCTTCCACGGTCGAGGCCAGCCGTAGTCCTCCGCGGGCGGCTCCGACCGCCGAAGCCGTTCGGGCTGCGCCGCGCTTCACACGCGAGCCCGACCCGCCACCCGCATGGCGTCCATGGGCGCTCGCAGCGGTAGCGGTCGTCTTGCTCGTGGCGGTGTTGCTTGGCGCCCGCGCGTGGAAGCGGTCTCGGCGTGCACCGCAGGCACCGGTGGCCCTGGCGGTACCCGAGTCCGCGGTAGCCGAGCCCGAGACCTCGGGGCCGACGCCCCCTCAGCCCACGACACAGCAGCCGACGCCCCCTCAGCCCACGCCTGCGCCGATCGATGCCGGCAAGGCGCCTCCCCCTCCGGTGACTGCCAAGGCGCCCGAGCCTGTCGTGGAGACGCCCCCAGGCGAGTTGGATGCCGGGCCGCCCGCGCCTCCGACGCTCCCCGCCGGCTTCGTGCGCGTCGACGCCGGCGAGTTCGTCATGGGCTCCATGGCCGACGAGGAGGGCCGGGCGCGCGACGAGATGACGCACCTCGTCACGCTCACGCGGCCGGTGTGGGTCGCAACGACCGAGGTGACTCAGGCGGAGTGGCGCACGCTCATGGGCACGAGCCCGGCGCTGCAGAAGGACTGCGACGATTGCCCGGTCGAGCGCGTCTCTTGGTACGACGCGGTCGCCTACGCCAACGCGCTGTCGCGCCGCGACGGCGTCGAGCCCTGCTATGCGCTGCTTGGCTGCGTGGGTCGGCCTGGCGGTGGATGCTCCGGGACGCAGTCCACGTGCACGGGTGATTACCACTGCGCGCGAGTCGACTTTGGCGGTGTCGGCTGTTCGGGCTATCGACTGCCGACCGAGGCCGAGTGGGAGTACCTCGCGCGTGGCAAGGTCGGGGGGCCCCGCTATGGCGATCTCGCGAAGACCGCCTGGACCAAGGAGGACGCGGGGGCGCGACCGCAGCCGGTGCGTCAGAAGCGCGCCAACGCGTACGGCCTGCACGACGTGCTGGGCAACGTCTGGGAGTGGGTCCAAGACGGCGAGGCCGCCTACGCGACGGAGCATGTGACCGATCCGGTCTTGGGCGGCGCCGCGGCCCGACGCCTCGTCCGTGGCGGCTCGTGGCTCTTCGAGTCCGGCTACGCGCGCGCGGCGGCCCGTTACCGGATGGAGGCCGCCAACCGCTCGTCGGACATCGGCCTGCGCGTCGTCCGCGTCGCGCCGTGACCCTGTCGCGTTTTTCGCTTCGCGCTTTGGCTCGCGCTGGCTAGACTCTGGCCCATGCTGCGACCCGGTGTTCATGTCCTCGTCGTGGGCCTCGTCGCCTGCTCCAACGCCGGTGGCGGCGCGGGCAGCCAGCGCTTCGGGGCCGATGGCAGCGCCATCACGGGTCCGGGGGGCTTTTGGGTCGCGGACGCCACCGACGGCGGAGGCGTGCTCTCTCCGTCCGGCGATCTCGCCCAACCCGTCGATGTCGCCTCGGCCATGACCGACACGAGCGTCGCCACGACCGATCCCGGCCAACTGCCGACCGACGTGGCCGCCCCCGTCGATCTCACCGCGCCACCGGTCGATGCCAAGCCTTGGGACTACCTGCTCCCGCCGTGCGGTGACGAGAAGGTCGTGCTGTCCGGAACGCTCGAGCAGGCCACCGTGCTGCTGGTCATGGACCGGTCCGCCAGCATGAAGGGCCAGAAGTGGCTCGACGCACAGGCCGCGGTCAAGGGCACGCTCGACGCGTACGCCAGCGCCATTCGGTTTGGCCTGCTGCTGTATCCTCAAGAGACCGGCGAGTGCGCCGTCTTTGGTAGCCCCGACGTAGACTTTGCGCTGTCCAACGGGGACAAGATCGCGAGCGCCATGGCCGCCGCGGCGCTCAAGGGCGGTACGCCCACGGGCGCGGCCATCAACGCGGCCCACGCGGTTCTGAACGTCATCTCGGGCAAGCGCATCGTCATCCTCGCGACGGACGGCAAGCCCACGTGTATCACCGACTGCACGAGCTGCACGGCCGTGGCCGCGGGCGGTTGCGTCGGAGGCTCGTGCTCGCTTTGCACCAACAAGACCACGTGTACGCAGTCCATCATGGCCTCCGCCGTCGCCGCGCTCAAGAGCGACGACGTGAGCACGTATGTCATCGGGATCGCCGGCTCTGGCAGCGCGGCGACGACGCTGAACGCGATGGCGGTCGCCGGAGGCACGGCGCTGCCGGGGACCACGAAGTACTACGCGCCAGCGACGGCCGACGAGCTCACCCAGGCATTCGCGGACATCGCGGGTCAGGTGGCGAGCTGCAGCCAGAAGCTCACGCCAACCGCGGGCTTCGTGTCCCTCGTCCTCGAAATCGACGGCAAAAAGGTCACGAAGGACCCCACCCATCAGGACGGCTGGGACCTGTTGCCAGGCCACGTCCTCCAGCTCTACGGCTCTGCGTGCGCACAGGCGACCGCGGCCGGCGCCGACGTGAGCGTGACCTACGTGTGCAAGTACGCGGACAAGTAGCGTTGACCGCAGCCTGAGCGCGCCTATATTCGCCCGACCTCGCGGCCCCATCCGCCCGAGTCGAGGAGCACCTCCATGGCTGAGAACACCGTACGCAAGACCGTCATCATCGGCTCCGGCCCCGCGGGCCTCACCGCCGCGATCTACGGCGCCCGCGCCAACATGCAGCCGCTTGTGCTGGAGGGCCCCGCGCCGGGCGGTCAGCTCACGACGACGACCGAAGTCGAGAACTTCCCCGGCTTCGAGCACGGCATCCTCGGTCCGGACATGATGGACGTCCTGCGTCGCCAGGCGCAGCGCTTCGGCTCCGAGCACGTCTACGGCACCGTTACGGCGGTCGACCTGTCGCAGTGGCCCTTCAAGCTCACCGTCGACGAGGAGCAAGAGGTCCTCGCGGGCACCATCATCGTGTCGACCGGCGCCTCGGCGAAGTACCTCGGCCTTCCGAGCGAGCAAGCGCTCATCGGCTACGGCGTGAGCGCCTGCGCCACGTGTGACGGGTTCTTCTTCCGCGACAAGGAGCTCGTGGTCGTCGGCGGCGGAGACTCCGCGATGGAGGAGGCCAACTTCCTGACCAAGTTCGCGACCAAGGTCACCGTGGTCCACCGGCGGGATGCGTTCCGTGCGTCCAAGATCATGCAGGATCGGCTGCTCAAGAACCCCAAGGTCGAGGTGATCTGGAACACCGGCGTGACGGAGGTGCTCACCGAGTCGGGCAAGGAGGTCACCGGCGTGGTCCTCGAGGACCTGCGGTCGGGCGAGAAGCGCAAGTTCCGCACCGACGGTCTCTTTCTCGCCATCGGTCATGAGCCCAACACGGGCTTCCTCCGCGGCCACGTGGCGCTCGACGAGCAGGGCTACATCGTGGTGGACGGCACCGCGACCAGCGTGCCCGGCGTCTTCGCGGCGGGGGACTGCGCGGACAAGAAGTACAAGCAGGCCATCACCGCCGCCGGCATGGGCTGCGCGGCGCTGCTCGATGCCGAGCGGTGGTACGAGGCCCGGGGACACTAGCGCTTGGCGCGGCTCGCCGTCGTCGTTCCCTGCCGCGACGCGCCCCAGCTCGAGTTGTGCCTGCGCGCGCTGCGGACCGGGTCGCGGCGCCCCGACGAGCTCATCGTCGTCGATGACGGCTCCCGGACCGCGCCGTGGGTACCCTCGGACGTGCAGCTCCTGCGCCAGCCGCACCGCGGGCCCGCCGTGGCGCGCAACGCGGGCGTGCGGCTCACTACCGCCGAGATCTTGATTTTTGTCGACGCCGACGTCGAGGTCCGGACCGACACGCTGGCCCGATTCGAAGCGCTGCTCCACAGAGAGCCAGCGATCGCCGCCGTGCAGGCCATCTACGCCGCCGATTGCCCCGTCCCCACGTTCGCCGCGCGGCTCCAGAACGTGCTGCAGCGCGAGAACCTGCTGGCGGTCGGGGATACGTTGTTTGCCGGCCTGTCGTCGTTTTGTGTGGCGCTCCGGAGGGAGGCCTTCGAGTCCGTCGGTGGCTTCGACGAGCGCTTCGACCGGCCCACGATCGAGGATGACAACCTCGGGCTCGCCCTCGCCGCGCAGGGGCGGCGCATCGTGATCGCCCGGGACATCGAGGTCCGGCACCACGCCCGGCCAACGGTCCCTTCGCTGCTCTTGCGCATGGTTCGCATGGCCGAGGATCGTGTGCAGACCGCGGAGGACGCCGCGGTGCTCCCCACGCGCACGCACCACCGGCCGGAGCTCCTGGTCGCGACCGGGCTCATGGGCCTCGCAATGGTCTCGAGCCCCGCCGTGCCCGTGGCGTTGGCTTTGAGCGGGGCCGCCATCGCCGTGCAATCGCGGTGGCTCAAAGCGGCCAAGGACACCTACGGCACGCGCTTCGCCGTCGCCGCCGCGCCGATGCTCGCCGCACTCCCCGCCGCCGCGGCCATCGGGGTCCGCCGCGGCCTCGCGCGCCGTCTCAAGAAGCTCGTGTAGTTACGCGCCCATCCCGGGCCACGGCCACGTGCCGAGGCTGGGGTCGGTCGACGCGTCCACCGGTCCGGGGGCGTCGCCAAACGTCTCCTTCGGCGGATTGAAGTAGCCATACCGCAGCTTGGGAAAGCGTGCGCGCAGCCGAGCCATTACGGTGTCGAGTCCCACGCCGCGCCCGTGGCGACCTTCGCCGAGCGCCCGCGTGTAGCTCTCCGGGTCCACGTTCAGGTTGCGCATCTGGATGAGATCGACGCCGACGTCCGCGATGAAGGCCTCCAGTGCCGCGATCTCGGGCTCGCGATCGTTGACCCCTGGGAAGACGAGCAGGTTGAGCGAGACGAAGCCGCCCTTGCGCTTGACCGCCATTCCCGAGGCGCGCACGTCGTCGAACGCGTAGTTGCGCGGCCGGTAATACCGCGCGTAGGTCTCCGGGTCGGCCGAGTTGAGGCTGATGCGAATCGACCCGAGTCCCGCGTCCATGAGCCGGTCGACGGTCCCGGGCAGCGACGCGTTGCTGTTCAGGTGCACGGTACCGCGCGCGGTCTGAGCGCGGATGCGCCGGATGGTCTCCTCGATGACGTCGCCCCGCAGCAGCGGCTCGCCCTCACAGCCCTGGCCGAACGAGACGACGGCGCGGTCGACCCGCGCGATGTGCCGGAGCGCGACGTCGGCGATCTCCTCGGCGTCGGGCGCCTTCACGATGCGCTCGTGCGCGGCCTGGCAGGAGCCCGCGGGCTGCAGCGAGATGCAGCCGAGGCACGCCGCGTTGCAACCCTCTGAGAGCGGCAGCGGCGCCTCGAAGCGGCGAAGGAAGTAGTTCTGCGCCGCCCGACAGCCGTAGGTGAGCGCGCACTTCTCGATCTGCTGCAATAGTCTATTCTCGGGCCACGTCGCGCGTTCTTCGTGAACGTTGCGCTCGATCTTCTTGCGGTCGAACCGCCACGGATCCTGCCGTGGCTCCGGATCGACCCGCATCGCCGTCGTCACGAACTGGCCGTTCTGAAACCCCATCGCGCTGTAGGCGTACAGCGGCAGGATGGGTGCGCCAGGCGCCGCGCGCTCATAGGCGGGGTGCGCCAGCCGCAGCCAGGCGGGCGCCAGGAACGTGCTGACCGCTACGTGGGGCCCGTCGAGCACCTCGATTCGGCCCGTCGTGGGATCGAGTCCGACCGGCCGGCGACCCGGAAGCACGAAGAGATCGCTCCCCCGGGGCACGCTCACCAACGGGCGCGACGCGACCGGCTCCGGGCCACCACCGGGATCGACCAGCATGTGCAGGTGCGGGTGATCGAAGATGCGACCCTTGGCGTCGGCGTAGACGAGCCGCGGTGCGGTGGAGGAGGTCGACCTGAGGCGTTTGGTTGCTGCGGACGTGCCCATGGCGCCCGCGAGGTTAGGGGAGCCGAAGCAGCCCGGCAAGCGAATCAGGTTGCGCGGCCCAAGAGGAGGCGCTAGCATCGAACTATCGCTCGTTTTTTTGTCCGGCTCCGCGGAGCCGCGCCACCATGGTGGCGGGAGGTCCAATGAAGCGAATCGAGATGACCCTCGGCGGTGTGATGACACCCACACCTCCGCCCAGTGTTGCACTGAACGACATGGCCGCACTCGCCGTGGACCGCATGTTGGAGGCCCACTCCGGCTGTGTCGTCGTCCTCGCGGAGGAGGACCAGAGGATGGTCGGCATCTTCACCGAGCGTGACTTTCTGTGTCGCGTCGCGGCCGAGGGACGGGATCCGGAGACGACGCCCGTCGGCACGGTCATGACCCCGAACCCGGAAACGCTCGGGCTCAACGACTGCGTGACGTATGCCATCAACAAAATGGTTATCGGCGGCTACCGCAACGTGCCGGTCACCGATGACTTCGGAGACGTCGTCGGCCTCGTGAGCGTGCGTGAGGTGATTCGCCACCTCGGGCACGTGTTCGGCGCGCTGGACACGCCGGAGCGCCTCGACTCCGACATCCCGGAGTGGACGGACGTCGGCGGGGCCGGCTGAGGAGGACCCCATGCTCGAATCTCTCGCTTTTACCCCCATCTCGCAGGTCGTCCGCTCACCGATGATGCTCGTCTCGCCGGAGACCAGCATCGCGGTCGTCGTGGCGCGCATGCGCGACGAGCACAAGAGCGCGGTCGGAGTCGTCGACGGCTTCGGTCGGCTCATGGGCCTTTTCTCGGAGCGCGACGCGCTGATGCGCCTCGGTCACGCGGCTCCCGTGCTCGGCGCCCGGGCTGTGGGCACGCTCATGGCGCGCGACGTCATCTCGCTGCGTGCCACCGACTCGATCCGGAAGGCGCTCTTCCTCATGCAGGCGCGCGACTTCCGGCACCTCCCGATCGTCGACGCCGACGGCCTGCCGACCGCCATCGTCGCGCTGCGGGACATCCTCTGCTACGTCGCCGACTTCTTCCCGCGCGAGGTGATGAACCTGCCACCCGAGCCGCGCCTCGAGGCCTACGCACTTTCCGGAGGTTAGACTCCGCGCGCGGCCTGAGTCATGCCGTCGGCCAACGTGAGCATTGGCGCGTAGCCCAGCACGCGACGTGCGGCGTCGATCCGTCCGAAGGCGTCGCGGCCGAGTTCGCCCGCCATGTCGAGGAAGCCAAGATGGCGACCCCAGGCCCGGTGACTCAGGCGCGCCCCGAGCTCTGCGATGCGGGAGAGCCCGAGCGGGATGGAGACGAGCCTCAGAGTCACGCCGAGCGCGGCGGCCATCGCCTCGATGAGCTCCGAGGTCGAGTGCGGTCGCGCATCGCCAATGAGCAGCGCGCCGCCGAGCGGTTCACGCCGCTCGGCGAGGAGCAGGGCCTCCACGACGTTGTCGACGTGGACGTAGCTCCGACGCCGGTCGAGAGCGCCGCGGAAGACGGGCACCGCACCGCGCGCGACGAGCCGCATGAGGCGCGCCATGCCCTCGGTCTGACCGGGGCCATAGAATGGACCGGGCCGCAGGATCGTGGTCGGAACGATCGTCGAGAGCAGGACCTGCTCGGCGTCGCGCTTGCTCTCGGCGTACGCAGTTTTTGGCGCCAGCGGCGAGGCCTCGTCGAACGCGACGTTGGGGTCCGAGTTGTGCCCGTGGACGCTCAAGCTCGAGACGAAGACGACGTGCTCCACGCCGAGCCGCTCGGCCGCCGAGGCGAGCTGGCGCGTGCCATCGACATTGACGGACGTGTAGTCCCGCACCGTGCGCGGATGCCGCGCGGCCGCCAGGTGAAACACGGTCCCCACATCCCGTAGCGCCGCAGCGACCGCGCCCGGATGTCGTACGTCGCCAAAGACCAGCTCCGCCCCGGCGAGGACCTCGAGCGCCGCGGTCTTCGACCAGTCGTCGCGGTAGACCAGACATCGGACGCGCCGCCCCGAGTCGAGCAGGCGCCGCGCGAGTCGGCTCCCGAGCCAGCCCGGCGCACCGGTGACCAGCACCGGCCGTGACGCGTCTGGCGCTCCGATATTCAGGGGCGAGCCTCAGGCGATGGGAGGGGCAGGGCGGGCACCGGCGCACTCTATGGTTGCTCGCACTTCGGGGCAACGGTAGCCTCGCGTGCAATGCGCGACCGGCCTCGAGCGTGACGCGACGTCTCCTTCCAGCGCTCCCATGGCTTGCCCTCGTCGGCGTCCTCGCGGGGCTGTACTTCGTCTCGTTCATCTCAGAGCTGCGCTTCAACGCCGACGCCGAACGCGACCTCCTCGAGGTCTACGCCTTTGCGCACCACGGTCGTCCCATCGCGCGCGGTGTGCTCAACACGCCGCTGGGCCTGGACCTCGGGCCCCTCTACTTCCTGCTGCTCGCCCCCGCCAATGCGCTGTGGCCGTCGCCGTTGTCCGTACACGCCGTCAACGTCCTGCTCCTGCTCGGCGGGCTCGTGACCTTCGGCCTGGGCGTGGCTCGCCAGACGCGCGTCGGCATCGGCGTGCTCACGGCGCTCCTGCTCGGCCTGTCGGAGGGCACGGCTGCGCTGCTGATGACGCCGTATCACGTGGGCGCCTCCGCCGGGCTCGCGGCCGCGGTCGTCGGCGCCGCGCTCGCGTTCGAGTCCACCTCACGGCAGGGCTGGCTCCTGTTCGCCGTCGCGGCGCTCGCGGCACTGCTGCAAGTACATCCCTTCGGCGCAGTCTTCGTTCCGCCGTTGGCCTGGCTGCTGTGGTCGCGGCGTCGGGACGTCCCCATTGCCGCACGCCGTCGCGCCGCGTTGCTGTTTAGCCTCCTGGTCTTGCCCATGCCCTTCTACGCGGTGCCCAGCCTCATCCAGGGCGACCTCGGCGGTGCTCGACACGGCGGCGGCGCCGGCTTCGAGCCCTGGATGGCGCTCGTCGGCGCGGTCGAGGGCGTCCGGCCGCATTGGCTGTTGGCAGCCTCACCGACGGCCTGGCTCGTCATCGTCGCCGCGATCGTCGCGCTGGTTCGGCCTGGCGCTCCCGCTGGACCGCGGCGGTACTTGGGATTGCAGCTCGGTCTCGGCCTGCTGACGGTCGCCATCGCGCTCGGCTTCGAGACCTCGGCGCGCTACTGGATGCCCGTCGTGCCGGCGGTCGTCGCCTTGGTCGGGCTCGGCCTGCACCGCCTTCTTCCGTCGCGCCTGGCACCTCCAGCCGTCACGGCTGCACTCGCGGGTCTGGCGCTCGTTTTTCCGCCGATGGGACGCCTGACCTGCACGCCGCCCGAGGGCAGCGCGCTCACGTTGGTCGAGCAGCAGGCCGTCGTCGGGCTGCTCGTGGGCGAGCGCGGGCTGACCTGGACCGATCTGTCGGGACGCGTTCATGGCAGCCTGCTTGGCGCGTTCACCGGGCCGCGCTACCTCGAGCGCCTCGCGCGCGAACAGCGGGCGGCCCAGGTGCCCGCCTCCGGTGCCTGGCTCGTCGCGCCCGAGGGCGTGCCGGTTCCCACGCTCACGGGGCGAGTCCTGGAGTCGCTGGCCATCGCCCCCGCTGGCCGACGCGTCGTGCTCACCCGCTTTCGGCCCGGCGTGGCGCTCGAATCGACCGCCGCAGGCGGCGAGCCCTGCGGCCGCGTCCTGCCGTACGTCTGGTCGCAGCAGACGACCGAGCTGCTGCATCACCTCGGCTTTGCCGGCGGTCATGGCGCCGACGTGCACCCGTGTCTGCGGCGCGGGCCCCTGTCTCTCGCGCTCGAACCAGGTGCCTTCGAGCTCGCCATCGACGTAACCGACGATGGCCTCTTTCGCGGCGCCCCGACCGACGTCGCCGTCAGCCTGGACGGGATTCGGCTCGATACGCGCGTCGTGCGCCTCGCCGACCGACAACGCGTCCTGGTCTCGCTCCCCGAGGGGCCCGCCGGGCGCCGACTCGAGGTCGATATCGCCGCTGGTCGAGTGTCGTTCATGGATGTGTTTTGATGTCGCTGCAAGGCAACTACCTGCGCCGATTGGCTCCCATCGACTGGGGTGTCATTATGCTCTCCGGATTTGCACTATTGCCAATATGGACGCTAGACGTGTTTACAACTCAGGACGGCCCGAGCCACGTGTACAACGCGCACGCGCTGTTGGGCGTCCTGACGGGCTCCGAGCCCTACGTCAGTCGGTATGACGTCACGCTCCTGCCCAGCCCGAACTGGATGGGCGGCGCGCTCCTCGCCCTCCTGGGCGTAGCGCTGCCGCTTCGGGTCGCCGAGCGCCTCGTCCTGTCGCTGAGCCTCGTCGTCTTCACGTTGGGCGTCCGCCGTCTGACACGTGGCCCCGACGGCGCGACCCGCGGCGTCGCCCTCCTCGCGCCTGCGTTCGCCTGCAACGCCACGCTGTACCTTGGCTTTCACTCGTATGGCCTGGGACTCGCGCTCGTGCCGTGGGCCTGGTCGCTCGCCACCAACGACCATCCGCGCGCCTGGCGTTGGCTTGTGGTGGTCGGGATCCTCGCCTGGCTCTGCCACCTCTTGGCCGCCGCCCTCGGTGCGCTCGGCGTCGCATGCGTCGTGCTCGACCGAGTCGCTCGTGCCCGCGACCTGTCTCGCCTCCGGGCCCCGGCGCTCGCGCTTGCCCCGACGGGAGCGCTCATCCTCGGGTGGCTGCTGAGCGACTCTCGGCCGTCCCTGGTCGAAGCGACGCGCCTGCCGCTCGAGACGCTCGTCGAGGGGCTCATCGGACTGCGGGCGCTCACCGCCTGGGTCGGCCCCATCGAACACGTCGCGCAGGTCCTCGCCGTCCTCCTCGGGCTTGCCACCGCGCGGGCCCTGTGGCGTGACCGCGAGCCGGGGCAGCGCGCGTGGCTCGGGCTCGCCACCGTCTCCGTCGGACTCCTCCTGGTGGTGCCGGAGCACGGTTCCGGCTTCGCCTACCTCAGTGACCGTCTCGGCCTGATCCCGTGGCTCGCGCTCCTGCCCGTCGTCGGCGCCCTGCGATGGCGTGGCGCGGCTCCGCTGGCGGGCTTGGCCTGCGCCGTCCTCCTCACCGCGAGCGGATTCCAAGCCGTGAGACTTCAGCCTGAGCTTGCGGCGCAGCTCGCGCTGGGCGGTCACGTCGAGCCGGGCGCTACGCTCGCGGCCCTGGACTTCTCCCAGGGCGAGCCTCCGGCGCGGTTCCGCCCCTTCCTTCACCTCGCGGGCTACGTCGCCGCCGACCGCGGGGGGGTCCTGGTCACGAGCCACGAAGCCCAGACCGATCACTTCCACCTCCGCCTTGCGCGCGGCGCGACGATGCCTCAGGCGACCCGGCTCCTCGGCAACCCAGAGAGCTTCGACCCCGCCCGGTGGCATGCGGCCGTGCGTTACGTCCTGGCATACGCCCCGTCCACGGCGGACCGAGCGCGACTCGAGACGCAGTACGACGTCGTCGCCCATGCGGGCCGTAGCGTGCTCTTCGAGGCCCGTTCGGCGAGGCTGCGTCGCCCGTGAGCGCGCCGCGTCCCGCGCTGTCGTTCATCCTCTTGATGGGGCTCGTCGCCATGTTCGGGGACATGACCTACGAGGGGGTACGCGGCCTCTCGGGCCCCTTCCTGGCGACGCTCGGCGCAAGCGCCACCGCGGTCGGGTTCATCGCAGGCCTCGGCGAGCTGTTGGGCTACGCGCTGCGCGTCGTGAGCGGGCGCCTCGCCGATCGCACCGGCCGCTACTGGACCCTGGTGACCGTCGGTTACGCGCTCAACGCCGTCGTCGTCGTTGGACTCTCGCTCTCGTCGACTTGGCACGCCGCGATCACGTTTCTGCTGCTCGAGCGCATCGGCAAGGCCATACGCAGCCCCGCCCGAAGCACGCTCGTCTCGTACGCCGCGCATCAGGTCGGCGTCGGCAAGAGCTTCGGCATCGACGAGGCGCTCGACCAGGTGGGCGCCGTGTCGGGTCCGCTGATCACTGCGCTCGTCCTGTGGCTCGCCCGCGACAAGCCGCCGCCCATTCCACTCCAGCTTGCCTTCGCGGTCCTGCTCGTGCCGGTTCTCGCCAACCTCGCCGTGCTGCGTCTGGCCTACCGTCGCTTCCCGTCGCCCGAGAGCTTCGAGCCCGCGAGGCCGTCCACCACCCCCCATCACAGCGGCGTCTTCGCGGCCTACATGCTCGCCGCGTCGCTCATGGCCTTCGGCTTTGCAGACTGGGCGTTGGTCTCGTTTCACGCCGGTAAGACCCGGCTGCTCGACGTCGGCGCCATCCCGCTCGTCTACGCGCTCGCGATGGGAGTCGATGCGCTCGCCGCGCTGCGCTTCGGCACCGCCTTCGACCGCCATGGGCTCGCGGTGTTGAGCCTCGCCGCGCTCGTGCTCGCCGTCGCGACGCCGCTGGTGTTCCTCGTCGACACGACCGGCGCCGTGCTATTCGGCGTCGTGCTGTGGGGCGTGGCCATGGGCGCCCAGGACTCGGTCTGCAAGGCGGCCGTCGCGACGCTCGTCCCCAACGCTGAGCGAGCCAGCGCCTATGGCCGGTTCTACGCCGCCTACGGCGTCGCGTGGTGGCTCGGCAGCACCCTGATGGGCTGGCTCTACGATCATGGGCGGCTCACCCTCGTCGTGCTCGTCGTCCTGACACAGCTCGGCGCTGCTGCCCTATTCGTCCGCCTGGGCCGGCGGCTCGCGAAGCGGTAAACCGACACTCGCTCGATTGCCGAGCCACGCGCCGCAGAGGATGAGCCCCAACGCGACGCCGGCGTTCCAGCCGAAGCGCCCGTCCCCAAACGTCGCGAGCAGCGCCGTCGAGAGCAGTGGAGTGAGATAGGCGAGGGTCCCGATCGCGCGCGGGTCGCCGGCCTTGAGCGCGGCGTCCCAGAGGTAGAACGCCGCGCCCATGGGCCCGAGGCCCAGGAGAAGGAGTAGGCTCCAGTCGCTCGCCGTGAGCGCAATGGGCGGCTCGAGGACCGCGTGCGCGAGCAGCGCCAGCACGCCCGACAGAAGGCAGAAGCCGCCGACGGCGCCGGTCGGAAACGGCGCCACCTTGCGCGTGAGCAACGAATAGGTCGACCACATCACAGCGGCCAGCGCGGCAAGCGCGTAGCCGAAGAGGTGTCGTGTGTCGAGCTGCACTACGCCGCGCCCGAGCACGAGGACGACGGTGCCCAGCAGGCCCATCAGCCCGCCGACCACGTGACCCCACCGGAGCCGCTTCCCCGGCAAGACGACCGGCGAGAGCAGTACGATGAGCACCGGCCACAAGTAGTTGACGAGGTTCGCCTCGAGCGCCGGAGCAAAGCGAAGCGCAAGGAGCAGGCAGAAGTGATAGCCGAAGAGCCCGTAGCAGCCGAGTAGCGCGGTCGTCCACGGCACGCGCCAGTCGCGCCAACGCGAGATGCCACAGAGGCCGCCGACGCTCAGCGCGAGCCCGACCACGAGGAACGGCGGTACGTGCCCGAGGCGGGTCGACAGGAGCGCGAGCGTGCTCCACAGGACGATGGCCGTCAGGGCGAGGGGCATGTCCCCAGAGACTACGCTCAATGCGGGGCGGTTTCATGTCGTCGGAGCCGCCGGGGACCGCCTCAGAACCTTGACCCTGTGAGGTGATCGACTAGGCTTCGCGGGATGAGTGGCCCACGCGAGCGCCCCGCGCCCTTCGCTGCAGTGCGGGACGTGGCAATGTCCAAGGCGGAGCTTGCGCATGCGCAGTGGTTCATCCCGAGCGACCAGCGCCCGCGGCACTTCGCGGACACGATCGAGCGCGGGATGCGCGTCCTCCTGTGGGTGGCGTTCTCGGTGTTCTGCGCGGTGCTTGCTCGCGCGACGGTCACGTTCGCCACCGGCGGCGGCTTCGCGTCAGAGGGGCCGGCGATCATTGGGCTGGCGACGCTGTTGCCACTCGCGCTCTGGGCCGTGGCCCTCCGCTATCGGTGGCGTATGCGGGATCTCGAGGCTCAGATCGAGCGCGGAGAGCTTCGTCTCGGGCTGTGGCTCACACCGACCGATGTCATCCACCGCGACCTCGACGAGGGCCTCTCGCGCCTGCGGCGGTCAGACGTCGCGAGCGTCGAGACGTACATCAGCATCCGTCCGCCCGTCAGCTTGGTCGTGTTGCGCTCGCCTGGGAACCAGACGCTGCGGATTGCAGCCGATTGGCTCGCGGGCTACCGCGGTCGCGTCGAGGTGCTGCGAGCCGAGCTCGCTGAGCGACTGCTGCTCCCCGCGGAGTGGGCGATGGCGCTGGACGCGTTTTTCGCGACCGGTGGTGCAGCGACGGGTCCGAACCGCTGGACTGCGCTCTGCGATCTGCTCGAAGAGCTGCGACTTCGGCACCGCCAGGAAATGACGTCGACGACCTACGAGGCGGTGCTCGGCGTCGTTGCCGGTCGCATTTCGCGCTGGCCGGCCGCGGAATGCGTCGCAGCGGACACTTGGTGGCAGCGCTTCGTGAGCGACGGTGAGTGGGAGGCTGGCGTCGGCGGCGTCGGCGCCGCGACTACGTACTTCGACGGCTTTCTCTCGGGGTCGCGGCTCGATTGGCGCATGCCTCTGGCGCGGCGCGCCGTGTTCTGCGGCCTGCCGCTGTGGGCAAACAACGAGGGCGCGTTCGCGTCGTTCCGCGAGACCGACGCGTTCGACCACCTCGAGGAGCTGGACCTTGGCGAAGACGTCGGGGCCGGCTGGCTACGTCAGGTCGTCGATACGCCGCGCTTTGAGCATCTCGAGCGGCTCTCGGTGGTCCCACATGCGGAAGTCCCCGACGCACTGCACGCCGAGCTCGCCGCCTGGCGCCGGTGCTACGGCGTGGGGTGAAGTGGTCGCCACAGGAGCCCAAAGACGGCCTGATGTGATCAGAGCCGGTTCGACACGAAGTGTGTAGGCCAATGAAGCCCACTTGGCATCAATGGAGCCGGCTCGGCACCCTCACCCGCCGCTGGTCGACATGGCGTGTGCCATTCCGCTGGCGACGCTACCGACCGAATGTCTCTCGCGCGATGATGATCCGTTGAATTTGCGACGTTCCCTCGTAAATCTGGAAGATCATTCTTCGACCCATCCCACCCAAGGAAAAGCCTTTCATCTCAACCTCTTCGCTCTTGACTGCTCGCTGAGGATCGCGGCGGGTCCTCGGTTCGACTGAGGACCCTACTGAGGACCCTCGCTCCGCCGTCACGCCGCCCTCGGCAGGTCCACCGTCAGCGGCTCGCCCTTCGCCGGGGTCAGGTTCTTCAGCTTGTCCTCCACGAGGTCCATGAGCTGGTCGCCGAGCCCCGCCTTCGCCGCCATCCAGACCCGGAGGAGAACCTCCGTGTTGTACTCCATCCCGTTGAACTCGTCCTCGCGGCTCTCCCACTGGGAGACGACCGAGTGGTTCGCCATGTTGAGCACCCGAGCGAGATCCGCCTGTCGGAGCCGAAGGTACTTCCTGATGAACCGCACCTCCGCGCCGGTGAGCCGGGCGGTCTTGACGACGAGGAGGCGGAAGGCGACCTCTTGGAGCGCCTTCAGGTTCACGTCCGGCACCTGCTCGCCCCGGACCTCCACCATCGGCGGATCCACGAGCAGGATGGGGAAGCCGAGTTCTTTGTAGACCACGTCTGCCATCGCCTAGTCCTCCTCGTTGCCGAGCCGCACGACGGTCACGACGACCATCCAGCCGTCGAACGACACGACCACGCGGAGCGGCTCACCGTCCACGGACGCCCCCTCGAAGCAGTAGCTCCACGCCGAATACGGCTCGTCGTAGCGGTCGCGTCTCGGGACATGCCGCCCAGACACCAGGGCGTTCTCGATGTCCGGCACGGCTACATCCCGCTCGGAGCACCGCTGCCGGGCGTGCGGCAAGATTCGGTACTCGCCGGAGGCGACGGCGTCCCGGACCTTCCGCAGCAGCGCGTCGTCGGGCAGCTTGGGTGTTCTCACGCAACCTCATGATCGTTCGGCATCGCTCCGGCTGCTCCGAAGACGGATGTTAGCGGCTAACACGTCGGTTGGCAACTGCCACCTGCACGGTTGACACCCGCCGTTGCGTTTGTTTCGACCGCAGTCTAGCGTGTCCGTGGAGGACGACATGAACGCCACCGACATCACGCTCCCGACCGACAACGACGCCGAGGCTGCCAAAGCTGCCGTCGGGGTGTTGAGAGGCGTCCAGACCGGCGAGGGCACCGTCGTTCACCTTCGCCCCGTCGGACGCGGCGAAGACGTGGAGGTCACGCTCCCCCCGGAAGCCATCCGGGTGCTGGTTCGGGTCCTGGCCCACATGGCGAACGGCGACGCCGTCACGGTGCTGCCCGTCCATGCCGAGCTGTCCACGCAAGAGGTCGCCGACTTCCTCAACGTGTCCCGCCCTCATGTCGTGAAGCTGCTGGAGCAGGGGAACATCCCGTTTCGCAAGGTCGGGACGCACCGTCGCGTCCTCCTCGCCGACGTGCTGGAGTACCGGCACAAGGACGATGAGCGGCGAAGGGCGATCCTCGACGAGCTGACCCGGGAAGCCCAAGAGATGGGGCTCGGGTATTGAGGGAGGGCGCGAGCCATGCCAGAGATCTCCCGCTTCCTCGGCATCATCGTGGCGATGCTCTACAACGACCACGCGCCGCCCCACTTCCACGTTCGGTACGGTGAGCACAAGGCATCCATCGCAATCGAGCCCCCGAGTCTGCTGGCAGGGCACCTGCCGCCTCGCGCACTCGGGTTGGTCATCGAGTGGGCGACCTTGCACCGGGACGAGTTGCTGGCAGACTGGGATCGAGCACGAGCGCAGCAGCCTTTGCTGCCGGTCGCCCCGCTGGAGTAGATGAAGTGAGCATGTACGCCGAGATCGTCGAAGCCCGTGCCGCCCCCCGCTACCGCCTCCATCTGCGATTTGCCGACGGCGTGGAGGGCGAGGTCGATGTCGCCGAGCTGATCCCCTTCGACGGCGTCTTTGCGGCGTTCAAGACGCCCGGATTCTTCGAGCAGGTCCGCGTGGACGAGACCTGGGGCACGGTCTGCTGGCCCGGCGATCTCGACCTCGCACCCGAGCCGCTGTACGACCGGATAGTGGGTCGCGAACCGATGGTGACGGCGGCGGTGCCCTGAACGAGCAGAGGGCGATCCAGCGACAAGCCAAGTAGTTCCTTCAGGGCTCACCCTCGGCGGCTGACGAGTAGCTCCTTCAAGATGAAGGAGCCCTCGATGTCCACGACCGCACCCGTCCCCGACCGCCGCTCCGTGTACCAGGTCGTCACGGACCGCATCGTCGCCGCCCTCGAACGCGGCGTCGCTCCATTCCCGCGCTTCCTCGTGCACATCTACACTCGACGCTAGCACCGCCGCCGACATGCCGGACGGCGACCTTTGCACGGCACGCGGTCCGCCATCGAACACTGATGTTCGATCTGGGTGACCACGGACGCCGACCGTCACGACGGCGACGCCGATACCGGGTCCTCCAGGACGCTGACGACCTCGTGATCGCCGCCGTCCTGTAGGAGGAGGAGATCGGGAGAGCATGACCCGGGCGATCCCGTCGAACCGATTGGAAAACCTGATCGGCACCGCCCGAGAGCCAGATCCAGCGCATTCAACTTGCACGATAAAAGGCACTGATCTTGTCCAACGGTGCCCGCCCATACCGCGTTCCGGCGACGCCTGCTCAGGCTGTCCTCCTCACGGGTAGGTCCGGTGCCGGGGGATTCATCGCGACCTCGCGGCGAGTAGTAGGAACCAGGATTCCCCCGGAGCCACCGGAGGGCACGGATCACAACTGCCGGAGCCCACCGTGAGCGACGACCTCAGCGACATCCTCTACGGGTTGCAGCAGCCCACCGGCGGGTTCCAGGCGTTCACGTTTGAGAGCCCGAAGGGCGTGTCCAACCGGGACCGGAACCGCCGAGCCAACATGCCTCCGCCTGAAGCCGAGTGGCTCACCCGCGACGAAGTGGCGGCGGTCCTCGCCGTCCCACCTGCGACGGTGGGCTACTGGCTCTCCCAAGGGAGCCTGCCGGGCAGGAAGCTGCCGACGGGTGCCTGGCGGGTCCGGCGGTCGGACGTGGAAGTGATGCTGACGGAGGTTGACCGTGGCGAACGAGAAGCTCGAAGAGGTGAAGGGCGTGGACGGGCTCTTCACGAACCCCCGAGGGCAGTACGTCGTGAAGACCAGCGCGGTCAGCGAGAAGATCATCGACCCGAAGACCGGCAGGGGGAAGCTCCTGTGGGGCAAGCTCACGGTCAGGAAGCCGAACGCCACGAAGGAGGACGCGCTCCGAGCGCTCGCCGAGGTCAAGGAGCGGCTCCGGTACGGGACCAGCGACACGGGACCCGCCGGGCCGATCCCGACCGTGAGAGCCTACGCTCCATCATGGAGCGCCAGGCAGCTCGCCAAGCGGAGATGGACCGCCGAGAGCGGGACCGCTCGCGTCGTCGGCTGGCGGTTCGACACTTACGTCGTGCCAAACGTCTCCCGAGCGATAATGATTCTCTGGATTTGGCTCGTTCCCTCGTAGATCTGGAAA
>SXGT01047045.1_pt1 | contig 25856 bp, 19 predicted proteins | sample 3176221 | NCBI WGS metagenome assembly SXGT01 (sample SAMN11356862, study PRJNA531348) | freshwater metagenome | isolation source: freshwater sample F1-120 | place: China: Fuxian Lake, Yuxi | collected 2017-12-25
CAGAATGCCATAAACGATTACCCGAAGAAAAGGGGCAAGGTCTTCACCCTGAGTTTTTCAAGCACTTTTTCGACGGGCCGGACAGAACACGCATTACAAGCATTGAACTTAGCCAATTGTAAATCCTGCGGCGGACCCCGAAAACGCCCCAAAACGCCGCGAACTGCGAAAGTCAGGCTAGTGACGTCTGACCTGAGGCGGCACCCGCGATCGCCTGATTCAGCCTTTGGTGGAGTAAGGCCTTGAGCTTAGGGACCGGGAGCCTGCCGAGTCCGAGCGTCGTCCTGCGCGACGGATCAGATGCATTCGCGGCGAGTTGGAAAAATGAATCAATATAATACCGTGACCGTGCCCACATGTATGACCGGAACGGCATTCGCTCCAGGCAGATCTCTGTTGAGCTCGGATTGAACCAGACCTCGTCGAAATATTCGAGAGTGCTTCCGTCAACGTTATCCAATAAGTCCATTACCAAGCCGGAAGTCCAGTCGTACTGGTGCCCCTCTCCAAGGATGATTCGTCTGGGTTGCTGATCGAGGCCTTCTAGCGCTTCGCGGAACATCTTGCCAATGGACGTCACTATCAAGTTGTGCCGGGCGCGGATGTATTCTAATAACGCGTCCGCGTGACCAAGAAGTGCGGAAGTCGACTTGTCCTCGAAGACTGTATGGTAGTTCTTCTGGCGGCAGAGCCCGACCACATCCTCGGGTGTGGAGTTCGCTCTGATATTATGAACATGCCCGATCCCGGTGGAGCCGACCTTAAGTAGCAGGTTCCACGGGTTCGGAAACGTTCGGAAGTGTTTCAATATCAGCGGGTCCTGCGCATTGAAGTACTTTTCGCAGGAGGGGCAGAAACACGTAAGTTCGAGCCGTTCATCTCGCCCTCCCATCGGTAATAAATCAACGCAATCGATTATGACACCCCTGAGCTTCCCCTTTGTTGATTTCGTCGTCTCATTCACTATGTCAATACCCGTCCCAAGTATTGCGCCGACAATCTCCTGGGCGCGCGGGTTAGATGTGCAAACTTGGGCAGAGGAGTCGCCGACGATATCAACGACGTGGAGAGCCTCCGTCTTGTTGAACGGCATCGTCGGATCAACTAGCAAGTAGATATCGAGACCCAGTTGACTGAAGCAGTACACGACTTCTCGGAAATCCTTCGCACCACCCGCAAAGGGCCCGGAGAATGCAGAGAACGGCTCCCCGACTCCCTCAACGGGAAACAAGAGTCCGTCAGGAGCTGTGACGGGAAGTACAACCCCCTGTGGCCCCACACCCCACGTGGCCCGAAAAGTCTCGATAAGAGCCGCCGGGGCTTCATACTTGAAGATCGCGGCGTGCTGGAGATCCAGGACAGCACCGTCCAGATTTTGCCTGACTCGCTTTTCGATGGAGAACATTCTTCTAGGCATGGTAGCGAATATGGCACAAGCATCTAGCTATGTCAAGGCAAGCTTCCCAGAAAAGCGTAGGCTGCGCAGGATTCCCAACGAGGGGTTGAGTGAATTGAAGTTGCGTGAGATCGCGGCGGCGAAGCCGCGCAACGGGGCCCGTGCTGGACCCAGCATGGGTAAGGCGCTGCCCAGCCACTGCGTCACCGGCGCGAACCTGACTGAACTGAAGAGCACATTGGACATCTCAAGGGCCGGATGCCGATTGCAATGGCGCCTTTCTACCGAGGCTGGCACGGGGTCCGGGTTGGCCGGGTCGGCACGAGGGCGGCCACTAGGAGATCTCGATTGAACGCGTGCCCAACTTAATTCCCCCGGCCCGGTCCGTTGAGAGGAATTGTCGCGCGACGAGCAGCTCCACGATCAAGCCGGCTCGGTCTTGCCCGACTATCGATGCCACGATGCCATCCATGCTAGAACGTGGCACAGCGGCCAGCCGGTTCTGGCGAAGGAAAGACCGCGCTTGACAGATGATGCGTGAGAGTTCCTGATCCGAGAATTCCGCGACCCGGTTCAGTTCCCTAGTGGAGCCGTTCGTTGGTGCTCCGCCAAGTGCCCCCGTCAGCCCATGAGCGAGTGCTTCCCCCGTCAAATTGCAGAGGTCCACAAAAGTCACTCCGGCAAGCAACGGGGGTACGATACAAGGGCGAACGATGAGCGGAATCATGTCAATTGTCCGGCATTTGAGAGTGTAGGCGAGCACAGATGTCCACTCCAGTTCAGTCCACTTCGACGTGAAGTAGTCAGGTGAAAGCACCAAGACTACCTTTTGCGAAGACGCTATGGCACTGTTGATCTGGCTCACGAAATTCCCCCCAGGCAGGAAGTCCTTAGCCTGCAAAATCACCCGATCTCCCGCAGTTTCGCAGTGGAGTGCGATCACCTTGGCCCACGTCAAGTCGGGGCTCGCGTAGCTTATAAAGACAGTTCGCTGCATCTCGGTCCTCATGACTCCTAGAATAAGCGACCAGCGGCACGCTGGGTGTCGGATGCGATGAGCACCGCCCCTGGCTCACTTCTCGTTGTAGAGATCGGGCAGGTCGTTTTCGAACAACAGTACGTCGCCGGGGCGGATCATCTTCTGGAAGATCGCGGTGGCTTCGCCCAGATCCTTCACGATGCGCAGGCTGGCTTCGGGAAAGCCGCCGCGCCGCAGCCCGGCCTGGATCGGCTTGGTTTGATCCGGCCCCACCAGGATCACGAAGTCCGCCGCCTGCGACGCCTGGTAGCCGAACTCCTCGTTCTTCTCATCGTGCAGCACGCCGAGTTCGATCATTCCGGGCGTCACCAGAATCCGCCGCCCGGTCTTGAATTGCGACAGCACGTGCAGCGCTTCCGCCGCGCCGGTGGGATTGGAGTTGTACGAATCGTCGATGATGATGGCGCCGCCCGCGCCCTGCTTTACTTCCAGGCGGTTCGGCGCGGGCTTCAACTTCGAGATGCCGCGCCCGATCTCCTCGAGCGTCACGCCCATCTCCATCGCGATACGCGCCGCGCCCAGGATATTGAGAACCATGTGGCGGCCCACCACGCGCGTCGAAACCGGGATGCTGCCCGCTTCGCGCGTCATCAGCGTGAATCGCAGGCCGTCCGGTCCATGCTCGATGTCTCTTGCCCACACTTCGCAATGCCCGTCGCGATTCTCGAGCGAATAGAGAGCCACCCGCGTGTGCTTGGTCCGCGCGGCCAGCTTCAGGCAGTGCGGGTTGTCGCCGTTGAACACCGCCAGGCCATCCTTCGGCAGCGCCTCGATCAGCTCGTAGTTGGTGTTCTCGATGTTCTCCATCGACAGGAACCGTTCGAAATGTTCCGGCCCGATCGACGCGACGATCCCGATGCGTGGATGCACCAGATTGGCGATCTCGCGCACTTCGCCCCGTTTGTACGCGCCCATCTCCGCGATGAAGATCCGATGTCCCGCATCCAGCTTGTCGTTGATCGTGCGGGTGATGCCGAGCAGGGTATTGAAGTTCCCGGGCGACTTCAACACGGAGAACCGCTCGCTCAACAGCACGTCGGTGAAGTACTTCGTCGACGTCTTGCCGTAGCTGCCGGCCACGCCGATCACCAGCGGGTCCAGCCGGGCGATCTTGGCGGCCGCCTGCTTCACGAACCCGCGATTGATGTGAGCCTGCGCCGGCTGCAGCAACACGTTCGCCAGCAGGATCGCGCCCGGCGCCGCGTGCGCCAGGAAAACGCCCACCGCCAGAGCCGCCGGCACACAAGCGAAATAGGCGATCGCCGCCGCCGCCAAAGCGAGCAACACCCGCGCCAGCAGCAGCGTCCGCTTGGCGCGCGTCGTGTAGTCGAGCGGCTTCTTGGCCGGCGGATCCACGGTGCGTAGCAAACGGAACAGACACGCGCCGATCCATGGGACCAACAGCCAATGCGGCTCCGGCGCGAAGAACGACGCGGCGAACAGCGCCGCTCCCAGCGCGATCGCCGGCGCGTCCAGATACCGCTCGAACGGTTTCGCGAACAGCCATCGCAGGTACCGCTTCCCGATGTAGCTGTCCATCTGCCACATGTGCAACACCGTCACGCCGCGCCGCGAGGCCAACGCGGCCGAAGCAGCCATCGCCGCGGCGGTCAGAATCTGCGCGGTTGCCGTCATTCGCGGAAAAACTTGAGTGCCATCATGTTGAACTTGTGCGGCTGGTCCAGGTAGGGAAAATGCCCCGCGCCGGAGAACACCACCAGTTCGGCGCCGGGGATGCGCTCTTTCATCGTTTCGCCCATGTAGAGCGGAGTCTCGCGATCCTGGTCACCCCACACAAGCAGGCATTTCGACCGGATGGAGGCGAGATACGGCGTCTGATCCTCGGCCACCACCAGCGCCAGCGTCTCGCGCAGCGCGCCCGCGGCCAGGTAGTCTCGCGACGCCACATGCGGGCGGAGCCTTGCCTTGAGGTTCGACGCCAGCGATCCCACCACCGGCGCCGATTCCATCGCGCGAGCCGCCGAAGCCGCCGCGCGCTTCAATCTCCTGGTCAACGTCTTGCGCGAAGCGACGCCGGCGCCGGCCGTGAACAGCAGTGTCCCCGCCCGGCCGGCATGTTCGGCGGCCAGCCGGATGGTCACGCGTCCACCGAACGAGTGCGCGACGATGTGGGGCCGTTCCAGGCGCAGTGCGTCCATCGCTTTCAGCGTCAGATCCAGAAAATCGCCGACGCGCCAGGGCTTGGGCGGCAAGGCGCTTTTGCCGTGTCCCGGGAAGTCAATCGCAACGGTGTCGAAGGATGGCGCCAGCGCCTCGAACACCGGATTGAAGCTCTCGATCGAGCCGCCCCAGCCATGCAAAAGCAGCACCGGATCGCCTTGCCCTTCCCGCCGGTAGCGAATGTCGAGGCCGTCGATCTGGAGCTTGGCGAACGGCAACGCTAGGGCTTCCGGCCCGTGAGGAGGTTCACCTCCATCGAGAACTGCGTTTTGCGGCGGGAAGCGTGGCGTTCCATCGCCCCTTCCACCAGTTGCGTGGCCAGCTTGTCGAACGGCACGCCCGAAGCCTCCCACAAATAGTAGGAAAGCGATCCGGGCAGCGTGTTGATCTCGTTCACGTGGAACGTGCGGCCGTCCGCGTCCAGCAGGAAGTCGACGCGCGAGATGCCGTGGCCGCCGATCGCCTGGAAGGCGCGCACGGTGGCGTCGCGAATCGCCGCCGTCACGTCGTCCGGGATGGGCGCCGGAATCTTGCGGTGCAGCGACGCCATTCCCGCTTTCGAAAGCCCGGCTTTGCCGCCCTTCGATCCCTTGCCCCCGCGCCGGTACTTGTCGTCGAACGACAGAACCGCGCCGCCGCCGGTGGGCATCTCGCAGACACTGGCGCGATCCGGCGGCCCGGCCACCGAGCAGTTCACTTCCTGGAATCCGGTGAGCGCGCGTTCCACCAGCACTCGTTCGTCGTAGATCATCGCCGCCTCGATCGCCTGCGTCAGCGCCGCGCTGGTCTCGCAACGCGCGATGCCGATGCTCGACCCGAGCGACGACGGCTTCACGATCGCCGGATAGCAGCACCGTTCCTCCACTTGCTTGACGAACCGCGCCGGATCGGCTTTCCACGCCGCGCGAGCCACCCAAACACAGTCGATGGTGGGCAGGCCCGCCTGCTGGAACAGCCGCTTCTGCGCGATCTTGTCCATGCCCGCCGCCGACGCCAACACGCCGCAGCCGACGTACGGCACGTCGGCCATTTCGAGCAGACCCTGCAGACAGCCGTCCTCGCCGAACGTTCCGTGCAGCATCGGGAAGAAAACATCCGCCCAAAGCACCGGCGGCTTGTAGAAGAAGCCCTTCGATCCGTGGGGATGCGGCGCCAGTTGGCGGATGGACGGGTCCGGACTCAGGTAGACACGGTGAGCGTTGCGCTGCGCTTCGGGCTGGAAGCCCGGCGTCGAATAGAGCTTCAGGTTGTAAAGGTCGGAGCCGGCGAACCACTGTCCCTGTTTGTCGATAAAGATGGGCAGCAGCGAATAGCCGGCCACTTCGAGCGCGTCCATCGCTTGATGAGCGCTGATCACGGACACTTCGTGTTCGACGGAGCGGCCGCCGAACAGAACGGCCACGGTGAGCTTGGGCATACGGGGAGGCGAGCTTTTCATTGTATCAACGCCGCCGCGCGGAACCGTATCTCGATTCCCGGAACCCCCGTGTTACAGTGCAAGCGTGCGGGTGCTCATCATTGACGACGACGTGGAATTGTGCGGCCTGCTCGGCGAGTTTCTGAGGCGCGAGGGCTTCCAGCCGGCCTACGCGCACGACGGCCGGCAGGGGCTGGAGCGCGCCGCCGCCGGTGAGGCCGACATCGTGGTGCTGGACGTCATGCTGCCCGGAACGGACGGCTTCACCGTGCTCAAGAAGTTGCGCGAGCGCAGCCAGATCCCCGTGCTGATGCTGACGGCTCGCGGCGATGACGTGGATCGCATCGTCGGGCTGGAACTCGGCGCGGACGACTACCTTCCGAAGCCCTTCAATCCTCGCGAACTCGCCGCGCGGCTCCGCGCGATCCTCCGGCGGCTGGATGCCAAGCCCGACCCCTCGCAAGGCGCGGCATCGGTGAACGGCGTGGTGCTCGATCCTTCCACGCGGCGCGTCACCGTGGACGGCCGCGGCGTGGAACTGACCACCTACGAGTTCGACATCCTCAATTACCTGATGCGCGCGGCCGGACGCGTGCTGTCGCGGGACGATCTGATGGAGCAGTTGTACCAGCGCAAGTCGACGCCGTTCGACCGTTCGATCGACGTTCACGTGAGCCACCTGCGCCGCAAGCTGGAAACGGCGCGGCCTCTGATCAAGACGATTCGCGGCGTCGGCTACCAGTTCCTTCGATCGAGCGCGGAGGCAGCCGAGTGAAGACCCTCTACGCCAAGGTCCTCATCTGGTTTCTGGCAACGGTGGCGATCACCGGGCTCGGCCTGCTCTGGGTCACCGCGATGCTCGCGCCGGATTCGGACGCCGGTCCGCCCTTCCGGCGTCCGTTCGCCGCGCAGATGGAGGCCGCGGTGCGCGCCCACGAATCCGGAGGCGCCGCGGCGTTGCGCGCTCACCTGGAGACGCTGGAGCGAGTGGCGGGGGTCAACGGGATGCTGACGGACGCTCGCGGCGTGAACCTCGCCGACGGGTCGGATCAGTCGGCGCTGGTTGCGCGGTTCGCCGCCATGCGGATCCTGCCGCCACAGGCCCCCCTCCGGCGCGAGGGGCAGTTCGTGTTCGCGATGCCTTCGCCCGGCGGACGCTACTGGTTCTTCAGTTCGATGCCCGGTGGTCCGCCACGGCGCGGATTTCCGCTGTTGATGCCCGCCCACTTGTGGGTGTTCGCGTCGGTCGGATTGCTCTCGTTGTGGCTCGCCCATCACGTCACATCGCCGGTGCGCAACCTGACCAAGGCGGTGGAGCGGTTCGGCGCGGGCGAATTGTCGCGCCGCGTGGAAGCGGGCCGCGCCGATGAAGTGGGCCAACTCGCCACGTCGTTCAATACCATGGCGGACCGCATCCAATCGCTGGTGGACTCGCAACGCAGGCTGCTCGCCGATCTTTCGCACGAGTTGCGATCGCCGCTCACGCGCCTGGGCCTGGCGGTGGAACTGGCGCGGGAAGGCGGCGACCGGGAGGCCGCGCTCGACCGGATCCAGCGCGAGGCCGACCGTTTGAACGCGCTCGTCGGCGGCCTGCTCCAGGTCACCCGCGGCGAGGCCGATCCGGGTGCGATCCGGTTCGAGGAGATGGATCTCGATCCGTTCGCCGCCGCGATCGTCGAGGACGCGCGGCTGGACGCGGGCAAGCGGTGCGAGATCGTTTACACGGGCGAATCCGCGGTCGTCAACGGCGATGCGGAACTGCTCCGCCGCGCCATCGAGAACGTGCTGCGCAACGCGGTGCGGTTCGCGCCGGAAGGCAGCGCCATTGACGTGGCGTTGCGCCGGGAGGGAAGCGGCGTGACCGTCTCGGTTCGCGACCGCGGCCGCGGCGCGCCGGTGGAGGCGCTTCCCCATTTGTTCGAGGCGTTCTACCGCGCCGAAGGAGGAGGAGGATTCGGGCTGGGGCTGTCCATCGCGCAGCGGGCGCTCGAGTTGCACCACGGCCGGATCGCGGCGGAAAACGCGAATCCAGGCCTCCGCGTCTCGATGTGGGTTCCAGCCGCGTAGCGCTTCAGTTCGCGCCGCCCAATCCGGGTATCGGCGTGATGTAGACGACCTCCGCCATCTTCTGGCTCGGTAGCCGAACCGTGACCCCGGTCCGCGCCAATTGCGCGCCGGTCATCGTGAGCACCCGGCTGTCGTCGGCGAAGGTGACCGTGTAGGAGCGCTCGGCGTCGAACTCGCCGATTCGGAGCGGGTACGTCGCGGCGGCGGCCCCGTCGCGCGTCACCACCGCGATGATGCTGTCGGCCGCGGGGTCGTACGCCGCCATCGCATCGATCCGGTTCTCGCCGGGCGGGTTCGTTAGATGCAGGATCTTGCCATCCCGCACCGCCGCGCGGATCTGCTTGAAGCGCTGGATCTCCTGGGACAGATACTCGAGGTCGGTCCGCTGCATGTCAGCCAGCCGGTTCATCAGAATCCACGGCCCGCCGAACAGATAGCTGCGCGTGGTGTAGGAGTCCATGGTCTCTTCGGGCATGTACCGGTCGGAATACCGCGCCGGGAACGGGTAGGTGGCGCCGTACACGGTGGTTCGCGCCGCGCGCGCGCCCGATGCGTCGTTAACGATCGACGTGACATAGTTGCGCACCATCTGATACGTCATCATGCTGCCTCCGTTCTCGCAGTTCTCCCACTCGACGGCGGGCCGCAGAGTCTGGATGCGGTCCACGATCCAGTCCAGGCCGTCTACCGCGTTGGCGTAGTTGCTGTCGAGCGGATGGTGCGTGTGCGTCGTCTTCCGGCACTGCTTGACCATGTTCTGGCCGTCCTGCAGGATCCAATCGACTCCATAGTCGTCGATGATCCGCAACGCCTCGGCGACGATCCACTCGCGCACCGGCCCATGCGCCAGACACAGCGACGGAGCCCTGTGGAACAGGTCGGGCGTGGACGCGGCCCAGTCCGGGTTGTCGCGCAGCACCGGCGATTCCGGCGCGGCGTGCGGCCATGCGAAGTGCACCCCGAACTTCATGCCGAGCGAGTGCACGTAGTCCGAGATCCCGCGTAGGCCGGCGGGAAACTTGACCGGATCCGGTCGCCAGTCGCCGATCGAGCGCGCCCAGCCCATGTCCACCACGAACAACTCCGCGCCCATGAGCGCGGCGGCCGCGGCGTTTCGGCGCAGTTTCTCCTCGTCGATGTCCTCGCCGTACGCCCAGGAATCCCAAACGACGTAGGGGAATTTGTCCGCGCTGGGGACCGGACGGGCCAGGGCGGCTTCCACGAATCGCTGCGTGGCATAGCCCGCATCGTCCGGGCCGCCGTGGAACAGGACGAGAAACGCGCGCGGAACCTGGAACTCGTCCCCCGGCGCCACCGGATGGTTCAACTCGGGAATGCGCGATTCCAACCGCAGACGGTCGTCCGCCGCCCAGTGCCGGATATCGAGATTCATGCGGCCATCGAACTCCCAGCCCACGGCCAGCCCGCGCCGGGTGTCGTCGTACAGCGCGGTCCAGGTGCAGTACCGTGTGTTGGCGCCACCCGCGGTGGTGGATACTCGCCCGGTTGGATCGAGGTTGCTCAACACGCGGTCGAATGCGCCCGGATTCGCGCCGAGCGTCGGCAGCCACTGCTCCACGCGCAATTGGCGGAACGTCTGGCCACCGGCCGAAAACTCCCAATGAACCGGCTCGGCCTCCAGCACCTGGACTTCCTTGCCTGTGGTGTTGCGATACCGCGCGCCGTAACGAAGGACCGGCAGGTTCTCGTGGAGGTCGAATTCGAGCAGGACCTCGCCCGCGCCACCGGTCTGTTCCAACAGGATCGACAGCCGGCGGCCGCCGCGATCGTTTTGCTCCTGCCATTGCCGAAGCAGCCGGTAGGTCGAGGCGTCGTCGAAGGTGAAGCTATTCGTCCGCAACGACACCGGCGACGAACTCGCGGCGGATTCCCAGGACTGGCCGCTAACCCTGTTTCGCATCCCGGCGGCCCGGAACACACCGCTCGCGCTCAGTTCGAAACGCGCCTCCAGCACCGCGTTGGAAAGGTCCCAACGCTGCGTATCCTCATGAAACGCAATGTCGATCTCCGCGACAAGCGCCGCTGGGAGAACACACATCGCCAATGCCCATCGAATCAAACTTTTCCTCCGGGAATGGCCGACCTATTACTATCGACCGTTTCACGAGGAAAATCGTTACAGGCCGTGGTGAAATTCCGCTACTTCAGGATTCGGAACAAGTTGGAATAGCGGTCTGTCCAAACCTCGACACCCGCCTTCGGCTTAGGGGTATGCCCGCCCCGAAACGCCGAGTTTTGAAAGGTCTCCGGCGAATGGGCCACCAGGACATACGTGGTGCCGTAGCAGGTCTCGTCTTCGCTGTCGTCGGCCTCGAGGACCCAGGCGGCCTTCCCCATCGACGCCGTGACCCGCTCCAGAACAGGCTCCAAGTTCAAGTATTTGTTGGAGATGTGCATCACCACGATACCGTCGGGCCGCAGATGGCGGAAGTAGACCTCGAAGGCCTCCCGGGTCATCAGGTGAACTGGAATGGAATCGCCGGAGAATGCGTCCATCATCAGGACATCGTAGTTCAACGGAGCCTCGCGCTCGAGCGTCAAGCGGCCGTCGCCGAGCTTCACGTGAAGGTCGACGCCTCGCTGACGCGCGTCCGGGAGGTAAGTGAATTCCTTCTCCGCCAATACGGGTACTAGTGGATTGATTTCGTAGAAGCTGAGGTAATCGCCCTTCTCGCCGAACGCGGCCATCGTACCCGCGCCCAACCCGAGGACCCCGACCCGCCACTGGCGGTCGATCGGACGCCTGCTCATCACGCGGCCGACGCCGGACTCGCGGCAGTAGTAGGACAGCATCTCGCGCCTCCGGGAAGGATGCGTCCACTGCTCGCCGTGATTGATCGATCCGTGGAGCAGACTCCGGTAGGCTTCGTACTCGCCGGCGTTCCCTTCTTTAACCCGCAGCGTACCGTAGAAGTTCCGCTGCACCACCCGATAGCCCTGCACCGCGTCGTGGACCGTCCGGCCCAGGAAGGCGCACAGTCCGAGCACTCCCAGGAATAGCGCCAATCCCGACACGGAGAAAACCGTTTGCTGCCAGGTCTTACCGGGTTCCTCCAGGGAGACAAGCAGCGCCATCAAGCCGCACAGTCCGATCCCCGCCGGAAGCTCGAAATAGGAGATAAACAGGTACGGCGCCACCACTCCGGTAAACAGCCCACCGAGCGCGCCGCCTACCGAAAGCATCAGGTAGAACGAGGTCAGGTACTGAGCGGCGGGCTTCCGGCCCGCCAGTTCGCCGTGGCACACCATGCAGGCGACGAAAAAACAGAGCGCGAACAGAACGATGGTCCAGCCCATGCCCGGCATCTTCGCCTCGCTCCACTGCATGTACGCCATGCCGCCGAGCGCCGGAGCCAGGATCACCAGGAAAAGATTGCGGTAGTACCAGCCTCTTGCGTCGAAGGTGAGGATGAAACTGAGCAGGTAGATCGTCAGCGGCAACACCCACAGGAACGGGATCGCGGCCACGTCCTGAGTCAGGTGGTTCGTTACCGCCAACAGCAGCAGGGACGGCACGGCGGCCAGCCCCACCCACAGCATCTTCTCGGCGGCATCCGGCGCCGGTCCGGTTTCGGCCGCCTGGGACTCACCGGCGGACCCGCCGTATCCGGCGGATCGCCAAGCCGTGATCACGCACAGGATCGCGAATACGGCGAACCCGCCCGACCAAATCCACGCCTGAGCCGGGATGGTCATGTTCGGCTCCACCGTCACCGGATAGCTCAGCAGCGCCAGCATCGAACCGAGGTTCGATAGCGCGAACAACCGGTACGGCGCCGAACCGCCTTCCCGGCGCGCATACCAGGCCTGGATCAGCGGTCCCGTGGTGGAACACAGAAGATAAGGCAGGCCGACGGTCGCCGCCAGCAGGATCAGAATCCGCACGGTCGGATTCTCGTCGCCAGATGGCTTCCAGGATTCGGAGGGGATGATCGGCAACAGGGCGGAGGCCAGCGCCAACAGCACCGTGTGGAGAATCGCCTGATGGCGCGCCTTCAGCTTGTGGACGCTGATGTGGCTGTAGAAATATCCCGCCAGCAGGACGGCCTGGAAGAACAGCATGCAGGTGGTCCACACGGAAGCGGAGCCGCCGAACCAGGCGAGGATCGTCTTGGCGATCAAAGGCTGGACTTGAAAGAGCAGGAACGCACTGAGGAAGATCGTCAGGGCGTAAAGAACCATCGTAATACGGTAGCATGGTGGTTCCATGGCGCCGTTTCCGGGAGGGCGTTCTCACCCGCGCCGCCCGCTTCCGGTATAATCCGACCAAGCGTCCATGCGTCGAACGTTACCCGCTATCCTTATCTTTGCCGCGGCAGCCGCTGCCGAGCCGGTCAGTTTCTCGAAACAAATCCTGCCTGTATTGTTGAAGCAGTGCGCGGGCTGCCACCAGCATCCCAACGTGCAGTCGGGACTCACCGTCACCTCCTACGAAGCGTTGTCCAAAGGCGGCATCAAAGGGCCGGGCTTCCTCGCCGGCAAACCCGGCGACAGCAGCGTGGTGCGATACCTCACCGGCGAGGCCAAGCCGCGCATGCCCCTGGGCGGCAAGCCCGTGCCGGACGAGCAAATCGCCTTGTTCCGCGCATGGATCCAAGAAGGCGCCAAGGACGACTCCCAGGGAGCGGTATCGGGCACGGGCTCGCTGTCGGCGGTTCCGGACAAGCCCATCAGCTATAAAGCCGCGCCCCTCGTGACCGCGATCGCGTTCGATCCCTCCGGTTCGACCATGGCCGTCTCCGGATACCACGAAATCCTCCTCACCAGCCCTGAAGGCAAACTGCTCGGCCGGCTCCCCGGACGCTCGATGCGCATCCACGGACTCGCCTTCACGCCCGATGGCAAGACGCTGGTGGCGGCCGGCGGAGATCCGGCGCGGGGCGGAGAAGTGCAGATCTGGGACGTCGCCGCGCGGAAGCAGCGCGCGTCGATCGCCAACGGGCCGGACACGTTTTTCGGGGGCGCGCTCTCGCCGGATGGAAAACTGGTGGCGGCAGGTGGCGGCTCCGACAAGTCCGTGCGGCTGATCGACGTCGAATCGGGCAAGGAGATCCGCCGCCTGGACCACCACGAAGATTGGGTCTTCCAAACCGCGTTCGGCGTGGACGGCAAGCGGCTGGTCACCGTGGGACGCGACCGGGCCGCCAAGCTCTCCGATGTCGCCACCGGCCGCTTCATCGAGAACGTCAACCTGCTGCGGGAAGCGCTCACCGCCGTCGTCCGGCATCCCAAGCGCGACTGGGTTCTGGTGGGAGGTTCCGAGCGCATCCCGTACCTCTATCGAATGGACAGGCCTCGCGCGATGCGCATTGCGGACGACTCCACGCTGATCCGCAAGTTCGAGCGCCAGGACGGGCCCATCACGGCGCTGGCGTTCTCCGCTGACGGAGCCAGGATCGCCGCCGCCGCCGAAGTGGGCGATGTCCGGATCTACAACGCCGAAACCGGCGATCTGGTGGCGCGCTGTTCCGGCCATCAGGGCGGGATCTACGCGCTCCGCTTCACGCCCGATGGCGCGCATCTGGTCACCGGCGGATTCGATGGCAAGCTCCGCTTCCACGACATGACCGGCAAGATCGCGCGCGAATTCGTCGCCGCGCCGGTGGAACTCTCGAGGGGAAACTGATGCGAACAGCCGCTCTGTTCTGCGCCGCCGGCATCCTCGCCGCCGCGCCCACGCTCCGCGACCTGTCGCCGCGAGGCGCGCAAAAGGGACGAACCGTTCAGTTGGTTTTGAAGGGTTCGGAATTGAAACCGGGCACGCGATTGCAGTCCGGCATCCCGGGGGCAGTGTCGCGGCTGGTCCCCCGTGAATCGATGCGGCCGGATACGGAGTTGCCGTTCCTGGTCGAAGTGGCCAAGAACGCGCCCACCGGCTTGTATCCGGTCCGGGTGGTCAACAACGATGGACTGTCGAACCTGCTGCTGTTCTCCGTGGGAGAGTTCCCGGAGATGGAGGAAGCCGAATCCGCGGACGCCAAGCGCTCCAACGGCGACGCGAAATCCGCCGAAACGCTCGCGATCCCATCGGTGGTGAACGGAACGCTCGGCGAGGCCGACATCGATTTCTATGCGGCGGACGTCAAGGCCGGCCAGAAGCTGGTGTTCGAGACCGAGGCGAATGTTCTCGGCAGCGCGATCGACCCCGCCATCGAGATCCTGGATGCGGCGGGCAAGACCATCGCCAAGAACGACGACGCCCCGGGCAACGGCATCGACGCGCGGCTAGAGTTCGCTTTCAAGACGGCGGGCCGTTACTACGTCCGCGTCCACGACTCCAAGTACAGCGATCAGTCCGTCAACTTCTACCGTCTCAAAGTTGGCGCCTACGCGTTCGCCGAAGGCATCTTCCCGCTGGGCGGACGGCGCGGCCAACCGGTGAGCGTAATGGCTGCAGGCGGCAACCTCGCCAAACCGGCGCCGGTGATCGTGGACACAAACACGAAGGCCCGATTCCAGTTCGCGGCCGTTCCGGGTTCGGCGAGCCTGCCCTTCCTGTTCGAGCTCTCCGACAAGACCGAAGCGCTCGAACCCTCGGGCGCCGGACCGCACGCGCTGGCCGCTGACACCGTGATGAATGGCCGCATCGCCGGCAAGGGCGAGATCGACCGCTACCGCGTCGCCGTCAAGCCAGGCGATCACTGGGTGTTTGAAATGCGCGCCTCGTCGCTCGGCACGTCGCAACTCGACGGGATACTGACGCTGTACGACGCCAAGGGCGCCAAGCTCGCTTCTCGCGACGACCTCGCCGGCGCCGATCCGGTGCTGCCGTTCGAAATCCCGGCTGGCGTCGAAGACGTCACCGTCGCCGTGGAAGACCTGCTGGGCCGCGGCGGACCGGCGTTCGGCTACCGTTTGGAAGCTCGCAAAGAGCCCGCCGATTTCCTCGCCCGCCTCACGTCGGCCTTCGTCAACGTGCCGGCGGGTGGCACCGCCATCGTGACGGCGTCGATCCAGCGCCGAGGGTACGACGGCGAGGCGAGACTCACGATTCCCAACCTGCCGCCCGGCTTCACGGTCGCGGGAGGACACATCGCGCCGGCCGCGGCGCAGCAGCGGTTCGACGATCCCAATCCGCGGTTCAGCGCCGCGGCAACCACCCTGACGATCACTGCCGGTCCCGGCGTCAAACCGCTGGAATGGGGACTGAAGGTAATCGCCACGGCCGACACGCCCCAAGGCAAGATCGTGCGTGAGGCCGAAGGGCCGGGCCTGGTAGTGGCCGTCAAGGGACTCCGGCAGAAGAGCGTCACCGCGAACTGGCTCGAAATCGGGCTCCCGATGGCATTGTCGCGCTCCGTGCCGGTGACGCTCTCCACGCCAGTGCCTCTCGTGCGGATCTCGCAGGGCGTCGAATATCCGCTCTCCTACAAAGTGGTCACCGGCATGAACGCCAAGGCAGGCAAGCCGCGCGAGACCATCGCCACTCAGGTTGGCAATCTGCGAATTCTCCAGGGTCCGCCGTCGAAGAACCCCGCCACCGGATCGCTGCTGGTGAACACCAACTTCGCGACGCCCACAGCGAAATTCGACATGCTGACGGCGGTTACCGCCGAGATCGACGGCAAGCAGGTGGAGGTCTACGCGCCGATGGTGACGTTCGAGGTGGTGCCCGGATATCGCGTCTGGCCGAACGGCTCCGAGTGGCGCGTGGCGCCGGGCGGATCGTTCCGCATCGACGGAACGGTGCATCGCGAGCCCACGTTCGAAGGCGGCCTGGTGCGCGTCGAAGGGCAGGAACTGCCGGAAGGCGTCTCGTGCCAACCGGCCGAAGCCGCCGCCGAATCCCGCCAGTTTTCGATGGAGTGCCGCGCCGAGGCCGGGGCCGCCAAGGGAACCTTCGAGATCGCCATCTCTTCCCAGGCGCCGGACACGGGCCGCAATGCCAAGGACACCTACAAGATCCCGGTCGTGCCGGGAAAGTTGATCATCCAATGAAACGCTTCTTTCCGCTATTCGCCTGCGCGGCTCTAGCCGCGGCCCAGCCGTTGTCCTACGTGAAGGACGTTCAACCGGTGCTCAACAAGACCAGTTGCACGTCCGGGCCGTGCCATGGCGGCGCCAAAGGCAAGAACGGCTTTAAGCTGTCCCTGCGCGGCTACGACCCGGAATTCGACTACCGCGCCATCGTCCACGAAATGACCGGACGCCGCTGGAATCGCACCGATCCGGCGAACAGCCTGGTGCTGCTCAAGCCCACCATGGCGATCACTCACGGCGGCGGATTGCGATTCGACGAGAAGTCGCCTTACTACAAGATCATCCTCGACTGGATTGCCCAGGGCGCGCCGTTCGGCGATCCGGTTCCAGCTACGGTCGCCAAGCTGGAAGTCTCGCCCGCCGAGTTCTTCACCGACAAGCCCGGCTCATCCCGGCAACTGAAGGTGATCGCCCACTACGCCGACGGCTCGTCGCGGGACGTCACGCGCGACGCGATGTACTCGAGCAACACGCCACAGTACGCCGAGATCTCCGACGACGGCTCCATCAAGACGCTCCGCAAGGGCGAAGCCGCGATGCTGGTTCGCTACGAAGGCAAGCTGTCGGTGGTGAACGTGACGGCAGTGCCGGAAGAGCCGTTCGCCTGGAAGCCGGTTCCCGAATGGAACTTCGTCGACAAGAACGTCTACGCGAAACTGCAAAGGCTGAAGCGCCAGCCCTCCGAGCTTTCGTCCGACGCCGAGTTTCTCCGCCGCGTCTCGTTCGACCTGATCGGACTGCCGCCGTCGCCCGAGGAAGTAAAGGCGTTCGTGGCCGACAAGACCGAGACGCGGAAGAAACGCGCCGCCTTCATCGAGAAGCTGCTGGCCCGCGCCGAGTTCGTCAACCACTGGTCGGTGAAGTGGAGCGACCTGTTGCAGGTCAACCGCAACAAGCTCGGCGACAAGGGCGTGTGGGCGTTCCGCGAGTGGATTCGCGAAGCACTGGAACAGAACCGCCCGTATGACGCGATGGTGCGCGAACTGGTCACCGCCAAGGGTTCGACGTACAAGAATCCACCCGCCAACTTCTTCCGCTTCACGCGCGAGCCGAAAGTCGCCATGGAGACGACCACGCAGTTGTTCCTGGGCGTCCGCATGGTTTGCGCGCAGTGCCACGACCATCCGTTCGAGCAGTGGACGCAGAATCAGTACTACAACCTGAGCGCATTCTACGGAGCGCTGGCGGTCAAGGGCGGCGAGGACTCGGACGAAGAGGTCGTCTACGACAAGCGCGAGGAAGCGGAGATTCACCATCCCAAGGACAACCGGGTGATGCCGGCCAAGTTCCTGTTCCCGGTCGGATCGATGAACGTTCGCGAGGCGAAGCTGCGCGAGAGCCTGGCCGAGTGGGTGACGTCGAAGCAGAACCCGCTGTTCGCCAAGTCGATGGCCAACCGCATGTGGAGCTACTTCATGGGCCGCGGAATCATCGATCCGGTGGACGACATCCGCGCGTCCAACCCGGCGTCGAATCCGGCGCTGCTCGACGCGTTGACCCGCGACTTCATCGAACACGACTACGACCTGCGCGCCCTGGTGCGCGCGATCGTCAATTCGCGCACCTATCAGCTCAGCTACCGGAGCAACCCCACCAACGAGGACGACGAGGTCAACTTTTCCAAGGCCGCGCCACGCCGCTTGTCGGCCGAGCAACTGTTCGACGCGATTCACGTCGCGGCGGGAGCGAAACCGAAGTTCCAACTCGTGCCGAAGGATTCGTTCGCGCAGGACATCCCCGATCCCACGGTGGGCAAGGGCGGCTTCCTCGACGTGTTCGGGCGGCCGGAACGACAGACGAGTTGCGAGTGCGAGCGCCGCGGCGACATGAGTCTGGTGCAGGCGCTGAACCTGGTGAACGGCGCCACCATCGCCGATGCGATCGCCGATCCCGAGGGCCGCATCGCCAAGCTGGTGATGGCTGGAACGCCCGACCGCAAACTCGCCGAGGAGATCTACATGGCGGCTCTGGGACGGATGCCGCAAGGCAACGAACTCGACTTGGCCCTCACCTACATGGGCAAGGGACCGCGCGCCGAACGGGCGCAGGACCTGATGTGGGCGCTGCTCAACAGCAACGCGTTCCTGTTCAACCGGTAGGATCGCGAGGCGCGCGGCGGGCCGGTTGGTACAATGGAAGTTTGACAATCAAGGTGGCCATTCAGGGGACGCACGGCTCCTACAGCGAGTGCGCCGCCCTCAACTTTTTTCCCGGGCGAACCGTCGAACTGGTTCCCCGCTGGCGCTATGCCGACGTGTTCGAGGCAGTCGATACGGGCGTCGCCGGCTACATGGCCATCCCGATCGAGAACACCACCGAGGGCAGCGTCTACCAGTACTACAACCTGCTGCTCGAATACGCGTTCGACAAAGGCTTCCGGATCGTGGACGAGTTGAAGCTGCGCATTCGGCACGCGCTGATCGGCGCGCGTGGATCGACGCGGGAGTCGATCCGCGAGGTGCGGTCGCACTACCAGGCGCTCGGACAGTGCCGCGAGTACCTGCGGCGCTCCGGGCTGACGCCTATCGAGGTCGCCGACACGGCCGGAGCGGTGCAGGAGATCCTGCGCGAAGGCTGGACGCATTGCGCCGCCGTCGCCAGCGTTCAGGCCGCGCAGGATTCCGGCATGCAAGTGCTCGAGGCCGGGATCGAGGATCGCGACGACAACTACACGAGATTCCTGCTGGTGCGGCGCGACCTCGAGGGCTCCCTGCCGGACTGCGAACAGGTGAAGTGCTCGGTGGTGTTCTGCATTCCGAACGAGGAGGGATCGCTGTTCCGCACCCTGGCCGCGTTCGGCACGCGCCGCGGCGTCAGCCTGATCCGCGTGGAGAGCCGGCCGCTCGCCGGAACCATCCCCCAGTGGACCCGGTTCGCCCGCGAACACCACGCCGGCGACGAGCGCGGCGTCTGGGATCTGGTCTACTACGCCGACTTTCTGGCGCCCGCCGACCGCATCCACGCGGTGCTCGATCATCTGCGCGACCTGGTATTGGAAAAGGCCGGCGAAACCGCCTTGCAAGTCGCCGGCATCTACCCGAACGGACCCCTCATCGACAAGACCGGCGAGCCATGGCGCAAGAACATCTGACCGATCTCGTGGCCGAATTCCGCTGGCGTGGATTCCTGGCGCAGACCACCAGCGACGACGTGGACGCGTTCCTGCTCCAGGAGCGGCGCACGATGTACGTCGGCTTCGATCCCACCGCTCCCAGCCTTCACCTCGGCAGTCTGATTCCCGTCATGGCGCTCGCGCACGCGCAGCGATGCGGACATCGCCCTATCATGCTCGTGGGCGGCGGCACGGGCCTCATCGGCGATCCGAGCGGCAAGACCGCGGAGCGGAACCTGCTCACCGAGGACAAGGTGGCGGAGAACGCGGCCGCCATGCGCGATCAGCTCTCCCGAGTCCTCGACATCTCGTCCGAGGATCGCGCGCTGATGCTCAACAACTTGGATTGGCTGCGCGGGCTGGACCTGCTGGGCTTCCTGCGCGACACCGGCAAGCACTTCTCGGTCAACGAAATGATCAAGCGCGATTCGGTGCGCATCCGGCTGGAAGAGCGCGATCACGGCATCTCCTACACCGAGTTCAGCTACATGCTGCTTCAGGCGTACGACTTCTACTGGCTCGCCAGGAATCACGGCTGCACCGTCCAAATGGGCGGCAGCGACCAGTGGGGCAACATCGTCAGCGGCAAGGAACTCATCCGCCGCGTGCTGGGGCAGCGCTCCGAAGGAATCACGTTCCCGCTCCTCACCACGTCCACCGGCAAGAAGTTCGGCAAAACCGAGGAAGGCGCGGTCTGGCTCGACGCCGGCATGACCAGCCCGTATCAGATGTATCAGTACTGGATTCAGACGGCCGACGCCGACGTGGTTCGCTACCTGAAGCTGTTCACGTTCCTCTCGCGGGAAGAGATCGCCGCGCTGGCCGGTGAATCGCGCGAGCGGCCGGAGTCGCGCACCGCGCAGAAGACGCTCGCGGCGGAGTGCACCGCCGTGGTGCACGGCCGCGAGACCGTCCGTTCGGTGGAACAGGCGAGCCGTATTTTGTTCGGATCCCACGACGAGACGCCAGACTCCGCCACGCTCGCGCTGCTGGCCCGCGAGGTGCCGTGCTCGGAGATTCCGCGTTCGGAAATGGAGGCTGGCGTTCCGCTGCCGGCATTGCTGGCGCGCACCGGCCTGGCCGAAAGCAAAGGCGCCGCGCGCAAGCTGATCGCCGGCGGCGGCGTCTACGTCGACAACCGCCGCGCGGACGCCAATCGCGAATCCGTATCCACCGCCGACCTGCGCTGGCCCGGCGCCATGCTCCTGCGCGCCGGCAAAAAATCTTATCATCTTTTGACCGTCAAGTAATTCATCAATGAAAATTCGCCCGCTTCGAAGTAACGATATTCCGTCTCTGTTGGAATTGAGCCAACAGGCTGGATGGAATCAGACCCAAGCCGACTGGGAACGCATGATCGCGCTCGCTCCCGACGCCTGCCACGGCATCGAGGCGGACGACCGCATCGTGTCCAGCACCACGGGGATCCGACACGGCCACGATCTCGCCTGGATCGGCATGGTGCTCACGCACGAAGCCCATCGAGGACGCGGTTACGCCACCGCTCTGGTGCAGCACGCGATCGATCACCTGCGCGACAAGGTGGCGTGGATCAAGCTCGACGCCACCGATACCGGCAAGCCGGTCTACGCCAGACTGGGCTTCCAGGATGAAACCGAGGTCCAGCGCTGGGAACGGAAGCCGGGGCCGGTCGAAAAGGCCTCGTCCTACCTGATCCACGAATACGCGGTGGATCCGTCGTTCGACCGCGCCTACTTCGGCGCCTACCGCGTACCGCTGCTGAACGCTCTGCGGCGCGACGGCGAGTCGTGCTTCGTGGTCGGCTACGGCTACGCGATGTCGCGGCCCGGCGCCAGGGCGAGACATCTCGGACCCTGCGTCGTGCGATCCACCGAAGCCGCGCGGGCGTTGGTGGAAGACGTGCTGGCCAAGCACGGCGGCGAGTCCGTTATCTGGGACTTGTTTCCGTCGAACGCGGACGCCGTGCGGCTCGCCAAGCAGTATGGCTTCCAGCCGATGCGCCACCTGACGCGCATGGCGCTGCCCTGCCGTCCGGACGTGCTGCCCATCCTTCGCAACGAATCCAGCGTGTTCGCGATCGCCGGATTCGAGTACGGGTAGACGATGGCCCGCAAAAGAAGTCTCTTCAAGCCCGCCTCGCGAGAAATCTGGCTGGGCGACCGGACGCTCCTCATGGGCGTCCTCAACGTCACGCCCGAGTCGTTCTCCGACGGCGGCCGGCATCTCGATCCCGACCGCGCCTACGCCCGCGCGCTCGAGATGGAGGAGCAAGGGGCCGACATCATCGATATCGGGGCCGAATCCACACGGCCCGGCGCGGAGCGCGTGAGCGAGGAGGAAGAGCTTCGCCGCCTGATTCCCGTACTGAAGAGACTGCGCGGCAAGCTCGGAATTCCGATCTCGGTGGACACCTACAAGTCGAACGTGGCCGTTCACGCGTGCGAACTGGGCGCGGAGATCCTCAACGATCCCACCGGGCTCACGTTCGATCCACAACTGGCGCGAGTCGCCACGCGCTTCGACGCGGGCCTGATCCTGAACCACATGCGTGGCACGCCGGAAACGTGGGCCAAGCTACCGCCGCTGTCGGACCCCGTCACGACCGTGGTCGCCGACCTTCGCGCTTCGGTCAGCCGGGCGCGAAAGGACGGAGTCGACGGCCAACGCATCATCGTCGATCCAGGTCTCGGATTCGGCAAGCGCAAGGACGAGAACCTGCGCATCCTCGCCGAGCTCCCGCGGCTGGCGGCTCTCGAGTGCCCGGTGATGGCCGGCGCATCGAGAAAGTCGTTTCTCGGCCAAGCCGATCCGAAAGCGCTGATGGCCGCCTCGGCCGCGGCCGCCGTCACCGCGATCTACGGCGGCGCGCACATCCTGCGCGTCCACGAGGTGGCCGAGATGGTAGCGGCCTGCCTGATCGCCGACGGCATTCTGCGCGTCGTTCCCCCGCCTCCGGAGCCGCCTCCGCGCCGCGAGCGGCCTCCGCGATACTGAGAACGCATCAGCGGTTGGCGATTCGCCATTCGATTCCCACCACGGCCGCGCGGCCCGGCATGGCCACTCCGAAGATCTCCTGATAGACGGTGTCCGTCAGATTCGTGACGTGGACGAAAGGCCGCCACTGGCCGGCTCCGCGCGCGGCGTACACGTCGAGCACTCCGTATGGATCCCGCGCATACCGCCGCACCGCGCCCACTCGCGTTCGAACCACGATGTCCCGCGGCAGACGCGTCTGCCATCCCGCGACGCCGAGCTGCGACGCATAGTTGAACGAGTACTTAGAGAAGATCCCGGCGAGTTGGCCCTGGTATCCGTGCAATCCCGTGTACGAGAAGTCGAGCAGATGCGCGTTTCCGATTCTCGCCGCCGCCGAGGCCTCGAACCCCGTGAAGCGGATCCGCTGGAAGTTGGTCGCGCGCCAGATATCGGCGAGCGAGCGGCGCACGTAGTCGATGCCGTCGCGCTCGCGGCGCTGGAAGACGGTGATCCCGCCGCGCAGCCTGCCGGATGCGTTCCAGTCGAGCCCGCCCTCATAGGACCACGCGGTTTCCGGCCGCAGGTTCGCCGATCCCCGGTTCGCCGGATCGACATAGAACAGATCGGTGAACGTAGGCAGCCGGAAGGCGCGGCTGGCGCTCGCGCGCAGTTTCAGCCGCTGGTTCAGCCAGAAGCCCGCCGCCGCCGACGGGCTGAGCTGGCTGTTGGCCGATCCGTGCAGTTCCTCGCGGAGGCCCAGCGAGAAGGAGAAGCGGCGTAGCGCGCGCATGTCGAACGCCGCGTAGCCCGCCGCCCGCGCGCGATCGTGCATTCCCAGATTCGTGCTTTCCACGCGATCGTGCAGTCCCTCCACGCCCCAGTGGAACCGCCCGTTGGCGCCCACCGTTTCGTGCCGGCGGAACGATCCCTGCCAACTCTCCGCCGCGTGCCGGTTGGTGAACACCTGCGGACGGTCGCGGAACAGCACGAACAGATCCGTGTGCCGCCGGTATCCGAACGACGCGGTCGTGCGCTCGCCGATCCGCTGCCGCGCCGAGGCGAACCACGTCTTGGTGCGCTCCCATGAGTTGAAGTTGCCATAGAACTGCTCGGCGCCGAACGGCTTGTCGGCGAGCGCGAGCAGGACGCTGGTACCGCGCCAGCTCGTTTCCGAGTGGAGCGCCAGATTGCGGTAGTCGCGATTGCGAATGAAGCCGGTCGAAAAGTCGCGCGTGGCCGCCAACTGCTGGCTCAGCGCTCCCCGCACGTAGCCGAGGGACGCGCGCTGCTGGTTAACGCCGAAGTTGCCGGCCGCCCCGCGCAGCCGGAATTCGGTGGCTTCGGGCGTCCGCGTGATGACGTTCACCACTCCGCCGATCGCGTCCGATCCGTACAGAGTCGAGCCGGAGCCCTTGAGGATCTCGATTGATTCGATCCCCTCCATCGCCACGGGCAGGTCGGCGTTGTGATGGCCGCTCTGCACGTCGTTGATGCGGATGCCGTTCAGCAGGAACAGCGTCTGTCCGAACGTTCCGCCGCGGATGGAGACGTCGGTCTGGATGTTGTGGGCGCCGCGTTGGCGCAGATCCACCGAGGAGTCGCGATTCAGGAAGTCGGCGGCGCTGTTGGAGAGCAACGTTTGCTCGCCGCGCACCGGCTCGGATCGAACGGCGCGGTCCGCCTCCTCGAGCGGCACCGGCTGATACGTGCCAGTCACCACCACGCGCTCCTGCGCGAGCAGGGGGATCGCCAACAAGATCAAGGTTCTCATGCGATCCTTTCGAACCTCCCGTCGGAATGGAGAAAATACGTGCGGCCGCGCCAGGCAATCGTGTTGCCGAAGAAGCCGCCTAGCCAGAAGAGGAAGCTGGCCGCGTCGGCCAGCGGCACGAGCCACCATCGGCCGGCGCAGAGCGGATCTCGCAAGACGCGCCCCGCGACTTCCACCGCCGCCCATGCCCGCACCGCCATCGCGGCGGCGCTCAGAGGCCACCACGACGGCTGGGCGATCCACAGCAGCAACGCGAGCGGCAACGGATTGGTGAAGATCTGGCCGAGGTATCCAGCCGGCCGCGACCGCCGCGTGGAGCGGCACCACCGCAGACGATGGCGCGCGTTCGCGGCGAACGGCTGCGAACCGATGCGGTGCTCGATGACGTACCGCGACAGCCCGACTCCGATTCCGTTGTCCGCCGCCAACTGCCCGAGCATGAAGTCCTCGGCGAGATAGTCCTTCAGCCGCGCCCAGCCGCCGATCCGCTCGATGGCGTCCTTGCGCGCGACGACAGTCGGGCCGACGGCGAACTTCATGCCTTCCAGCATGCGCGCCACCAGGATGCCGGAGAGGAATTCGGTGTTCATCATGACCGCCTCGAGCGTGGACCAGAAACCGGCGCCGGGAACCGCCCGATAGGGGCAGGTGCTCACGCCCAGCGCCGGATCCGCCGCGAACTCCGCCGCCACCGTTGCGAGGAACGAAGGTGTCACGCGGATGTCGCTGTCGCTCATCGCGAGCAGTGGATACCGCGCCTCGGCCGTCATCCGCTCGAGGCTCCAGACCTTCGCGTTGGCGTAGGGCGGCTCACCCACGATCAGCAGCCTGGCGGGAACGGCCGGATACCGGCCGATCAGCGCTCGCGCGACCGCCGCCGCCGGGTCGGACTCTTCGCGAACCGCGAACAGAAGTTCGAACTCGCCGCGGTAGGTCTGCTCGAAGAAACTCCGGAGGTTGTCCTCGAGACCTTCGTCGGCTCCCGCCAGCGGTTTCAGCACGCTGAGCGGCGGCGTCGCGCGCGGCGAGGGCGGCGAGCCCGCGAGGTATCTCCGCGCCGCCACGATCACCAGCGCGCAGAAGACAGCCGAGCCGGTAACGAGCGCCGCGAGAATCCAGTGCATCTATTCGTAAGGCTTGCGGCTGTCCACCAGTTCCCGCAGCGAGGCGATGAAGTCGTCCACCGGCTTGCCGCCCTGATCGGCGTGGCGGCGGTTGCGGACGGACACGGCTCCGCTCTCGGCCTCGCGGTCGCCGACGACCAGCATGTACGGCACCTTGTTGACCTGCGCCAGCCGGATCTTGGCGTTGACCTTTTCCTTGGAGTCGTCGACTTCGGCGCGGAACCCGGCCGCTTTCAGCTTGGCCTCGACGGTGCGGGCGTACTCGATGTGACGGTCGGCGATCGGCAGCACCACAGCCTGCACGGGCGCCAGCCACACGGGGAACGCCCCGGCGTAGTGTTCGATGAGAATGCCGAAGAAGCGCTCGATGGATCCGAACAGCGCGCGATGGCACATGACCGGCTGGTGCGCCTTGCCGTCCTCGGCGATGTACTCGAGGCCGAACCGCCGCGGCAGCGTGAAGTCGAACTGCACGGTGGAGAGCTGCCATTTGCGGCCGATCGCGTCGACGAGCTTCACGTCGATCTTGGGGCCGTAGAAGGCGGCCTCGTCCGCCATCACCTTCGCGTCGATCTTCAGCCGCTCGCAAGCGCGTTGCAGCGCGGTCTGCGCCATCTCCCATTGTTCCGGCGCGCCATCGTACTTGCCGCTGGCTCCGCCGTCCCACACGGAGAGTTCCGCCTCGTACTTGTCGAAGCCGAAGGTGGTGAGCACGTCGATGGCGAACTGCATGCAGTTCACGATCTCGTCCTCCATCTGGTCCGGACGGCAGAAGATGTGCGCGTCGTCC
>SXGT01906870.1_pt1 | contig 25856 bp, 26 predicted proteins | sample 3176221 | NCBI WGS metagenome assembly SXGT01 (sample SAMN11356862, study PRJNA531348) | freshwater metagenome | isolation source: freshwater sample F1-120 | place: China: Fuxian Lake, Yuxi | collected 2017-12-25
CGGCTCCTGGGGGGCCTGCGGGTGGAGCCGGCAATCATCAGCCCCAATGCGGACGGGGCCAATGAGGAGATACACTTCAGCTTCGACCTATTGCAGGTGACGGCTGGGGCGGTGCTGCGCCTGGAGTTGTTCGATCTCTCGGGCCGGCGGGTGCGCACGGTGCACAGTGGGGCGCAGCTGAGCGGGCGTTTTGATTTTTCCTGGGACGGCCGCGACGACCAGCAACTCCGGGTGCAGCCGGGTATCTATCTCTACCGCCTCGCGGTGCGGGCGGACCAAGGCGAGGACCACCGCAGCGGAACCGTGGCGGTGGTCTATTAAACAACAGGAGGGAGCCGCGATGGAGACCAGTGGGCAGTCGGTGGAAAACCTCAGCCTGGCCCAGCGCTACTTCTACGACGTCAACGGCTACGTGGTGCTGCCAGGGGTGTTCAGCCGGGAGGAGTGCAGGCGTTTCATCGACCTGGCCGACCAGATGGACGCCGATGACACCTGTGCCTACAAACACGAGGGGTACCCCAAGACCGACGCCCTCACCGTGCTCTCGCGCTGTGCCTGGTACGACCCGCACCTGTTGGAGACCGCGCAGCACCCGGTCCTCCTGCCCGTCATCGAGGAGGTGGTGGGCGGCGAGGTGCGCCTGGAGGAGCACCAGTTCCTGATCAACTACCCGGCGCGCCAGACCCTGCCGGCGGCGGGATTGGGGGACGAGGCCTGGCACCGGGGCATCGCCCCCAGTTTCGGCAGCTTCCAGGCGGAGGGCCGCTACTGCTGTCTCTTCTCCAAGGCTTTCATCTACCTGACGGACAACGGCCCGGGTGCAGGCACCTGGGTGGTGCCCGGCAGCCACAAGCTGGAGTTGCCCACCAAGGTGCTGCGGGGTTTCATCGACCCGACCCTGGCCCTGCAACTCGAGGCGCGGGCCGGCGACGTGTTGATCCTGAGCGAGACCCTGGTCCACGCCGGTCCCCGCCTACCGCTGGGCGCCGCACCGCGCTACTCGCTGGTCTACGGGTACACTGCCCCGTACATGCAGACCTGGAATCGCTACGACCCCCCCGCCGAGCTGCTCGAAAAGGTGAGCCCTGCCCAGCGGCGGCTGCTCAGCGGGGAGTTGCGCTACGGCTTTCGCAGTGGGGCGTTCTGAGATGGTCAGCGCCGCGGCGGTCTGGAGCCACCTGCAGGACCTAAGAGACGATCAGTTTGGCACGCCCCTGAGTGTGGTGGACGTGGGGTTGATCCACGAGGTGAAGCTCAACGGCCCAGATGTGTACGTGTCCATCCTGATGTTCAACAGGGGCCGGGTTTACATCGACGCGGCGGCCTCGCCGATCCGGCAGCACCTGCTGCGTTTGGAGGGGGTGGGTGAGGTGGTGGTGGAGTGCCTGTGGGCGCCGGAGTGGACCCCTGACCGGCTCTCCCAAAAGGCCCGCGAGGTGCTCGGCTTTGCGGCGGAGGATCCGGTCGAGGGGCGGATGCACGTGTGTGCCCGGCAAAAGGCCGACGCAGGCGCCGCGCCCGTGGATATGCGGCGGCTCGACGGAACGCGGCTCTGTCTGGGGCCGCGTTCGCTGGAAGTCTCCAGTCTGCCCCGGGAGAAATTCGCCAAATGGTGGGGCGGCTGGCGCTTCTGCAAACGCTTCTCCCTGGAGGAAACCAGCGGGATTCCCAGGCAGGCCGAGCCGGTCCATCTGGAGGTGCACTTTGCCCCGGGCCAGATCCGCGAGCCGGCCAGGGAGGTGCGCGTGGTAGAGGAAGAGAGCGGGGTGGAAATCCCCTGCCAGGTGTATGGGGTGGAGGTGGATGGGGAGGGGCAGCGGTGTGTGGTGGCCTTGCTGGCGCAGGTGCCGGCCAGGGCGCGGCGCTCCTATCTGCTGCTGCACGGCAACGCCTCGCCGGCTTGCTGGCCGCCCTTTTACGCCACCGAACTGGTGACGCGCGGGTCGGGCTGGGGTCTCGAGATCGAAAACAGTTATTACCGGGCGCGCCTCTCGCCGGTGATGGGGCAGTTGCGCAATCTGGAGTTCCGGCGCTGGGGCCAGACGCAGCTGGGCTGGGAAGACCCGAGTCCGCTCAACATCATCGATGCGGCCAACGACCCCAAGAGCAAGCTCGACATCGCCTGGCACGGCGAGGACCTCTGTATCCATTGGAACCCGGACTTCAGGAACCAGCTGCGCTACCGCATGACCAACTGGCCGGAGCCCCCCCATTTCCAGGTGGACGTGGGGCCGGTGTGTACCCGGGTCAGGCGCTGGGGGTACCCGGTGTGCCCCACCCACCCGGCGCGGGCCCAAGAGGCCGTGCGCCTGGAGGTCACCTATACCTTCTACAACGGGTTGCCCTACTTCGCCATGGAATCGCGGCTGGACGTACAGCAGGAGGCGGATATCCTGGTGGTGCGCAACGACGAGTGGCTCTTTCGCGCGGCCTTCACCCATTCGCTCTGGATGATGGAAGGGGGCGAGCTGGTGGAGACCCCTGCGGACCAGGCCGTGTCGCTGACCCAGAACCCCGCGCTGGTGGGATTCTACCATCGCGACCTCGGGGACGGCTTTGCCTCGCTGCGGCTGGCGTACGGGGCGCGCGGCTTCCCCGGGGCGTACGATCCAGAACTGCTCTCCATGGGCACCACGGCCTACGGAAATCAGATCTGGGCCCGGGACGTGTTCCACGTTGCCGAAGAGCTGGCGATACAGCCGGGGGCGGTGGTCTGGGAACACAACGCCTACCTGTGTTACAACGCGAGGGAGGCCCAGGGGAACCGCCAGGCCGCCGACTGGTACAGGGTGTTGCGGGCGCCCCTGAAAGCGATTACCGCGGAACCAGGGCAATGAGAGCCTACCCGTAAACCTGCTTTTTCGAGGAGGGTTTCGATGTTGGACCTGTTGATCAGCAACGCCCGGATTGTCGATGGCACCGGCGCTCCGGCCCGCAGCGGGGCGGTGGGCATCGAGGGGGATCACCTCGCCTGGGTGGGCGAGGCCAGCGGCGCGGCGCGGCGCGAGATCGACGCCGAGGGGCAGGTGGTTGCTCCCGGATTCATCGACATCCACACCCACTCGGACTTCACCCTGCTGCTGGACGGTAGGGCGGCCAGTGCCCTGCACCAGGGGGTGACCACCCAGATCAACGGCAACTGCGGGATCTCGGCCTTTCCGGTGGGGGCAGAGGGCCCGTACATGGGTCCCCTCGAATCGGCCAGGCAGCGGCGGGCCCTGGCGGTGGACTGGGATTCGGCGGGCGGGTATTTCGCGGCCCTGGAGCGCGGCGGGCTGGCCATCAACTCGGCCTTCTTCACCGGCCACGGGGCCCTGCGCCAGGCGGTGATGGGCCAATCGGTCGAGGCGCCAAACGCCGGCCAGATGCGGGCAATGAAGGCGCTGATGACCAGGCAGATGGAGGAAGGGGCCCTGGGGCTGTCGACGGGATTGACCTATATGCCCGGCAGTTGCGCCCGCCTCGAAGAGATCGCCGAATTGTGCCAGGTCACGGCCCCGTATGGGGGGATCTACGCCACCCATATGCGCAACTACACAGCCGCCATCATGGAGGCTTTGGAGGAGGCGATTGCCATCGGCAGGCAGGCAGGGGTGCCGGTACACGTCTCGCATATCACCCCCTGCCCTCCGGCGACCGGCAGCGCCCCCGTACTCGTCGAGCGCCTGGCCCTGGCCCAGCGCGAGGGGCAAGACGTGACCGCAGAGACCGAGTTCTACGCCACGGGCTCCACATCCATGCGTTCGCTGCTGCCGCCCTGGGCACTGGTGGGCGGCACCCAGGCGCTGCTGGAGCGCCTGAGCAGGGCCGAGGACCGCCAGCGCATGTGGCGCGAGATTCAGGCGAAGGGCTCGGAGCTGGGCGGCAGCACCAAGACGGTGCTGATGCAGCAGGGCCATTGGGACCTGCTGTGGCTGGGCAACTGCGCCCGCAACAACCAGCACACCGGCAAGACCTTTGCCGAGTTGGGCCAGCTGCGGGGGACCGACCCCTTCAACGCCATCTGCGACATCCTCGTCGAGGAGGGCGGGGTGGTCAGCTTCTACGGCCAGGACAAGGCTGAGGCGGACATCGACCAGCTGGTGCAGAGCCCCTTTTGCGGGGTGGGTTCAGACGGCCTGGCCCTGGCTGCGGACGGCATCCTGGCCGAGGAGCGCGAACACCCCCGCTGCTACGGGGGTATGCCCTATCTCTTGCGCACCTTGGTGGGGGAGCGCCACGCCCTGACCCTGGAACAGGCGATTGCCAAGATCACCCAATTCCCTGCCCGGCGTATGGGCATCGCGGATCGGGGCCTGCTAAAGGCCGGTATGCGCGCCGACCTGGTGCTCTTCGACCCCGCGCAGCTGCGGGACCAGGCTACCATCACCAATCCCCGGGCCTATGCCCGGGGGGTGCGCTGGCTGTTGGTGAACGGGGGGGTGGTGATCGAGGAGGGCAGGCTGAATCCGGTTCGCCCGGGGCGGGTGCTGCGGCGCGGCGCCTGACCTAATACGAATAGCCGTAGAGGATCATCATCTCGTCTTTCCGGGTGAAACCGAAGAAGAGCCGCCGGTCGGTCTGGTTGTTGTAGGTAGCGGTGATCTTCAGCCCTTCCCCGGCTTCCAGCACCAGAGGAGGGTCGAGTTCGATGAGTGGGGCGTGTTCCCAGTCCTGGGCGGTGTACCCCAGTTCCCCGTTCCGCTGCCCGCCCACCACTGTGGCCCTGAAATCGGTCATGCGGTCGTGGGCGTGGGAAACCAGTTGGAAGATGTGCCGTTGCTCCTTGAAGCGGAACTCCTTCTCCAGGGTGGTCACCTGGCCAGGGGGCAGGTCGATGTCGAAGTTGCTCAAGGCGAAAACCCGGACCTCGTGCTGTACACCGACTCTACCTCAAGAACCAGGCAAGCCCGCATCTGCACTTCACCCTCGGCCGAACCCAGGCCCGCCTGCCAGGCGCGCCTGGAGCTGGACCTGCGCCGCTTCGCCAACCTGGCCGGACCCTACCTGGCGCACCAGGCGATGGGGGCGATGATCGCGCTGGTGGTCTCGGGTCTGTGGATGGGCAGGCACCACCTGCGCGCCGTGTGCCGCAAGGCCTTCCGCAACGACCCGAACGTCGACGACAGCGGCGAGATGATCTCCTACCGGACGGCCGTCTGGGGCATGATCATCGGGATGTTGGTCATGGGGGTGTGGTTGTGGATGTCTGGGCTGCCATGGTGGACCGTGCCGGTGTTCATGTTTGCGCTGGTGGTGGTTTTTGTCACCCTGACGCGCGGGGTGGTAGAAGGGGGAATCGCGGTGATCCGCACCCCGCTGACCCCGGCGGATTTCCTGATCTCGGGCCTGGGCACCAGCGTGTTGGGCAGCGCCGGGGTCGTGGCCATGGGTTTCACCTATGTGTGGGCCGGCAATGTCCGCCTCTTCTTTATGCCCTGTTTTGCCAATGCCCTGCGCCTGGCCGAGGAGATCAAAGGCAGCAAGCGACCCCTGCTCTGGGTTGTGGGCCTGGCCGTCGGCGCTTCGATCGCCGGCTCGCTGTGGAGTGTCATGACCTTCTCCTACGCCTACGGGGGGGTGAACCTGCACGGCTTCTGGTTCGTCGGTGAGCCGACGAACGCCGGCAAGTACATGGCGACCATTCTGGCCAATCCCAGCGGCGTCAGTGTTTCGGGTTGGATGTTCACCGCCCTGGGAGCCCTGATCATGGGCCGGCTGGCCTACCCCAGGGCGCGTCTCGTCTGGTGGCCGCTGCACCCGCTTGGTTTTGCCACCAGCGGCTTCGATATCATGGACTACGTCTGGTTTAGTATCTTTGTGGCCTGGTGTTTCAAGGCCGTGGTGCTCAAATACGGGGGACCGGGCCTCTATCGCAGCACGAGGCCCTTCTTCCTGGGTCTGATCATGGGGCAGATCTTTGTCGCCGGCTTCTGGTTGGTCATCGACTACTTCACTGGAGTGGTGGGCAACCAGCCGCTGGGCGGATCCTTTGTCTAACCAATCCCGAGAGAGGAAAATGCAATGAAGCTGTGGATGGACGTGATGCGGGATCTCGAATCGGTCATGAACAATCACGAGGTGATCTTCGACGCCTGGGCCGAGGGCGGGGTGGTGGGGGTGGTCTTTGGGCCGCCGGTCTTTGGCACCAACAAACTTTCCCAGGGTGCCCAGACCCTCAAGGTGGCCGAATCACCTGTGGTCACCTTCGACCCCAACCCTGCGGTGTACCAGCGGCTGGGGGTGCAGGCGCCGGCGGCCCCCGAACACAAACTTCCCGACCAGCGGGCGCTCTTCGAGAAGACGCTGCAGTCGGCCAAGGACCACGGTTTTGCGGTGTCGATCATGTACGCCGACACCGGGGCCGGCCCGGGCGGGCAGGGCTATTATCTCATCGACGACCACAGCCTGCGGGCGCGGGCGGCGCGTATGATCGATACCCTCGAACACTATTCCATGGCCCAGGGCGCGGTGATGGACGGGCCCGAATGGGGGTACGAGATCGCCGCGCACCACATGAACCACCGCTCCTATTTCTTCAACGACCTGCCCGAGGCCGTGGCTCCCGTCTGTGCCGAACTGGGGTACGACTACCAGGCCCTGGTGGCGGCCAAGGACCGGCTCTTCACCCGCCTGCACCACCTCGATGCCCGCCAGGTGCGCCTGCACCGGGGAGGCGGCCTGTTAGGGGCCTTCCACATGCTGGGGGCCGATCCCGACCTGCTGGCCTGGATGCGCTTCAGGGCCGAGTCGATGACTGCCTACCTGCGCCGGTTGCGGCAGACCATCGACACCCACACCAGTCGGCCGCTCAAGCTGAGCATCGGCCCGCGCTCGGCCGCCTTTGCCCCGCTGACCGGTATGGACATGGGGGCGCTGGGCGGGTTCATGGACTACCTGCATCCCAAACACTACTTCTTCCACCGCGGCTTCGATGGTTTTGTCGGCACGGTGTACCGCTGGGTCGAGGTGCTGTGCGAGTGGAACCCGGGCCTGAGCGACGCCGACGCCTTGGGAGTGGTGGAGGCTCTCTTCGGCATCGAACTACCCGGGGTGGAGAAACGGGTGGATTTTGAGAGTGCCCTGAACCCCGAGTTCTTCCAGCAGGTGGTGACCCTGGAGACCCGCCGGGCCCTGGCCGCGGTGGACGACCCCACCCGGCTGGTGCCTTGGCTCGACACCGGGCGTTTCCCGCACGACGGCGACCCGATGTCGGCCCGCGACCTGCGTATGCTGCTAGAGTCGGCCGGGTCGGCGGGGCTGGAGCGTTTCCTCTACCACCACCAGGGCAACCTCAGCCCGGGCGAGTGGGTGGTGATGAGCCAGATCTGCGGCAAGGAGTGGAACCCGCGCACCAGTGCCTACGAACCCGCGGACCAACTGGTATTGTAGGGGCGAAAACCCGTGCGCCAGCGCCGGCGGCAGGGGGTGGTTTCAGTAGGCGACGGAGACCACGCGGGTGGCCGTGGTGCCGGTGCGGCGCTCGTTGTCCACCTCGAGACCAAAATGACATAGGTACAGACCGGGGGGGACCAGGGCGCCGCGCTGGTCCAGCCCATCCCACTCCAGGCGCTGCAAACCCACGGGGTTGACCGCCAACTCCTCTACTCGCCGCAGTCGCTTTCCGCTCAGGTCGTAGATCTCCAGGAAGAGCGGTTTCTCGCCGCTGATCTTGAAAACCGAGAACTCGCAGGTCTGCACCTCGTTCACCCCGTCCTGGTTGGGGGTGAAGGGGTTGGGAAAGATCCGCGTGTCCCTGAGGATGCGTTCGGCGAAGGGGGCGAGCACGTTGAGGCTGCTCCCCGCTCCCAGCGAGGTGGCCTCGCCGGCGCCGGCTGACTGCCAAACCGTGTCCGATCCCTCCCCAAGGCCGGCACTGATGCCGAAAACGTTGCTGGCCGAGTAGAGCACTGCCGAGAAGTCCAGGGCGACGATCTCATCCCGGTCGACGGTCCTCGGCAGGACGATCCACAGCGAATCGGGCCCGGTGGGGACCACGCCGTACTCACTCGGGTCGAGGCGGTGGGCTGCGCTGGTTCGCAGCGCCTCCTCTGAACCCAGTTGCAGGCCCAGCACCCTCAGGGGCGAGCCCGGCGGGGCGGTGAGCAGCAGACGGTCGAAACCGGGGTCACCCGCCTCCAGGGTGGGCCGGAGGTACATGGTGAGGGTCTGGCTGCTGCCGGTGTGTTCGATGCGGCTGGGGGAGACCTCGCCCACCAGTTCGCTGGCCAGGGGGGCCTCCAGGCGAACCGCCAGCCGCCGCAGCTGCACGGCCTCTCCGCTTTGCGCCGAGAGCAGGCCAGCCTGGATCATCAGGTATCGCCGCGGGCTGGGGGAGGTGATGGGGTCGCCTGATTTTTGCAGGTACTGGCTCCACGGACTCCAGTCCGACCCCGGCACGAAACTGACCAGCGAATCCCCGCGCTGGAAGCTGAGCAGCTTGCGGTACTGCGCCTCGCTCACCTCGGCGCCGGCCTTGGTGAAATAGTGGATCTCCCGGTGGAGCTGGTTACCCGTCCGGGTGCGCACCCGCAACTGGGTGCCCTCGGGGATGTCGGCGTCCCAATCGACCGTGGCCAGTGTGCGGGGTCGGCTGCCGAGCTCGATGATCTCCGAGTCCAAGATCACCTCTGGCAGGAATCCCTTCCCGTAAAACTGAACCTCGCGGATGGTGGCGCTGCAGCCTACGCCGGCGCAACCGTAATACACCTGCACCTGGTAATCGAGCTGAAAGTAGCGCACCCGGGTCAGCGGAAAAGGGAAGGCCTGGTACACGCTTACCTGCTCACCGGTGGCAGTGGCCCGCCCCGAGGCGTAGCTCTCCCGCAGCGCGGTGTTGATGGCGCTGGTTCCCTGGGCGGCTACCGCCGTCCAGGCCAGGGTGCCGTCCGGTGCACGCGCGCCATCGGAAACATTCATGACATAATCGGGGAAGGGCCCGGACGCCTGGGTGACTACATACATGATCTGGATCCGGTCGAGGGGAAACACCGCCCCGAGATCGATGAAGAGGCGGCGATTGGGCTCCAGCGTGGCTTCGCCGTACGCCGAGGGGGTGGCCCAGGAGGTGGAATAGTCGCCGTCGGCCATCAAGGGTTCGCTGCCCAGGCTGCCGAACCCCTCCAACCTTCCGCCCCGCTGGAGGATGCCCAGGGCGAGGTTGTCGCCGGCAGTGCTGACCTCGACGCTGGCCAGGCGCGGGAGCTCGCGGCGGTAACGCCTGATTGGCCCCTTTGCCTCGTCGGAGAGGCCCTGGTACTGCTCGCGGTCGACGAGGCGATCGGTGCCCGACTGCTCGCGCCGTTAGTAGTCGACGGCGCCCCGTTCCTTCTGCGGCAGGGCCTCGTAGCGGGTGGCCGAAAGCTCCTCGGCCCGCTCGCGCCGGCTGTCGGTCATCTGAATGAGAACAAAACGGATCGGGTCGCCTACGAAACCGGGGTCGGCGGTTTTCAGCGGACCCAGGGGAAAGGAGAAGCTGCGCTGGGCGGTGTTGGGGCCGTCGGTCCTACCGATGCGGTTGAAGGCCAGGGCTTTGGAGCCGCTGAAGGCCGGCGAGCCGTTCGAGGTCAGCACACTGAACTGGTAGAAGGGGTCCCCCTGGCCCTCCTCGACGAAGTGCAGGGTTACCTCAGTCGCGTTCACCGTGCGGCCCAGGTCGATCTGCACCCACCAGGTTTCCGGGGCAGCGCCGATGTCCGGTGCCCAGTAGGAGGAGGGATCGGCATCGAGGAGGCCAAGGGCGCCAGCCTGGTCGGAACCAGCGCCCAGGATACTGGCCTGGCCGATGGCGTCGCCGCTGGCCTGCACAAAGGCCGGGCGCACCCCGCTGTCGTCCACCACCGCCGTGCCGCGCGGGAAGCGCCAGTTGGCCCAATGCTGCGGCTCGATCACCACGGCCCCAGATTCTAGGCGATAGCTCTGGGCCGAGAGCAGCGCTGGAGACAGCAGAAGTGCCACGCTGGCGAGACAATCCCTAATCATAGATTTCCTCCTGGATAGACAGCCGGGCCCCAAGATACCGCCCCGCCTCGGTAAAAGCAACGAAAAAGGACCCCGATCCCCGGAGCATTGTTGGAACCCCCGGCTTCGCCGATATTTGGGGACCCCCATTCCGCCGCCCTGCATGCAGATATCCTGGAAGCGCAATTTCTATACCCTGTGGATCGCCGAAGTCATCGCCATCATCGGCTTTCACGCCATCCAGCCCTTTCTGCCCTATTACATCCAGGAATTCGAGGTCAAGGATCTGGGCGAGACCCTGATCTGGGCCGGTCACATGGGTACGGCCGCCGGCTTGGCCATGGCTTTTTCCTCGCCCTTCTGGGGCGCACTGGCCGACCGGATCGGGCGCAAGCCCATGGTGGTGCGCTCGATGATCGGCGGCGGGCTGACGGTGATCGCCATGGCCTATGTCACCAGCGTCGAACAGTTGCTTTTTATGCGTATCCTCCAGGGCGGGCTGGCCGGCACGGTTACTGCCTGTATGACCCTGGTGTCCACTACCACCCCCTCGCCGCACCTGAGTTTTGCCCTGGGCCTGATGCAGGGGGCATTTATGCTGGGCGCTTCGGTGGGACCGCTGATCGGGGGGCCCTTCATCGACCGTTTTGGCTACCATCCCTGCCTGATCGTCGCCGGGGTGTTGGTGGTGTTGGCCGGCATCGCGGTGCAACTCTGGGTCAAGGAGGATTTTCTTCGCCAGGCACCGCAGCAGCAGGTGTCGATGTGGAGAGATGCCCGGAGTCTGCTGGCGATACAACCCTTCTTCATCATGCTGGTCAGCCTGACCCTGATCCAGTTTATCTTTGGTTTCATCATGCCGGTGGTGCCGCTCTTCCTCCAGGAATTGGCCCACACCGACGACGTGCTTTCCCTGGCCGGCCTGATCTTCTCCATCGGCGGCCTGGTGGGTGCGTTCTCCTCGGTGGTATCGAGCCGCTGGTGTGAGCAGTGGGGCGCCAAGCAGACCCTGGTATGGGGCCTGCTGGCCTCGGCGGTGTTCTATCTGGCCCAGGGCTTGTCCACCTCGGTGGCCATGCTGGCGGTGGTGATGGTGTGCAGCGGCCTGGCCACCGGGGCCATCCGGCCAGTAGCCAACACCCTCATCGCCAGGGTGGTGCCTGAGTCCGACCGGGGCAAGGCCTTTGGGGTGATGTCCAGCGCCAACTCGCTGGGCTGGTCCTTGGGCCCGGTGATGGGAGGGTACGTGGGGGCGCATTGGGGGTTCAGGAGCGCGTTTTTTATCACTGCGCTGCTCTTTGTAGCAGTGGCCTGCTGGATCTGGAAGGTGATGAAGCCCAGCACCAGTGCCGGTGCTGAACAGGCGGTCGCCAATGAGGAGAGCGAATAATGAAGCCGAAAGTGCTGATCGACTGCCCCCAGGGGGTAGCCCCCACAGACTGGGAACACCTGGGCCAGACCGTCGAGACCCTGAGACCGGCTGCCACCGAGCCGTACAGCGAGGACCAGCTGATCGAGGTGCTGCAGGACATGGACGGGGTGATTCGTATGGGCCGGCTGCTGCCGGAACTGACGCGCCGGGTGCTCGAGGCGGTGCCACGCCTGCGCCTGGTGGGGGTGCGCGGGGACCGCTTTGGGCACGGCATCGACCTGGCGGCCGCAGCGGGCCGTGGCATCCGCGTGGTAGATACCGACAACATCGCCTCCTCCCAGCCGGTGGCTGAGTGGGACCTGGCGCTGATGATCCTGTGCCTGCGCAACGCGGGGGCGGTGTTCCGCCAGATGATGGCCGGGGTCGAGCCCTGGGCCAGCACCCAGAACGAGGACAGGGTGAACGGCGAACTGACCGGCAAACGCGTAGGCCTGGTGGGGTGCGGGCACGTGGGCCAGCGCCTGGTGGAGTTGCTGGCGCCTTTCCGGGTCGACCTGAAGGTCTGCGACCCGTACCTGCCCGCCGAGGTGGCCCAACGGCTGGGCGTCACCCGCGGCGAACTCGACGAGGTGATCCGCCACGCCGAGATCCTGGTCGTCCAGGTGCCCCATACCCCCAAAACCGAGGGCATGATCGGGGCGCGGGAGCTGGCGCTGTTGCGCCGGGGCGGCATCCTGATCAACTGCTCCCGGGGCAAGGTGCTCGACCAGGCGGCGCTGATCCGGCGCCTTGAGGAAGGGGAGCTGGTGGCCGGCCTCGACGTATTCGACCCCGAACCGCTGCCGGCCGATAACGTGTTGCGCCGGCTGCCCAACGTCTTTGCCACCCCGCACATCGCCTGGTGCGCGCCGCACGCCTTCAGCCGTTACTTTGGCACCATGGCCGAGGAGTTTACCCGCTTCTTCCGTGGCGAGGGGCTGCGCTACGAGCTGACCCTGAGGATGGTGGACATCCGGCACGGGCGGGTCTGAGCCGATCCAGGCCCCGGTTCGCGCCGGGCGCCCGGTGCAAAACGGTCGGAAATAAAAAAGCGGCGCCCCCAACGGGGAACGCCGCCGGTGCCGCGCGCTTGGCGGGGCTATTGCTTCTTGGCTTTCTTGGCCTTGGCGCCCGAGCGGCCGGGGAAGGTCAACTCGGCAACCCCGGATTTGTCCAGCCCGCCCTTGCCGATGGCCATCAAGCGGTCGAACTGGGCCTTGGAGGCGCGGGCCAGGGGCAGATTGAGGCCGGCCTGCCGCGAGAGGGCCAGGGCTATCCCTGAGTCCTTGGAAGCGTGGGCCGCGGAGAAGTAGCAGTCGTGCTCGCGGTTGACCATGTCCTCGCCGTCGGTCTGCAGCACCCGCGAGTTGGCGCCAGTCTGCGAGAAGATCTCCATCAGCATTTTCAGATCCAGCTTGAGGGCCTTGCCCAGGCCCAGGCCCTCGGCCAGGCCGGCGGTGTTGATGTTCATCACCATATTGACCAGCGCCTTGACCTGGGCGGCCTGGCCGGTATTGCCCACGTAGCGCAGGCTGACGCTCATGTCCTGGAGGATGGGCAGCACCTTGTCGAAGACCTGCCGCTTGCCGCCGCACATCAGATAGAGGGTGCCCTGGCGGGCCTGGGTGATGCTGGAGGCCATGCAGCCTTCGAGAGTGGAGGCCTTCACAGCGGCGGCGCGTTTGGCCACCTCCACGTGTACAGCGGGGCTGATGGTGGCGCAATTAATAAAAACCTTCCCCTTGGCCCCCTGCAGCAGGCTGTCGCCGCTCTTGGCAAAGATGGAGAGCATGGCCTTGTCGTCGGTGACCACGGTGATGATGTAGTCGGCAGCGGCGGTGACCTCGGCCAGGGTGGTGGCGGCCTTGGCCTTCAATTCGGCTGCCAGTGCCTGGGCCGCAGGGGTATGTACGTCGTACACTGAAGTCACAGGGTAGCCAACTTCTTTGAGGCGGCGGGCGATGTTGGCGCCCATGCGGCCCACGCCGACCACGCCGATGGTGAAGCCGGATCTTTTGGTCTTAGCCATGTAGTGCTCCTTGGTCTTGGGGTTGGGAAAAGTTTGAGAGAAGATAGGGCGGCGGAAGGGGATTATCAACTGGATTCTGCGCGGGAGGGGCGCGATGTCCTCGCTGGTTGGCCTGTTGCTGCTGGGCGCCGGATTTGTGGTGTTGGTGCAGACCTTTGCCTGGATCAGCCGGCTCGTAGAACGCCGCGCCGCCGCGCTGCCGGCGTCGGTGCCCGAGGAGGAGGAGGTGCCGCAGCCCACGCTGGGGGTGATCCTGCAGGGGGCCAACTACGGTCTGGTCCTGGGGGTGCTGGCCTGCCTGCTCTTCAAGGTCTGGCCGCCGCTGATGCTCTCGCTCTCGGCGGCGGGTATGGGCTTCAGCGGGCGCACCCTGGTACAGGGTTGGCGCCGCTATGGGGTGCTGGTCTACCGGGCGCTCGCTGGTCTGGGCCTCAGCCTGGTTTCGGTGGCCCTGCACTACCTCAACCTGACCGGGCAACTGCCCGACCTGGGCCGGCTCACCGGGCGCTGAGGCGCTGCTGGACGAGAGCGCCAGGGGCGTGTACATTGAGCACTCATTGCAGTGCAACCAAGGCAGGTATAGTTATGAAAATAGGCATCACCCAATTCGCGCTGGGCAAGGTCTCCCTCGACGAGATCCTGCGCCTTTGCCAGGAGGCCGGGTACCAGGCGGTGGAGCTGGTCTTCGCCGAAGACGGCCGCGACCTCAATGTCAACATGGGCACCGACGAGCTGAAGCAGGTCGGCAAACGCTGCGCGGCGGCGGGGGTGGAGATCACCAGTGTGGTCGCCCTGTACGCAGAGGGCGGCAATCTGCTCAGCCGCAGCGCCGATGAGCGGGCGAAGAAGGCCCGCTGTGTGGCACGGTCCCTGGAAATCGCCGGGGTTCTGGAGGTGGGGGCGGTGCTCCTGCACCCGGGGGCACTGGGCGCCGAGGGGACCTACGAGGAGGCCTGGGACGACCTGCGCGACGCACTCCGGGGCCTGGCCCCCCTGGCCGAGCAACACCGGGCCGCCATCGCCATCGAAAACGTGTGGAACAAATTCCTGCTCAGCCCGCGCGAAGCCCGCCAGTTCCTCGACGAGGTGGGCAGTCCCTGGGTGGGTTTCTACCTGGACACCGCCAATATGATGGCCTACGGATACCCCGAGCAGTGGATCCTCAGCCTGGGGCCGCGTGTCAAGAGAGTGCACTTCAAGGACTTCAAACGCCGCGAGCATCAGTTCGTCAACCTGCTCGACGGCGACACTGATTGGCCCAAGGTGATGGGGTTGCTGCGCCAGATCGGCTACCAGGGATCGGTGATCCACGAGGTGGGCGGCGACCACCAGACCCTGGTGGACCTGGGCGCCCGTATGCGCCGCATTGTGGCCATGTAGGAGGGGGAAATGGTCCTGGTCGTCAACTGGAGGGAAGTGCAGCCCAATATCGCCCACCTCAGCGCGGTGCACTGGGGGGGGTTGCGCCGTGCCGAAAAAGCCGGCGACCCGGACAAGCGCAACTGCCTGCAGCGACTCGACGGCTTTGCCCGCCACGCCCTGCAGGGCCGCAAGACCTCCGACCACCACCAACACCAGCACCTCGAACAGGTCTACTATGTGCTGGGCGGCGGGGGAGAGGTGCTCTTCGGCGAGGAGCGCCACGCGGTGCGCGAAGGGGATGCCATCTATCTACCTTCGGGCACCTACCACCAAATGTTCAACGACATGAACAAGGCCTGGCTGGAGCACCACGTGATCAGCATGAAGGTGGAGGGCAATGGGGGGCGCTTCCTGATCCGCAACTGGCGGCAGGTGGCCCCGGTGATGGACGGCGAGGGCGGAGTGCGCTGGCGGCAGCTGGGCCGTCAAGACGAGGCGGAGATCGGCTGCCTGCGCGGCATGGCCGGCATCGAATCCGAGGCAGTGGCCCCCGGTGGCCAGACCCGCACACGCCAATTGCCGGATCTCGAACAGGTCTATTATGTGCTCGAAAACCGCGGCATCCTGGTGGCCGAGGGCCAGGAAAGCCCGGTCGGCGAGGGAGACATGATCCACCTGCCGCCGGGTACCCGGTACCAGTTCCGCAATCCACACGCCACCTGGTTGCGCTGCCTGATCATGTCCGCCTGAGGAGCCCGATGAACAACTACACTGAACTGGAAACCGCGTTGAACACCATGATGACCCTGATCCGCGACAAGGCCGGCAGCGCCGAGTTGCTGGCCCAGATCCAGCACCTCGACGAATTGTCGGCTGGCCTGGGGCCCGAGACCCCGCCCATGTTGCGCCACTACATGGAAAAGCGCGGCTACCCCAAGGCCCTCGAATTCCTGGCCGGCCTGGATGAGAGAAAAAAGCCCAACTGCTGAGCGCAGCCCGCGCTGGCAGGCCTTCTATGAAGTAGTGGCGCGTATCCCGCACGGCATGGTCGCCACCTACGGGCAGGTGGCCGCACTGGCTGGTTATCCCGGCCAGGCCCGCCAGGTCGGCTATGCGCTGGCCGGCTCGCCCGAGGACCTGGACCTGCCCTGGCACCGGGTGATCAATGCCCGCGGCGAGGTCTCGCCCCGCACCTGGACCAACATCCACCAGTACCAGCAGGTGCTGCTGGAACGCGAGGGCATCGTCTTCAAAGGGGTGCGCCTAGACCTGAAGCGCTATCGCTGGGACCCAGGGGATCTTTGATCCCCCTGGACCGGCAAATCCTGCGCCTGGCCATTCCGAACATGCTGGCCTCGGTTTCGGTGCCCTTGGTGGGCATCGCCGACACCGCCATGATCGGCCGGCTGCCCGAGGTGGCGTACCTGGGGGCCGTGGCCACGGCCAGCGTGCTCTTCGACGTGCTCTACTGGGGCGTGGGTTTCCTGCGCATGGGCACCACCTCGCTGGTGGCCCAGTATTTTGGCGCCGGCGACCGCCGGGCCTGCGCCCAGACCCTCTGCCGCTCCTTGCTCCTGGCAGTAGTGCTGGGGGTGCTCATGGTGGCCCTGCAGGCACCTTTCGCCGAGGTGGGCTTTGCCCTGGCGGGCGGCAGCCCCCAGGTGCAGGAGTGGGGACAGCGGTACTTCGCCGTGCGCATCTGGGCGGCGCCCCTGGTCTTGGCCACCTTTGCACTGAACGGCTTTTTCCTCGGCACCGCCAGGGGCATGGGGCCGCTATACATCACCGCAGTCACCAATCTGGTCAATATCGGTGCCAATTACGCGCTGATCTTCGGCCATTGGGGGGCACCGGCGATGGGGGTGGTGGGGGCGGCCTGGGCCGGGGTGTTCTCGGCGGCCGCCGGGGTCGCGGTGGGTCTAGGGGTTTTGGTCTGGCAATACCGGCCCTATCTGCGGGAGAGCCTCGCGGGCCTGCTCGATGCCGGCCAGCTTGGGCACCTCTTCCGCACCAATGCCCAGCTCTTCGGCCGCACCCTCTGCCTGCTCTTCGCCCAGTTCGCGCTGCTGGGCATGGTCTCACGCCTGGGCGAGGTACCGCTGGCAGCCAACGCGGTGGTCTGGCAGGTCTGGGCGGTGGTCAGCTATGGGGTCGACGGTTTCGCCTTTGCCGCCGAGGGCCTGGTGGGCGGCGCGCTGGGGGCCCGCGATTTTGCCGGTGCCCGCCGGCTGGCGGCCCGGATCCTGGCCTGGGGCGGGGCCATCGGCGCGGCCCTGGGGCTGGTGTACGCCGCCGCGATGGAACCCATCGGCCGGGCCTTTACGTCTCACCTGGCGGTGGTGGAGGCCATCGCCTCCCTCACCTGGATCATCGCGCCCATGCAGCCGCTCAACGCCCTGGTCTTTGTGCTGGACGGGGTCCTCATCGGCGCCAACGACGTGGGCTACCTGTTCCGCGCCATGGCCGTGGCGGCCTTGGTATGTTTTGTGCCGGCGGCCTGCTTGTTCGTCTACACCCTGGGCGGTGGTTTGCCAGGGGCCTGGTTGGCGTACGACGCACTGATGGTGGGTCGTTTCCTCACGTTGTGGCGGCGCTATCGCAGCGACCGCTGGCTGAGGACCTTTGTGGATCATAGAAAGGAGGGGTGATGCCCTTCGTCAAAGCAGATGAACTGCCGAAGATGGAACTCTTTCCCGGAGCGCGGAGCGGCCTGATCGCAGGCAGCCAACTGATGCTCTCCTTCCTGGTGCTGGAACCAGGCTCGCGGGTGCCCGAACACAGCCACCCCCACGAACAGGCCGGCCTGATGTTGGCGGGGCGGCTGCGTTTCCGCATCGGCGGCGAGGAGCTGGTGCTGGAGCCTGGGGACGCGTTTATCGTGCCGCCCGACATGGTACACTCGGGCGAGGTGCTCGAAGGCCCGGCGAGGGTGTTGGACATCTTCTCGCCCCCCCGCGAGGATTACCTCGACCAATACAACAAGCACGCCCAGACCTCGGCGGAGACGCGCTGGCAATGACCCACACCCCGAGAGATGCATCCTACTGGCAGTCAGTGTACGACGAGGGCAATCCGGGCTGGGACAAAGGGGCGGCAGCGCCGCCGCTGCGCCGGGTCCTCGAACAGGTGGTGCCGCCGGCCGGGCTGGCCGCACTGGTGCCCGGCTGCGGTTTTGGCCACGAGGCGCTGATGCTGGCCCGCCTCGGGTACCAGGTGACCGCCGTCGATTTTGCCCCGGCGGCGATCGCCGGCCTGCAGTCGCGGGCCGGGGCCTTGCCAGTCACTGCCCTGCAATGCGATCTTTTTGACCTGGCCGAGGGGTTCACCTCCGCCTTCGACCTGGTGGTCGAACACACCTGTTTCTGCGCCATCCCCATCGAGATGAGAGGGCAGTACGCAGAGGTGATGGCCCAGGTGCTGCGCGCAGAAGGGCAGTTCCTCGGGCTCTTTTACGAGACCGAGCGGCCGGGGGGACCGCCCTTCCGCACCACCCGCGAGGACGTGGAGCGGCACTTCTCGCCGCACTTCGAGATCCTGGCAATTTCCCGCCCTCCCGACTCCTTTGCCGGCCGCGAGGGCAAGGAGTGGTGGGCCTTGATGAGAAAGAAGGGGTGATGGGCAAGCTGCTCTTGACCAGAGAGAAATGTGCTGCGGTGCTGGTGGTGGCGATCACCCCGCGCCGCCCCGATCTGAGCGTGGACCTAGAAGGTGTGCGCCGCAACGCGCGCTACCTGTGCCAGCACGGCGTGCGGGTGGCCATGCCCGAATGCGGCACCGGTCTGGTATACGACGCCACACTCGAGGAGTACGAGGCGGTAGTGGGGGTGTGGATGGACGAAGTGGGGCGCGACCTGCTGGTGGTGCCCGGCATCGGTCCGGGCTACGGGCGGGCACTGGAGATGGGGGCCATCGCCCGTTCGCTGGGGGTGGCCGGGGTGATGATCATGCCGGTGGTGGGACCTGCTTCGGCGGGCGGGGTGGAGCAGGGTATGCGGCGCCTCGCCCATGGGGTGGGCTTGCCGACGGTATTGTACCAGCGCCGCCTCGACCTGATGCCCGTGGACCAGGTGGTGGGGCTGTGTGAACTCGACGAAGTGGTGGGCCTTAAGTACGCGGTGGACGATACCGTGGCCTTTGAAAAGATCGCCGCCCGCGCCGGGCGATCGGCCGCGATGATCTGCGGCATGGCCGAGGCCCCCTGCCTTGACTACCTGCAGCGCGGCGCGCTGGGGTTCAGCTCGGGCATGGCCAATTTTGCGCCCCGGATGAGCCTGGGAATCCTGAGCGCCTTCCAGCGGGGTGAGCTGGACGAGGCGCGGCGCCTGCGGGCGCAGATGGTGCCTTTCGAGGATCTGCGCGGCGAGAACCGGGCGCGTTATAGCGGATCGGCCCTGCACGCGGCCATGGAAGTGGCCGGGTTGGCAGGAGGGCCGGTAATCCCATTTGCCGAGGACGTAGCGGGGGAAGACCTGCCCAGCTTGCGGTCTATGGTCGAGGGGTTGATGGCCGAGGAACGACAGCTACAAGGGAAAGGTTAGGAGATGGAGACACTGCGAATTGGCCTGATTGGTCTGGGCGGCGTCTGCGACGCCGTTCATTTCCCGGGTTTCAGCCGCATCCCCGGGGTGGAGATCGCCGGCATCTGCGACGCCGACCAAGGGTTGGTCGCCAGGCGCCAGCAGGAGTGGGGTGTGGGGGCGGGGTTCAGCGACACACACGAGTTCCTGCGGCAGGTACAGCCGTCGGCGGTGGCCATCGCCACGCCCAACGTGTACCACCAGCCGTTGATCTACCAGGCCCTCGACGCCGGGGCACATGTGATCTGCGAGAAACCCTTGGGAATGAACTTTCCTCAAACCGTCGAAATCTACCAGCGGGCCAAGGCCTCGGGGCAACGGCATATGACCGCGTTCACCTATCGGTTTGTCCCGGGTATGAACTACCTGCGCCACCTGGTCCGCAGCGGCGAACTGGGCCAACTGCGCCACGCCCGCTTCCAGCGCCTGCAGGACTGGGGCGAATCCGCCATCGGCTGGCGTCAGTACCGGGACCAGGCCGGTTCCGGTGAGCTGGGCGATATGGGCATCCACCGCATCGACCTCGCCGAGGATCTGCTGGGACCCATAGAGTCGCTTTGTGCAGCGGCCAAACAGCTGGTGCCGCGCGACCGGCGGCCAGACGGCCAGCCCTGCCGGCCCCAGGACGTGGAGGATTGGGTGGCGTGGATCGCCGAGTTCGCCAGTGGGGCCACCGCGGTGTTCGAGATGGGCAAACTGACCAAAGGGCGCGGGCCCGACAGCGGGCACGACCTGGCCGAACTCAACGGCAGCGAGGCCTCGGCGGTGTATCAGTTGCATACCCCGCACCAGGTGCTCTTCGGCCGCCGCGGCGAACCCTATCAGGTGCGCGAGGTGCCGGCCGAGTTCCTCAAACGCGCTGGCTCGCCCCGCGATCCCGCCGTGGGGAATCCGGTCCAGACCTTCCGCTACGACCAGGCCTGGGAGTTTGTCAGCGCCATACGCGAGGGCCGGCAGTGCCTGCCCTCCTTTTACCACGGCATGCGCGCCCAGGCCGTGGCAGACGCCGTGCTCGAGGCGGCGGCCACCCGCCGCTGGGTCGAGGTGCCCCAGTGCCAGGCCTGATGGGAGACCGAGATGTCTACACCGACTGAGGCAACGGCCCGGGCCGCCTATGAGCGGGACGGGTATTTCATCTGCAGCCAGCCGCTCTTCCCCGCCGGGGTGGTGGATGGCGCACTGCAGGGCATGGACGAGGTGCGTGCCGGGCGCTACGACACCGGTATCGAACCCCAGCCCTCGGTCTGGAAGCCGGGAGACGATCTCAACAAGCTCTGCAAGATCGAGATGCCCCAGGTCGCCAACCGGGCCATCTGGGACCTGGTCTCACACCCGGCCCTGGGCGCCTGGGCGGCCGCCCTCACGGGGGCCGAGTGGGTGCAGGTCTGGTGGGTGCAACTCCTCTACAAACCCGCGGTCCCCAAATCCGAAGCCCCGGCGGGGACCAACGTGGGCTGGCACCAGGACCGCTACTACTGGCAGGTTTGGGAACCGGACAGCCAGCTTTTTACCGCCTGGGTGGCGTTGTCGGAGGTGGGTGTCGAGTCGGGTCCCATGCGTTTTGTGCGCGGCTCCCACAACTGGGGGCTCATCGAGCAGAGCGATTTCTTCGGCCAGGACCTCGAAGGCCAACGCCGTGCCCTGCCGGTGCCAACCGGCGCGACCTGGTCGGAGACTGAGGTGATCATCCCTGCCGGCGGGGCAAGCTTCCACCACCATCTCACCCTGCACGGCAGCGGACCCAACCGCAGCGGCCAGCCGCGCCGCAGTTTCGCCATTCATCTGCGCACCGACCAATCGCGTCCGGTAGACGACCGCCGCGCCGGCCTGACAGGCTTCCTCGACCGCCCGGACTACTGCCCAGTGGTCTACCGCCGCCCCAGCTAAAAACCTTGTTTCGCGCCAATCGCAGCAAAGGGACCAACTCGCACCAAACTGAATCAAGTAATATAATAAAAATATCAAAATTGGTTCGTACCTAAGCCCTTGCCCTGTCTCGTATTGGGATTGTCAGACAATAAACAGTCCCAAAAACGCGAATAAATCGCTGGCCCAGCCCCCGCCGATCTCGGCGAAAAATCCCGTAAGACTTTAATTATCATTGATGTAGGTTAACACTACTTCCGTTTGGCATGGTGTTTGCACTGCTTGTCGGTGCAAGCGCAGCACCAACCAAAGGAGGTAGTAAAATGGCCAATCTAGCCCAGGCCCTGAACGAGCACCCCAGGAGAACAGAAAATCTGGGTGAGTGGGGTTACTTGATCGGGGCCACCATGCTGCTCGTCAGCTTGGTCGGCATCGTGATCGCCTGAAGCAACACCGTTTGGAAGGAGGAGGGCACGAAATGCGCAATACCTGGAATGATCTAGTGATACAGGGCTCGCTGTGGGCCCTGGGGGTTTCGGCGGGACTGCTGGCCTTCTCGCAGATCGCCCACTGGATCCGCTGGACACTCTGACAATACCAGCTTCAACACCTACACCAATACCTAAGGAGGTAAGACATGCGCGCTGCCTGGTTCGATCTGGTGGTCCCCGTTGCCATCTGGCTGGGAACCATCACCGCTGGTGTCCTGCTCTTTGCCCTGGAGTTCTGAGGCGAGAGCAGTCCCCATAGCAGCACCGAGGCGTCCGGGTAACCCGGGCGCCTTTTTTATTTTTGGCGCCGAAAGGGGTGGCGGCGCAGCAGGGGAGCAAGGAGGAACAGCCCGCTGAACCACAGCAGCAGATCCCCCCAGCGGGTGTAGGGGGTCAGCTCACGACGGGGAGACACCTCGAGCACCTGGGCGAGGGGCTCAAAGAGCGGCGTTTCCGCCAGGATTCGCCCGCTGGGCGCAATCAGGCCAGAGATCCCGGTGTTGGCGATGCGCACCACGGGCCGGCCGGTTTCGATGGCCCGCAGTACACACATCGAAAAATGTTGGTACGGCGCTGCCGAGTGGCCGAACCACGCGTCGTTCGTGGTGTTGACCAGCAGGCCGGCGCCCAGACTCGTCAGTTGGCGCGTGATCTCCGGGAAGATCGATTCGTAGCAGACGAATACCCCCAGGTGGGTGTTGGCCAGGGGCAGCACCTGACGGCCGAGACCCGGGGCGAAGATCCCGCTTTCGGCGGTCAGACCCTCGAGGTACCCGAAGAGCCAGGGCATGGGCAGATACTCGCCAAAAGGCACTAGGTGTACCTTGTCGGCGTGCCCAACCACCTGGCCCTGCACATCGAGCAAAAAGGCGCGGTTGTAGATATGCTGCCCGTCGAAGTCCAGGCTGCCCACCAGGAGTGGAGCGCCCAGTTTCGCCGCCAGGGCAGTGACGGGTTCGCGGTACTGGGCGAAACGGGGGTCCAAAAAGTAGTAGGGGAAGCAGGTCTCGGGGAACACCACCAGGTCTAGCTGGGTGCCGGCCAGCGCACCGGCCAGGTCCACGTAGCGCCGGGTGGTCTCGGCCAGTTGATCCCCTTTCCACTTCTGCCCCTGGGGAATGCTGCCCTGCACCAGCCCGATGCGCAGTTGGTCCGCGATGGGTTCCGCTTCGATCGCCCCCAAACGGTGTACACCCCAACCCCAACAGAGAGCGACGCAGAGCAGCGGCCCGGCGGCCAGGCGCAGGCCAAGGGCGCGGAACACCGCGAGCTGGGCCAGACCCGCGTTGAGCAGCACCAGCAGGAAACTCAATCCGTAGACCCCCGCCACCGAGGCGGTCTGTGCCAGGCCCAGATTGAGGTACTGGGAATAACCCATCAGTTCCCAGGGAAAGCCGGTGATGATCCAGCTCTGCGCCCATTCCAGCAGGACCCAGAGACACGCGGCGTTCCAGGCAAAAAAAGGGGAGCCAAGGCGCCAGCGCGCGCAGAGCCAGAAGAAAGCCACCCAATAGAGCGCCAGGTAAACCACCAGCGCCGCGGTGGTCAGCAGGCTGGCGGCGGGGGCGAGATTCCCGTAGAGCTGGAGGGTTTCATACTGCCAGTAGATGCGGCTCAGGCCGGCGAGTAGACCCCCGCCCAGTCCCATCAACCACGGTTTTTGCGCCTGGCCCAGCAGCAGAAAACAGGGCACCAGGCAGAACCAGGCCAGCGCGTACCAGTCATAGGGGGGAATACTGAGGGCAAAAAGGGCGCCGGAGAGCAGTCCGATGCCCGGTGCCAGACCCGGGACAGCGCGGAGCACGGGGAAGGTCAGGATTCGGCGCCGTAGGCCGCCAGGTGTTTGCGCAGCTTGCGCAGGGCGCCGTGTTCCCGGCGTTTGAGTTCCTCGGGGGCCAAGCCGAGCTGTTTGGCGGCCTGGCCAGGGGATTTTTTGAACTGGTAGCGGATCTCCATCACCCGCAATTCGTCGGGGTGGAGCTGCTGCAGCGCCTTCATCACCACCTGGCGGAACTCCTGGGCCTCGATGTTGTCGAGGGGGGTGGACTCCTGCAACTGCACAACCAGGCGCTCGTCGAGCGAGAGGGACCGCGCCTTTTTTGCACTTGGCAGAGCCGGGTTGGCGGCCAGTTTCTTGAACAGCGGCATGAGGGGCTCCGGGCTAAAAACAGCTGGCCGACACCGGCCACCACAAGCAAAGATACACCGCCACCCCGCTGCTGGGCAACACGCGCCGCCCAGTTGCATGTCTACCCGCGCTTGTGAATAATGGTAGGGAAAGGAGGACCAGCCATGGCCCTTGCCCTGGGCATCGACACCGGCGGTACCTATACCGACGCAGTCTTGGTCGACCAGCACCGCGGGACCCTGCTGGCGTCCGCCAAAGCGCTGACCACCCACCACGACCTGGCCCTCGGCATCGCCGGGGCGCTGCGCCAGGTGTTCACCGCCGCCAGCCGCCAGGGCCTAGACCTAGCCCCTAGCGGGGTGGAGATGGTGGGCCTATCCACCACCCTGGCCACCAATGCCATCGTCGAGGACCGCGGCACGCCGGTCTGCCTCCTGCTCCTCGGTTACGATTCGGAGCTGATCAGCAACTTGCGGTTGACCGGAGAACTGGTGGCCGGGGATGTAGTGTACCTCGAGGGGGGGCATGACAGTCAGGGCGAGGAGGCCGCACCCCTCGACGAGGAGGGGTTGCGCGCGGCCGTACTGTCCCGCTGCCACCAAGTGGAGGCCTTCGCGATCTCCGGGTACTTCTCCGTGCGCAACCCCGGCCACGAACTGCGCGCCAAGGCCCTGGTCGAGCAGTTGAGCGGGCTGCCCGCTACCTGTGGTCACGAACTGACCTCGCGTCTCGACTCGGTGCGGCGGGCGGCCACCGCCACCCTGAATGCCCGCCTGATCGCCCTATTGAAGGAACTGATCGCCACCGTGCGCCGCACCCTCGATGCCGAGGGCATCGTCGCACCACTGATGATCGTCAAAGGCGACGGCTCCCTGGTCCAGGCCGACTGGGCGCTGCACCGGCCCATCGAGACCATTCTCTCGGGGCCCGCGGCCAGTGTCGCGGGGGCATGGCACCTGGCAGGCCGGCGCGACGGCTGGGTGATCGACGTGGGGGGTACCACCACCGATATCGCGGCGCTCAGTGGGGGCCTGCCCCGCCTCAACCCGGATGGAGCGCGGGTCGGCCACTGGCGCACCATGATCGAGACCGCCGACATCCACACTGCCGGCCTGGGCGGCGACAGCCATGTGAGGGTCGATACGGCGACGGGCCGTCTGCTCGTTGGACCCCGCCGTGCGGTGCCGCTGTGCCAACTGGCAAGCCAGCACCCCGAGGTGCTGGAGGAACTCGGGCGCCAGTGTGCCGACGGCCAGGATCCGCGCCTCAGCGGCCAATTCGTCGTCGCCCTGAACCAGGGCCGCGCCGCAACGCTGCCCGCCGATGCTGAACTGCTCCAGCGCCTGGGTCCGGCGCCGCCGTCGCTGCGTCACCTGGCCCGGACTCATTCCCACGGGCACCTGGTGGTGGGCCGGATCGCCGAGTTGGAGGGCCTGCAGGTGGTCTGCCGCGCCGGTTTCACCCCCACGGACGCGCTGCATGTGTTGGCGCGTTTCACTCGCTGGGACCCTCAGGCCTCCCTGCTTGGGGCCCGGCTGCTGGCGGCCCAGTGCGGCTGCCTGCCCGAGGAGTTCTGCGCCGGGGTGGTGGCCGAATTCTCTCGCCGCCTGGGGACCCAACTCCTGGCCAAAGCCCTGGGCGACGAAGACTGCCTCCCGGGATGGGAGCAGGAGCCAGGGGCCAGCGCGTTGCTGGGGCGGGGCCTGGGCCGGATCACCTCCTCGGCGCTGGAATGCACCCTGGCGCTGCGCCTGCCCATCATTGCGGTCGGTGCGCCGGTGGCAGCCTATCTTCCGGCCGCGGCGGCCCACCTGCACACCGAGTTGCTGATTCCCCGGCACGCCGAGGTAGCCAATGCCATCGGCGCGGTGGTCAATGGGGTGGTGCAGCGCCTGAGGGTGCTGATCCAGGCCCGGGAGCAGGGGTATCGCTGCTACCTGCCCGGCGAGGTCCTCGACGTGCGCGAGCTGGAGGAGGCGGTGTGCCTGGCAGGTGAAAAGGCCACGGCCCAGCTGCGGGTGCTGGCCGCGCAGGCCGGGGCAACCCAGGTCGA
>SXGT01517096.1_pt1 | contig 25854 bp, 26 predicted proteins | sample 3176221 | NCBI WGS metagenome assembly SXGT01 (sample SAMN11356862, study PRJNA531348) | freshwater metagenome | isolation source: freshwater sample F1-120 | place: China: Fuxian Lake, Yuxi | collected 2017-12-25
AAATGTAGATAGTAACTACTTGATCCAAAGTGGTTTTAGTTATTTTGGTATTCCGACGGAGCACAAGTGGCTCTACGAAGCGGGAATGAGGAATAACGATTTTTAGAATGGAGTATAGAGAAATTTCAACCTGGTATCTCTCGCGTTTTTAAAACCTTTCTCTTTCTTTCCTCTATCATAACACTAATCTTCTAGAACTTTCAAGCACTATTTAAACTATTTTTAAACTTTCTTAAAAGATTTGGTAGAAACTAGATATGTTGTAAATAGGAGTAAAGTGGTGGGACGTCTGGGGCTTGAACCCAGGACCTGTTGATTAAGAGTCAACCGCTCTTCCAGCTGAGCTAACGACCCATTGAATATAAACGCCGTTAGGCGTTTGGACGTAGATTCTTGGTCTCTAAGTATTGTACTAGGGTCCAGAAGTTTTGCCAATAGCTATTAGGAAGGAACTTTAATTGTTGGTTTAATGCTTGACGGGATATTCCTAAAAGCTTAGCTATATCCTTAGTTTGTAGGTAAATGGGTGCGCGAGGATCGAGAGATTTATGCCTTGCTCCATTTGAGGTGATTCTTCTTTTCTTCTCCATAACTTGCTCTTCTCCATGAGAAGATAAAGTTAGTATCTGTTTTGAGTTTAGTCAAGGGCCCGAAGGGCCCTTACTTGATATCCCAGATATAGATCAGGGTACACATGATGAAGAAGCTAGTGGTTGCAGCTATGACTGGAGACCAGGTCATTGCAGCGATTCCCCATGCTACGCAGAGGACTATGGCTCCTATGGTCGCTAGTAGTTTCATTTGTTTTCTCTATGCTCTATCGGGCTTTGTGGTTAGTTTAGTTGTATGTCCATGAAAGAATATAAGCAATCTCCTAGAGGGAGATTCTCTAAATATAAAGAGAAAGCTAAAGAGCGTGGGCTCGCTTTTTCTTTAACTCTTGAAGAGTTTAAATCCTTTTGGAACTCGTTGTGCTATTATTGTGGAAATAGTATCAATGGTATTGGTCTTGATAGAATAAATTCTTCAAGAGGTTATTTTATTGATAATGTTGTTCCCTGTTGTCTTATGTGCAATCGTATGAAATCTGATTTTGATTATCAAACTTTTTTAGATCATGTCCGAGCAATTGCTGGGACACACCCTTGACCCCCTAACGGGGTTTAGCCCCACTACCGTGGGGCATCACTCTATCTGCTAGGGAAAGAAAAGGAGGCGCCGAAGGTCAGAGCTTTATTGAAGTTGGCTCTAACCTCTTCAGCCGACGCCTGGCAGTGGCGAGCGTGAGCGAGAAGTAAAGAGGCGCCCAATGGGCGCCTCAGTCCTTTACCCTGGACCAAAGGGTTGGCTAACTGGCAGTCAGCGCCAATGCCTGTGTCATCGGGGCTTTGACTCCCGTTGTGCGACCATATATGGAGGTGCCCACACATGGTCTCTAAACTCTTTCATGTTCCCTGCGGCCTACCTCGCTCAGGATACACTACACCAGTTTATTCATACTGGTAAACCAAAGAACAGGGGTGGGGAGTAGATACCCGTGTATCGCACAGTAGATAATCAGTCTACCGTGTCTTCGTAGGATACGGTTGCCTTCGGGGTGATGAAATCCCTTGAGCAACTAACCTACAGACTGGACCTCGCGTTCCAGGAGGAGTCGAATCTCCTATACTCCCGAAATGTATGTGTGGGTTTTGTTTCCCTGCCCCAGCACTCTGCTTGAGGCGCCGTAGGTTTTGTCCCACACTTGAACGACCTTGTCGTCCAGAAAGATTGGGTGCCCTATCGTTGAGCCCTCGTTGACCGAGACCTCTCGTAAATCCGACAGACTCTATTGTCGGGGACCCGTGAGTTGCGGTTACAGCCGCTACGTAGTGACGTGACTGGTACAGAGCCTACAGGCGTTGTATTCTGCCCAGCCTACATCGAAAATGGCTATTTCGCTCAGGAGGTTGCCACCCTAGAGCGACTTCAGGTCGTTCCAATCTGAGCCGTCGCCCGGTTTCCCGACGACGAGGGTGAGCTTTGTTAGCTAGACAAAGCGACTTGCCTAGAAGGGGGCGCCCGTCAGGGCGCCAAATGGAACTTCTGCAACATAGCAGAAGCAAAATGCGTCCGAGTGAGTGCACCATCCTAATCTATGTTAGGACCTCTTCCTCGCGTTCCGAGAACAAGTGCGCCGTCAGGCGTACAAGTGTTGGTGGGCCTCGCGGCCCACCATAATCTCCTCTAGTTCATCGTTGTTGAATTACCAACTAAGTCAGTCTAGAGAAAGATGCCCTGTCTTCGCATCCCAACAAATCCGGTTTATTCCAGTTCCGTTTTGGGCTCGCTTGTATGGGCTGTGTACTTGAGCGCAAGCATACGTGCAGGACACTAACTGCAAGCAGTTAGATTTCTTGCCTTCCCCTGCAATGGCCGGAGTTCCCGTTCCGAGCATTGGGGCGCCCGTGAGGGCGCCCATGAGCTAGCGAGAGATCTCGTGATCAACAACCTTGTTGACGACCTCGAAGGATTTCTCCATCGCAGTCTCCACCAAGCCGATGACGTTGGTCTGGCTCGTAATCAGGTAGGCTGAGCGTTCTGCTTCAGGCAGAAGTTCCAGCACCTTGATTTGGTGGTTGTTTGCGAGTCCCATCACGAGTTCAACGCGGTTGAAGAAGAACTCCATCTCCTGGCGAATCAGCTTTTGGTTTTCGTCCATCACATCCCCTGTGGGCCGTAGAGACGAACGAGACCAAAGCGATTCTTGCTGCACACCACCCTGGTGGTGACTTCGAGTTCAGGGCGTCGTTCATTGCGAACGGTACGGAACCGCTCTGTCTCTTCGTCCCAGACCTTGTTGTACTCGGTGATGCGCGGCAGGAGGTAGGTCACCTCTGTGGTTCGGATGGCGAGTTCCTTGCCGTTGATGTTGCGCTTTTCGTAGGTTGTTTTCATTCGGCCTCCTTGGCCAAGGATTGGTGGCCCGTCAGGGCCACCGGTTCCTACTTCTCCTGCCACCGTAGATCGAGCTGATGCATGTCCCAGCACCAGACCCAGAGATCCTCGATGTCGTACAGAGGGACCTCGAGGGAGACTTTGCACTCTTCTCCCTGAGTCCAGGTCGCAAGACCTGAAGGGTGGGTTGCTGTGATGGGAGGGGTGCCTTCCTCTTCTTGGTGGAAGGCGATGTTGATAGAGATCAACAGCAGCCCCGTGGCAAAGAGGATCAGAACTCCACCAGCGTGAGCTGGTTCGGTCTTGAGGAAGTCGATGATTTTTTGATACATGGGATTCTCCCTGAATCAGGAGGCCGTCAGGCCTCCTCCTCAACTTTCTTCTTGTGCTTGTGCTTGCGATCGGGACTGATACCCTTTCGCTCCTCAAGTTCTCGATTCTTGTGAGGACCCGAGCCCCAACTGACTCTCTTAGGAACCTTTTCTACTTCTACAGGCTTCTCCATTGAAACTCCTGAGATAGTGAGACTCCCTTACGGGAGCCTCACGGTTGTGCTGTTAGAGCGGGGGAGCCTCAGACTCGCTACCACTCTGGACCTCGGTGTTGGCCGCCTGGGTCTGGAGCTTGGCGATGGCCGCCTTCAGGAAGCCCACGTAGGCCGCGGTGTTGCCGCTGATGGCCGAGGGGACGGACGCGAAGTCGAAGCCCAACGAAGCCGCCTGCTCGGTCACCTGAGCCAGAACCGCGTTCGCATCCATGGCCGGAGCCTGGGACGCGGACTCGGGACGGACGACGATGTGGAGCCGGGGCGTGTTGGTGCCGTCGGCCGCTCGGTAGAAGGAGCGCATGGACAGCGAACCTTCACGGTCGTCCTTGGCGAGCAACTGCGCGGACTTGCCCATGAGGTCGAACATCGCACGGGTACGAGCTTCGGTCTTGGCGCTGTCGCCGGACTTCTCGTAGCAGTAGGCGTTGAAGACCACCTGAGGCCACTGGTTGCTCCCAGCACGGGGCTGCTGGAGTTCGAGGCGAACCTTGGGGTCAATCGGAGTCGTGAGGGCGCAAAGCGCCGTGATGAGTACGGACATGATGAAATACCTCCGAGAACTAGAAGGCCGTTAGGCCTTCCGTGTTTCTGAGCATTTGGGGCCCGTAAGGGCCCCAGGTCTCATCGACGCACCACCAAGCCGTCTTCGCTGATCTTGCAGATGTCGTTGGCGATGGCTTCACGGATGACCGTGCTACGGGCCATCAGTGCTCGATCCCACGCCGCCCGCGCATTGACGACCGCCTTCTTTTCCTCACCCTTGATGCCGACAAGGGAAGGACGCGCACCATGTTCCTTCTTGTGCTGAACACAGATTTCGGTGATGTTGCGAACACCTTGATGACGCTTGATGTTCTCGTGAACAATGGACATTGGACCTCCGTTGATAGGTGGCCCGTCAGGGCCACCTATGGTAGTAAGTTACCAGCTATTAGTCGTGATTGAAGGTGTTGATCGTGGCACCGAGGTGGTAGGCCATTTCCACGAAGCTCTTCGCTGTTGCCAAGTCCCAGCTGGTTGCCCAGCGCACGTTCTTGATGCAGTCGATCTTGTTGTAGTTGTGGGACGTCGGATTGAACGTCTTGTAGCACGCTGGCTTGACCTCCTTGACGTACGTCAAGTCTTCAAGGTGAATGGCGAGTGTTCTCTCACCACCACGAACAGTGTCCTTGATGATTCGGAAAGTTCTCGTCGCGGCATAGAAGTTGAAGACGATGTCTCCCTGGGATTCACTAGGAGTCACAGTGATGGTGATGGAATTCATGGAAACCTCCAAGAATCAAGGGCCCATTAGGGCCCCTGTGATCCTACTGCGCCTCCATCGCAGCCTGCTGTTCCCGCACGTACTCTTGCACCTTGGCTCCCAAGGTCCGGTTGTTTACTAGCTCGAGGAACCCCGAGCCGATGATACCCGTACCCGCCAAGAGCATGGCGATGATGATGAGCGGGATGCCGAACGTCATCAGTAGATCCGTGAGAGTCACGGGGCTCAGGTAAATGGCGAGCCCCACGAGTCCCAAGCCCATGATGACTTTGCCCAAGGCGATAACTGCAGGATCCCATTGCTGGACTGCCTCGGCTTTGCTTCGAATTGTTTCGACGGTGTTCAAGATAACCTCCGTTGATGAGGCGCCCGTCAGGGCGCCAGGGCTTCTCGTCATCTTGAGCTCAGGAAAGAGAGGAAAGGGAGGGGCCGCCCGCCAGCGGCCCCTCCACAGTCTCTTCCTGCTCGTAGGCCCAGAAACGCGCGAGCGTGAGCGAGCGCCTGGGCCTACAATCTACTGCGCCTCCTCGAACTGGAAGGAGTCGTCCATACCTTCACCCCAGGGTCGATCAAGCTTATTCAGCTCGATCGTGAGGCTGCGCATGAACTCCTTTTCTCCAGCGGTCTTGCTTGAACGCCAACCGCGAATCGTCTGGGTCGTGATGTGCTCCATACAGTGTTGACACTGATGAAACTCCACTCGGTTTCCATTGTCATCGCGGCGCTCGTCACCATGAGCCACGTTCTTGAATGTCCGCTCGCTCAGGGTCTTGAACGGCATGGGCTGGTTGAGAACCCATTGTGCGATCTTGGTCCCACGCTCTTGCTCCAGAAGCCAAGTGCAACCCTTGACGTCCTCAATGCCTAGGAGAGGCAAGATCGGACTACCGGGGAAGCTCACAGCCCGGAACGCGTAGTTCTCCTTGTTGGCCCGATAGAACGCACGCTCCCCTTGTGGAAGGTCGTGAGTGTACTCGGGCTCTTGGCCACTACGACTGATGCTGTACGTGGGGGTGAGTTCCCAGTACCACACGGTCGCGAGTTCCATGGCACTCAGGGACTTGAGTTGCAGGTGAAGCTGCTGATTCAACGCCTCGATGGCGCCGAACTTCACATCTTCCTCCACACGCTTGGTCAGAAGCTTCTTGAACTCCTGCCCATACTCAGTGATCCCTGCGTGCTTACGGAGTTCCAAGTACTCTTCCCAGCTGTTGGCGACCAACTGGACCTTGATGCCCTTCTGCGCCATCAACTGGAACAGCAAGTCTCGGGTATCGACCGGCAGCTCGGGAGTGCCGAACATCTCGACCCATTGGGCTTCGTGGGTCTTCCAGATCGCGAGCGCCACGTCGTGGCACCAGTGCACCAGGTTCCCACCTTTGAAGCCCTGGTCCTTTTGAGCACAGGGAATCCAGTAGGTGGGGTTGATGCGCTTGTTGATGCTGCGGACCTTGCCCTCGATCTCCTCTGTCTGGATGCGCCAGGCCAAGGGGTTCATACGAACCTTCTTGTTCCGGATACATCCGAACTTGTTGAGACGCTCCTTGACCCAGAGCTTCGCGTAATCCCCAGGCCAACCCGGTGGCTGCATCGGGTTCTCCTCGTACTTGCTGGTGTCCAACTTGGCCTTGGGGCTGAGCACCATGTTGCCTTTCTCGTCCTGGCTCCACATGCCGGGCTCGCAGGCCTTGCTGACGTCGGTCCACTCGATCTTCCGCTTTGCAGCGTCGATGGCCTCCTGGTTCAGCACGCCCATAGAGAGCGCACCCCACCAGTCACCAACGGACAGGAGTTGAGCCTGCCAGATGGTCGTGAGGCCCACGGGGCCACGCGGATCGGTCTCCAGGTACTTGTGACCTTCCTCGGAGTCGGACTTGACCTCGAACTTCTGACCAACGGGTTCCACCATGTACACCCGCTCGGAACCACGGTTCTTGAACAAGGTCAGGACACGCGGATCGTTGCTGATGCCCACGATGTCACCATCGTCGTCACCCTGCATGCGGGCCGTGAGGTCCCGGGGATTCAGGAACACCGTGTTCGGGATGCACTTCCCATCCACGAGATGATGTGGCCGAGGCTTGATGACCTTGCACTTCACGAGGCCCTGCGGGAGCACGCAGGGAAAGCGCCAGATGGCCAACTCGGACCCGGTCTTGAACCCGCTGAGCACGCACTGACCCTCGGGCACCGTGGCGTCGAGAACCGTCACGTACTGACGACCCCTGATACCTGCGCCTTGGGCGATGACCCAAAGCTTGGCGCGCAACTTGTCCTCGATGGCCGCTTTCACCATCGGGATGCTCATGGGATTGAGCTGCACCCCGTGCGCCCGGATCTGAGCGATGATCTTGACGATGAGCTTCAACTGCTCGTCGTCACGGGCGATCTCGGCCATGAGCCCATCGATACCGTCTTTGGCGATGTCTTCCACCGCCTCGTCCAGCAACGAACGCAACGCCAGCTCCGCCTCCAACTTGCCCTCTTGGTCCTTGGGGAGCTTGATGAACTCCAACAACTCGAAGCTACCGGGGAAGTAGCTCAGGCGATCCCAGGACTTCATGAGGCCCACGTAGCACCCGGTCTCGACCTGACCCTCAGCCACGAGCCCCTTGTGGGAGCCCTTGACCTGAGCCATGTCGAGAACGATGCTGTCGTTCTCATCCATGCCCTCGCGAGGCACGATGATGCCCTTGGCGAAGAGCCCGTCGGGACGCAGCAGGGTGATCTGGAAGACCACCTTGCCGTAGCGCTCAACGAGCTCAGCCATGAGAGGATGGTTCGGGTTGTAGAGCCCGGCGCCATCACACTCCTGATCCCGCTCCCACTCGGAACGGACACCCGAGATCTCGTCCATCGCGGCCTGAGTGGCCTCTTGGACGTTCTGGGGCTCGATGTCGATGGCCATGGGGTTCATGAACTTGATGGTCATGTTCTCCATGTACCCACCAGGGATCAAGGGTGCGTTCAACCGGTGGTTGTAGGCGCCCATGTCGATGACCTTGGGGAACGTGGTCACGAGGATCTTGCGGAGTTCCTTGTTCTCCCAGTTCCACGCGAGGTTCCCTTGCGTGGGCATCCAGCCGTGTTGCCGCAGGATCTCCCACTCCTCCTGGGGAATCTGAGCCTGAACGTTCGTGGGGTTGCCATCCTGGTCCTTGAGCATCGGCAGGTTGTTGACGATGCGCAGGCTCAGCGGTGTGCCCTCGGTCTTGTGACCTTGGGACTCGAGCATCCGGGGCAACAAGCCCGTGGAGATCAGGTCGGTCTCGAAGCGCCAGCGACGCTTGCGACCATCCTTGGTGATCTCCTGGACGAGGGTCACCTGGGGCAGGTACATGCTGCGATTCGTGGTGCGAACCTCCATCCGGCCCTCACGATCCTCGAGCTTGGCCTGCTTCTTCTGCACGATCTTCTCGAGCAGCGCGGCCAACACCTCTTCCTCCTCCTCGCTACAGGAGTCGAAATCGAACGTGCTCACATCGAATCGAGCAATGAAATCCATAGCACCCTGGATTTCCACCAACTTATGGTACTGCCGCTTCTCCTGGATGTTGGTGAGAACCTTGAGGATCATGCCCTCGGCGTCGGTGACGTACTCGGTCTTCAGCTCCGAGTTCAAGACCTCCAGCGCCTCGGCGTCGAGGTCCTTGATGTCCTGGTACTTCAGTCCCTTGCTGACGATGTTCTTACGGAGGCGACGGATGTCGCCCTTGGTGGGGGTGTTGAAACTCTGGGTTTGCATGGCGGTGCTCCTAGGCTGAGAGTTTAGATACATGAACCGTGCGAGCGTCAGCGAGCGCTCGTGCGGGCTGGGGTGAACCATAGGGTCATTGCGGAGTATGGCATCATGCCATCTCGTTAATGGCCATCAGGTCATTGAACCTAAGAAAAGAAAAGAAAGAAAAAGAAGGGCAGTTTTAAGACTTGCCCAGGTCTGTGCTCTAGTAGATGTCGATGCCGTCGCGAGCATCAACAGGATCTTCCCACTGGATCGACGAGTGCTCGATCCAACACCCTCCTTCAATCAGGCGGATGAAGTACTGCTCGCCCACATGAATGCCGGTGATGATGTTGCGCTCACTGCTCTTGAGGCTCAGAATCCTTGCCAACTCCAACTTGGTGACCGTTGCCTCGTAGACGCCAGAGCGAGATTCGCATGGGAAGTCTCCGGTCGAGCTCTCAACCCAGTCGTGCCATTCAATTTGAACCTTGATCATGTTTTCTCCTTGGGTGGAAGTACCCGTAAATAAAAAGCATAGGAGGGGCCAGCCTTTCGGCCAGCCCCTCCATCTCTACACTACTTGACCGGGACGTTCATCCACATCCCGTAGTTGTTCCAGTAGTTCCCCTGGATGCCCTTGGCGTGGCGAGCCTGGGCCAACTCCTTAATGAACTTGCCGCTGTTCGGCAGGCCCTTCTTCGGGTAGACCGCCAGCCAGTTCTTCTCCTTGTTCGTGTAGACCTCGAACTCCTGGAGGAAGTCGTCGCTGGCCTTCACGTTGAGACCGACGTACTGCATGACCCAGCGCATGGTGGCGAGGATCTTGCTCTCCTCCACGGGCTGGACGTTGGGGTTACCGCCGGGAAGCTTGGGCTGGGTCTTCTCCACGAGATGCGTGAGTTTGGCTTCCGCGCAGCCTTCTCCATCCACGAGCTGATCCACGAGCGTGTTCAAGCGGTTGATGTACTCCCGCATCTCGCCGTTCTCGTCCTGGAGGCGATCGGCGAGAGCAACGAGCTGAGACTTGGTCATCTTGTTGGTGATAGCGGTCATTTGACTCTCCAGAAGCTACTAGGGAATAGCATTTGATGGTGATGTTAATGACAGTTCCCTCAACTGTAGTGACGTAAGGTGTCACCGACCGGTCTTATCCAAGGACCAATGAGCCTTGTGGACTTAATTGCCACTAGCCCGATATTATAGTTGTTCCGTAAATAAAAAGGGTTGGGGCCGGCCGCCGAAGCGACCGACCCCCTGGTTGAACACTACTTCTTGATGGCCGACGTCTTGACGTCCTTGAGCAGAGCCTCGAATTCCATGTGATTCACGAGCTTGGGGTTGTACGCCGAGATCTGCCAGGTCTTCCGCATCTGGCGCGTGAAGTTCTTTGCCTTCTTCTCCGAGGTGAAGAGGTGGCAGATGAAGAGCCGCGAGGTCTCGATGAAGACGAGGTTTGCCGAGCGGATCAACGTCACACCGTTTTTGTTGATGGCGATCATGACTACTCCAAATGGCCTATTGGTTTCTGAAGAATCCATGATTGGATGTCAGCACTAGGCCGTAAATAAAAAGGCCCGGCCCATCCATAAAGGATGAACCGGGCTCGTCTCTAAATCAACGGGTAGCTGCATTCCTTGCCCCGCAGGGCGATTGTTGGGAACGAGGGCTTTTCACCCTCTTGGCGACCTCTTGCTAGGGTCACTGTCCTCGCTTTGTCGGCTTTGAAGGTACCGACACTGGTCTTATGCCAGACCCGATGAGAGCTTTCGCTCGATGCCCTGATAACCCCAGGGTATGGTTGCGTATCTCGCCAGAGTACGTTTATGCCGAACGCACACGGGTGTTCGACCTCTAAGCATTGCTGCGCTTGAGGTCGTGGGCTATTTATCCATAGCTGGAGCAATCTGCGATTGCGTGCTGCTGTTATTCCTACCGGTCCGGCCCACCATGGGCTATGGTAGCGTACTGGCACTGTCCAGTACCCCGACATGCAGCTGCGGTCATCCATTCTGTATTCGAGTGACAGACTCACTCTCCCTTATTCTAGCCAGGGCTAGCTATCCTCTATTCTAGTCGAGGCTGACTATCTCCTATCCTTGGTGGGAGCTCACTCCAGTACTGAGGGTGAATTCGAATCACCTATACTCGGTACTAGCGTATGTCTAGCGTGACATACGTTGCTATGATCATTCGAGTAGATCACTTACTCTCCCCTATTGAGGTGGGGGCTCACCAGGGCTACGCTAGCCCTCCTCTGCACTCCCTTAGGTGCAATACTGATCTACCCTATAGTATGCTCTGTGTTGGTCGCAATGTAGTATGACATCACTATTGCTAGTGTACTACGTGCCTTTCGGCCCAACACATACTAATACCTTACTATTGATCAGTACATGTATATCCTACTAGCTAGTAGTAGGAACATGAGTTGTATATACATAGACCTCACATCACATATCCCTATGTGTGCTACATTCTATGTATAGCTGTTTTCTCATACAGCTTGTCGTATCAGTAGAGGTGCCTAGCGTGACTAGCGCTTTATTGCACACAATGGATGAGCCTTATGAGGGCCCGACCCGTAAATAAAAAGGTCGATACTTTACCCCGGTGGGCACGGATCAAAAGAGAGCCTATGCCGACTACCCTCTAATACCACCTGGTACCTCACGCCTATATTTACAAAATTTATACTAAGAAAATTTCTTCATCTTCTTTTGCACTTTCCTTATTCTTCTCCGAACTTACTTTTCTCCATATAGGAAAATTTTAACAAAACTCTTTTGGAGCCCTATTGGACGAAAATAAATTCCTTCAACTCTCCCGCGCACTTCAGGCCTTGCCGCTAGGCGATCAGAAGTATAACTTTCATGCAGTCCGTTACAAATTCTTCTACGATAACAGCCCGCGCAAACATAACTGCACGTATGCTCGTTTAACCCGCCAGTGTTTCCTCCGCGACGGAGAGAAGGAGCGTCTATTGACTGTTCTTCAGGCAATTCCTGACACTGAGCAGATTCAAAAAATATTAGGAGAATTATGAAAGTAGTAACAGATGGAACACCCGGAGGAACTCATGTTTTCCTCCCTGATGGTAGCGAGCTGCCGAATGTCCAATGGGTACAAATATTTGTATCAGAAGACCTTGAATTAAATGAAATAACTATCTGCCTAAAAGCTAAGGCAGAGATTATAGATACAACTATATATAAGGTACCGAATGGCCGATGATGCAATAGTTACTATTCTGGAAGATGATGTCGATACATTAAAATCCTATATCGATCGCTTAAGGCCGGAGAAGAAAGCAAGAATTGCTCAAGCTCTGCGGCACGTGAAGACTGGTCTTTATTCTGTAGCCCCCATTACATGTCCCGGGATCAAGAAGTGTCCCTTTGCTGATCATTGTCCAATTCCTGATATTGATGAGAACGGGAAACGTATCGATGGACCTGCAAGCGACTATCCGATCAATAGGCCTTGTATACTCGAGAGCACCTTTATTAAACAAAAGACAATAGAGTATATCCAGCACCTGAAGGTCGATAGTGACAATCCGGTAGAGATGGGCTTAGTGAACGAGCTGGCGTTAATAGATTTGTATAAGAACCGTGCAGCCATGATCTTGAGTTCTGGTGATATGAGTGGGCAAGGACAGGATTTCTTGCTCGTCGACCGTACAGAAGTGGATAATGGTAACGGCGAGCAATCAAAGATGACTATGAGCACCAGTACTCAACTACATCCTGCGCTTATATTGATAGATCAATTAGAGAGACGTAGGGAGAAGTTGCTTACGCAACTCTTGCAGACTAGAAAGGCTCAAACGGAGATAAGTATCAAGATGGGTAAGAAGCGGGACGAAAGTCAGTTGATCGATGAGATCAGGAAAGTCCGCGAGCTTCTCGGCGCCCAACAAAAAGAAGTTCAGAAAATAGCTCTTAAAGAAGAGCTTATACCTATAAAGGATTAATATGGCTGATATTATTGAGGAAGGTCCGAAGAGACCTATAACTACTGGCGAGCACAAGATGTTTACTTCTTTTGCTGGAGTAGACACACGAGTCCGGATTGACGGCGAGACACATGGTCAGATTCAAGCTATCTCATTCTGTCGATATAAGGATACAGAAGGCCAATGGCAGGTAGCCGGTACGATCATCCGGCTTGTTCTTGATGAAGGCTGTGGTACATTGCCAGAGAAGTTTAGTGAACTTCAGGTCTTAGCTACAAATGAGTATGGATCTTCGGCACTTGCTTTCGGACTGAAGGATATTGAGATTGTCTCTTGCTCGTCAGGTATTGGTATTGACGATATTGTTGTAGAGGAAACCTACAACTATGTAGCCAAGGAGTTCGTGCCGGGCCGTAAACTCACCACGCGAGATTTTGAGAATGCAAGAATAGTTAAGTCAGTTCATACCAAGCACATTGAGTTCAAAGATGATGAGGCAAAGAAGCAACTGATAGCTAAAGCTCTAGAGATCACTAAAGAAGAACCGTCGGAGTTTATTAGTGATCTAGCGAAAGTTCTTGACCGCCATAGGGTGATGCTATGAAAATACCAGTTGGTACAATTAAACCTAAAGTGCAGCTAGATATTTTACGACTAGCTATTGGTCTTGATCCAATTAGAGAAATGCCTGAGGGGAAGGAGTGGGTAGATACTCCTTTGACAGAAACAGAGCGCCAGGAGGCACTTGACGACCACCCTGTTTTGGGTACAATAAAGCCTGAAGTTAATGGCAATCACATGGGATCTTATGAAGTAACGGAGAACTAATGAACCAGCTACTGCGTAATGCTATTATCCTCGATACCGAGACTACTAGCCTGCAGAGAGGAGCTGGTATACACGAGCTTGCTTTGTATGAGATGCAAAGCAAGAAACTTACGGAGTATATACTTCGCCCGAACTTGGTCGAAGTTACTCCACACACACCGCAAGATGTAGTAAAGTTCGTTAGCAGCAGTAGAGATCTTCATAAGAAGGTAGATGTAACTTCTTGGCAGCAAGCCATAGAGCGAGAGATATTAGCTCAGACTGGAATTAAAGGGAATCCGCAGGCGGCCATGGAGGCCCTGCGGTGGCAGAATCCTTTTCTCTACAAAGCCCTCCAAGCTCAGGTCTATCCTCATCTTAGTGGTAATGCCGAAGATAACGCTGCAAGAGCCAGTAGGTTTAGTCGCTATGGAATAACAAGCGACTTAGGACGTGAAGCTGCCATTGAAGACTTAATTAAGAGTGATCTTCCAGATCACTTGAAAGGAAAGACGATCTGGATTGCTAATGCAGTCTTCGAGTCGAAGCAGATAGGTGCTCAGATAGCGGCGATGAAGACTGCTGGGGAATCTGTTGATTGGAAGAATATGCTGGAGACGTATAATACGGCCAGCCCTGACCCTTTTTATGTAACGGGTGTGGAGATAAATAAGGCGAGGGTCGCGGCCCAACTCACAGGAGATTGGAGAGGTGTGTTTGAGGCGTATGTAAAACACACACCAGCGCCAGGTACAACTGCTGTTCGAGATATCCAAGATGTCATTAGATCTGTTATGTCCTATGGACGGAGCATGCAACTATTCAAAGGAGGTTCCCAATATTTTGGAACCAGCATAGATGTATCCCATAAGCTAATGGCTTTAGCCGCTGGAGATAAAGATAGAGCTTTATTTGCTGAAGCTCACAGAGCAGCAGAAGATGCAGCTATTCATGAAAGCTACGTGCTCGAAAAGTCTGTAGAATACGCTAGCGCCTTGCGATCGGTGCAAGAGAATACTAGTACTGGCCAACTGTATAAACAGATGGCCGAGAAGGGAGAGGGCCCGTTAGCTGAGATTACAAAATATTTTAGTCTTCTTGAACAGAGTGCGCCAGAACTTCAGAGAGCTAATTTGATCAAACGTTTCGGACGAGCCTTTGAGGATCTGACAAAGACAGGTGAAACGCATCAAACTATAGGCCCTAGCGGTTTCTATAATATGACGCAGATGACATCTGAAGGTTACGAAGTAAAGATGCCAAGAGTCGATTATGCCACTCAGCGCTTTACTCGAATGAACGATTTGGTCGAGCATCTAGTAGCCACTGGCGAGTATAGCGATTTCGGAATAGATGTGCGAAAAGAAGCTGATGCTTTTAATAAAGCGGCTACGACATTAGAGTCTGCTTCTCTCTATACAGATCGTGAAGCAAATGCAGCCTTAGGTAACATTGATGTAAGTCGCTTAGTTCCCTCGACGAGTAAGTTGAGAAATCTTCAAGGGAAGTCTTATGCGGCCGTAGATGCCGTTATAGAAGGAACAAAGAAGATAGGTACTAACCCGCGTGTTATGTTAGGAGCAATGGCGGCTATGGCCGGTGCTGGTGCTGCCTGGTCTTTAATACAAGAGGAACCCAAAGATCAAAGCTCAGTGCTAGGGTTCACTTATTACGATTGGCTGAAGGCTCAAGAGGGTATGGCTTCGCAGGGCTTAGCGAAGGAAAATAGAAGTAAGAATACCGATTTCGGTTCTCCATATCGCGGCCCCGTGGTTTCGAACGAAGTGTTTGCTGACCAGCATATGATGGCAGAAAGAGAGAAGTGGTTAAGATCACAATATGGGGCTGTGCACTATGATCCCATGACTGGTCTCTTTGGAGCCCTAGGGGCGTTTAAGATCAGAGCAGGCTACAGTTTCATCCACAATGGTACACGAGTACAAACCGGATATCAAGGTATGAGTGGAGATAACTTAGTCTCACTCAATCTAAATGAAGGTTGGAAGATTAGTGTTGAGGATGCTGATACCATAACAGTACGCAGAGGTGGGGTACGAGGAGCACTGCAGAGTTTCTTTGGACTGAATGACGGCTATGCCTTTCGTCTGGCTGGAGTTGATGCTCCTGAAGTTGCTCACCAAGGCAGAGAGGCGCAACCTTATGCTATGGAAGCCAGACTAGCTTTACAGTCGCTAATGGCGGGAGCGAAAGATACCGAGATAGTCTTTGATCCCAGCAATATGTCATATGGTCGTATGATGGCCGGACTGGTCGTAGATGGATCGAATCTTAATTACGAAATGGTCAAGAGAGGGTTTGTTGCTCATTTGCCGTACGGTAAACAGCAAGACGCTATAGTTAATTATGCGAGCATGAAGCGTGCGGAATCTCAGGCTTTCGGAGCCAATAGAGGACTTTGGGCTAGCCCTTGGGGCCAGGCCATACATACTATAACGGAGGGTGGAGAGAGACCAACCTTTAACACCTTAGCTGATGTCGGAAAGGTAGTGGCTAATAGTCAGCATATGAGTTTGGTAGCGATCGCTAATCAAGCTCAAGAGAGAGGGAGCTTTGCTCCTTTTGCTGGATCTGCTGCAGATATAGGTAAAGTTATGGGTGGTGCCGACAGCGTAGGGCCAAGAGTCTACGACCAACCCGTTAGCCCTACGAATCTCCATATGACAGAACTTATGGCTGACACAGCCATGTTCACAAAAACTCATGGTGGTAAAACCCAGAATAAATTTAGTAGACGTAGTGGTTATGGTAGACTAGATCAAAGTCTCGCTGTAGATTCTACAGGCACTACGAATTCCGTATGGACGAGAAGACGTTACGGAGCCTTTGACGTATACGGAACATCAGAATCCATTCGGATTGAAAGGCAACAATATATGGCAGAAAAGCAACGGGCGATAAATCAGCGAATGTTTCAATCACCAATAAATCATCATAGGATGCAATAATGAACTTACTCACAACAGCACTAAGTAGCCTACCACCTTGGTTTAAGAACTTACCTATGTGGGTTCAAGCTGGTACTGTAGCCGGAGGCGTTGGTGGAGGAGCAGGCTGGGCAGCAACTAGATCAGTCGCTGTCGCTGGTGCATTAGGCGCAGCAAGTGCTGTTAGCGCCGGAGGAATAGTTGGTTCCGCCCAGGCCTGGAGTGTAGGATCGAGAGCTATAGGTATGGGAAGCTTTATGACTCCCGGAATCTTAGGTACTTTCGGCATGACGCCCGAAGAGACATTGGCTAGCGGTCAAGTTAGATTTAAAGGCTGGGGAAGCAATATTGATATTCCTGGAGGAGGGCTATTTGATCTTGATTATTCTTTAAGCCCAGAAGCTTTAGCTACAAAAGATAATGTTTTAAGTAAAGCTGGTATAAAAGCTCGTTCTCCAGGAATGCTTGGTCTCGGTAGTTTAGGATTGAATGCTTTCTTTGTTTATCAAGGATACAAGGAAGGCGGTCTTGGTGGGGCTTATGATGCTATGGCTTTAAATATAGCTACAGAAGCCTCCGTTTATCATTGGGGATATGGTGTAGGGCTTGCGAAAAGAGTTGGAGAGAAAGGATTTATAGCCTCAAACACTAAACTTGCCGGACATCCACTGAATTTAAAACTTAGCACTGGTCTTCTTCGCGGTGTGGGCGCCGGAGTAGGTGGTTACTTAGGTCAGTCTCTTGGACTAGCTACGGGCATTCCTATGGCAGGAACAATTGGAGCTCTTGGTGGCGCTTATGTTGGCGGTGCCCCATTAAGAGCATTAGCTGCTAATCCTATTCTAGTTGGTGGAACAATGGCTGCTCTTGGCGCTGCGGCTGTATCATACGGTGCCTATACTGTTGTGAAGACTGCTGGAAAGATGGGTTACGCCCACAGGCAGATGTTGAGAGGAGTAAATACCGATGGAGATATGTCTTCTTTTATGACCCAGAATGCTTTGACAATGAGAGGCAGATCTGTGCAAGCAATCGCTAAGAGCCATTTGAACGCTAGATCGGCTTTAGGTTCGGAGGCAAATTTCATGCATACGGCTAAGAATTACAACAGCAGGTACAGATAATGACTAGCAGTGATTTTATTACTTTTGTAAATAGTGTTTATGATAAGGCTATGGAAGGAAAACGCCTTTTATTGACTGGAGATAGCTTCTTTGTCGCCGTAGCAGAGAAACAACTGATTTCTAAACTTGCAAACACAGATATTAAAGATATAAGTCTTGCAACATATAAGCCGGCCCTTAACGCTCATTTTTTTAGTGGCGGACAAATAGTAATTATTGATTTCTTTGCCGGGCCGCGAGGGCTTCATCAACTGCAATTTGTAGATGACTTGGACGAAATTCTAATTCTTGAAGCTTCCGAACATTCTACAAAAAAAGTAATTGATGAATACATAACTCCTGTTACGTTGATGTTCAGTAATGTTCAGTTTACGATTATGGAGCCTTAATGACGATAAGCAGAAGTATGTTGCGAGAGAAGTTATTCGTTAAAAATGAATATGGCTACGAACATCAAGATCCTCTAGCAGTACTTTCTCCGGAAGAGATGCTTTTCGCAGAGAAGGAATGGGGTATTAATCTTAGTCTACATAGAACTTGTGTTAATTGCCAAGTTCGACACATGCTCAAGTATGAAAATACGGCTGATCCAGAAACAGGAGAAAAGGTTAAAACTTTTAACGTCCCCTGCCAAGGGATACCAAAAACTATGCCAAAAGGTTCAGCTGAACTTTTAACACAGATGGTAGAAGAACAAGGAATAGAACCAGAGAGAGCAAAACTTTTGCTTCAGAGCACTCAGGATCCAGTTGCTTGGGCTGAATTAATGTTTGGGTTTAACGACAGTGATCCGCATTGGCATCTACGTTCTTACCAGAAGGAACAGTTGCGCTGCAGTTCGCAGCGCATTGTTATTCGAGAGGGGCGTCGAACGGGAAAAACTTTCATTATCGCGCTAAAGCTTCTTTACTTGGTTTTTAATCGTATAGTTGAGTTAGGCCGAGACGCTGAGGGAAATCGGATAGAAGGTGGTCCGCTAGTACTAATCGTAACACCATATCAATCACAGCTGCTTAATGTATTCAATGAAATGGAAAAGCTTATTAAGCGTAACTTAGATCTAGTGAGCGAATGCACTACGGCTTCTGGTGCCTCGATGTATGTTAAAACACCCTTCTTTCATATGGACTTTAAGAATGGTGCAAAAATTAGTGGATTCGTTTCTGGAGTAGGCACGAAAGTAGATGGTTCTGGTGGTGGAACAATGCGTGGACAGAGTGCTCATATCATCTATTTGGATGAAATGGATATGATTCCGGAAGAGACTATAGAGAAAGTTATTATGCCAATCTTACTAACTGATACAACTGGTGACGTGATCTTTATTGTGACCAGTACCCCAATCGGTAAGCGTGGAAGATTTTACAAAATGTGTTTAGAAGATCCGTATTTCAAAGAGGATTATCTACCGAGCACAGTGTTGCCGCAATGGCAGAAGATGAAACGTGACCTTACTGTAAATGAAACACCAGAATCAATTCAACAAGAATACATGGCTGCATTCGTTGATGGTACGTATGGTGTCTTTAAACCAAGCTTCGTTTATAGAGCGAGAAAAGATTTCTCATATGAAGATACAGCTAATTTTAGCTGGTGGAAGAAGAATTACGGAATAGCGGACGCGAAGCAAGTCATACGTTGTATCGGTATTGACTGGAACAAGAATGCCGGAACCGAGTTCGTTGTAATAACGTATATACCTCATATGCATCGCTATATAATTGCTGAAGCAATCAACATCCCTGCCGGTGAGTTCAGTGCCTTACGTTGGCGAGAGGAACTAATTCGTTTAAACTATAAATGGAAACCAGATTACATTTACGCTGACGAAGGTTATGGCCATACTATTATTGAAGATCTAAAGCTTATTGCTTTCAATTTAATTCAAAAGCCCAATAAGACTCTACAAGATATTGAGACCACAAAACTTACTGAGAGATTAAAGTCTTATAACTTTAGTTCCAAAATAACTCTCCGCAATCCAATTGATGGCACTATGTTTGAGAAGGGTGGTAAAGAATTCTTGGTTGAAAATGCCCAACGCATTTTCGAAGATGCTGGTCCTACTAACAATGGTATAATTTTCTTTCCAGAGATGGATAATCAACTTAAAGACGAGCTGCTTCACTACTCTGTACTCCGGCGTTCTGTAACTACGGGAAAACCTATCTATGGTACCGAAAGCGATAAGATTGGTGATCATAGGCTTGATGCTATGATGCTTGCGCTTGCAGGTATACAAATAGAAGCTGGTTTATATAGTGATTCGAACATGCCTGCTTCAGCCCCATCTTTCTTGTCAAAAGAGGTTTTGGATAAGAGAGAGCAGTTTGTTACTCCAGGTCAGAACTTTGTTCGCTTCCTTGGAAAGAATTCAAGCGTGGCACCCACAGCCTTAACTGTACTTGAAACTATGCGAGAAGGAGAGACGCCAGAACAGGCGGCGAGCCGTGGATCGAGAGGAGCAACTATTCCTAGACGCTCAAGAAATAATGCAGTGGAAGAAAATCCTGTTATGGAATTCTTTAAGAAAGCTCCGAATTATGCTGGATACGATCGTGACAAAGAGTCATTGAATAATCCGAAGACTCCACGTATAATAACGGGCAGACCTGAAAGAGATCGGTCTATTCGCAGGCGAGGTAGATAATGTCTGATTGGTGGCAAAAAGTTAGATTGGGTTATGAAGGATTTTGGGGTCCTGGTGCTTCAGCGCCGGCGGCAACTAATCCCCCTGCTAGTCGCACGTCCTCGCAAAAACCTCTCCCTGGTATGGGTCCGAATGTTCGTGGCGTCGGCCCTGGGAGGGGAGGAGGAGCAACTCCTGTTGTCGCCTCATGGGATCCAGGAATTAAGAATGCATTACGTAATGGTCGTCAAGTAATGAGTCCAGTATCTTTTGGTAGACCAGGATTACTCATGACGGCTGTCGGCGCAGGCACAGCTGGTGCTGTAATGGGTAATGGCGATGCAAGTTCTTTTGCTATTGGCGCCGCCGCCGGGATAGGTGGTGGTTATCTTGCTGAGGCTGGTGCTCGTATGGCTTATAAAGGTTTAAGTACCTTTCAAAAAAAGAATGCTGGCAAAATGTCAGATACTGCTTTTAAAGCTGTTGGTCTTGGTCGTATGATAACAAGTTCGAGTAGCCGTGGGATGATCTTTGGCGCAGGCGCGCTACTTGCTGGTGGTATGTTCAGCTCTATGTTTGCATCTAATAGCACTAGCTATAAACGTGGTTTCAATGCCCAGCGCGGTAATAGTATTGTGAGGTAATATGCTAGCTTTTTATGATGAAGAATACAAAGTGTTTAATGGCGAGCCATTACGTACAGTGCATAACGGGAAGCCCGGCGGAGCTTCCGAAAAGTTAGTTTTTCTTCGAAATGATGATGTAGCAAACTACTATACTGACCTCGTAGTGACATATGAGAATACAGTACAAGATGATTACGGTTCACTAGGTTCAAGCGGGTGGTCTGTTAAATTTCTCTACGGTCGGCGTCAGCCTACAGAGGAGGAATGGGATTCTGTAACTGCTGGGCAATCAATAGCTCTACCTAATATCGGCAGCACCACTGCTGCCGATACCTACACTTTTCACCCTTTCTGGATCAGAGTTTATTGTCCTGGCGGCAGTCCAGCTCAAATTCGTGAAGGCCAGACAATTCGAGTATATTTTGACGAGAAGAAGGTTGGCGCCTAATGAAGCCGCATAGTCTTATACAACAGTTTTATGATCCGACATTTATGCCGGAGAAACTCGACTTAGCTGAATTTATTGAAGTGCAAGAACAGAATGAAGAAGTGCAGCGTAAGGTTGAAGAACATCTTTCTACTTCTCCCCTAGTAAAACTCTTAACAACTGGTGATGTGCCAAAACCTTTAAGTTACGAAGAAGCTTTAGCTATCGATGATGAGATAACAGCTACTCAACAAGCAATCAAGAATACTAGATCTCGTATTTCAAGTATGCTTAAGCGTATAGATGGTGTCGGTTTAGGTTCTAGCTCTGGCCAAGAGATTAGTTTTAAATTAGATATAAGTAAGCGTGCTCAACTCCTAAGAGCTGTAAAACAAGCGTTCGGAGTCAAGACTGATACAATTACTTATAGTATGTACAAGGCTGCTATTGAGGCAAGAAAGACGCTTGAAAAAACGGAAGCAAATGATTATGTAAATCTAAAGTGGAAGAAATAATGGGGTTCTTGACTAAAGCAGCAAAGAAAGAGGATCGCAGTTCTTCTGATTCGGATATGGAAGAGCAATATGAGCGTTTGTTCCCAAAGATGGGTAGAGATTTTCTTCATAGAAAAGACTTTGAGAACATAATGCGTCAAATCCTTTTCTTGGTGGATCCACTTGGACTTGCGCCAATAAACTTTGCTGATGATAGCGAGGCTAGAAAGAGAGCTCTTGAATATAAGCAGTTTTTGGATGATCAGAAAAATGGCAGCGAGGTTTATAAGGACCTTATTAAACTAGACGACGAGGAAGAAAATGGCGAGTCCTCAGATTAATAAAAAAGATGAGTTTCTTTATGAGCACTTATCTTTAATTATCCAGGAATTTGAGGAAGCTGCTTTAAAAAGTGGTACCAGAGAAGGCTTGCTTATAGTTGCGAACTCGCCGCTGAGCACTATGGATCAGATTCTTGAAAGTTCGTCTAAGGCGCTTACGATGAATCGAACGAAAAAGGTTGCTCGCGAAAATTCAGAACGAACGACTTCATCAGATAGCAATACGTCGAGTTCGTCGGCAAAGACGTCTATTACAATTGAAGAGAATACTGATCCTGTTGATAGCGATGGCTTCCTTCCTGCAGTACCAGCCGCGCCATCTGTAACAGTAGAAGCAGAAGCTTCGTCAAATCTTATCGGTGGTACAGAATCTCTTGTTGATTTATCGTCAGTTGAATTTGACGAAGATATGAAGGGTCTTACTGGAACAGAAAATCTTCAAGATTTTCTGAAAGATTGTATTGGATGTGATCTGAGAGTAAATTTTGATTGGCAGTTGAAGCCAATAGATTTACTTGGTCCACTCAGTGACTTAATAGCGGATATTAATGCTGCGCTAGATTCATTTGAAACACAGATGGATCCTTTTGCTGCACTACAAGATCTTTGCGATCTTTTGAATGGTACGAACTGGCTTTGTTTACCAGATCTCATGGCCATCTTGATGGCTCTGAAACTTTTACTAAAATCTTATTTGTCGTTTCAACTTTCGATTAATCTTGACTGGACTGTTTTAATTGGACCCTTATTGAAATTAATTTTGGATGCAATTGCTTCCTTAATACAGGCAATTGCAGGAGTTCTTCTTGGACCGTTAGATTGTGTTATCGGTGCGTTAAAATCAATTGCTGAGTTAGAGAAGCAAATACGACAAGTCGCTGGTGCGGGTGTTGGTGTAGCAAATAGAATTAGTGATCGCGCCCAGCAGCTTGGTGCTGCTGTTTCGCCGTCCCAGTCAGTTCAACTCGACGAAGACACAAAGGTAAACGCTGATATCCTTTACAAGGATGTAGCCGTCGTACCTGAGAGTGATGATTCTTTTGCGGCGCTTAAAGTTTCAAAAAGAACTGGAGACAAGGCTGCTCCTCAATGGTCAGAATGGTCGTTTCCTTCCGGTGTGGCTTTAACTGACAAAGTTAAACTACCTGATTCTATTAAAGATCCACGCTTTAATGCTGCACACTGGACAACAAAGCTTATTCTTGCAGTTCAAGAGGCAAAGAAGTATATACTTGATTTAGTCAGAAAGATTTTAGGATCTCTTAATAGTCTTAAAGGGCTAGTGAGTGGTGGGTTAAGTATACAACTTGGGAACTTAGGTCTCTTGCTCTTTGTTAAAGACATGATTGCGCTTATAATACTTATTATAAAATTATTGAGTAGCAATAAGGGAATTAAAGATTGGTGTGAACATTTAGAAAAACACCCAGAAATCCTTGAAGATGCTTTGGGAGTAACTCATCAGAAAGTTTCTGTATCTAACGCTGACAGAAGTTTAATACTTGCGCAAGGACCTAATGTTGTTGGTACAATAAAAACCTGTGCCGCAGAAACAGCTGGACCCCAGCAACAAATGCTGAGTCAATGGATTCAGGATCTTAAGAGAGGAGCTCAATGAACTTAGATCTAGTAAAAAGATTAGCCGATAGTTGGCGCCCTCGCGCCCCAAGCATCTTTGATGCTACAAAAACTATGAGTCCACCACTCCCTGTTCGCGTGGAACCCAAGAGTATTTCTTATACGGCTAGACACCGAGGCACTTGGTTTAAGCCGGAATATGATTTTGAGGAAATTCAGGTTGCTCAAGATACTGATTCGTATATCTTTCGTGCTATCCAGAAAAAAGTAAATAAAGTGGTTGTGGCTGGCTTTGACTTTGTTGGCAATAATGCAGAGTCTGTCAAATACATTCAACGTCGTGCAGCCGAAATCTCGTATAGCACGAACATACCTTTTGATCATTTAATTTGGGCTACTTATCATGATTTATTTAGATTTAGTAATTGCATGTGGGTTAAAGTCCGAGACGTCGACGCTTCTTCTGGAGATCCAGTAGAGATTCAGGAGAATACTATTGTTCCTCCAGTAGCAGGCTACTTCATTTTACCTTTTGAAACACTTGAATTTAAAACTAAAGTTAATGGAGAATTAAAGAAAGTTCTCCAACGAACTGACCAGCGTGAACGAGAGTGGTCGCCGCGAGATGTAGTGCACTTCTATGTAAATAGAAAGCCCGGTTTTCTCGTAGGTCCACCAGAGATACTCCCAGCTCTTGATGATATTGCTTTGCTTAGACGTATTGAAGAAAACGTAGAAGATCTTATTGAGACTAATCTATTTCCAGTATTTCATTATAAAGTTGGTTCGGATCAGCATCCCGAACGTTATGGTCCCGACGGTACCAAAGAAACTGATGTTGTTCGAAAGACTATCCAATATATGCCTGCGGGCGGTATTTACGTTAGTGATCATCGCCACGTTATAGAAGCGATCGGCTCTGAAGGCCGAGCGCTCCGTATTGATGCTTATTTATCTTATTTCAAAAGTCGTGCCTTAGCAGGTTTAGGTACTTCTTCACTCGATATGGGTGAAGGTGATACTGCTAATAAAAGTACAGCATCAACAATGTCTAAAGGAATGTTAATGGACATTGAAGCCATGACTAAGATAGTGAAATCATTTATTGAGTTTTATGTAATTAGTGAGCTTCTAATTGAAGGAGGCTTTAATCCATTAGATCCCGAAGAGATGGTTTATATTAAATTTGGAGTTATAGATAAAGATGAGCGTCGGGCCGACGAGAATCAACAGATTCAACTCTTCCATGGAAATCTTCGTACTGTTGATGAAGTAAGAAAGTCTCTTGGTGATTCACCTTGGACAGAGGAACAGACTGAGCGCTCTCATTATAAAATGTATGAAGAGCCCCTTGCGCTCCTCAAAGTTATGGCGCCCGGTTCTGCTGCCTCAGATACTTTAGCAGAACATCCTAGTTCGAGTATAACTCCACAAGCTGTCGGTAAAGAAAAGAAGTTTGCTGAGCAAACGTTGAATAAACAACTACAGGCAAAGAAAGCTCAAGGTCGACCAACAACTAGCTCAAAGAGTGGTAGTGCTAGGTCTGCTTCTTCCAATAAATCGCGCCCAAGCAATCAATATGGTACTAGGTCTTCACCCAAGACTAACAAAGACTTAACTCTTCGAGATTCAGAGGGAAGCGAAATTACGATTACTTGCGATTTTGAACCTGATGCTGATAAAGTTGCGGAATGGGAAGCTGTAGTGTATAGTCAACACAAAACTTTTGGGGGAAGTATCTCCCTAGAAACCATTGCTAGAACGACGCTTTGGCGTCTTCGGAGCGAAAATGAATCTTAAGTCCTTACATGATTTATTTACAATAAAAATTCAGCCAGAGTTTTGTGACCTTCAAGGTGACAAACGATTAGAGTTCTTAGATTCTGCTAAGAAAGGCATACTTGTACGTTTTGAACTCTCTGCTGCTGGTAGAGTTATCAACAATCGTATTTATACCCCAAGAGGCCAGCGAGCTGGCTTGGATTCTTGGACCAAGCCATTTAATAAACCAATTCTCCTACATCACGATCGAATGAAAGATCCTATCGGAAGAGTTGTTTCGGTAGATTTTCAGGAAAATGATCAGCAAGCGCTAAGGTTTTTCCGTACGCTAAAAGATTTCACTGAATTCAAAACTGCTATGGATAGTGATATTCCGAAGAATATCTACAAGGCTATTATTAAAAACAATCTTGTTGCGAATAAGGACTGGCCTGGTATAAGTTCGCTTATTGCTACAGCAAGAATTACCGACCAAGAAGCTGTAGAGAAATTTCTCGATCAGCGTTATTTAACTTTCTCAGCTGGCACTCATTCAGATCGTTATGTATGTGGTATTTGCGATACCAACTGGGCTTCTGGAGAGATGTGTGATCATTCTCCTGGAAGTATAACTGATGATGGATTGCCCGTACTCTTCGTTACTGGCATCTTCTTAGGTGATGAAGCTTCTGTTG
>SXGT01210433.1_pt1 | contig 25850 bp, 18 predicted proteins | sample 3176221 | NCBI WGS metagenome assembly SXGT01 (sample SAMN11356862, study PRJNA531348) | freshwater metagenome | isolation source: freshwater sample F1-120 | place: China: Fuxian Lake, Yuxi | collected 2017-12-25
CGCCCATGTCGCGCGCGACCGAGTCGTCCCACCACGTCACGGCCACGTGGAACGAGTAGTCGCCCGCCGCCTTTTCGGCCCATCCGCGCCACGTGTGGTACGCCTCGAGCGGCGACTGCTTCGCGCCCGGAATGACGAAGTCGATGATGGTCGTCGTGCCACCCGCCATCGCCGCGCACGTGCCCGAGTAGAAGTCCTCGGACGCCACGGTGCCCATGAACGGCAGCTCCAAGTTCGTTTGCGGATAGATGCCGCCGGGCATCACGTACGCCCCGCCCGCATCGACGATCCGAGCGCCCATCGGCGCTTAGAGTCCGAGGCCAATCGCCGCGATCGACTCGTCGACACACAAGACGTCGGCGCGCGCCTCGCCCTCCGCCGTGACCACCGTTCCACCCCGAATGAGCACCGTCATAGCGTTTGACCTCCAACGATTCGGCCGATCCTAGCACCGGCTGCGTTTCTTCGTCACCGCCCTTGGCGATGGGAGTCCTGACTCCAGTCACTGGAGTCCTGACTCCAGTCACTGGAGTCGGAGCCCTTGCGCTCCGCGGACCCCCAAAACGCAAAACGAGGAGCGTCACCGCTCCTCGTCTCTGGCTTCCCCGAATCGTCGCCGCTCAGGCCGCGTGACGCGCCCGCTCTTTGTGCCGCTTGCGCGCGTTGCGATTCGAGCACGCGCGGCAGCAGTACTTCGAGCCGTCGCGCGCCTCGTTCTTACACGGCGGGTAAGCGCACTTCTCGCCCGTGCCGCCGGCCGCCATCTGGGCGGTCACGAGCCTGTGCACGTTGTCGGGGACGACCGACTCCGGCGGCGCCGGCGGCTCGATCCGAACCTCGGGACGCTCACCTTCGTCAGGGCGCGTCGAGCAGCCGACCATCCAGCACCGCGCCGCGGATGCCGGAAGGGAAATCGGGGGAACGTGGCAGAAGCACTGCCAATGATCGTGATCCTTCCAGCGGCTCTTGGGTTTCACCTGCAGCACGACTCGGACTCCTTCGGCGTGAGTGACGGGGGTCACCCGCCTGGCCAAAAACTCACGTCCTAGGACCCCGATTCCTGGTGATCGATCCACGTGTATGGGCGCTTCGCACACGTCTGTCTCGGTGGGTTACAGACGTGCGACACGGAATGGCCCGTAACACCCGCATGGATGGCTGTTCAGGAGCAGATCGACGCACGCAAACAATCCGCGCCGCCCGCGACCCTCGACCCGCGCCAGATACTTGGCACACCAAGTGTTTCAAAGCGACTCGTCGCGCTCTTCGCGAGCTACTCGGCGGTCGGCTCGCGCTCGACGCGCGTCGCGCGCTTCCGAAGCAGCAGGAGGTAGTTGAAGCCGCGCAGGAAGAAGTTCCCCTCGTCGGCGGCCTTCCGGTAGTTGCCCATCGCGAGCGTCTTGTTGTGACGCGTGACCGCCACGACGTCGTGCGGGATGAAGAGCGGCTTGGCGATCTCGAAGAGCTCGAAGCCGAGCGGGTAGAAGCCCTTGTCCTTGCGGAAGATGTCGGCGACGAAGATGGCGAGCATCCGATCGTCGCGCAGGACGCGGTGGCACTCGCCGATGACCAGGCGCATCGCGCGCTGGTAGCGGCCATTCGGGGCGAGCTTGCCGATGCAGCGCTCGTCGTTCGAGTAGGTCAGGTTGTCCGCGTAGGGCGGGTCCATGAAGACGAGGTCGACCGAGCGTTGCTTGAGCGGCAAGGAGCGCGCGTCGGCCTGCTGGATGTCACGGCGCGACGGAGCGAGGTCGAAGCCGAGCGCGGAGCGGCCGAGGTCGCGGCAGACATCGAGGGTCGTGCCGCTGCCGCAGAACGGGTCGAGGACGGTCTCGCCTTCGGCCGAGTAGCGATGGACGACGTTCCAGACGACATACGACGGCGTCGCGCCTTCGTAGGCCTGACTGCCTTGTTCGCCTTCGCCATAGTGCTGCGAGGGATAGTCCCACAGCGTCGTGACCTGCGGGCGCAGGGCAGGTTTGCGAAAGGCGGCGGGCTCTTTCGCGAAGGCCGCGCTCAGCCCATCAGGGCCCATGCGCGGCTGCCCGCGAGGTTTGTCAGGAGCGGCGGCGGGGGGCTTGAGGGCCCCGAGCGGTGCGGTCGCGGGCGGCTTGGGGGTACGCGGTGGACTCACGGCGCCTCGGACTCGCTGGTGTTCGAAAAGACCTCGGCGCCGAACGAGAAGAGGCGTGCGTCCTTGTCGCGCCAGGCGTCTTCGGGCAGCCCGGCCTTGCGGCAGATCTGCGCGAGATACTCCTCGCGCGACCAACCGAACTGAGGCGCGACTTGAGGGAGGAGCACGCCGCGCCGCGGGCCTTTGGCGAGGTAAAGCCCGTGCGTGCCGACGACGATTGCGTCGGGCTCGATCGGCACGAACGGGGTCAGCACGCTGATCTCGAGATCGGTCCGCGGCAAGTCGCGCGTCGTCAGGGACGGAAAGCGCGGGTCGCCCGTCGCGGCCGCGACCGCCATCTCGGCGACCGCTTCCCAGAGGGCGTGCTCGGCCGTCAGGGTGCCGATGCAGCCGCGCAGATCCCCGTCGAGATGGAGGCTCACGAAGGCCGCCGCCTTCTCCTGGAGCTCGGGCTCGGTGATCGAGAACGGTGGAACCGAGCCGCGCGAGAGTCGGTAGAAGATCGATTCGCGTCCGATCTCGAGGAGGCGGGCGCGGAGTTTCTTTCCGAGTTTGGGCGCCACCACGGGCGCACTCGGAGCGGTGGAATCTGGGCTCGCCATGACGCCCTTGCTATCACCCCGAGCGCGTCGCAGCAAGAATCGGCGCGAGCGCGCGCGCGTGCGTGCACATTGCCCCAGGCCTCTCGACCGTGCTAGGGCCAGGGCATGATCGTTCGCAAGTCGAAGCCCGAAATCGAGAAGATGCGCCGCGCCGGACAGGTGGTCGCCGATGTTCACCTCGCGCTGCGCGAGATGATCCGCCCGGGGGTCTCAACCCTCGAGCTCGACCGCGTCGCCGAGGCGCGTATCCGCAAGACCGGCGCGCTCCCGACCTTCAAAGGATACGCGGCCAGCAAGGACACGGCGTTCCCGGCGACTCTGTGCGTGTCGATCAACGAAGAGGTCGTGCACGGGATCCCGTCGGCCACGCGCATCCTGCAAGACGGCGACATCATCTCGATCGACTGCGGTGCGACGCTCGAGGGCTACGTCGGCGACTCGGCGTGTACCTGGGTCGTCGGCACCACGACGGACGAGGTGCGGCTGCTCGTCGAGCGCACGCGCGAGTGTCTCTACCGTGGCATCGCGGAGTGTTTCCCCGAGCGCAGGATCGGCGACATCGGGCATGCGGTCGAGAGCCACGCCCGGAAGTTCGGCTACGGCGTCGTCGAGGACTATTGCGGACACGGGGTCGGGCGCCGGCTCCACGAAGAGCCGCAGGTGCCCAATGTCGGCTTGCCGGGGACCGGCAAACGCTTGAAGAGCGGGTGGTGCATCGCGATCGAGCCGATGGTGAACTTGGGGACCCACGAGACGATGGAGCTGGGTGATCGCTGGACGGTCATCACGCGCGACCGCAGGCCGTCGGCCCACTGGGAGCACTCGATCGCCATCACCGACGAGGGGCCGATCATCCTCACGTCGCGCGGCGATGACCCGCCCGGACCTTGGATCTCGGGGACGTCGTCGGTCGGCTGAGGCGTGTGACGCGGCTCGGGGTGGCGTGCGGCGCGCCCGGCGCGCGATAGTTGGTGTACAAAGGATCGGTCGGCGATGTCTCAGGTGCAGGGCGCGCATCTCGAACGACTCGTGCAGCTACTTGCAAAGGTCCGGCTGGGGCTCGAGCGGGTGACTACAGAGGCGTCGGCGCCGTGGGCGTTGACCTGGGAGGGCCGGCGCTACCCCGTCGCCGCGGTGCCGCTCGCCGACGTCGAGACGGCCTGTGAAGCCGCAGAGATCATGGCGGTGGCGGCGGCGTTCGAGGCGGCCGTGAAGGCGCCCGATCGGCGCGTCGCGGGCGAGACGTTTCGGGATGGGGCGGCCGGACTTCTGCCGAAGGTCGAGCGTCGCCGGTTTGCGGCGGCCTACGATGCGGTCGTCGCGGGGCGTGGTGGGGACGTGTCCGAGTGCCTTCTCTGGGCGCCGTTCGGCGACGAGCTGATCGCGGCGTACGTCGAGGACCAGGGTTGGAAGTTCAACTACCTGACGCGCGGCCGTTTCGCGGGGTGGGATACGACGCTCGGGGCCGTGCATGCGGGGGCGCGTTCGAACCTGTATCACCGCGCGGCGCTCGATTGGCGGGCCTGCGAGGTGGCGCTCGGGGATGGGTACGATGCGGCGCGCGCGGTCCTCATCGAAGACGTCTTCTATGATCGATGTGGGGCGGCGGGGATCGAGGTCGCGGTGCCGGGGCGCGATCGCTTGATGGTGGCGGCGGTGGGCGAGGCGCTGGATCCGGCGCGCGTCGTGGCTGCGTATGAGGGTGCGGCGTACCCGATCGCGCCGGTGATCTACCGGTTTCGACAGGACGGCCTGCACCGGAGCGAGCCGCCAAACTGACTGCATTTGTTGCGTGGTCAGACACGGAACATTTGTTCAGATTTGGGTTGCCATTTTCGAGTTGGCGGCTAGAGTTGCCGCCCTGTGGGGCGAGCGGGCGAGCGTCGTGGGCGGCGCGGGGCCGCCGTGCGTGAGGCGTCATGGGCACGATTCAGATCCGGGGGGCGCGACAGAACAACCTCAAGAACATCGACGTCGCGATTCCGCGCGAGGCGTTGACGGTCGTGACCGGGGTGTCGGGCTCGGGCAAGAGCTCGCTGGCGTTCGACGTGCTCTATGCCGAGGGGCAACGGCGCTATGTCGAGAGCTTCTCGACGTATGCGCGGCAGTTTCTCGAGCGGATGGATCGGCCGGATGTCGATGCGATCGACGGGCTCTTGCCGGCGGTGGCGCTGGAGCAGCGCAATACGATTCGGAGCTCGCGCTCGACGCTGGCGACGCTGACCGAGCTGCTCGACTACCTCAAGATCCTGTTCGCGAAGTTGGCGGATCTGCATTGTCCGACGTGTGGCGCGATCGTCGTGCCGGATCATCCGGTGCAGGTCGTCGAGCGCCTCTTGGAGAGCGCGAGCGGGCGGCGCGGGTTGGTCGCGTTTCCGTTTGTGGCGGGCAAGGGGGAGGCGGGGCAGCTCGCGACGCGCTACCTGCAGCAGCAAGGGTTTCGGCGGGTCGTGCGCGGCGGGAAAGTCGAGGACCTGGACCTGCCGGGGGTGAAGGCGCTGAGCGGGCGCGAGCGGGTGTTGGTCGATCGGTTGGTGGTGCGCGCCGAGGAGAAATCGCGGCTCGTCGAGGCGATCGAGACGGCGTATCGGCTCGGGGACGGGGCGGCGGTGCTGCTGGTCGAAGCACAGGTCGGGGCTTGGAACGAGCAGGCGCTGGAGCGCGACCGGCGGCACTGCGGGCAGTCGTTCGATCCGCCGTCGGAGGGGATGTTCTCGTTCAACTCGCCGATCGGGGCGTGTGAGGCGTGCAAGGGTTTCGGGCGGGTGTTCGATACGGACATGGATCGGGTGGTGCCCGACGTGCGGAAGTCGCTGGCGCGCGGGGCGATCGAGCCGTGGTCGACGCCGGCGCGGGGGGCCGAGCGCAAGGCGCTGCGGGTCGCCTGTGAAGCGGCCGGGATCGACATGGACCTGCCGTTCGGCGCGCTGAGCGAGGTCGATCGACGGTACGTGATCGAGGGGGCGGAGGGACTACCCCAGGGGGCGGCACGGGCGGCGCGGGCGGGTGCGGCGGCCAAGGGGTGGTCGGGGGTGCGCGGTTGGTTCCGGATGCTGGGTCAGAAGACCTATAAGATGCATGTCCGGATCTTGCTCGCGCACTACCGATCGTACGTGGCGTGCAGCGACTGCGCGGGTACGCGGATGAAGCCACCGGCGCGTTGGTATCGGCTGGGCGGACGGACCTTGCCCGAGGTGTTGGCGATGACCGTCGCGGGCGCCAAGGCATGGGTCGAGGCGTTGCCGGATGGGGCGCGGGCGCGGGCGCTCTTGCCGGTGACGACGCAGATTGCGGCGCGGCTCGGGTACTTGGAGCGGGTGGGGATTGGGTACCTGACGCTCGATCGGCAGGCGCGCACGCTGTCGGGTGGCGAGGTGCAGCGGGCGAACCTGACGACGACGCTCGGGAGCGGGCTGGTCAATACGCTCTTCGTGCTGGACGAGCCGACGGTGGGGCTGCATGCGGCCGATGCGGAGCGGTTGGCGGATGTGTTGGCCGAGCTGGTGCGGCGCGAGAACACGGTCGTGGTCGTGGAGCACGATCCGGACATGCTGCGGGTGGCCGACGACGTCTTGGAGTTGGGGCCGGGGCCCGGGCGCGACGGGGGGCAGGTCGTCTATAGCGGACCGCCGGACCGGTTCGACAACGTGCCGGGATCGCCGACACTCGCGGCGCTGGCGCGGCTTGCGAAGCCGCGGACCTTGCCGACGGCGACGCGCGCTCTGGCGCCGGGGGCACCGCGGCTGGTGATTCGCAATGCGCGCGGGTGGAACCTGAAGGGTGTGACGGCGGAGTTTCCGGTCGGCGCGCTGAGCGTCATCACCGGGGTGTCGGGGTCGGGCAAGTCGACGCTGCTAGAGGATGTCTTGTACCGCAATGTGTTGCGGCGTGAGGGGCAGGCGACGGACACGCCGGGCGCGTGTGATGCGATCGAGGGGCTCGAGCACTTCCGCGAGGTCGTGTGGGTGGATCAGACGCCGCCGGTGGCCAGCTCGCGCGCGATCCCGGTGACGTATGTCGGGGCGTGGGACTATTTTCGGCAGCTGTTTGCGCGGGCGCCGCTCGCGAAGGCGCGCGGATATACGGCGACGACGTTCTCGTTCAATACGGGCGAGGGGCGGTGCCCAGCGTGCGAGGGTGCAGGCGTCGAGACGATCGAGATGCAGTTCCTGGCGGACGTGACGCTCAAGTGTGAGGTCTGCAAGGGCAAGCGTTTTCGGCCGGAGGTGCTCGAGGTCGAGTGTCTTGGGAAGACGGTCGCCGAGGTGCTGGATCTGACGGTCGACGAGGCGGTCGAGCTGGCGCGGGAGCGGCGGCCGATCGTCGAGCGGCTGTCGATGATTCGGGCGGTCGGGCTCGGGTATTTGAAGCTCGGGCAGCCGCTTTCGACGCTGTCGGGAGGCGAGGCGCAGCGGCTCAAGCTCGCGGGGCATCTGGCGAGCGAGAAGAAGGGGACGTTGTTCCTGCTGGATGAGCCGACGACGGGGCTGCATCTGCAGGATGTCACGCGGCTCATCGGGGTGCTCGCGGCGCTGGTGGCGCGCGGGCACACGGTGCTTTGCATCGAGCACCACCTCGATGTGATCGCGGCCGCGCAGCATGTGGTCGACTTCGGACCGGGGGGTGGCGACGCCGGCGGGGAGATCATCTTCTCGGGGCCGCCGGGTCGGCTCGTGAACGAGGCGAGTGCGACGGGCGAACACCTGCGGCGCTGGCTTGGGGGGATTGCGCCGCTCGCGCGGAAGGCCAAGGCGGGAACGGCCACGGGCACGGGGGTCGCGGAGCGGCGGCGAACGTACACGCGGAGGGCGCAGGCGGGGGATGGGGTCATCGCGATCTCGGGCGCGCGGACGCACAACCTGCAGTCGATCGACGTCACGATTCCGCGGCGTGGGCGGACGGTTGTCAGCGGCGTGTCGGGGTCCGGCAAGTCGACGCTGGTGTTCGACATCGTGTTTGCGGAGGGGCAGCGGCGGTTCCTCGATTGCCTGTCGTCGTACGCGCGGCAGTTCATTGGCGAGATGGGGCGGCCGGATGCGGATCGGATCGAGGGGATCCCGCCGACGGTCGCGATCGAGCAGCGGACGACGCGCGGTGGGTCGCGCTCGAGCGTTGCGAACGTCACGGAGATCGAGCCGTTCCTGCGGATCTTGTGGGCGCGGCTCGGGCAGATTCCGGGCGCGGGCGTGAGCGGCGGACTGACCGTCGATGCTTTGCACACCTACCTTTTGAACGAGCAGCGGCGGGGCGGGGCCGGCAGGCAGAAGGTGCATGTCGCGGCGCCGATCGTTCAGGCGCGTCAGGGATTGCATCTGCCGGTGCTCAAGCGCGCGGCGCGCGAGGGGTTTCGGGTGGTCGTCAACGGGGTCGTGGCCGAGCCGGAATCGGTTGCACGATTGCGCAAGCGTCAGCATCACGACATCGACTTCGTGATCGGCACGGCGGCGCCGAATGCGAAGGAGTTTCGGGGTCTTCTGGAAGAGGCGGCGCGGCTCGGCAAGGGGCAGGTGAAGGTCCTGGCGGGCGAGCAGGTGCGGCTCTTTCAGGTCGCGGCGGCGGGGCAGCAGACGGCGCGGTCGGAGGCGGGTTTCGATCCACGCTACTTCTCGGCGCGGACGGCGCTAGGGCGGTGTGAGCGCTGCGAGGGTTGGGGGCGTTTCGAGGACGGCGAGACCTGCGACGAATGCGGCGGGTGCCGGCTCGGGCCGATCGGTCGGTCAGTGACCTTCGGTGGGATGACGTTTCCGCAGGTGCTCGGGTACACGGCGCCGGAGCTCATGGCGACCCTGGATGGGCTTCCGCTGGATGTGCGGGCGCGGGCGGTGGCCGATGGGGCGCTGCGGGCGATCCGCGAGCGGGTGGATTTTCTGCAGGAGGTCGGGCTCGGGTATTTGGCACTGAATCGCGGGGTGCGGTCGCTCTCGGGTGGGGAGGCGCAGCGGATCCGCCTGGCGGCGCAGCTCGGGGCGCACCTCTCGGGGGTGCTGTACGTCCTCGACGAGCCGACGATCGGGCTGCATCCGACCGACACGGAGCGGCTCTTGGAGACGTTGGATCGGCTCGAGGCGCGGGGGAACGGGATCCTCATGGTCGAGCACGACGAGGCGACGTTGCGCTCGGCGGATGTGCTGATCGACATCGGTCCGGGTGCGGGGGTCGAGGGTGGACGCGTGCTGGCGCAGGGGCCGGTCGCCGAGGTGCTGAAGGCGAAGAACTCGATCACGGGCCAGTGGTTGGCGCATCCGCGCGGGCCGTCGCGGGCGGCGCCGCGGGACGTGGGGGACGCGGAGTGGCTGGGGATCCAGGGGATTCGGCATCACACGCTGACGGACATCGACGTGCGGATCCCGCGTGGGCGGATGACCGTGATCACCGGCGTTTCGGGGTCGGGCAAGTCGAGCCTGGTGGAGGTCTTGACCAAGGCCGTCGTGTCCGATCGCGGGGCCGGAGAATGGCGGAAGGTGGCGGGAACGGCGGGGCTGACGACGCTCGTCGAGATCGACGACCAGCCGATCGGGAAGAACCCGCGCTCGACGCCGGCGACGTACGTGGGGGTGTGGGACGACATTCGGAGCCTGTTCGCGGCGTTGCCGGAGGCGAAGATCCGCGGGTACTCCCCGGGGCGCTTCTCGTTCAACGTGGCGGGCGGGCGGTGTGAGGCGTGCGCGGGGGCGGGGCTCGTGACGCTCGAGATGAGCTTCCTGCCCGAGGCGTATGTCGCGTGCGGGGTGTGTGGCGGGGCGCGTTTCTCGCGGCAGACGCTGCAGGTTCTGTGGGAGGGGAAGTCGATTCACGACGTTTTGCAGCTCCCGGTGCGGGAGGCGCTGAAGCTGTTCGAGCGGGTGCCGGCCATCAAGCAGAAGCTCGAATTGCTGGACGCGGTGGGGCTCGGGTATCTCACCTTGGGGCAACCGTCGCCGACCTTGTCGGGTGGCGAAGCGCAGCGCATCAAGCTGGTCACGCATCTGGCGGGGCGCGGGCAACCCAAGACCTTGTTGATCCTCGACGAGCCTTCGATCGGGCTTCACATGGCGGACGTGCCGCGGCTGCTCGAGGTGCTCCATCGGTTGGTCGACAAGGGCGCGACGGTCGTGGTGGTCGAGCACAATCCGGACATCATGCGCGAGGCCGACTGGCTCATCGACATGGGTCCCGGCCCCGGGAACGAAGGTGGTCGCGTGGTGTATCAGGGACCGTATGCGGGCCTCTTGGAGGTCGCGGCGTCGCGCACCGGGCAGTACTTGGCCGCGCGTGTTGCCTTGCCGAGCAAGGCGGGCGCGCGACTGCCGACGACGCGCACGCGGGCCACGCTGGCGCGTCCCGAGGCCGTTCCGCGCGCAGCGCCGGCGGCTCGGGTCAGTGCGCGACGAAGCGCAGTGGCGGGGTGAAGCTGGACGGCGGGACCACGTTCTCGACGCGGCGGATGGGGTAGCCTTTGGCGCTGGTGGTGCTGTGGGCGACGCACTCGGTGCTCATGCCGCCCTTCATGGTGGCGTCGGCGCCCATGGTCCGGAAGGTCTGGCCGCCCTCGACTTGGTACCAGCGGTCGCCATGGAGAAATGCGAGTCCGTAGGCCGACTTGCATTCGGTGCAGGCGCCGACGGCGACGCCGACCGGCTCGGCGCAGTTGAAGCCCGAGAAGTAGGTGTTGACCGGGTAGCGGATGAGGCCGTCGCTCATCGTCACCTCGAAGAAGAGGCCGCTGGCGGGGTGGAAGACCGTGACGATGTCGTAGATCGAGCGGCTCGCGGTCGAGTCGTCGCTGCCGCGTCGGACGAGGAGGCCGAGGCGCACGCCGTCCTGGTCCTCGACCCAGAGGCCGGAGGGGTCGTCGACGCCGGCGGGCGGGGTGGTCTCGTGGGGCACGGCCTCGACGGCCGCATCGGAGGCGACGGCCGTCGCGGTGGCGGGCGGGCTGGTGTCCGCGGCGCTTGGGGTGTCGGCGCTCGCGTCGGCCGGAGCGACTGGGGTGGGCGCGGGCTTGTCCGCGCCGCAAGCGGGGCCGGCCGATGCGAAAGCGATGGCGAGGAGAAGTCGTTGCATGGCGCGAGGGTGCCCGACGGGACGGCGGCCCGTCAAAGGCAACGGTGCCTCGCAGCCGCGGACGCGCCCCGCTGGCGGGCCGGCGCCAAGCGCGCCAGCGCAGTAGGCGGGCCGAGATTTTTGCGCTAAGGGAGACGAGGGCGTGATTGCCGCGCCCGTTCCAAGCCGCACTACGCGCCCCCGATCCGCAGCGATTCGCGGGCGCCTGACGTCGACCGCGACGGGCGTTGCGCCCGACTCCGGGGGTTTTGCATGCCGTGGATTATTGTTGGCATCCTCGTGATCTTGGTGATCGGGCTCGGGCTCAAGCTCATGGGCGACGCCGCGAAGTTCAACGAGGTCCGTGACGACCGGGACGAGCTCAAGAAAGAGGTCCGCAAGCTCGCCGAGAAGACCAAGGACATGCAGGAAAAGGTCGCCCAGAAGGGCGCCGAGGCGGGCGACGCCAAGGACCATAAGAAGCAGGTCCAGGAGGCCGAGGCGGCCAAGCGCGCGGCCGAGGCGGAGAAGAAGAAGGCCGCCGAAGAGGCCGCCCAGGTGCTCGAGCGCAATCGCGACTTGTCGAACGACCTGAACCGCGTGCGCATCGAGAAGGAGCAGCAGCGTCAGGAGCTCGTGGCCGCGCGCGATCGCTTGCGCGAGCTGGGCGAGACCGCGGCGCAGGTGCAGGCGCTCAAGGCGGAAGTGGCACGCGCGAATGACGCCGTGCAGGCGGCGCAGGCGGCGCCCGTGCAGGCCGTTGCGGCGGCCGTTGCGGCGCCCGTCGAGAACGACCCCGAGCGCGAGGAGCGGCAGTCGGCCAAGTTGAAGCGCGACCTGGAGTTCACGCGCAAGGCGGGTGATCGGCTCGGGGCGATGCTCGAGCAATGGAAGGACAAGGCACTCGAGAGCGAGAGCTTCCTGCGCCGGACGCAGAAGAAGCTGGCCGACACCAACAGCGTCCTGAACATCACGCAGTCGCAGCTCGATTTGGCGCTCGACGAGATCTACATCCTCAAGAACGGCGAGCAGCCGGAGCACCCGCTCAGCGATCGGGCCAAGCATCGCGCGGCGCTCAAGCCCAAGGAGCCGCAGGTCGAGGTCCGCCGGGGCGAGGTCGTCGTCCTGCCGGGCTCGGAGCCCAAGCCGAAAGCCGAGCCCGAGCCCGCCGCCGCGAAGGCGGAGGTCCCGCCGAGCGCTGCGGCGCCCGCTCCCGAGGCCGTGGCCGCCGCCCCCGTGAGCGCGCCGGTCGCCGCCCCGGACGAGAAGAAGACCCCGGAGGCGACGACGCCGCCCGAGACCAAGCCCGAAGCCAAGAAGGAGCCTGAGGCGGCTCCCAAAGCGGCCGCCAAGGCCAAGAAGGAGCAGGAGGCGCCGAAGGCCGAGCCCGCCAAGGCCGAGCCCGCCACGTCGGACTCCGCCAAGACCGAAGTGAAGGCCCCCGCCAAGGCCGAGGCGAAGGCCGACGGCGCCAAGACGGTCCTGCGCAAGAAGGACGCCGAGCCCGAGCCGGCCAAGAAGGCGCCCCCGCGGCCGGCCAAGACGACCGGCAAGAAGTAAGTAGCTAGCCGCTTTCGCAGGGCCGAAGCCCCTGGAGCGCCCGTCGCCGCGCGATCCAGACGGCGAGCGCGGCCACGACCACACCCACGCCAGCGTCCCCGCCGCCCGCGCAGCCGGAGTGGTCGCCCCCCACCGGCGCGGTCGTCGTCGCCACGGCGCCCGTGTCGACCCCAGTGGCGACATCGTCGGAGGCGGTGACATCGGGCTGCGTCACGGGATCCCCGTCGGGCGCGTCCGTCTCGCTCGCGCCCCACGTCTCGGCCTCGTTCTCGGGCGTCTCGAGCTCCGCCGCCTCGGGCCCGGGGTCGACCGGCGTGGCCTCCTTGGGGACGCACACGCCGCGCTGCGGATCGGCGGCATCGCCCAGCGACTCGCACGTCTCCGTCAGCTTGCATCCGTAGGCGCCCGCAAGCCGGCAGTCGTTGAGGCACAGCGGCCCCGTCCCTGCCACCTCGTGACAGACCAAGTTCGCCTCGCACGAGCGCTCGGCACAGCTCTCCTTGAGACCCGCGCCGCCGTTCGCGGCCACGCACTGGCCGAGGATCTTCTGCGTCGGCGGGTCCCAGCTCCAGCGGCACACCTCGCCGCCCGCGCAGTCCGTATCCGTGAAAGGATCGCAGTTCCTCTGACACGTCCCGAGCGAAGCCGCGTTGGGCCGGAAGCACTTGAGCCCCGTCGGGCACTGCCCGGTCGGCGTGCAGGCCGCGCCGATCTCCGCCCCTACGCAATAGCCGCCCGTGCAGGTCGTGCCCGCTGGGCAGCCTCCGCCGCAGGTCTGCGTGCACACGCTGCTCTCGCAGTACATGCCGCGGCACTGGTCGGGCGCATAGCATGGCGTCCCGACGCCGTAGTCGCCCGGCGGCACGCACGCCGCATCCTTGTAGCAGCGGTCGCCGTTGGGGCACCCGCCCGCGCGGCCACCGCAGGCCTCGGTGCAGACGCCCTTGTCGAGCTGGAAGAAGACGCACTGCGCCGTCGCGCAGTCCTCGCTCTGTTGGCATGCGTCGCCGTAGGCCGCCGAGCCGGCCTTCAGGCAGTAGCCCGGGGCCATGCACGTCCAGCCCGCGCCGCAGCTCGCGGGGTTGTTCGCGTTGCACGTGTCCGAGCAGTAGGCCTCGCCATCCAGCGCGAGGCACGTCCCGGAGGCGCACACCTGATTGCCGTAGCAGCTGTCGCCGCGCGCGGCCTTGCCGCCGTAGTCGTGGCAGAACTCGTTGTCGGGAATGCACTGCGGCGTCGCCACGCCCTGGATTTCGTAGCACGTGAAGCCATCCGGGCAGGGCGCGCCGGCGCCGCAATTCTTGCCGCAGTAGGCGTGGCCGCCGCCCCAGTCGAGGCACGTCCCGGCCGCGCAGTTGCTGCTCGTGTCGCAGGCGTCGCAGGCCTGCCCGTTCTTGAACGCGGTCGTCGGATAGAGGAAGCAGGCGGCGCGCTGGTCGTCCGGGTCGAGCGTGCGCAGGCCCGAGTCGCCGCCCGAAAAGAACATCGTCGCGCCGAACGTGCGCGTGTGATCGATGCCGAGGGCGTGCCCGATCTCGTGGGTCGCGACGCCCTGGATGTCGCGGTACGAGTAGGGTGTCGGGTAGTTCACGTTCCAGGTCGCGTCGTAGGCGTTGAAGACGATGTCGCTCGAGCTGATGGTCCCGGCGCCGTCGGTCTCGCTGACGGTGTAGGCCAGCGCGTCGGCCACGGACGGGTCCCAGCCGTTCTCGCGGAACGTGAAGTGGACGCCGTTTTGCGGGTCGCTCGCCTTTTGCCCGCCGTACGAGAATTGCACCGTGGCGCAATCGACGCTCTGCCAGGCATCGAAGGCACCCTTGAGCGCCGCCTGCAGTGCGGCAAAGGGCACGTCCCCCATGACCGAGGTCGAGATGGTCCAGGCGACGGTGGCGCCGGCCCACTGCTCGTTATTGCCTTGCCAGTTCTTGAGGACGACGTAGGCGTTGGCGGATCCGGCCGTACACGCGAGGGCGGCCACGGTGGCAAGAAGGCGCCTCACGGGCGGACCTCCGGCGCACGCTCGGCGAGCAGGCGCACGACCTCGGCGCGCAGTGCGGCGAGCGGCGTTTGCTCGGGCGGCAGCGGCGCGCTCGGCGACCCGGGCGCGGGCCCGACCATACCCGGCAACGCGCCGCGAGCGACCATCGGCGCCCGGCCCACGGTGCGCCCGACGTGAAAGACCCCCTGCGCCATGCCGACGGCATAATGGAAGGCACCGTCCGTGCGCGCGAACAGCGCCACTTCGTCGCCGATGACGAGGGTCGCCGTGCCGACGACGCGCCGCTCGAGGCCATCGAGGACCCCGCCAATTTGTTTGAGTACCACGTATTCGCCGGGGCCCTCGCTGCCGCGCCAGCGCTCGTCCACGCGGATCCACGACAGCGTGTAGACCTCCTTCCACGCCGGATCCCACACGCACTCCTGCCACGCGACCTCGCCCACGACGATGGCATCGGCAGCCACGACCAGCTCGCCGAGCGTGAAGCCGCGGACCAGCGTCGCGCGTGCCGCCTGGCTGTCGACCCACGCCAGCGCCGCGAGCCCCGCCCAGAGCGCGACCACCCGCGCCATCACCCCACGCCACGCACCGCCCCGACTCGCCGTCATCGCGAACCTCCCACCCCAGCGCGCGGCATCCTAGCGACTTCGATCCGCCACGTCACCCGCCGCACGCGGGTGGCGCCAACCGCGGCCCAGGCCAGACGGCCTTGACGCCCCTCCGGGTTTGCGGTCTTCTCGCCCCGTTCACCGGCCTTTGGCGCGAGGTGCCTGATGTTCCCGATTCCCGCCCTGCCGCTTCCGAGACTCCACACGCGCGTCGAGCCCTACGACGCCCGCACGCTCGCCCTCGTCTGCGGCTTCGCGCTCGCCGGGCAGGCCATCCTGCCGTGGGGCGGCGGCCGCGGCGGCGGCATCATGATGTTCTGGGATGTCATCGGCTTCACGTTTGGCCAGCTCTTGATCGGCGGCGCCCTCATCGCGCTGTACTTCGTCTGGCCGCCCGCCCTCAAACAGGGGCAGCGTGTCCTCATCGTCGGCGGTGCCGGCGCGCTCGGCATGCTGTTCGGCTTCGGGATGCCAGGGATTCTCTACTTGTTCACGCCCTTCTATGTGACGCCGTTTGCGCTCCTGGGCATCGCCAGCCTCGGGATCGGGCTCAATCTCTGGTCTCGCAACGGCTACTCGAAGGCCGCCTGGATCTTCGTCGTGTCGGGCGTCGGCGCCCTCGGATTGGCGCTCCTCATGCCCATCGGCTACGGCACCCTTCCGCTCATCGGCATGTTCACGCAGCTCGGTGACTCGCCGGTCAACATCGTCGCGCGCATCTTCCTGCTCATCTTTGCTTTGGCCCTCATCTTCTTCCTGGTCCTGATCGTCATGAACCTCATCCTGAAGAAGGAAGAGGCCGATCAGGAGCAGGTCGCGCGCTACTGGCCCGTGCTCTACTTCTTCGTCCCGGTCAGCATGATCCTCATCGGACTCTTCACGTTCTTCTCCGGCTTCTCGTTCTCGCTTCATGCGGCGATCGTCTTCACCGTCTACCTGACCCTGGCGGTCTGGGGCGGGACGATCTTCGTCGAGGCGCGGCTGCGTGGCGAGAACCTGATGGAGTTGTGAAATCGTTGCTACTCCAATGATTGGAGTAGCAAGCATTTCATCGCGCTCAGCAAAAAGGCCGCCCCTCGAGGCGGCCTTTTCGTTACTCCGGGCGGCCCTGCTGGATCCAACTCTCGACCAGCTGCAGGTCCTCGGGCGAGAGGGCCGGAAGCCCGAGCGGCATCCCGCGGATCCCCGGAATCTCCCCGCCCGCTTCCTCGACCTGCCGGGCGACGAGCGACGCGACCAGCCGCGAGGTCTTGTCGGTCGCCGAGAGGGGCTTGAAGATGCTGCGCCGTTCGCCATCGTCTCCGATGACCCCGGCCATGATCATCTCGTAGCTCACCAGTGAGAGCCCGCGCCCCTTGAAGCCGAAGCCGCCGGTGTTCCCAGGGCCGCCGTCGCCGAGCGCCAGGTCGGGCTCCGAGTGGCAGTGCCAACAGGTATGTTTGAACACGCGGTCGCGCACTTCGGCGAACGGGACGCGGCGCGTGAGGACCGGCAACCGCTCGGGAGGAGGCGCCCGCGGGCTGGGCTCCAGCGGCGTGTCGAGCAAGAATTTCGCGAGGTCCTCGGCCTGCCCGCGCGAGAGCCCCAGCTTCGGCATGGTCGTCTCGGGCTTCATCGCGCTCGGATCCACCAGCCACGCGACCAGCGCCTCACGCCGAAAGCGGATGCGGGTCCATGCGAGATCAGGCGCCAGCGCGACGCCCTCGGCGAGCTTCGCGGGTGCGATGGTGACGGGCAGCGGACTGGCCTGCAGACCGCCTGGGAGGCCGCTCATCCGATGGCACACGCCACAGCCCTTGGTGTCCGCGAGGCGCCGACCGTTGCGCGTCGATGCAAACCACATCACCGGCGCGGCGTCCTCGTCGAAGGGTGTCGCGTCCGGCGCCAGCCAGCGCGCGAGCTTGTCCGCGTCGCCGGCTGTGAGAGGAAGGCGCGGCATCGTCGCCGTCATGCCGGGCCGCACATCGTGCGGCGTCAGTAGAAAGTCGCGCACCCACGCCTGCCGTAGGCGCGTGCCCGTCCCCTCGAGCGACGGCACCTGGATGAGGTCGACGATCCGCGTCTGCCACCGACGAAGAATGTCGGGCGGGGCTTCGAAGGTGCCCGCGTGGATCTGGGCGTGACACCCGACGCACGCCTTGTCGGCCGTGGGCGTCGCGAGCCCCGCGCCCTCATGGCAGCGCGCGCACTCGAAGCGCTCCGCCAGCGCATGACCCGCGCGGATCTCCTCGGCCGACGCCAGCCACGGCGACGCCGTCACCGCCGATGAACTCAAGAACGCAGCGACCGCGACGGCCAGCGCGAGCATCGCTCAGCCCTCGCCGGGTCCCTTGACCTTGCAGGTCGCGGGATCGCTCGCGCGCGTCTTGCACTGCTCGATCGCCTTGTCGCGCTCGGCCGCGTGGCCCGCGTCGCCCTCGAGCTGCGCCAGGAGCTGCCAGGCGGCCGCGTCCGGCATGAGGTCGTTGGCGGCCAGCTTCTGCAGAATCTGCAGCGCCTCGGGCGCTGTCGCGGCCGTCTTGGCGAGCCCCTCCGCTAGCCGCGCCTGCAGGTACGGGCTCGACTCGCGCTGCGCGAGCACCCGCAGCTGGGCCACGGCCCAGGTCACGTTCGTTGCCGGATCCGCCTTGGCCTTCCCGGCGCCGAGCGACGTCGTGCCGTTCGTGCGCACGGTCGCGATCGACGCGACGCGCAGCCCGCGTGCCCGTAGCATCGCGATCTGCTTGGGATCGCTCTGCCCTTCGACGCTCTTGCCGAAGGCGCCCGTCGCGTCCACCGCAAACCGCAGTGCCGTCGTGTAGTCGCCCTCGTGGAGCGCCTCCTCGGCCTTGACGATCATGTTCGTCTTCGGGTCGAGCTCGTAGCGGTAGCTGTTGCCGCACGCGAGCGCCGGGGTTGAAACGATCACCGAGAGCGTCGGCGCAGCGGCCAGCACCGACGCCGTCACAAGTCGCAGAGCGAGTTTCATGGGCAGTCTCCTTGAAAGACGAATGCTCGCGGGCAAGCGCTTCGCGATCGAATAGCGCAAAAGGACGCCTCGGTGACGGTTTTGGTTCCGCGCGATTGAAAAAAGACCCGCACACGTCCAGATTTCGCGGGCATGAAGGGTCCGCGTCCGATCAGCTCCGCGGCGCCGGAAATCGTTGGTACTCCAACGATCGGCCGCTCGGACTACTACGCGACCTTCGCAGGCCACCCTGATCCTGCCCGCCAGGTCGGCTGGGAGGATGCAGCCCGTCAGGCCGGACGCTTCGAGATCGTGCGGCGCCTCCTCGCGCCGGGCGACGTCGTCCTCGACGTGGGTGCGGGCCTTGGCGCGCTCGGCCGCCATCTCATCGCGCACGGCCACCGCGGCGCCTACCTCGGGCTCGAGCGCGACCCCGTCTTCGTGGCGCGGGCGCGCGCGCTGGATCCGCCGATCCATCTCCTTCACCGCGACGCCCTGACCGGCCCCACGTGGCCCGAGGCGGACATCGTCGCGCTCGTCGGGGTGCTGGTCGACGGCGCCGCGCTCACCTCGGACGGCGCGCGCTTCAAGCGCCTGCGCCTCTTCCTCGAGCGCGCCCTCGCCGCCGCCCGCAAAGCGGTCGTGCTCGTCACCCTCCAGCAGGAGGCGCTCGAAGCCGACCCGATCCGCTCACTCGAGCCGGCGCTCGGCGGCGTTCGCCTGACCGAGCTGCCGTGGCTCCTCGGCGAGCGTCCCTACGCGATCGACGACGACCTCTCGCCGCTCGACCGCATCGTCCTCGTCCCGACCGCGCGCCCGCCTCTCACGCCCTGAGTCTCGCGGGCAGCCCGGCTTCCGGGTCCGAGGCGGACCTCATTGCCGGGCCTTCGCGAGAGCGATCACGCCTCCGCGACCTCGGCGGCCTGCGCCTCTTCGTCCCCACCGCTGCCGCCCCCGTCACCGAACGTGGACTTGCACGCCGGGCACGTGATCTTCCCCGGCCCCGAGCGATTCATCTTCTGGAAGAGATGATCGTTGCCGCAGGCGGGACACTTCTTGTTGATCGGGCGGTCCCAGCTCGCGTAGTCGCACGCCGGGTAGCGGTTGCAGCCGTAGAAGAGCTTGCCCTTCTTGCTCTGCTTCTCCTGCAGGATGCCTTCCTTGCACTGCGGGCACGTCACTCCGGTCGAGATGGCGCGCGTGAAGCGGCACTCCGGGTAGTTGGTACACCCGAGGAAGCGCCCGAATTTGCCGCGCTTCTCGACCAGCTCGCCCGCGTTGCAGGCGGTGCAGGCCTCGCCCGTCTTGGTGTCCCCGACGAGCTTGATCGTGCCGTCGTCCTGTCGCTCGAACTCGCTCGTGAAGCGGCAGTCCGGGTAGTTCAGGCACGCGACGAAGCTGCCGTTCTTGCCGAACTTGATGACGAGCTTGCCCTGGTCCTTCGGGCACTCGAGGTCCGTCGGGACCTCCTCGCGCTTGACGTTGCGCATCTCGGTCTTGGCCGTCTCGAGGGTGGTCTCGAGCCGTCCCCAGAAGTCCCCGAGAAGGCCCTTCCACTCGACCTTGCCTTCTTCCACGTCGTCGAGCTGCTCTTCCATGTTGGCCGTGAAGCCGACATCGAAGAACTTCGGGAAGCTCTCGACCAGCAGATCGGTCGTGATGGTCCCGAGCTCGGTCGGCGCAAAGCGGCCGTCCTTGCGCTTCTCCGAGTACTTCTTGTCTTGGATGACCGAGATGATCGCCGCATAGGTCGACGGTCGCCCGATGCCCCGCTCCTCGAGCTCGCGCACCAGCGTCGCTTCCGTGACGCGCGGCGGCGGCTGCGTGAAGTGCTGCTTGCCCTCGAGCTTCAGCAGCTTCACGGCCTCGCCCACCTCGAGCGGCGGCAGCTCGGCCTCGGCCTCGTCCTCTTCCTCGGGGTTGTGCGTCTCCTGGTGCACCGACGTGAAGCCGTCGAACTTCACGATCGAGCCCGTCGCCCGGAACGTGTGCTTCTTGGCGCCCTCGATGTCGACCGTCGTCGACGCGTAGATGGCGGCCGCCATCTGACACGCGACGAAGCGTTGCCAGATCAGCTTGTAGAGCTTGAACTCCTCCTCCTCGAGGTACGGCTTGACCACCTCGGGTGGCAGCTCCATTGACGTCGGACGAATGGCCTCGTGGGCGTCCTGCGTACGCGCCTTCGTCTTGAAGACGCGCGGCTTCTCGGGCAGGTACTGCTTGCCGTATTGGCCTTCGATGTAGCTCCGCACCTCGGCGATCGCGTCGTCCGAGATCCGCGTCGAGTCGGTACGCATATACGTAATCAGACCGGCCGCGCCCCGCTCGCCGATCTCCTTACCTTCATACAGTCGCTGCGCCACACCCATCGTGCGCTTGGCCGTGAAGCGCAGGGCCCGCGCCGCTTCCTGCTGCAGGCGCGACGTCGTGAACGGCGCCGGCGGCTCGACCTTGCGGTCCTTCTTCTTGACGTCCGCGATCTTGAACGGCGCGCCCTTGACGGTCGCAACCGCCGCCTCGGCCTCTTCCTTGGCGATGCGCTCGGCCTTCTTGTCGCCGATCTTCAGCAGCTTGGCCGCAAACGGCGGCGGCTTCTTGCCCTCGAAGCGCGCGTCGACGGTCCAGTACTCTTCGGCCTTGAACGCCGCGATCTCACGCTCGCGTTCGACGATGAGCCGCACCGCGACGGTCTGCACGCGCCCGGCCGACAGCCCGCGCCGCACCTTGTCCCACAGCAGCGGGCTGACGTTGTAGCCGACCAGGCGATCGAGGATCCGGCGCGCCTGCTGGCTGTTGTAGCGATTCTCGTTGAGGCGCACCGGATTGCCGATCGCGATCTTGATCGCCTTCTCGGTGATCTCGTTGAAGAGCACGCGCCGCACCTTGTCCTCGGAGACCTTCAGCTCCGAGAAGATGTGCCACGCGATCGCCTCGCCCTCGCGATCCGGGTCAGGCGCGAGATAGACCATGTCCGCGGATTTGGCGGCTTTGCGGATGTCCTGAAGGATCTTCGCCTTGCCCTTGATGGTCTCGTACTCGGGCTCGAACCCCTTCTTGATGTCGACCCCCATGCGCGACTTGGGGAGGTCCTTCACGTGCCCGACGCTCGCCATGACCTCGTACCCCTTGCCCAGGTACTTCCCGATGGTCTTGGCTTTCGACGGGCTCTCGACGACGACGAGCGACTTCGGCACGTTTGACTCTCGTTTCTTCGCGAAGGCCGCGTAGTGGCTGTGGGCTCATGCTCACGCACCAGACGGCGCGAACCGACCGCCCGGCTGTCGCGTGATCCATCCATCGAGCTCCAAGCTCAGAAGGATGGGCGCCAGCTCAGCGATCGGCCTCCTCGTGTGCACGCCGATCGCATCGAGGTCAAGCCCCGGTTCTCGGCGTATGTGTTCGAGGACCGCGATTTCAGCGGCTCCAAGCGAGGACCGCGCGGGCGCGGGCGTGACGGACGTACGCGCGTCACGCGCGAGGTGGGGCCACGGATCAGGCTGGCCCACCGATCGGAGAGGCCACACCGGCCCCGCACGAACCGTCCGATGCGACACCTCGAGCAGGTCCGCGAGCGCCCGCGGCGACACGATCGGACGTGCACCTTCCTCCAGCAGAAAGTGGCAGCCATCGGAAAGGACCTCGCCGACGGCGCCCGGCACAGCGCCGACCCGCCTGCCAAGCTCGCGTGCGGCCCGCGCCGCCGACAAACTTCCGCTGTCGCGGCAGGCACGCACGACCACGAGCGCGCGCGCGAGCCCCGCCACGAGGCGATTGCGCCAGAGGAACCCCCAGCGCGTCGGTCGAACCGTCGGCCACACGCCGCTCACGACCGCGCCGCCCGAGGCGACGACCTGATCGAAGAACGCGCGGCTCGCGCGCGGGTACGGATGATCGTGCCCGCACGGCAAGACGACGACGGTTCGCCCGCCGCACGCGAGGGCCGCCTCGTGAGCTGCCCGGTCGCATCCCTCGGCGCCGCCGCTGACCACGCCGAACCCGAGCGCCACCGCGTCGCGCGCGACCTGCCGCGCCAGCGCGAGCCCATACGCATCGGTTGCGCGGGCCCCGACGATCGCCATGCGCTCGGGCGGAAGCGGCCCGCGCACGAGCAATGGCGTCTCCAGCTCGGGGACCGCGACGACCCGCAGGTCGCGCTCCGCCAGCGCCCGCTCGAGTCCCGTCAACGTCATGTGCAAGCGCAGCTCGCCCTGCGCGCGCGTCGCTGTGTCCGCCAGCGCCACGACCAGTCGTCGTCGTTCGTCGTCTTCCATCCCCATGCCCTCTCGCGACGCGCTCGCCCCGCACGTTGCCTCGCGAGCTGTTCATGGGATCGACCCCCGGGTTTCGGCGCAACTTTCCCGCGCGCCCGTGCCCCGCGCGGATCCTAGGCGAATGAATGGTGGTTCAATCAGAGCTTGACCGGCGCCCCACGGACGCCTAAAGAGGACATCCGAAACCCACGGAAGAGGTGCATTCATGGCCCCTGGAATCCGGAAAGTCGCAGTCCTCGGCGCAGGCGTGATGGGAAGCGGCATCGCTGCGCACCTCGCCTCGTGCGGGATCCGCGCGATCCTCCTCGACATCGTTCCGCCCAATTTGACCGACGCCGAAAAAGGTGTCCGCACGGCGCGCAACCGTTTCGCGCAAGGTGGCCTCGACAAGGCCGTGGCCTCCAAGCCCGCCTTGTTCCTCGACGTCGGCGCCGCGTCGCTGATCGAGATCGGCAACTTCGACGACGACATGCACCGCATCGCCGAGTGCGATTGGGTCGTCGAGGTCGTCAAGGAAGACATGGGCGTCAAGCGCATGCTCCTCGACAAGATCGCGGCGCACTGGAAGCCCGGGATGCTCGTCACCTCGAACACGTCGGGGCTCTCGATCGACGGGATGCTCGAGGGGCGCACGGACGAGTTCAAAAACCACTTCTTCGGGACGCATTTCTTCAATCCTGTCCGCTACATGCACCTCCTCGAGGTGATCCCCGGAACGGCGTCGCACGCGGCCCACATCGACCGCTTCGTGAGCTTCGCGCGCACGGTCCTCGGCAAGGGCATCGTCTTCGGCAAGGACACCCCGAACTTCATCGCGAACCGCATTGGCGTCTACGCGATGATGAAGACCATCGGGTCGATGGTCGAGCTCGGCTACACCATCGAAGAGGTCGACGCGATCGTCGGGCGCCCGATGGGCCGCCCCCGCTCGGCCGCCTTCCGCACGGCCGACGTGGTCGGGCTCGATACGTTCGTGCACGTGTCGCAGAACTGCTACGACACCTTGCTGAGCGACTACGAGCGCGAGACGTTCAAGATCCCGGAGTTCCTGACCAACATGGTCAAGAAGGGGATCCTTGGCGACAAGAGCAAGGGCGGCTTCTATAAGAAGGAAGGCGCGGTCATCCGCACCTTGGATTTGACGACGCTCGAGTACCGCGATCCGACCCCGGCGGACCTGCCGGCGCTCAAGAAGGTCGCCAAGATCGAGGACGTCGGCGAGCGGTTGAAGGCCCTGGTCCAGGATGACTCGCGCGCCGGCAAATTCGCGTGGCACGTGCTGTCGCGCAGCCTCGCGTATGCGGCGAACATTGCGTGGGATATCTCGGATGATTTGCCGAGCATCGACCGCGCGATGCGCTGGGGCTTCAATTGGGATCTGGGTCCCTTCGAGTCCTGGCAGGCGATCGGCGTCCGTTGGGCCGCCGAGAAGATGAAGGCCGAGGGCCTGCCGCTACCCGCGTGGATCGACGCGGCCGTGGCGGCGGACAGCTTCTACAAGAGCGAGCCGGCCAGCCCGACGGGCGGGTCGCACCTCGCGAAGTCCGGTGCGTTCGCGGCGAACCAGGACATCCCGGGCTCGATCTCGCTCGCGCGGTTGAAGGCGCAGGGCCGCGTCGTCGAGAAGAACCGCGGCGCGACGCTCATCGACATCGGCGATGGGATCGCGTGCCTCGAGTTCCACACGAAGATGAACACGGTCGACCCGGATCTCACGGCGGCGCTGCAGACCGCCTGTGACATCGTCGAGCGCGACTTCGATGGGCTCGTCCTCGCGAACGAGGCCGAGAACTTCTCGGCGGGCGCGAACCTCATGATGATCGTCATGCAGGCGAACCAGAAGAAGTTTGCCGACATCGACAACGCGGTCGCGACCTTCCAGAAGACGATCCAGCGGCTCACGTATCTGTCGAAGCCGGTCGTCGCAAACCCGCATGGACTCACGCTCGGCGGCGGTTGCGAGATCGCGATGTCGGCGGCGCGGATGATGGTCGCGAAGGAGACCTACCTCGGTCTCGTCGAGGTGGGTGTCGGGCTCATCCCGGGTGGCTGCGGTACTTTGAACCTGCTCAAGCGCGTGTTTGCCGACGCGCCGGCCAAAATCGATCGCAACATGTTCGACTCGCTCGGCCGCATTCAGCGCGCCTTCGAGAACATCGCGATGGCCAAGGTTGCCACCGGCGCCGGCGAGGTCTTCTCGCTCGGGTTCGCGCGTCCGCAGGACGAGATCGCCATCAACCAGGATACGCGGATCGCCGAGGCCAAGCGGCTCGCGCGCTATCTCGCCGACCGTGGCTACACGGCGCCGCGACCCGCGCAGAATCTGTTCCTCCCGGGCAAGAACGGCTGGGCCGCGCTGGCGCTCTTTGTCTATGGCATGGAGCAGTCGGGGTTCGTCTCGGCGCACGATCGCAAGATCGCCGAGAAGCTCGCGAATGTGCTCTGCGGTGGCGACACCGACGGGCGCGTGGCGGTCAGCGAGGAGAAAGTCCTCGAGCTCGAGCGCGAGGCCTTCATGAGCCTCGTCGGTGAGCCGCTGACCCTGGCGCGCATGCAGTACATGCTGACGAACAACAAGCCGCTCCGTAACTGAACCTCGCGAAATCATAAGGAGAAAACTCATGCGTGAAGCAGTGATTGTCAGCGCGGTTCGGACCCCGGCCGGAAAGGCCAACCGCGGCGCGTATCGGGATGTGCGTCCCGAAGATCTGGGCAAGGCAGCGATCCTCGGCGCGCTCGCGAAAGTGCCGCAGCTGAGCGTCAACGACATCGAGGATGTCATCATCGGCTGTGCGATGCCCGAGGGGCAGCAGGGCCTCAATATGGCGCGCATCATCGCGCTGCATGCGGGTCTGCCGGTGCATGTCCCGGCCGAGACCGTGAACCGTTTCTGCAGCTCGGGGCTGCAGACGATCGCCCACGCGGCCGAGCGCATCATCGCGGGCGGGGCCGACTGCATCATCGCGGGCGGGGTCGAGAGCATGTCGGCCGTTCCCATGTCGGGCCACAAGCCGTCGCCCCACCCGGGGATCGTGGCCGAGCGTCCCGACCTCTATATCGGCATGGGCAACACGGCCGAGAACGTGGCGAACCGCTACGGGATCGACCGCGCGCGCCAGGACGCGTTCGCGGCCGAGAGCCACACGCGCGCCTTGCAGGCGATCGCGGACGGGAAGTTCAAGGACGAGACCGTGCCGTTTGGCGGGCTCGAGGTCGACGAGGGTCCGCGCGCGACGACGGTTCAGGGGCTCGCGGCGTTGAAGCCGGCGTTCCACCCGAAGGGGTCGGTCACGGCGGGGAATTCGTCGCAGGTTTCGGACGGCGGGGCGGCGGCGATCGTGATGTTGCGCGCGAAGGCCGAGGCGCTCGGGCTGCCGATCCTCGGCGTGTTCCGCGGCTTTGCGGTGACGGGCTGCAATCCGGATGAGATGGGGATCGGGCCGGTCTTCGCGATTCCCAAGCTGCTCGAGCGGGCGGGCGTGAAGCTCGAAGAGATCGACCTCTTCGAGCTCAACGAGGCGTTTGCGGTGCAGAGCTTGTACGTCTGCGACAAGCTCGGACTGGATCCGGCCAAGGTCAACGTGAACGGCGGGGCCATCGCGCTCGGGCATCCGCTCGGGTGCACGGGGGCCAAGCTCACGGCGACCTTGCTGCACGAGCTCAAGCGCCGCGGGGGCCGCGACGGCAGCGTGTCGAGGTGCCTCGGC
>SXGT01300013.1_pt1 | contig 25846 bp, 24 predicted proteins | sample 3176221 | NCBI WGS metagenome assembly SXGT01 (sample SAMN11356862, study PRJNA531348) | freshwater metagenome | isolation source: freshwater sample F1-120 | place: China: Fuxian Lake, Yuxi | collected 2017-12-25
CCTCCGCGTCCGCGGCGCCCTCCGCGTCCGCGGCGCCCTCCGCGTCCGCGGCGCTTCCAGCGTCCGCGTCCGCCGCGCCTGCTCCGGCGGTGCTGACACCGAGGCCCACGCCCCGGCCGCGCCCCACGCCCACCCCGAGCGCGCTGGAGCCTGAACCTACCCCGACCCCTCCTAGCGCGACGGCTCCTCCACCCAGCACGCCGGCTCCGTCGGCCACGCCGGCCACGCCGACCCCATCGGCGGCGCCTCCATCGCCCTAGCCCTCCTGGTCTCTCCGGCTTGCCTGACGCCTCTCGAACAACCGGCTCGGGGGCGCCCGGATCACCGGAGGAATGGGTTCTTTGCTCGCTCTTCTCCGACGGTGGTGGAAGGACCGTGGCCGGCGACGACCACGGTCTCGTCGGCCAGGGAGAGCAGCTTGCCACGGATGGACCTGAGCAGTGCCTGGGTGTCACCGCCCCATAGATCGGTGCGGCCCACGCCGCGGCGAAAGAGCGTGTCCCCCGTGAAGACATGGCCGGCTCCGTCCCCGGCGCAGACGAAGCTCACGCTGCCGGGGGTGTGCCCAGGGGTATGGAGGACCCCGATCTCGAAGCTCCCCGAACTCACGGCGGCGCCGTCCTCGAGCGAGCCCTCCATCTCTGTCCGCTCGGGCAGGGCAATGCCCAGCATCGCGGCCTGCACGGGGAGCATGTCGTAGAGGAAGCGGTCCGCCTCGTGGATCATGGGGCGCGCTCCAGTGGCCGCCACGAGGCCAGCGGTGGCGCCCACATGATCGATGTGCGTGTGCGTGTGGACGATGGCCGAGGGCACGACCCCCAGCGCCCCCAGGCGAGCGCGGATCCTGGCGAGCTCTCCCCCAGGGTCGATGACAATGGCCGTCCTCGCTTCGAGATCCGCGAGGATGGAGCAGTTGCAGCCCAGGGGGCCGACCGCGAACGACTCGATGTGGAGCGCGCCCATGCCGTGGCCGTAGCGCCACCGGGGGAGGGCGTCCAGTGGTAAGAGTCCACGGATGGTCTCCCGCGTCCCCGAGGTTGTCCTCCACGACTTTCCTGCCAAGACCGGCCCCGAACGCTGGCTCGACAGGGTGGACGAGGCGACGGCGGGGCTGACAGGGGCTGACGGGGAGCTGACGGGGAGCCCTGGCAAATTGCCGGATCGAAGGAGGGGCTCTTCGACGTAGATTCGCGCTCATGGCGAGAGATCTGGACCTCGACGAGACCTTCAAGCCCTTGCTCCTCGATCCCGCGGTGGCCGGGGACGCCAGGAAGATCGCCGAGCTGAGGAGCGGCGGGCGGGTGGCCGTGCACGACAGGATCGAGGCTCAGCTCCGCGATCTGGTGAAGGTCCGCTCGCCGACGAAGGCCCCCACCGAGGCCGAGGTCGAGGCCTCGATCGCCGGGATCCTCGGGGGGCGATCCCGGGACGAGCACGGGCGCTGGGCCTACTTCCCCTGGTCCCGGCGGCTGGTGCACATCCTGCCGCAGGGCGAGTTCCGCGAGGTGCGCCTCGACCGGAACCGCAACAAGATCACCTCGGAGGAGCAGGCCAGGCTGGGGGGCGCTGTGGTCGGGATCGTGGGGCTCTCGGTGGGCAACGCGATCGCGGTGACCATGGCGCTCGAGGGGGTGTGCGGCGCGCTCAAGCTCGCCGATTTCGATCGCCTGGATCTCTCGAACATGAACCGGCTGCGCGCGGGCGTTCACGAGATCGGTATTCGCAAGACGGTGTTGGCCGCCCGTCAGATTCACGAGTTCGATCCTTACTTCAGCGTGGTCCACTTTGGCAGCGGGCTCTCGGGGTCGAACATCGATGATTTCATGGTCGGGGAGCCCCGGCTGGACGTCCTGATCGACGAGTGCGACGGGCTGGCCATGAAATTCCTGCTGAGGGCGCGTGCGCGCGCCCACAAGATCCCTGTGATCATGGAGACGAGCGACCGGGGGATGCTGGACATCGAGCGCTTCGATCTCGAGCCCGAGCGCCCGCTCTTTCACGGCCTGGCGCCGTCGATCACGTCCGAGGAGCTCGCTGCGCTGACGACGGAGACCAAGGTCCGGGTCGTGATGGGGATCGTGGGCGGAGGGACGATGTCGGCGCGCATGGGGGCCTCGATGGTGGAGATCGAGCGCACCACGTCGACCTGGCCACAGCTCGCGTCGGACGTGGCGCTGGGAGGCGCCAGCGCGACCGTGGCGGCCCGCAAGATCCTGCTTGGCGAGCCTCTGCCCTCGGGGAGAAAATTCGTGGATCTCCAGGAGCGCTCCGCCGGCGAGGACGAGCGCTCACGAGGGCCGGAGGGGGCCGAGCTCCCTCCGGCGCTTCCCCCGCGAGGCCTGGCCCACGAGGCGTCGGGGACCCTCCCTGCCTCGGCCGCGCTGGGCTTTGTCGTCCAGCAGGCCTGCCTGGCGCCCTCCGGCGGCAACTGCCAGCCCTGGCATTTCCACCACGAGGGCGACACCCTCTGGATCTCTCTGGACGCGGAGCGAGCTCGTAACCTCCTGGATCAGCGCCGCCGCGCCAGCCTGATCGCCCTCGGCGCCGCCCTGGAGAACGCGGTGCTCGCCGCGGCCTCCCTCGATCACGACGCCCTGGTGGAGACCTTCCCTCTCCCCCGCCGGGAGGCGGTCGTGGCCAGGCTCCGTCTCCGACCTTCGGCGAGCTCCGGGCCCATCGAGGATCCCTCGCTCCAGCGCCAGATCGCCAGGAGGGTCACCAACCGGAGGCTGGCCTCTCGGGCTCCGCTGCCCGTCGGCGCTTCGAAGGCCCTGGTCGCCGCGGCCAGCGCCAGGGGCGCGCTCCTCGAGCTCGTGGATCGGCCGGAGGCGCTCGCCGAGCTGGGCGAGCTCCTTGGACAGGGCGACAGGATCCGCTTCCTCTGCGCCGATCTGCACCGCGAGGTCGTGGGGGAGCTACGCTGGACCGACGAGCAGGCCGAGTCCACCCGCGACGGCGTCGATCTGGCGACCCTGGAGATGAGCCCCGCGGATCGGGTGGCGATGCGCCTGGTGGCTCGCCCCGACGTGGCCGCGGTCCTCCGGGATCAGCGAGGAGGAAGCGTCCTCGAGGAGGGCTCTCGGCGCCTGCTCTCCGGCGCTTCGGCGGCGGGGATGCTCTCGCTCGCGGGCGACGATCCTTCGTCGTGGCTCGAGGCGGGGCGAGCCGTGCAGCGGGTCTGGCTTGAGGCGACGGCGCAGGATCTGGCCTTCCAGCCGATGACGGCGATCCTCTTCATGTTCGAGCTCCTGGACAATCCTTCCATCTACCGCTCTCACGAGCGCGATGAGCTGGCCCGTATCGATCTCCGCCTCCGCTCCCTGTTCCCTGTCACGGGCCCCCGCACCCGGGCGATGCTCTTCCGGCTGGCCATCGCCGGAGAGCCGACCGCCAGGGCCCTCCGCCTCGATCCGGCGCTCCTCTGCACCCAGGGCGCTCCACCTTGAAGCGATCCCACGGCGGCGGCCGGCCTGAATGCATCGGTCACCCGGTATGTAGTAACCAGGGACGAAACGAATGCCGCCTTCGCTGCCCTTGGCGCACATGTATCCGGAATTATTTGATGAATTCCCGCCGGCGCAAATGCCGCCCTTGCTACGACATGCCCGGCCCGCACAAACGACAAAGCACGGCACCTGTGAGGTGGAAAGTAAAGCCCTTGTTGGTGCATGGCACGGAGCCCTTCGCAGTACAGTCCCAGTATTCGTCATCCTAACTGACGCTGCCGCCGCACAACGATGAGCAGCTCCCCACTGGCCTGTAAGGGCCAAGACAAATGCGCTTCTGCTCCCCTCGAGAGTTGGGCCGTCCCAAGGACTGAACCCCTCCCGGCCTCAGGCCGTTCTTCATGAAGGGCCCACGGATCGGCGTCTCATCGTCGCCGCGCTCTCCCCGGGACCGGCCTTCCCTTCGCCACGTGGGCAGGGGCTGAGGGCGAGAGAACGCCTCCTCCATCGGACCGAACCGAAGGAACCACCATGACGACCGGCAACAACGACAACCCCTGCAAGTGCGCTGACCCCCCGGAGGATCTGGGATCCATCGAACACCTCCGGAAGGTGCTCTACAAGCTCACGGGCTCGGGCGACGAGACCGAGGCCACCAACGAAGCCATCCTCAAGGGCGCGCTGGTGAGCGCCGAGTGCGCCTTCAACACGATCCGGGCCCTCACCTGCGACGACGCCCCGGTCGCGGGCGTCCTGTTCGCCCACCTGCTCGCCGCCGAGTCCTCGGCGCGACTCCAGGGGACGCTCGACGCGCTGACGATGCTCGAGCACATGGAGGGGCAGGCCAGCGTCCAGGCGGCCGCAGAAGCCTCTGCGAGGACGGCGCCGAAGGCCTAGCCCTCCAGCGAGAGCAACCTCTCGCAGGAGTGCCAGCCTCTCGAGGCGCCCGCCGAGAGGCTGTTCTCCATAGCTGCCTCCCTACAGCACGGTGATGACCAGCAAGCCGCAGTTGTCTGGAAAACCCGCCGTTCGGGGTTCCGGCGCAGAGATTCGAACTCCGATAAGCGGAATCAAAATCCGCTGTCCTGCCATTAGACGACGCCGGAAGAGCGCGGCGAAAGCTACCCATTTTCTTGAGAAAAGCAAGGTTTCGCCGGCGTGAAGCGCGCTCCTCGGGGGCGGCTCGCACGAAACTGCGGTTCTCGCTTGGCGGGCTCAGCCTGGAGAGGGCAAGCTCGCGGGTCAACGGACGCCGGACATGTGGGAGACCCTCTACGCAAGCACCTGGCATCACCCGGGCATCGCCTGGGTGGCCGGGTTCGCCTTCACCCTGGTCCTCGTCCGTCGCCTGCCGTTCCTGGCGGGCTTCCTCGTCGTCTTCACGCTCGAGATCATGGCCGATGCCCTGTGCACCTCGCCCCTCTCTCCGGTCCCGGCCTCGCTGGGGACCGCGGCGGGCATCACCTTTGTGATCCTCGGTGATCTTCGCTACTTCGTGCTCCTCGAGGCCTGCTCGGGGCCCCGGATCCGCCTCACGCTCCCGGGCGCTCTCACGGCCGTGGCCACGGCCTTCGTCGTCCCCCTCTCCGCTACCGCCGTCAGGCTCTCGGTGCCCGCCGTGGAGGCGAGCAACCGCAACCAGTTCTTGGTCTACGAGAGCTTCTTCTTCGCCCTCGCCCTCGCGCTGCGCCTCCTCGTGCTCCCTCGCCGCCTCAAAGCCTCGCCCCCGCCGGTCCGAGCGTGGCTCTCCAGGATCACCCTGTTCGAGATCTTGCAGTACGGGCTATGGATCGCCGCCGACCTGCTCCTCCTCGCGGGGATAAAGCCGGCCTTCGGGGTGCGCCTCCTCCCCAACATCATGTATTACGCGCTCTTCTTGCCCTTCGTCCTGCTCACGGCCCCTCCAGAGGAGAGGAGCTTTCGGGCGAGGCCGGAGCCGGGCTCGTGAGGGGGCTCGCCGCGCTTGCTTTGCTCCTGCTCTCTTGCAAGGGCAAGCCCGAGGCGGAGCCGGGAGCCAGGCTCGAGTTTCGCCGGGACGGGCAGCCGGTGCGCTCGCTCTCCCTCGCCGAGCTCTCGGCCAGGATCCCGGTCGAGACCTTCACCGCCTACGATCCCTACTATGGCAAGCCCAAGACCTACCGCGCCCTGCCCTTCGACAAGGTGCTGGCGCTGGGGTTCGACGGCCAGGGAGCCCTCGGAGATCGAGAGCTCGTGCTGCGCGCCAGGGACGGATACACGGTGCCCATGAGGCCAGAGCTGGCCACGGAGCCAGGGAGCTATATCGCCTTCGAGGACGTGGGCACGCCGGGCTGGGAGCCTATAGGTCCCCAGAAGGCCAACCCCGGGCCCTTCTACCTTGTGTGGAAGCAGCCCAACCAGCAAGATCTCGAGACCCACCCTCGCCCCTGGCAGCTCGCTACCCTGGAGATCACCCGCTTCGAACTCCAGTTCCCTCATACGGTCCCCGAGGGCACGGCCGAGGGCGCGCTGGCTCGGCGAGGCTTCGGGCTCTTTCGAGAGCGCTGCGTGCGCTGTCACGCGATCAACCGAGAGGGGGGGCGGGTCGGCCCCGATCTCAACGTCCCGCAGAACATCCTGGAGTACAGGCCCGAGGCCCAGGTCCGGGCCTACATCAAGAACCCGCTCTCCTTCCGCTATGGCAACATGCCCGCCCACCCCGACCTCACCGAGCAGGATCTGGACGCGATCGTGGCCTATCTCGGCGCCATGAAGGATCGCAAGCACGATCCGGAGCGAGCAAGGCCAGACGCAGGAGGCCCCTGATGGGATACGGCGCGCACTCCGCACCCGGCCCGGCCGACCCGCTGGCAGAGAGCGCGGCCGATCTGCGCTCTCGCGTCGAGGCGGTGCCCGGGGCGCTGCTCCAGCTCTCGGCCGGGCTGGGAGGGGTGGTGGCGCCTCGCGATCCGGAGCTGTCCTTCGTGGCGACAGGGATCGGAGGCTCCAGGGCGCCGGCCCGTGTCCTCGTGGCCTCGCTGGTGGCCGCCGGGCGCCGCGCGCGCTTCGCGCCGCTCTCGGGGCTGGCCCTGGGCGAGCGCCTCGGTCAAAAAGATGTAGTGTGCATCTTCTCCCAGGGCCTCTGTCCCAACGCGCGCATGGCGCTGGCGGCGGCGTCTCGCGCGGGGCAGGCCTTCCTCTTCACGAGCCTCACCGAGGCCGACCCTCGCTCCGGGGAAGCGCTCGAGCGCTTCGTGGGCGAGGGGGGCGAGATCGTCCATGTGCCTCCGCCGAGCGAGTCCAGGACCCTCCTCAGGATCGTGGGGCCGGCCGCGGCGATCCTGGCGGCGACCATGTTCGCGTCGGAGGTCACCGGCCTCCCGCTCCCGCTCCCCGAGCTCGGAGGGGCGCTCGAGGCTTCCTCCTTGGCGGCGGCTGTCGCCTCGGAGGGGCTCTCGTCCTCGGCCCTCACTGGCTCGCTCGCGTTCGTCACGGCCGGGGCTGCGGGCGCGTTCGCCGAGGGGCTCTCCATCAAGTGGCTCGAGGGGCTATGCACGCCCGAGCCCCCTGTCTGGGACGTGCTCGAGGTGGCGCACGGCTCCTTTCATGCGTTCTACGAGCGGCCCATCCTGCTGGTCGCGCTGGAGCACCAGCTCACAGGCGACGAGAGGCTGTTCGACCGCCTGGCCTCCCTGCTGGTCCCCGAGCGGCATGTCCTCCTGCGCCTCCGGGCCAGGCTGCCCCTTCCGCTCGCTCGCCTGGAGCACGAGGTGGCCGTCAACGCGCTGCTCCTCCGCGCCTTCGAGGCCTCGCCTCGCGATCTCTTCCACTGGCCCTCCCAGGACAAGGACATGCCCCTCTACGGCATGGACGCCCCCGACCAGCCCTGAGGAAGCGGCTCAACGAGGAAAAGCTCGAAGGAGCCATGCAACATGCGAATCCACGCCGTCGACGGGACCTACGAGCTCTATCGCGCGCATTACTCGAAGCGCCCCAGGAAATTCGCGCCCCGGCCCTCCGGTCCCGGGAAGACCGAGGGAATGGACGTGACCGCGACCCTGGGCCTCGTCGCCTCGCTCCTGGCGCTCCTCGCCGACAGGTCCGAGGCCGTCACCCACCTGGCCTATGCCTTCGACAACCCTATCCGCAGCTTTCGCAATGACCTCTTCGAGGGCTACAAGGACGACTCCGGCGTGCCCCCCGAGCTGGCGGCTCAGTTCGACCTGGTCGAGGAGCTCGTGACCTCGCTCGGCGTTACGGTCCTGAGGATGGTCGAGTTCGAGGCCGACGACGCCCTGGCCACCCTGGCCAGCGCCTTCCCGTCCGCCGAGGTGCGTATTCTCTCGCCGGACAAGGATCTGGCCCAGTGCCTCGAGGGATCCAGGGTGGTGACCGTCGATCGCTCGAGGCAGCGCTCGGTCTCGGAGGCCGATTTCCTGGCTTCACGGGGCTTCTCTCCCTCGCTCGTCCCCGATTTCCTTGCGCTGACCGGCGATCCTCAGGACGGTATTCCCGGCCTGAACGGGTTTGGTGACAAGACCGCCTCGGCCCTGCTTGCCCTGTTCGGCCCGCTCGAGCGGATTCCCGACGATCCATCGGCCTGGCCCTCCTCCGTCCGGGGGCGAGAGCGGCTGGCCGCGACCCTGGCCTCCCGCCGGGAGGACGCGGCCCTCTACAAGCGCCTGGCCACCCTGATCAGGGACGTCCCGCTGGGCCTCGCCCCGGGCGATCTTCAGGTGCCCTCCTCGCTCCCGGCCTCCTTCGAGGTCGCGGCCCTGGCGCTGGGAGCGGAGAACCTCGCCGCCCGCGCCAGGGACGTCTTCGCCGCGCGAGCGGCCCTCGGGTCCCAGCCCGGCTTAGCGCGATAGCCTGTTTATCGCGTAGACGAAGGACGCCGGGTTGACGCCGAAGAGGACGCGGACGTCGTGATGCAGCGCTCCGCCATAGCTGGCGAACTGGTGCCCGAACTCCAGGCTGACCATGTCCAGGAGCAGGTGCATGGCCAGCCCGTTCCTCATGCCCACCATCAGGTTGCCGGAGGCGTCCCCGACGAGGAAGCGAGGCCGGTACGAGGCATAGGCCAGAGGAGACCCATAACCGATTCCCGCGACCACGTTGAAGGCGTGAGTCCCCAGCGAGTCGAAGGCATAGCCTAGCTCGGGGTTCAAGATGACCCCGACACCCTTCCAGCCGAGCGGCGCCAGCCCCGCTCCGGCCGTGATGTCGACCGCCAGCCGGGTGCTCTCGTCGGCCGCCGGCGCGGTGTGGATGGCAGGACCGAGGGCCAGACGCAGCACCGGGAGCGCCAGAGGATCGTCGGCCAGGGCCCGCGTGGACACGCATAGAGACGCGAGCGCCAGCGTCGAGGCAAACCAGGGACGAGCGTGTATGGACACGTGAGCAGGCTACGAAAGGGGCCTTTCCAGGTCAACGGTCAGCGGTCCTCGCTCACGCCCCCACATCGCCGCAGAGCGCTCGCGGATCCATCAGGGTGGGGCTCCGGAGCGCCCTGTTCGTGCGGCCGGCGTCACGATGCTGCCCGGGCAGGAATCGTTTTCTACGATCTCTCGAGGAACCTGGCAGTCTCCCCGAGAGGGGACTGAGCGGCATGCGTGATGCAATCGCACGGTTCTCATGCGCACCTCGCTGGATCTCACCTCGCTCGTGACCCGGATCTGGAGCCCTCTCCCCGTCGTCGCAGGGGTCGCCGCGCTGGCCCTGTCGGCCTCCTGCGCGGCCTCCGCGCCGGAGGGAGGCGACCTGCCCCACGAGGACGAGGGGAGCACGGGCTCGGTGAGCGCGGCCCTGGGCGCGGGCGATCCGGTCTCCAGGGCCGTGAGCGAGTCCTGCACCACAGCCTCGGTCCGGGGGCTGGGGGAGCAGCTGGTGGACGAGCTGGAGTGCATAAGGCCCAACACCCTCTCGAGCATCGCGGGAATCCCAAATACCAGGCTGGGGAGCGCCGTGTTCCCTTACATGCAGGCGCCCGCGGCCCGCAGCCTCCGGGGCGTCGCTGCGGCCAGGGGCGCGCCGCTCGTCATCAACTCTGCGTTCCGTACTCTCCCTCAGCAATACCTGCTCTACCGCTGGTACAGGACGGGCCGCTGCGGCATAAGGCTCGCCGCGTCGCCAGGGCGCAGCAACCACGAGGGCGCGCTCGCGCTCGACGTCGAGGACAGCGCGGGCTGGCGGGGCTCCTTCCAGGCCCGCGGTTTCCGCTGGCTGGGCTCGTCCGATCCGGTCCACTTCGATTATGTGGGGAGCGGGGCCGTCTCCTTGCGAGGGCTCTCGGTCCTTGCCTTCCAGAGGCTATGGAACCGCAATTACCCCAATGACAAGATCGCCGCGGACGGCGATTACGGTCCGGAGACCGAGGCCCGGCTCGCCCGCTCGCCCATCGGCGGCTTCCGGCTGGGCGCGACATGCAAGAACCCTGGCTTCGCCCCGGAAGAGCCTGTCGGTGACGTGGCGGAGCTCCCCGTGGAAGCGGACGGCCCCGAGGGCCCTGGCGACGACGCCACCCCGAGCGCCCCATCGATCCCCCTGGAGTTCCAGAACCAGGGCTCGGGGTGCAACGCCTCCTCCTCAGGCCGGGCCCCGGGCTTCGCCGGCCTGGCTATCGTTGGCGCTCTCGGGCTCCTCGCCGCTCGCCGCCGCCGCTGATCGGCGGCTTCACGGAGAAAAGCGACGCGCCTCGAGCGCCACGATCCCTGGAGCGCGGCTCGCATCGCTGGCACGAGGTGGCACGGGACATCTCGGTCCTTTCGCCATCTTGGATACGGCACATCTCGTGCTTCGCGCCGCGCCATGAAGCTGGTCGTCGCGATCCCCCTGGTGCTCTCGTTCCTCGTCCTTGGCTGCGGATCGTCCACCGAGCCGTCGGGGAGCTCCCCTGATGGATCGCTCGAGGCAGAGGCAAGCGCACCTGCGGCCGATGGAGGGGCAGACGCCTCCCTGGCCTCGGATGCCTCGAGGTCTGACGGCGAAGGAGGCGCCTGCGAGCCCGTCGGCATCGTGGGACCGGGTGGGACGATCCCGCGCCCGACGGGCTCGGCGCTCCGCCTGGAGCTCGTATACCAGGGCTCCGCCATCGCCGTTCGTGAGGTGCGGGGGGTCGATATGGTGATCGCTCCTTCGGTCGGTCCCTTCGAGCCTGGCAAGAACAGCGGCTACTGGATCGAGCTGCGTGACTCGTCGGACAGGAAGCTCTTCACCAGGCTCGTTCGTGATCCTACCAGGCTGGAGGTCCCTCCTCCTCCCGATGGAGGCCCCTTCACCAACCTCCTCGTCCCGGAGTGCACGCCAAAGACGATATTGGCCGATCTCCCGAACGATCCTTCTGCCACGAAGATCATCGTCTTTGGCGATGGCTACGTCGAGCCGAAGAGCGGCGCCCGCGAGCTGGGCCGCTTCCAGCTCTAACACTCCCCATAGGATCATCCCATTGCGCGGCGGCGACGACCCAAGGCCCGGACCCGATGGGAGACGCTTGCCTCCTGGCCTTCTCCCTGTAAATCGAACCATGTCCCTCGTGGAGGAGACGTCCAAAGGTATCTCGATGCGAGAGGGCAAGGCCGGTCTCTCGGCGCCTCCAAGGTTCGACCTGGATCCGAGTCCAAGGGCGCCGTGATCTCAGGTTGGAAGCCGCGCCTGGTCCTTTGCAGCACCCTCCTGCTCGTGTTGCCAGGCTGCAGCCAGGAGAAGAGTGCCCCCGAAGGTCCACCTCCGGCCTCCAGGGCGCCCGCCGATCCGGTGTGCGGCGCCCTCCCGTGCGAGCTCTTCGCAAGCCCCGAGGAGGCCTTTGCCCGGGTGCTCCTGGACGAGCCCGCGGTGCTGGCCATAGGCGAGACCCACGCGCAGAAGGACCTTCATGGAGTGCCGTCGACGACCCGACGCTTCGTCGAGCAGCTCTTGCCAAAGCTCGACGGCAAGGCCACCGACGTCATCATCGAGCTCTGGGTCGCCAACACCCGGTGCAACGCAAGGCAAAAGAGGGAGATCAAGGAGGTCTCGCTCGGGCAGCGGGAGATCACGCAGCGCCAGGCGCCCGGCAACCAGAGCGAGTTTCTCCTGCTCTACAACGCGGCGCGTAGCCACAAGCTGGAGGCCCATATCCTGGTTCCCCCGTGCGACGAGTACGCCAAAATCCTCGACGCCGGCGAGGGCGACGTCGACGCCATGCTCACCATGATCGCCAGGATCACGGCCCTGAAGATCGAGGAGAGGCTGCATGCCCCGGGGCACGGGCTCGTGGTCGCCTACGGGGGCGCGATGCACAACGATCTGGCGCCTCGCCCGGGCCACGAGCGGTGGAGCTTCGGGCCCGGGGTCCATACGAGCACCAAGGGCAGGTACGTGGAGCTCGACCTCATCGTCCCCGAGATGATCCGCGACACGGAGGCGTGGAGGGCGCAGCCCTGGTATCGGCATTTTCGCCCAGGCGCTCAGGGCAAGAAGACCCTCCTCTTCCGGAGTCGCCCCGGGTCGTATGCGCTGGTGTTCCCCGAGGTGGCCCGCTGATCAGCGCCGCCGGGTCCGCCGCTCGAGGCACGTCATTCTCGCTCGGGGCTCCTGCGTCGGCGTCATGTGCGCTTCACCTTGGAGGCGAGGCCCAGGGCGGCGCGGGCAGAGGCCGCCACGGCGGCGACGACGGGCGCAGGTATCCCCTCGATGAGTGCCAGCAGATCGATCGGGCCCTCCATGACGGGGAGGAACTCGTCGAACAGGAGCGCGAACTTCTCGTACTTGGAGAGCAGCAGGTGCAGGCGCTCCCTGAGGCGATCGGCCTCCTCGCCTTGGGCGTCGCCCAGCATGGCGAGGGCCCGGCGAGAGAGGACGCATTTATCGGCGACGACGCCACGGAGGCGGGTGAGGTAGGCGCCGACCACGACGTCCGGGTACTTGCCCTTGAGCGCGAAGGAGTCGTGTCTGGCGCCGGCCTCGCGCCTGCGTTCCACGATGCCCGCGGCCTCGAGCCCGCGGAGGTTGGCGAAGACGTTGCTCTTGGCGCGCCCCAGGCTCTCGACGAGCTCGTCCATGCTCATGGCCCCCTCGGCCAGGTAGAGCGCCGCGACGATCTGGCCGCCCAGGCGGGTGATGCCCGGGAAGCTCGCCGCGATATCCTTGCCCACGCCCTCGAGGAGCTCCCTCTGGGCGCGGGCCACTCGCGGGTCTCTGCTCGAGGTGCCCGTGGCCGCCACGCTCTCCCGCTCAGCCTTTCCCATGGTCACCCGCTCCACCATAGCGGCAAGCTGGCTTTGCGTTTGCGTGAAAGAAGGTGTCTCCTCTCGCAGACCATGGTATCGCACCCCAAGAACCGCCTGGCCAAGGAAGCCTCGCCTTACCTCCAGCAGCACGCCACGAACCCGGTCGACTGGTATCCCTGGGGCGAGGAGGCGCTCGCCCGCGCCAGGAGCGAGGACAGGCCCATCCTGCTCAGCGTCGGCTACTCCGCCTGCCACTGGTGCCACGTCATGGAGCGAGAGAGCTTCGAGGATCCGGACATCGCGGCCCGGATGAACGAGCATTTCGTGTGCATCAAGGTCGATCGTGAGGAGCGCCCCGATCTCGACCAGATCTACCAGCTCGTGGTGCAGCTCATGGGGCGCAGCGGGGGCTGGCCGCTCACGGTCTTCCTGACGCCCGATCAGCGCCCCTTCTTCGGGGGCACCTATTTCCCGCCCGTCGAAAAATATGGGATGCCCGGCTTCCCCACGCTCCTCGCCGCCATCGTGGACGCGTACAGGAACAAGCGGGCCGAGATCGCCGATCAGGCCCACGAGCTCACCGCCGCCATCTCCAAGATCGCCCGGCCGGGCCGGCCCAGGGGGCTCCCTGCGCCGGGGGGCGATCTGCTGGCTCGGGCCGCCAAGACGCTGGCGTCGCGCTTCGACGACGAGCACGGAGGCTTCGGGCAACGACCCAAGTTTCCCAACACCATGCCGCTCGAGGTGCTCCTGCGGCACGGGGTCTCCTCCAGCGAGAGCTCCGCGGAGCTGCGCGTCGCCACGGCCCTCTCCTCGATGAGGGACGGCGGCGTCCACGACCAGCTGGGAGGAGGCTTTCACCGCTACTCCACCGACGAGGCCTGGCGGGTGCCTCACTTCGAGAAGATGCTCTACGACAACGCGCTCCTGATGCGCCTCTACACCGACGCGGCCAGGGCCCTCGAGTGCGCGGATCACGAGGCCACCGCCAGGGACGTGGCCCGCTACCTCCTGCGCGACATGAGGGACGAGGGCGGCGGCTTCTACGCCGCAGAAGACGCCGACAGCGAGGGTGAGGAGGGGAAATTCTTCGTCTTCTCGAGGGCCGAGATCCTGGAGATCGTGGGAGATCCTGGGTTGACCAGGCTCCTCTCTTCTCACCTCGGCGTCACCGAGGAGGGCAACTTCGAGCACACCGGAAAGACCGTGCTCTCGGTGCAGAGATCGGTGGCTCGCCTCTCGGTGGAGCAGGGCGTGGCCCCCAGCGAGCTCGCCTCCGAGCTGGCGCGGGGCAAGGCGCTCCTCTTCGCCGCGAGGGAGCGGAGGCCCAGGCCCTTCCGCGACGAGAAGATCCTCGCCTCCTGGAACGGCCTGGCGATCTCCGCCTTCGCCGAGGCCGGCTCGGCCTTCGCCGAGCCCTCGTTCATCGAGGCCGCCGAGCGGGCCCTCTCCTTCGTGAAGAGGACCCTGGTGCGGGGCGACGATCCTCTCCGCGTCGAGCGCCACGTCAAGGGCGAGGTGGTCAAGGGCCCCGGCTTCCTCGACGACCACGCCTTCGTCGCCAACGCCGCCCTCGATCTCTACGAGGCCACCGGTGAGCCAGGGCACGCCCTCTTCGCCCGCAGGGTCGCCGACGCGATGGTCGCTCGCTTCTGGGAGGAGGAGCAGGGCTTCGTCTTCACCGGCGCGGACTCCGAGCCGGTGCTCGTCCGAGCGAAGGATCCTCACGACAACGCCGTCCCGAGCGGCACGTCCATCGCGTGCCGGGTCCTCCTCCGCCTGGGCGCCCTGATGGATGCAAACTACACTGTTCACGCGGAGACCGAGCTCCTCCGCCTGGCGCCCTCCTGCCTGGAGAACCCCTTCGGCTTCGGCCAGGCGCTCTGCGAGCTCGATCGCCTGATCCGCGGCTCGGTGGACGTGGTCCTGGTGGGCGCCCGGAGCGACGCTCGCCTGCTCGCCCTCGCCCGCGTGGTGCACTCGCTATGGATCCCCAACCGCACCCTGGCCTGGCTCGACCCTTCCGATCCTTTATCACGCGAGGCCTGCGCCGCCCTCGCCGAGGGCAAGGAAGCGAAGGCCGAGCCGGCCGCCTACGTCTGCCGCGGGCGGAGCTGCTCCCTGCCTGTGACCACGCCCGAGGAGCTCCGCGCTCTCCTCACGAAGTAATTTGGGAGGCTCAGAGGCAACGGCCTCGCAAAGACGGGCGAGGGGGAAATCACAAGAAGGGGACCTCCTGGCCAATAAAAATATCGGTGGGGAGGCTCGGAGGCAACGGCCTCGCAAAGACGGGCGAGGGGGAAATTCACAGGAGGAGTCTGCGAGGAGGCAACGGCCTCGCAAAGACGGGCGAGGGGGAAATTCACAGGAGGAGTCTGCGAGGAGGCAACGGCCTCGCAAAGACGGGCGAGGGGGAAATTCACAGGAGGAGGCGAGGAGGGAACCTCCTCGCAAATAAAAATATCCAGGGGGGGGGCGAGGAGGGAAAGATATTTGGTTGGGGGGGGATGCTTATCCAACGATATCGAGGAGCGCCTTGACCGCCGCGTCGCACTCTTCCTCGCGGATCTTGTAGAAGAGCGGCAGGTTGACGATGCTGGCGCACACCGCCTTGGACACCGAGAGGGCCCCGAAGGGAATGGCCTCGCCCTTGGTGGGGGGCTGGGCGTCCATGGTCTCCGGGTAGGTGCGCGCCGAGCCTATTCCCCTGGCCTTGAGCCCGTCGGCCACTTCCTGTCCGGATTTCCCGTCGACCGTGAACGCGTTCAAATAGCCATTCTCGAGCACGCCGGAGGGAGGCCCGAAGACGTGAATGCGAGAGTGGCCCAAGAGGCACTGGCGGTAGTACTCGGCGGCCTTCCTGCGAGAGGCCAGGATGTCCGGTACCAGCTCCAGGACGGCGTTGAGGAACGCGGCCTGGACCCCGCCCATACGCGAGTTCCAGCCGACGTGGGCGTAGGCGTAGTGGTCGGAGCGGCCATGGTTGCAGAGGGAGCGAACCAGCTTCTCCTGCTCCTCGGTCTGGAGGGTGATGGCCCCGCCGTCCATGGCGCCCCCCACGACCTTGGCAGGGTAGAACGAGAGGGTGCCGACCTGCGCCCTGGCGAGGACGGGCTCCCCGTTCACCTCGACCCCGAAGCACTGGGCGCCGTCCTCCAGGAGGGCTATGCCGTGCCCGGCCGAGAAATTCCTGAAGTCCGCGAGCCTGGCCGACGCCCAGCCATAGAGGTGAGGGAGGATGGCCGCCTGGAAGCGGTGCTCCTCGTGCGCCTTGGCGAACTCCTCGAAGTCCATCTGCAGGTCGGCCCGCGAGATGTCGACCAGGATCGGCGTGGCGCCGAGCTGGGAGACCGCCTCGTAGGTGGCCCAGAAGGTGAGGTTGGGCAGGGCGACCTTCATGCCTCGCTTGACGCCCATGGCCTGGAGCCCGATGATCAAGGCGTCGGTGCCGTTGGCGCAGGAGACGGTGCGGGGGACCCCGAGGATCTTGGTGAGGGATTTCTCGACGCGAGCCACACCGGGCCCCCCGACGAACTCGCAGCGCTCGAGGCACCCCTTCCACGCGGCGTGGACCTCGTCGGAGATCTTGTGGCTGAGGCGGGACAGATCGATGAAAGGGACTTGCACGGGCGGCTCCTTAGCACGACAGGACTCTGGACGGCCTGCCCTTTGTTGCGCGATCCCGCCGCTCCGTTCGGAGCGGCCCGGGCGCCCCAGGGCGGGCGGTCCTGGGAGCCTATGCTAGCTTCCCGCGCCATGGCCCAGCCCTCCTTCGACCCCCAGAACGAAGCCGAGTTCGACGCCCACGCCAGCGGCTACCACGCCATGCACGCCTCGAGCGTGAGGGCGAGCGGGGAGGACCCCGAGTACTTCGCCATCTACAAGCAGCGGGTGCTGGAGCGGCTCCTGGCCGGCGAGACCCGGCCAATACTCGATTTCGGCTGCGGCATAGGCAATCTCATCCAGCACCTGGTGGGCTCCTTCCCCAAGGTCCATGGCTACGATCCCTCCAGCAAGAGCGTGGAGCTGGCCAGGGGGCGGGCTCCCCAGGCCAAGTTCTTCGACTCCCCCGACGATCTCCCGGGGGGCCACGGGGCGATCGTCCTGGCCAACGTGCTCCACCACGTGCGGCCTGGCGAGCGCGCCGCCCTTCTCAAGAGCCTGGTCCCCAGGCTAGCGGCCGGCGGCCGCCTGGTCATCTTCGAGCATAACCCCCTGAACCCGGTCACCCGCAAGGCCGTGGCCGACTGCCCCTTCGACGAGGACGCCGTCCTCCTCTATCCGTGGGAGGTCAAGCGGCTCCTCAGGGGCGCCGGGCTCATGTCCCCCAGGCTCGATTACATCGTCTTCTTCCCTCGCCCCCTGGCCAAGCTCAGGGGCCTCGAGCCCCACCTGGCCCGCCTCCCTCTGGGCGCCCAGGTGTGCGCCTGGGCGCAGAAGAGCTGATCTCGCGCGGACTGTGGCGTTCATCGGATCACGTGCACGGAGGGCGCCCGCCCGAGCAGCGCCGCCATGAACGAGAGGCAGGCGCGCACGCTCGGGAGCTCGCGCGTGGCCTCAGAGAGCCAGCGATTGTCTTGAATCGAGACCTGCATCGCCTTCCCCGGTCGCAGCGGCGCCGTCATGGCTGCGAAGAGAGCCTTCTTTCGCCCCGAGCTCGTGTCAAAATCGGTCAACGCGGCGCTGCCTATGCCACGCCGCGCTCGCCCGTCGACCGCTCGAACGTATGTTTGGGCCTTACGGAGCAACTGGGGATATACGATCTTTCCGCACGCGATGAGCAGATCCTCGAGGCTACCGCGGGTGCCGTCACCCGGCAGCACCAGAGCCCCGAATCGAGGGTTCGCGCGCGCGACCGTGTTCGGCTCTGCCGGCAAAGTCATGTGGAGGTTCGGTGGGAGCTGGATCGCGCGGGAGAGAGCCTGCCAGCGGTCGCGTGGGGTCTTGTCGTCGGCGTCGAGCACGAGGCCGATGGCATCGAGTTCGTCGACGCAGAACGACGGGACCGTCAGGTCAGCGCGGAGGATTCGAGCAATCTTCGAGTCTCCGACCGCGACGCTGACAGCCACCTGGAGATCGGTGGTCTCGAAGAATGTCGGCACGGGAACGCGGGCAAGCAGATCGTCCAGGTGCGGAAAGACCTTCGGGATCAGCGGATGCCAGAAGGGGTCGACACGCTTCAAGAGCTGGATCCGCTTGCACGCCCACCATTTCAGCAACCGGCCGATGAATTCGACGTCATGTGGGCCCTCGACGAGCAAGTAGACACGCACCATCACATCACCGAATGTCGAGCGCGCGCTCGTTGCGAAGGAACCGGACATCTTCTGCCGCGAGGCGCTGCACGTCGATGCTCCCGGTGGATCGACGGAGGTGGTAGGCGACCACCGGATCCGGGGTCGTCTCCTCGCTGGCCTGAAGGACGGCGTCGACGGTCTCCAGGCTGTGCGTCGTTGCGATGACCTGCGCGTGCACCTGAGCTGCGGTCGAGACGAGCCAGGAGGCGAGTTTGGGAAGGGCGCTGGGGTGAACGCCTTCCTCTAGCTCGTCCACGAGCAGAATGCCGCGCTCGGCGCGCACCAAGGCGAGCGCGAGCGCGAAGGCTCGGCGCATCCCGTCCCCGAACGAGGAGAGGTCGACGACTCCCCGGCTCGCGTGAATGATACGGATGGCGCTTCGGCCGAACGGGCGGCTGATGGCAACGTCCCTCACGTCAGGATCGAAGAGGCGAAGCATCTCGATCCCCTCCGATTTTTTGTCCGCGTCGATGACGTAGCTCAGGTGCGTGACCAACTGCTGCGTGGAGCGGTGCGTGAATGGAGTCACGGTGAACACCCGGAGCAATGGGACCGTTCCCGTCGTCGTCGGCGCGCTCCGCTCTCGAGACGAAGTGAACTCCATCACGCTCTGCGCCTCGCCCCGCGCGCCGGTGACGTGCACGTCCAAGCGTATCATGGCCTCTATGCGGGGCTCCTCGTCGATCCCGTCAGCGACACCTGCCTGGGTGAGGGCGTGTGCCTTGGCGCGAAGCGTGCGGTCACCTTCCGACAGTGTGGCCTTGACCTCTAGGGGACGAGAGGTCTGGCCGGCTTGGTCCAAGGTGAGCGCTTCGGCACCGGGAAAGATCCCCCAGAGGCTATCGACGAGCGACGCGGACACGTCCCGGTGTACGGAGGTCTGGACCCACTGACCTGGATCCACCGGCCGGAAGACGAGTCCGATCGCCTCGATCACGCTGCTCTTGCCGGCGTTGTTCGCTCCGACGATGAGGTTAATGTCGCCGAAGTCCTCGAAGCGAACACCTCGGAAATCGCGGTACGTGCCGATCTCGAGCTCCCGCAGGAGACCCATCAGCTGACCGCCGTCGCAAACTTGAGCTGGTTCTTCATGGTGGCGGGTATACTATGGGTGATGCATGCGGTTCGCCATCACGAGCGTCCGGTACGAAGGAGGGCTCAGCGTGCCCGCGACCTGCTGACTGAGCGCCGGGACACATTTGGTGAGTTTGGCCGAGTGCCTCCGCGAGTCGCGTGCGCGCCGTCACACCAGAGTCCGGCCAACCAGCGAGGCTGTTCCCTCAATAAAAACCCCGGGGCCATCACCGGAACCTTTCGGACTGGGAGAGGGCTACCCGGGGACAGCGAACCAAAGGTACTTCCATGCAGGCCGCGGCTCAACCCATTTCGAGCGAAGCGCTGCTGCGTGCTTCAACTCTCCGACGCGGACGTTCTGCCTGGCTCGCCGTCAGGGCCATCCGTGGGATCGATGTCGGCTGCAGCATCGGTGATCGCTGCGCCGCTCGCCGGGACAATGGGCGCGAGATACCTCCGCTCAGTCGCACCGGCAACCGATGTAGCTACTCGTGAATAGCCAGCGCTCGCCCACGATCTCCCCGCACACCTCGCAGAGCTGGCCTTCTACCCGGGTCTCCGGAGAGGTCGATTGTGGGGCGGCCGGGGCAGGGGCCGCGAGCGTGGGCGCAGGGCAGGCCACGATGGAAGAACGTCGAGGGCGGGTTTGCCCGAGCCGCTCCTCCTGTCGGAGTGGAGCGCGAAGACGCCCGCCGCGTCCCAGTAGGCCGCGCTCAGCCACCCGCTGATGACCGTGTGATAACCCCCGATGGAGAGCGAGTAGCCTCGGACGCTCCGCACGTGCTCGGTGATGAGCTCCGCGGCCCGGTCATGGGAGACGCCCGGGATCAGGCCTCCGTGGTCGCGTCCACGCCCGCCACCTTCGGCGCGCCCGTGGCCTTGGCGGGCTCCGCGCTCCTGGGGGGAGGGGGCAAGATGGAGCTGCTCGCGTCGAGCTCGTCGGTGTCCGGCTGGAGGGGCATGTTCTGCGTTTCTCGCGTCACGTAGAGGGGGCGCTGCTTCACCTGCTCGTAGATGCGGCCCACGTACTCGCCCAGGATGCCGATCATCAGGAGCTGCACCGCCGCCAGGAGCGACACCAGCACGACCTCCGCGGTCCAGCCGGCCACCGTGGCCTGGAAGACGAAGCGGGCCAGGATGGCCCAGATGGCCACGCAGACCGCCAGGAAGGCGATGATCGCCCCCGAGTAGGTGGCGATCCGGAGGGGCACGATGCTGAAGCTGGTGATGCCGTCCGCCGCGAAGCGGAGCATCTTCCGCAGGGGGTACTTGGTCTCGCCCGCGAAGCGCCCGGCGCGATCGTAGAGGACGGCGGTCTGCTTGAAGCCTATCCAGGCGACCATGCCCCGCACGAAGCGGTGCACCTCCCGCAGCTCCCTGAGCGCCACCACCACCCGCCGGCTCATCAGCCGGAAATCGCCGGTGTCCAGGGGCACCTCGATGGGGATCATGGCGGCGAACATCCGGTAGAACCACCTGGCCGTGAGGAGCTTGAACCAGGTCTCCCCGGCGCGGCTGCGGCGCTTTCCGTAGACCACGTCGTAGCCCTCGCGCCACTTCTCGACCATGGCCAGGACGACCTCGGGAGGGTCCTGGAGATCGGCGTCCATCACCACCACCGCCTCGCCTCGCGCGTAGTCGATGCCCGCCGTGATGGCGGTCTGGTGGCCGAAGTTGCGGGAGAAGCTGATGACCTTGTAGCGAGGCTCCTCCCTCGCCATCTCGCGCAGGAGCTTGAGGGACTCGTCCCTGGAGCCGTCGTCCACGAAGAGGACCTCGCAGTCGACCGTGAGCTCCGCGAGGAACCCCGCGAGGCGCGCCCGGAGCTCGGGCAAGACCTCCTCCTCGTTGAAGATGGGGAGGACGAGGCTGACCGTGGGGCGCTTCATGACGGTCCGCTGTTATCACGGGTCCGAGCGGGGGAGGTAGCCAGGGGACGCTCGCGGCTCGAGCGGCGACGACGCGCCAGATCCACCGCGATCACTCCGAGATCCAGGGTCGCGCGCACCATGGAGGCCAGGTGGCGCTTGGAGCCGGCGACGTCGACCCAGCGCCGGAGCGGCACCTCCACGAAGGCGCTCTCCCTCATCGGCTCGACGCCCTGGCTCCCGGAGAGCAGGCGGCCCAAAAGCTCCACGTCGAAGGCCCAGCGGGAGTGGAAGGGTGTGCGGAGGGCGGCGGCGAGCTGGGCGCTCGGGCGAAACACCTTGGCCCCGCACTGGGTGTCGTAGAAGGGGACCCGGAGCACCGCCGTCGCGAACATGGCAAAGACGCGCCCCGTCGCGTGGCGCCACGGCCTCCGCTCGATGTGGCCGCCCATCAGCACGACCCGGGCGCCGAGCACCGCCTGCACTCCCTTCTCCTCGAGCACGGTGACGAGGCGCACCAGCTCCTCGGGCGGCGTCGCCAGATCCGCGTCCGCGAACCCCACCGCCTCGTGACCACGGGTCAGGGCGTCGAGCAGCCCGCGGCGCACCGCCTCGGCCTTGCCGCTGTTCTCGGTGAGGCCCAGCACCCCGATGCGCCCTCGGCCCCGGCGAACGAGCGCGTCCAGCAGGCCTCGCGTGCCGTCGGTGGAGCCGTCGTCCACGAAGAGCAGGTGGATCCCCGGGCGAGCCGCGAGCTCGGCGAAGCGCTCCACGTCCAGGCGGGAGGCCTCGTTGTAGCAGGGCACGACGAAGGTGACCGGACGCATCCTGGCCATGGATACCCCACAAGGCGCCCCGGCGCCTACGCCCTCAGGGAGGGACCCTGGCGTGCCGGAGCCTGGGCCACCAGCGTCGACGAGTGAAGAACAGGATCACCCCTGCGATCCCCGCGTCGAGACCCCTTCGGGCTCGGTCAAGGCCCAGGAGGTCATGGAGGTGCTCACCGGAGACAAGGATCTGCCCTGCCTCATCGTCCGGGCCAGGATGGGCAAGCTCCTGGACGGCGATATCGTCTCTCCCCTGGAGACCTCTCGCTTCCGCCCCCGAAGGGTTGTCTCGAGCCTGGTAGCAGCGCCCTCGGGAGAAGGTTTTCTCGAGCCTGGTAGCGGCGCCCTCGGGTGAGGGTGAAGATTTTACAGGGAGGGAGAGTGAGGGAAATCTTCACCCTCTCAGCCCAACGAGGCGCTGTGGGAAGCGACGCCGTGCTCGACCTGCCGCCCGAGGTGCTCAGAGCCTGGCTCGCCGATCTCCCACGCGACGTAGCGTTCATCCCCCGTTGCTCATGGCCTAAAAAGCGGGTTGCTTTTTTCTGTCATGCGCGGCGCGGTCTGGTACCGATGCTTTGATGGGGCGCGCGGACCAGCTCGCGAAGCGAATCTTCACCGAGGAGACGGGGGCCGCGACGGGTCACCGTGTGGTCTTCGAGGTGCCGCCCGAGGTCCCGGTCGGCGCCCTCCAGCCCGACGGTCTCGCCCACATCGCGGTGGCCTCCGCGGAGGTCTGTGACCTGGCGGTGCCCTGGAGCCGTCTGCGCCATGAGGCCGTGCTCGACGTCAAGATGCCCGGCGACCACATCGGCCGGGCCGCGCTGGCGCGCTGCGAGCTTCGCCGCTGGGCGCGCTGGGTCGGTCAGCTCGAACAAACCACGCCCGATGGGGCACCACCGTCTCTCATCTACCCTGCGGAGGTGGCGGCCTGGGTGGTGACTTCGCATGTGCCACGCTGGCTGCGCGAGGACGCAGCCCTCGGCGTCATCACGCTCGAGCCCGTCGCCAAGGGCGTCTGGCGCATCGGCCCTCGCGACCACGACACGCTCTGGATCGCGGCCAACGAGCTGCCACTGGAGCCCGCGTTGTTGCCCTTCCTGGTGGCGCGCTCCGGCCGCGCTCTTCTGGAGTTCGCGGCCTGGGCGGCCCGTGTGCGGGGACCGAACTGGATCGTGAACGTGCTACAACAGATCCCCATGGGCTCCGAGATCCTGGACGAGATCGGTCACGTCAACGACGATCCTGCCGAACAGCACCGCATCCATGCCGAGCTGCTGCGGATGTGCCTCCGGCTGGCCCCGGAGGCCGCCAACGAAGCGTTCGCCGAAGCGCGCAACGAGGCACGCAACGAGGGGCTCGAAAAGGGCCTCGAGAAGGGCCTCGGTCCGGTGTTGCGGCAGTTCGAGCGCAAGCTGAACCGCCTGCTCACCCCCTCGGAGCACGCCGAGCTCCTGAGGCGACTCGACACCCACGGCCCCGAGCGCCTGGGCGACGCCGTGCTCGACCTACCGCCCGAGGCGCTCAGAGCCTGGCTCGCCGATCCCCACGCGACGTAGCGTTCGTCCCCGTTGCTCATGGCCTAAAAAGCGAGTTACCCTCCACGCTCTCAAGCGCCAACAGGGGGAAATCCATGGCTCGATCGTTCACGGCACAGGACACCATCTCGCTGCCCAGGCTCGGCGCCACCGAGGCGGCCGTGCTGATGAAGCAGCTGATCACCGGCGCGGAGGCCAAAGACACGGAGCTGAAAGGCAAGCTGCCCGCCTCGATCCGGCGCACCCTGGGTCGGCTCGCCGTTGCGCACACTGCGCTGGACGAGGCCACCCTCCCCCAGGTCGACGAGACCGACACGGAGGCCAAGCGCAAGGCCGACCGGGTGGTCGATCGCGCCTGGAGCGCCACGTTCAGATGGCTGGGCGGCTGGTGCAAGCTGCCCGCCTCCAGGAACCCTCACCTCGCAGAGTCTCTGGCGCTCTTCCAGCTCGCCTTCCCGGACGCGCTCTCCTTCACCAAGCTCAAGTACCGCATCCAGTGGAAAGAGTCCCAGGCACGCCTCGACGCGATAAAGCGGGACGGCCACGACAAGACCTTCAAGCAACTCGGTGGCGAGGTGTTCCTCCAGCACCTGCGTGAGACGCAGGAGGCCTATGGCAAGGCGCTCCACATCACTGCCCCCTTGCCCGACCAGCCGTCGTCCCCCGAGGTCCGCCCCTTGCTCGACGCAGGGTTGGTTGCTCTCCGCGACTTCGTGATGAAGGTGGGAGCCCACGCGGATCCCGACGTGGAGGGGAGCGAGGCCCTGAGCGAGGCCCTGCTCCGCCCCCTGAGCGAGTGGGTGACGCAGCGCTCCGAGGTCGGCACGCCCGGGGCTCAGGGAACGCCGACGGTCACCTGAAAACTCAATGGTTTCGAAGAGCCAGGTCTCGAAGGACCGCAACGCCTTGCGGTCCGGGGTGATCCAGGTCTCGAAAGACCGCAACGCCTTGCGGTCCGGGGTGAGCCAGGTCTCGAAGAGCCGCAACGCCTTGCGGTCCGGGGTGATCCAGGTCTCGAAGGGCCGCAATCTGTTGCGTCTACGCGAGACCTAAGTCTCGAAGGGCCGCAACGTGTTGCGTCTGTGCAGGACCCTGGTCTCGATCAACCGCAACGTGTTGCGGTCCGGGGTGATCCAGGTCTCGATGGACCGGGAGGCATTGGGGTGCACCCGAAGAGCATAGCCGAGCGTTGCTCGTTGTTTCTCCCCCGCGTAACCTCGCCGCCCCATGACGACGACCTCGAAGACGACAACGGGGAAGCCCGCGATCCCGGTTCCCACTACGAACGGAGCCGGAACGAGCTCCGATCTCACTCTCGCCATCGAGGTGGAGCCCAGGAAGCCCAGGCTCGCGTGGCAGGGGATGAACCGCAAGGAGGTGGCCGAGTCCGTCCCCACCCAGGTCGTCGAGATCGTCCGGCCTGCCAAGGCCGTCGCCACCGACGACAAGCTTCCCGGTATCACCGCCGGGACCCAGCAAGCCCCACGCGCCCAGGAGCTTCCGCCGAACCGTCTCATCTGGACCAACGACAACCTTGTGGCCCTCCGGACGCTGCTCGACGAGCGGGATCCGGCGACCAAGGACTACCGCTACCGGGGCAAGGTCGATCTCGTCTACATCGACCCTCCCTTCATGGTGCAAGGGGATTTCCTGGCGGACAACGCCATCGACATCGAACTGGACGAGGACGAGCACGTCGAGGCCAAGAAGGAGCCGAGCCTTGTCGAGATCCTCGCCTACAAGGACACATGGCGCCAGGGCCTCGACTCCTTCTTGTCGATGCTCAAGGAGCGACTCCTGCTCCTCAAGGATTTGCTCGCTCCGACAGGGAGCATCTACGTTCACCTCGACTGGCACGCCGTCCACTACGTGAAGGTCTTGATGGACGAGATCTTCGGGTACGAGAATTTTCGGAACGAGATTATCTGGAAGCGTAGCTCTGCGCACAGCGATACGGCTCAAGGTGCCCGCTACTACGGCCGGGTGACCGACACGATTCTCTACTACGCCGCGAGCCACCGCTCGTCCTGGACGACCCAACACGTGCCGTACGAGGCCGACTACGTCCAGAGCGACTACCGCCGCATCGACGAGCAAGGACGGCGCTATCGCATCAACGATCTCACGGCAGCCCGCCCAGGAGGTGACACGTCGTACGAGTTCATGGGCGTTCGTCCGTACAAGGGGCGTTATTGGGCGTACGGGCGCGAAAAGATGGAGGAGTTCCAGCGCGCAGGAAGACTCGTTCAGACGAAGCCTGGCTCCGTTCCTCAGTACAAGAACTATCTCGATGAAATGCCGGGCATTCCACTTCAAAATATTTGGAGCGACGTCAGTCTCAACAATCGCGCGAAAGAAGTCCTCGGCTATCCGACTCAGAAGCCATTGGCCTTGGTCGAACGGATCATTCGCGCGTCCACACCGGCAGGCGGTCTTGTGCTCGACTGCTTCATGGGTTCCGGGACGACGGCAGAAGCTGCAGAGCGTCTCGGTCGGCGGTGGGTCGGAATCGACAACGGCAAATACGCCATCCATTTGTCGCGAAAGCGAATGATTCAATTGCATGGAAAACCGAAGGTCCCCCCCCCCCCCCCATTGATTACGTAGAGTGCGACAAGTGCAAGAACATCGAGCG
>SXGT01367615.1_pt1 | contig 25843 bp, 18 predicted proteins | sample 3176221 | NCBI WGS metagenome assembly SXGT01 (sample SAMN11356862, study PRJNA531348) | freshwater metagenome | isolation source: freshwater sample F1-120 | place: China: Fuxian Lake, Yuxi | collected 2017-12-25
ATAATTTCCATCAATATCAGAAACAGTACCTTTTGAAAGATTATTTACTAAACGAATAGTCGCGCCTGGTATATATTCTTTAGAATTACCATCCGTAACTTTCCCTTTTAAAATTCCTGTTTCCTGAGAATGCAATAAATCTCCAGAAAGGAGAGCTAAAATATTAATCAATATAAACTTTCGTGAAAACATTTTTCTAAAATAAAAAAACCTTGACAAAGTATGTCAAGGTTTTGTAAAATATAATCTCTATTTATTTAATAAATAACTTTCCTGATTTTTGTATTTCAGAACCGCTCAATTGATACATATACAATCCTGAATTTAATTCAGAAACATTAATGGAGTTCTGACTTGAGTTAGAAACAACTTTACTAGCAACCAATTTACCTGTTAAATCATAAATATTAAGAGTCGATTGGGATTGAATGCCTTTAATAAAATCAACATAAATTGTTTTATCATAAGCATATACATTTGCATTATTTTGATTGAAGGCATTGTCTGTTACACTTGCAGAACTATTATAAACAACAGATAAATCATCCAACCATAATTTACTTCCAGCAGTTGAAGTCATTTGATCGTTAGAAGAAGTTGTATTAATCATAATATATGCTGGATTGCTTGCAGATACATAACTAAAAGCAACCGCAAATCGTGTCCAAGAAGCAACGTTTGCAGTAGGTGTTAAAAACAAGGCATCTCCAATTTTATTTGCTGATGAATCAGGATGATAAGATGAAGCCGCTTCTGGATCATAGTAATTTCCGGTATGCAAAATCGCTCTTACTTTTCCTAATTCAGAAGAACCACCTTGAGTATATTTATACCAACCAACTAAACTATCTGGTCGGCCAACAAATGACATTCTTCTAATGTCAGATGCATCTGTATTTTTCATTGTGCCAATATAGCCATCCGCTTTGTTGGTTGTAGGGGCATTTACAATACCTGTAGTAACAGATCCATTCACAACAGCAACAATAAATGTTTTTGTTTCCATTCTTACAGAATAAGAACCACCATGAAAAGTAGTTGCATCTCTGTAACAAGTTTGTGGTCCACTTGTTGCCCAATCAGTTCCTGTTCTGTTTGAATTAAAAAATGTTGGTTCTTCAGTTGCTGCACCAACATTTTCCCATAATTCAAAATCTCCATTTTGAATAGTTGTTTGAGCAATCATACTAGAAGCAAAAATAATTTGGAGTAGCGTAAATATTTTTTTCATGTATTTATTTTTTAGTTTTTCAATAACAAATATAGCAATTTTTCAATTATTAAATCTACTCCTTTTCAACCCAATCTCCATGCTTTTTAATCAGCTCAATAAGCGCATCAACAGCCTTTTCGGAGTTCACATTTCTTTCTACCACTTCTCTTCCTTTGTATAACGTTATCTTATCAATTCCTGTTCCCACATAACCATAATCGGCATCCGCCATTTCACCCGGACCATTTACAATACAACCCATAATTCCAATTTTAATACCTTTTAAATGATCAGTTCTAGTTCTGATTTTTGCTGTAGTTTCTTGTAAGTCAAATAATGTTCTTCCACAGGACGGACAAGAAATATATTCTGTTTTTGAAATGCGTGTTCGAGTTGCCTGTAAAATTCCAAATGCTGTTGCATTTACATTTTTAGGAGAAGTACAATTTTTTTGATTTATCCAAACTCCATCTCCGAAGCCATCTAAAAACAATGCTCCGAAATCTGTTGATGCGTGCAATTGAAACTTTTCCTCTGAAAGATTTGAATAATTTCTTTTGATGATGACAGGAATCGAAATTTTATTTTGCAGAAGTTCGATAAACATCCTTCTTTGTTCTGCCATTCCGTGCTCGTTGGAAGTTTCGAAGACAAAAATACAATTTGGAAATTTTTCAATTTGGAAATTTGGAAATTGAAGAACATTATTTACTGTAACTGAAATAAAGTTTAAAATATCTGATTTTTTTTGAGCAGAACTAAATTCTTCAAATGTATATAATGGATAGCATCTTGTTTTGTCTTTTAAATCATTCCAAGTACTTGCATTGTATATCAATCCTAATGTTCCTGGAATTTGAAAATCGATACTATTATCTCCTACAAAAACATAATCACAAGCTTGGTATGTTAAATTCCATTTATCCAATGGCACAGAATAATTATACCCCACAGCAAAAAGTGAAGCAGCAGTAATTTTTTGTTTTTCAGAAAAATCAGTAATAACTCTCGGAACATTATGTCCACCAATATTTACAGCTTCTTTCGAAATTCTTTTTGAAAAATCGTAAGGGGAATATGGTAAATTGATAATTTCAGGAATTGATGAATGATTCTTTCTGTTGGAATAACGTTCAACTAAATTCTTCGCAACTGGAATTTCAAACTCAGGATCTTCCGTTAATGAAACTCTAACTGTATCACCTATTCCATCTTCTAACAATGTTCCAATTCCTACAGCCGATTTAATTCTTCCATCTTCTCCTTCACCTGCTTCAGTTACTCCCAAATGCAAAGGATAATTCATATTCAATTCTTGCATTTTTTGAATCAACAAACGATAAGCTTGCACCATCACTTGCGGATTACTAGCTTTCATCGACAATACAATGTTGTAATAATTATGGTCTTCACAAATACGTAAAAATTCCAAAGCACTTTCCACCATTCCAAGTGGTGTATCACCATAACGACTTAAAATTCTATCACTCAAGGAACCATGATTTGTTCCAATACGCATTGCCGTTCCATACTCTTTACAAATTTTTACCAAAGGAGTGAAACGTGTTCTTATTCTATCCAACTCAGCAACATAAGTCGCATCCGTATATTCTATGTTTTCAAATTTCTTTTTATCAGCATAATTGCCAGGATTTACTCTCACCTTTTCAACTATTCTAGCAGCAAGTTCCGCTGCATTAGGCGTAAAATGAATGTCCGCTATCAAAGGAGTTTTGTATCCTCTTTTTGCTAATTCTTTTTTTATTTCTTCTAAGTTTTGTGCTTCAGTAATACTTGGAGCTGTGATTCTAACATATTCACATCCTGCATCAATCATCCGAATACTCTGCTCTACCGTTGCAATAGTATTCATCGTATCAGTTGTAGTCATCGACTGAATACGAATAGGATTATCTCCACCCAAAGGCACATCACCAATGTTGACAACACGGGTTTTGTATCTTGAGTATTGCGTAAGACTATTGCAATAAAGTTTAGTATTCATAAGCTTTTGATTGAGGTACAAATTTACGAGAAATGCTATTAACTAATTCATAAAAGTTGTATTTTTGATAAGGATAAAAACTACTAAAATCATGAAAAAATATTACTCTATAATAGCAATAGCTATTCTATTCGTTTGTTTCACAAAGTCAGCAAAATCAGCTTGTACAGCAAATTTTACATCTAGTAATGTTGCAAATGTATTCGACTTTACAGATGCCTCTACTAGTTCTTCAGGAAGTATTATTACATGGATATGGACCTTTGGAGATCTTTCTGCTCCAAGCACTTTACAAAATCCTTCCCATTCTTACGATGTATGTGGAGTATACGAAGTATCATTAACTATTGGTACAAGCCTGTTTTGTACAAACACTTATTCAACCACCATTACTGTAAATAGTGGAATGACAGGATCTTTTACTTCTATGATTGATACCACAACTGGAGTTGGGGCTTTCACAGGAAGTCCAATAGGATTAAATGTTAATTATGCTTGGGATTTTGGTGATGGCAATACGGGAACGGGAGCTGCTGCAAGCAATACGTATGCAGCATCAGGAACATATTATGTTTGTTTAACAGTTTCGGATACTGGAGGAATTTGCACTGATGTATTTTGTGACAGTGTTGTAGTATATATATCAACTCCAAGTTGTAGTTCAACTTTTACTTATACTGACAATGGATCAGGAAATCTTACTTTTCAAGTTGCTCCTGTTGTTATTACAGATACTTATGCTTGGGATTATGGCGATGGCACAACAGGAACATTGCCTTTTTCGCTTCACACTTATGTTACTGCAGGAACATATTATGTTTGTTTAACTACAACCGATCCGCTTACATCTTGTACTAGCACTTTTTGCGACAGCGTAGTTGCAGCAGGAACAGGAGGTGTTTGCTCAGTTTCATATACTTATATTGATGTAAACGGAATAGTTGCTTTCACAGCTATTCCGCCTTCGCTGACAAGTACTTATACTTGGACTTTCGGAGATGGTAATACAGGAACTGGCGCAGTAACTACAAACACTTATGCTGTAGAAGGCAATTATTATGTATGTGTAACAATGATAGATTCATTTAATTCTTGCACCGATACTTATTGCGATTCTATTGTTACAAACATTACCGGAATAGGAATAATGGAGAATGATGCTATTAATTTTAATTTATCCGTTTACCCAAATCCTGTAACTAATAATGTAACCGTTTCATATGAGTTATTACAATCAGCATTAATAAACATTGAACTATTTGACATCATTGGAAATAAAATTTCTACAAGTTCATTGTTACAAACATCAGGAAAACACCAAACAATTATTAATACCGAACTGTTAAGCCAAGGTGCTTATTTAATAAAATTGAGCTCCGAAAATCGAAATTCCAGTAAATTGATCATTAAAAAATAGCTTTATTTTAAATCTTGAATAAGGGTAATTATTTAAATATAATTACCCTTTTTTATTGACTAAAATGTAATTTTTATCAATTTGGATGCGTAAGCTTTTTAGATTTTGATTTTAATTTCTGAGTAGTGTGTTGCACATTTGTATCATCAAAATAGAAATACACGAAAATTAAAATCTTATGAAAACTAAAACTGCATACTTCGCAATTCTAATCACATTAGTAATTGCTTCTTGTAAAAAAGATTCGCCAACTCCTACTAACTCAAGTGCGAATACTTATTCTTCTATACAAGACTTTTATAATACAAATGGAGTACAAAAACAGATCTACACTATTGATGCTTCAACAGGTGGGATGTTTGTTTCGCCAAAAGGAACTAAAGTAACTATTCCTGCAAATGCATTTGTTACACAATCTGGCGGACCAGTTACAGGATCTGTAACAATAGAATTCAAGGACATTTATAGTAAAAGCGATATGTTACTTTCTAATGTTCCATCTATGACTTATTATGGAGCACCACTAAAATCTGCTGGAGAATTTTTTATTATAGCGAAAGTTGGTTCTGTCGCAGTTGTTTTAGATGCAGGGAAAGCGATTACTGTAGAACAGCCTGCAATGGATGGATTTCCTGATACAGCAATGGTACCATTTGTAGCAGTACCTGACTCAATACCTGGTGGTGGCATATCATGGTGGCAAAATCCAAACGATAGTATCAATTATGCTGCATCCAGTTATATATACACAATGTACAATTTTAGTAATCCTGCTGATTCTGGAACATGGTGTAACAGCGACAACTATATGTTCTTTGCAGCTTACCCACAAACTACACTTGGCATTGTTGCAAACGATGACCATGCACTTTACAATACACAAGTCTTTTTAGTTTTTTCATCAGTTAATTCAATGGTTCATGTATATGAAAGTTCAGCAACAAATTTCGATTACTCATTTGCTCCAATTGGACTAGAGTGTACAATTGTTGCATTAGGTGTAAAGGATGGAAAATTATATTCTTCGTTCACACCAATTACGATTGCATCTGGTCAAACAGTTAATTTTTCTTTAACAGAAACAACAGATGTAGCATTCAAAGCACAATTAAATGCCTTAAATTAAAAACAATTAAATCGATATAACATGAAAACAATTCTAAAAATTCAAAAAAACATACTTTCAAAACTTACAAGAGTTTTAATGTTTGTAGCACTAATTTGTTTTGGCTTTAAAGCAAGTGCACAATGTGTTGCGGGTTACACTTACACAGTTGATACAGCAAACAATGGTGATGTGACATTTACAAATACTTCAACAGGCTCCGGATTATATTATTTCTGGGATTTTGGAGACGGCTATACAAGTAATTCAATAAATCCTGGAACGCATACTTATGCTGGGACGGGTACTTACACCGCATGTTTGACTATATATGATTCATTAGGTATGTTTGATAGCCTTTTAGGTTGTTACAATTCATACTGCACTACAATCTCAGTTGTAAATAGTTTAGGAACTTGTAATGCGAATTTTTATATCTATAACGATACCCTTGGAACTATTTATATTACAAATATTTCTTCAGGCAGTATTACAAGTTACTTTTGGGATTTTGGAGATGGGACAACGAGTACTTTGGCAAATCCAGGAACTCATTCATATCCAAGTGGAGGGGCATATTTAATATGTTTGACAACTTTCAACCCATCGACTTTATGTAACTCTACCTATTGTGATAGCGTTTTTGTTTCGAGCTGCAATGCAAGTTTCACATACACTCCAGATGCTGTTGGTAATGGTTGTAGTTTCTTCGGGTCTGGAACGGGGTCTGCAAGTAGTTATTTTTGGGATTTCGGTGATGGATCTACATCCACTTTACAAAATCCGTATCATGTTTACGCAAGTAACGGAACGTATAATGTATGTGTAACTGCAACGTCTTTTTTAGATACAACTTGCAACAGCACAACTTGTCAATGGATTTCTATGACTGGAATTTGTAATTCTTATTTTATTATTCAACAAGATTCATCTAACTTATATAATTACTTTGTTTATAATTATTCAACTTCTCCGGGAACGTTAACCTACTTATGGGATTTTGGTGACGGATCAACATCAACTGCAATGTATCCAACTCATACATATGCAACTACTACTCCAGTATTATTATGTTTAACAATTTCTGATGGCTCTTGTACAGATACATATTGCGATTCAATATATCCTGGATTAATGATGTCGAGTGTATTTACAATAAGTGTTGTGAATCCGCTAGGAGTAAGCGAACAAATTTCTGCAATTTCTTCTTTGGAAAATTATCCAAACCCATTTAGTGATAATACAACTATCAATTATGTAATAAATAAAGATGCAAACGTATCTGTTTCAATAATGGATCTTTTAGGAAACACCATTGCTGATTTGGAAAATGGAAATAAAATCAGCGGAGAATATTCAACAACTTGGAATGCAGAAAGTGTTGCTGAAGGAATGTATTTGCTTCAATTAAAAGTAAACAATGATATTTCTGTTAAAAAAGTAATAGTAAATAGATAAGTTAATACACCTGTTTATTTTGTTTAGAGAGGGAAGCCTGCCCGGAGTATTGGGCAGGTTTTTTTACCTAATATTTTTCAAATTTAATTTTCATAACAAAATGAAAAAAATAATTTTATTCATAGTATTAATTACTGCCACAAGCTCTAACTTCATTAAGGCACAAACAGGGAATGTACTTTTTGGAGATGCTATAATTCATGAAATCAGATTCGACAATGTAGATACAAGTACATTCTTTTTGCTTGCCAACAAAGGTATTTATTCGATGTGTAAAATAACTATTGATGGAACTGTAATTGATAGTGTTGGCGCTACCACAAAAGGAAACATCTCTTGGAATCACTCTAATAATAAAAGACCTTTGAAAATAGACATGAACGAGTTTGTTAGCGGAAAAAAATATGATGGGATAAAGAAATTTTATTTACACAATAGTTATGAAGACCCTTCTTTGATGAGAGAAAAATTAACTTATGATATTTGTAAGCAAATGGGCTTACAATCATTGAGAACTGCATTTTCAAAAGTGTACATCAATAATGTATATTGGGGAGTATATACATTAATTGAAGCAAAAGACGAACTCTATAAAAGAGATTTTAATAATAAAAACTCGGAAGTATACGAATCTCTTGACTTAGGCTCGCCTTGTATTTTTAGTCAAGCTCCATTTGATTGGGCTGTTGCCAATGGAAACCCTGCACCAACATGGCCTCGCTTTCAAATGCTTACCAACAAATTAGCCACCACATCCGTAAGTCAATATTTGGATACTATACCAGAATATATAAACATAGAAGATTTTTTCAAGTATCAAGCAGTGAATGTTTATTTACTAAATTTTGATTCCTTTTTAGCATTCAACGGAAATCAACTCTATCTCTTCGACAGCATTTTTGAAGATAGATTTCAAATAATTCCATGGGATTTCAATGCATCGTTTGGTTTATGGAACACAAGCAGTTACAACCCAAACACACTAGACATAATTCCTACATTGATTTCTAGTAAGTGTCCGTTTGATAAAATAAATGCAATACCACAATTAAAGAATACTTATTTGGATGCAATGTGCTTGCTAAAAAATAATTATTGTGACACCCTTACATTTAATAATAAAATTACAATGTTTTACAATCAGATTAAAACTGCTGTTTATTCTGATTGGAGGAAAGAACCTACCAACACTGAGTTTGATTTAGGAGTAAATTACGGGTATCAAGTATATCTTGGGAATAATGTACCTGGACTAAAAACATTTATAAATGAACGATGGTTAAAAATTAAAACAGATCTTGAAAATATACCTTATACATGCTCAACAGCAGGAATCGAATCTTATACAATTTCAAATTCGTTTCTGATTTTTCCAAATCCTGCAACAACATCACTAACATTAAATCAAAATCTAGCAGGCAACTTAACCTATAAAATAGTTAATCTAACTGGGCAAGAAATACAATCAGGAACAATAAATCAAACAGAAAAACAAATATCAGTTTCTACATTTTCTGACGGAGTATATTTTTTACAAGTATTTGAAGGATATAAACCAATCGGACAACAAAAATTTATTAAGTCATCTCAGTAATGTTTTATACATCAAATTTTTTTAATTCAAATAAATATAAATCGTCCCTTAACATATTATTAAATTAATTATTATGAAAACAAAAATTAAATCAACAAAAGTTAAGCAAGTAAAATTTGTGAAATTTTTATTGCTGATCGTGTTTCTGAGTTTTACAGCTATTGCAAACTCACAAACAACAGGCTACTGTACAGTAATTCAGCAGCCTTGTAATAATGATGGAATACTAGCTGTTACAATCACTTCGGGAATGACACCTCCTTTGGATTTTTATTATTATGATAGTAATGGCAACCAATTTATTCATTCAAATATTAGCATACTAACAGATACTCTTTACTTAATCGGCACCAAAATCTCTTACGTTTATGCAACACCAAGCTTAACTCCATGGTCAGTTTATTATTTAGAGTCTTCCACAGGAATGATTGCTCCTTTTACAGTGGATCCCGCAATTACAACAGATGCAATTTGTCCGAGTTTAACTGGAACCGCACAAATTACAATTAATGGTGGAGCTACACCAGCTTCTGTTCAGTGGTATACAACCGCTGGCTGGGGCTCTGGTTTAGGCACTTACGTTGGAACAGGAAACCCAATGACATTAGCACCAAATCAATATGCAACAGTAATAATAGATGGTAGCGGATGTGTAGTAACTGCAGGTATTGATAGTACGTCTGGAGTAGCAATAAATAATATCTCCGGAATAAATTTTACAATATCATCTACAGTTGCATCTTGTACAAATGGAACGGCAAGTATAAGTGGGTTAACAGGTGGAATGTTACCGTATACCTACTTATGGTCGAATGGAGCAAACACAACTTCAATAAGCGGATTGACACAAGGAATGTATTCTGTAACAGTAACGGACATGCAAGGTTGCTATAATACAGTAAGTGATTATGTATTTCAATCTATTGCAATTTATGCGAATCCAGTTATTACAATGGCAACTTGTTTACAAAATGATGGAAGTATCATTTCATTCGGGTCGGGTGGAACTCCTCCTTATAGTTATGTTTATAGCAATGGAATGACGACACAATCAGTAACTGGGCTTAGTGGAGGAGCATCTTTATCCGTAATAGCAACAGATGCAAACGGTTGTGTTAGCAATCCAAGTTACGCATCTATGGGTACTACTACTCCAATTACAGTTACGTATAGTTCAACAAACAGTTTGTGCACAGCACCGACAGGAAGTAGCACACTTTCTATTTCAGGAGGAACTGCTCCCTATACTATAAACTGGAATACAACTCCTGCTTTGAGTGGAACAACTATCACAGGTATGCCAGCTGGTTCATATTATTTTACAGTTACTGATGCCGTTGGTTGTGTGCAAACAGGATTTGCTGTTATTCAACCTAACAGTGTAATAACCGCATCTGATTATGTTTCTAATCCTATTTGTCCTGCAACAACAGGAACAGTTGGAGTGAATGTAACTGGCACGAGTCCACCATATACCTATTTATGGAATACTGGAGCAACCACTTCATCACTTACTAGTGTTCCTTTAGGAAATTATTGGTGTTTGATTACAGACAATGTTGGTTGTTCATTATATAAATATCCAACACTCGTACAAGCAAGTCCAATCAGTCTTGGTTTTAGTTCAATGCAAGCTAGCTGTTTGTATGCAGCAGACGGAGCTAGTTTAGTAACTCCAATTGGTGGAACTGCACCTTACAGTTATATATGGAGTAATGGACAAACAAGCGCTACAGCTACAGGTTTGATATCTGGACATTATTATGCTTACGTTACCGATGCAAACGGATGTAGAGATAACTCTACTAATAACCACACTTATGTTGGATATAATCCTACAAATACAAGTTGTTATTGCACAATAGCAGGAAAGGTATACAGAGATGCAAACAGCAATTGCATTCAAGATTCGGGAGAAATGGGAATAGAACACATCATGATTCATTGCTCAGGATTCGGTTATACTTTTACAGATGTGAATGGTGATTATTCTTTTGCTGTTCCAACTGGCACTTATACTTTATCCGAGTCTGTGCAATATGCTTATCCATTAGCTCCTTGCCAAAGCAATTCCATTTCAGTAAGTGTTACAGCTTCTAGTGGATGTGTTTATAATGTTGATTTTGCAAACAATGTGAATGTGATTCGCGACATAAATTTGCTAAGAGTTCACTACAATTTTGCTGTTCCCGGAAACACATTTATGCATGGGCTGATTGTAGAAAACAATGGAACAGTAAACGAATCTACTGTTCAATTGGGTTATCAAACAGATGGACAACTATTGTTCAGCTCAACATCACCTGTAACATACACACAATTGAGTGCAGCTACAGAGCCTAACTGGTACAGTGTTACAAGCGGGTTTCCATCATTAGCACCTGGTGCATCAACTGTGATATATTTTACTGATTTTGTTCCTACTAATATTCCAATTTCTACAAATATTTTTTATAGCGACACCGTATCATATGATGCCCCTATGAGCAATTGGTTAAATGATTTTACTCCATGGAACAATATAGAAAGTTTTCAAACAACTGTAGTTGGATCATACGATCCAAACTTTAAAGAGGTTAGTCCAAAAGGAACAGGTGTGGAAGGATTTATCACTATTAATGATTCTGTTTTAGATTATGTTGTTCATTTTCAAAACACGGGTTCGTATTATGCAAATAAAGTTGTAGTAATTGATACACTGGATGCTGATTTAGATTGGGAATCCTTGCATGTTGGTTTTTCAGATCATGAATACAAAGCAGTTTTAAGTGAAACAGGAGTTTTGACTTTTACATTTGATAATATTCATTTGGATTGGCAATCAAACAATGAGTTAGCTAGTATGGGTTTAGTTTCTTATTCAATTAAACAAAAACCAAATTTAGCTATCGGAACAGAGATTACAAACTCTGCTGCTATCTATTTTGATTACAACGAACCCGTTATTACAAACCAAACTGTAAATACTATTCAAGAACCACAAGGAATTTTGGAAACAGAAAATCAATTGAGCATCACTCTTTATCCGAATCCTACATCCGGTGATTTAAATATCGACTTGAGTGAAAGTACCGACATCTCATTAATAAACATTTTTGATTTGCAAGGACGATTAGTGCTAGCAGAACAAGCTGATAGAAACAACCGTTCACAAAAAATTTCTGTAGCTAATTTGAATAACGGAATTTATTTTATTGAATTGATTAAAACTAACCGACAAAAAACAACTGGAAAGTTTATTAAAAATTAATTTTGAAAAACTAAAAAGCGTCATGCAATTAGTTTTTGCATGACGCTTTTTAGTCTATATCCTTTTTCAGATATTGTTTTAACAATCCATTTCCAAAAATGGTTGCCAATATTATTAACGTTCCTATATAGAACCCAGGGGTCATTGCTTCGTCCTGTTTCCAAAGTATGTACGCAATAATAATTCCGTAAACAACTTCTAAATTTACTGTAAGAGTAACAGTGTACGGACTAATTTTTTTCATCAAGTTAACGCTGGAGATAAATGGAAATGCCGTTCCTAAAATTGATAATATTCCCAACCATCCCCAAGCTGCCGGTGTAATATTAAAAAAATCAACTGTAAATTCTCCGGTAAATAATAAGTATATACTCAAAGCAATAAAGCCACCAGTTAGTTCATATATTGCTATTACAGGTGAGGGAATTCTTCTTACCAATAAACCATTAAATACAGTAAAAAATGAAGAGGTAAGCGCAGCTAACATTCCAAAAATGATTCCTAATGTATATTGAGTTTCTACTTGAAAGATTAATGCGATTGCTCCTATAATTACCATTCCGAATGCAATTTCGTAGCGAATGATTTTTCTCTTATAAAAAATGGGCTCAATAATGGAAGTAAACAATGTGCCAGTAGCAAAAGCAACAAGTGTTACCGAAACGTTTGAAACATTTATCGCATTGTAGAAACAAAACCAGTGAAAAGCTATGATAGCACCAATTCCAAGAAGCTGACAAACATCTTTATTAGCAAGTTTAATGTTTTGTTTGGTGAGAAATAAATAGGAAGCAACAGTAATAACTGTAATCAACATTCTGAACCAAACCAATTGGTATGCAATTACACCTTCAATATTAATAAGTTTACCAAGAATTGGTGACCAGCCCCAGATGAGAACAATGAAATGTAAAAGAAGAAGATTTTTATTTTTAAAAAGCACAGAAATGATTATTCAAATCGTTTTGAAATTTTGGCTTCAACATATTCCCTTAAAGCGTCAATTTTAATAGTATCAACCACTTCAGAAGCAAATGCGTGCATAAGTAGTTTTTTTGCACTTGCTTCACTCAATCCACGGGCACGAAGATAGAAAATTTTATCCTCATCCAATTTACCCGTTGAAGTACCATGAGAACATTTTACATCATCCGCATAAATTTCCAACTGAGGTTTTGTGTTGATGGTTCCATCATCACTTAATAAAATATTTTTGTTTGATTGGAAAGCATTAGTTTTCTGAGCGTCTTTCCTTACGTAAATTTTTCCGTTGAATGTAGCAGAAGATTTATCTTCAATAATTCCTTTATAAAGCTCATTGCTGTTACAATTTGGTTTACGGTGATCAACAAGCGTATGATTATCCACGACCTGATTCCCATTCGTCAGATACAAACCATTCAAATGCGATTCTATAAATTCATCGTCCAAAACCATGTTCAGGTTATTACGAACCAACAATCCGCTTAAGGTAAAAGTATGTGTTGTAAAATTGCTTTGCTTTTTTTGTATAGATTGAGTTGTACTTATTAAATGCCCAAAATCCTGCCTGTCCGGCAGGCAGGCATTTTCATCCTGAATTTTATAATGATCAACTACCGCACTCGCTTCGACTACAATCTCAGTCAATGCATTGTTAAACGATTTTGCTTTAGAATCAACTGTTTGGAATGATTCAACAATTGTTGCTTGTGCATTTTCTTCAACCACAATTAAATTGCGGGAATTCAAAACCGTGTTTTCTGAAACAGCAGTAACATGAACAATATGAATTGGTTTTTCAATCACTGCACTTTTTGCAACATGAACAAAAACTCCACCACTTGTCAAAGCTGTATTCATTGCAATAAATGGATCTAAATTTACATTTGCGTATTTCGAATAATGCTTTTTGAATACATCATTTGAAACGGCATCCGAAATATTTACTATTTGCAATCCTTTTGGTAAAGAATTTGTTTTTGAATATTCCGAATTAAATTTTCCGTTTTCGATTACAACAACAATCGCATCATTTAAGAATTGAGTACTTTCAAGTTGTTTAGCAGAAAGTTTTTGAGTGCTTGAAAATGCAAAGTCACCTTTCAAAGCCAATTCCATATTCACATACTTATACTCTTCACTTTTACGCCCCGGAATTCCTTGTTTTGAAAAGGCTTCCAAGGCTTTCTCACGAATAGTTGTATCACCGAACAATGAACTTTTTGATGATTCAAATTCAGCAATCAATTTATCTTTTATAGTATTTAATTTTACAATCGTTTCCATTAAGCTCCAACTTCTTCTTTAATAAAATCGTATCCTTTTTCTTCCAACTCCAATGCTAATTCTTTCGGACCTGATTTTACAATTTTTCCTTTATAAAGAATATGCACTACATCCGGAACAATATAATCTAACAAACGCTGATAGTGCGTAATCACAATTGTTGCATTGTCTTTTGATTTTAATTTATTTACTCCTGCAGCAACAATTTTCAAAGCATCAATATCCAAACCGCTATCTGTTTCATCCAAAATTGCCAGCTTCGGCTCCAACATCGCCATTTGAAAAATTTCATTTCTCTTTTTCTCTCCACCACTAAATCCTTCATTTACCGAACGATTTGCCAACTTACCATCCAACTCCACTAATTTTTGTTTTTCTTTTACCAACGCTAAAAAGTCTTTTGCTTCCATAGGAGTTTGACCTTTGTAAGCACGAATTTCATTAATAGCAGTTTTCAAAAAATTGATATTACTCACTCCTGGAATTTCAACAGGATATTGAAAAGCCAAAAACACACCTTCTCTCGCTCTATCCTCTGGCGACAATTCCAAAAGATCTTTTCCATTTAATGTTACGGAGCCTTCGGTGATCTCATAATCTTCTTTTCCTGCAAGCACAGCAGACAAAGTGCTTTTACCAGAACCATTCGGCCCCATGATTGCGTGAATTTCTCCCGTTTTAACTTCAAGGTTAATTCCTCTTAATATTTCTTTGCCATCAATTGAGGCATGTAAATTTTTTATACTTAACATGATTTTAAAATATATTATCCTACTGAACCTTCCAAAGAAACTGCCAAAAGCTTCTGTGCTTCTACCGCAAATTCCATTGGTAATTTATTTAATACTTCTTTGCAATAGCCGTTTACAATTAAACCAATTGCTTTTTCATTATCTATTCCTCGTGATTTACAATAGAACAATTGATCTTCTCCAATTTTTGAAGTAGTTGCTTCATGTTCTACAATTCCCGATTTATCTTTTATCTCGATGTATGGAAAAGTATGCGCTCCGCATTTATCACCCATCAATAAACTATCACACTGAGAAAAATTTCTGGCGTTTGTTGCACCTTTAGATATTCTCACCAAACCTCTGTAACTATTGTTACTAAAGCCTGCTGAAATCCCCTTTGATATGATTGTACTTCTTGTGTTTTTTCCCAGATGCATCATTTTTGTTCCGGTGTCTGCTTGCTGATAATTGTTGGTTACTGCAACAGAGTAAAATTCTCCAACTGAATTATCTCCTTTTAAAATTACGGATGGATATTTCCAGGTAACTGCGGAACCAGTTTCTACTTGTGTCCAGGAAATTTTTGAATTGTCTTCCAAACAAATTCCACGCTTGGTTACAAAATTGAAAATCCCACCTTTTCCATCTTTATCTCCTGGATACCAATTTTGTACTGTTGAATATTTTACTTCAGCATTTTTATGAGTTACAATTTCTACAACTGCTGCATGCAATTGATTTTCATCACGCATTGGAGCTGTACATCCTTCGAGGTAACTCACATACGCATCTTCATCGGCAATTATTAAAGTACGCTCGAACTGACCAGTTCCTGAAGCATTGATTCGGAAATATGTGGAAAGTTCCATCGGACAACGAACTCCTTGGGGAATGTAGCAGAATGAACCATCTGTAAAAACAGCAGAATTTAATGCTGCATAAAAATTGTCGGTATAAGGAACAACAGAACCCATGTATTTTTTTACAAGCTCTGGATGTTCTTGAACGGCTTCTCCAAAAGAACAAAAAATAATTCCTTTTTCAGAAAGCGTTTCTTTGAAAGTTGTTTTTACCGAAACGCTGTCCATAACAATGTCGACAGCAATTCTGCTCTCCACTCCACTCAATCGTTTTTGTTCTTCAATAGAAATTCCAAGTTTCTCAAATGTTTTTAATAATTCAGGATCTACTTCATCCAAACTATTCAATTGAACTTTTGGTTTTGGTGCAGAGTAATAAATAATATCCTGGAAATTGGGTTTGGGATAAGAAACATGAGCCCAATGTGGCTCTTCCAATGTTTGCCAATAACGGAATGCTTTTAAGCGATATTCCAACATCCATTCCGGTTCGTTTTTCTTTTTAGAAATAAAACGAATGATGTCTTCATTCAAACCCTTCGGAGCATTATCAGCTTCAATATCCGTAACAAAACCGTACTTATATTCCCCGCTGATCTGCTCTTCTAAAATCTCGTTTGCCATCTTTTTAAGTTAATAGTTTAGCGTTTACAGTTTATAGTTATCCGAACTGGAGACTAAAAACCAAAAACTCTAAACTGAAAATGATTCCCCACATCCACAAGTTCTGCTTGCGTTCGGATTAATAAATACAAACCCTTTTCCGTTCAAACCTCCTGTGTAATCCAACTCGGTTCCGATTAAATAAAGAAAACTTTTTTTGTCGACTGCGATCTTGATTCCTTTGTCTTCAAAAACCTGATCTCCTTCTTTTATAGTATTGTCGAATTCCAATTTGTATGAAAGTCCTGAACATCCGCCTCCATCTACACCAACACGAATGAAAGTGCCTTCCGGATGATTTTCGCTTTTTATCAGGTCCAAAGCATGCTGTTTTGCATTTTCTGATACTGTTATCATTTTATATAGTATTGATAATCAATTAGTTATTTCTTATTCTTATTTAGATTGAATCTAAATCTGATACAAAAATACCTAATTTTAGGTACTCCGACAAGTATTTTAGACTAAATATTTATGCTGAAATAAAGGAGTATGTGCTGATTAGTTTTTCTATTTTTGGGAGATATTTTATTCATCTAATTTATTGCAATGTTTTATTATAAAAAGTGGGCGATCGTAATTCCGATGGCAAATGAAGAGCAGGATTTCAAACCATTTATTGAAATGCTGAATTTTGTAATTAATGAATTACAACCCGGTAATGTTTACTTTATTATTGACAAAGCATCCACTGATAAAACATTAGAACTTTCCCAAGCACTATCCGCAAAAGATTCAAGATATGTTACAGTTTGGGCTCCCGAAAATAGAAATGTTGTGGATGCATATGTAAAAGGATTAAGAGTAGCATATGAAGCCGGTCACGATATAATTATTGAAATGGATGCAGGACTTTCTCATGATCCTCGTGCTATCCCAATGTTTTTGAGAGTTTTGAATGAAGGAAACGAATGTGCTTTTGGAAGCCGGTTCATCAACGGAGGTTCCATGGGCGATTCTCCTTTTAAAAGAAGAATGCTTTCTAAAACAGGAACCGTTTTAGCAAATATGTTATTGGGAACAAAATTGCGTGATATGACTTCAGGATACCAGGGTTTTCATAGAGATGTTGTTGGAAAAATAATCAATCATGAATTCAAATCAAAAGCACATTTCTATCAAACAGAATTAAGATACTTGTTAAGAAAACACAGAACTGTTGAAGTTCCTATCCACTACCAGGCGCCATCTCCACGCGTTTCTAAAAATGCTATTAAGAACGCTTATCAAACACTATTTTATTATTTCTTTCAACGACTAACATCCAAACCAAAGGAATTATAGATAAATGCAAAAGCGAGTAGTTGTTACTGGGGCTTCTGGGCACATTGGTTATCATGTGGCTTTGCAATTAATTGAACGAGGATTTGATACCACTCTTTTAATTAGAAAAGAAAATCAAAATATTTTTCTACTTAAAAACAAAGGGGCAAAAATTCATTTTGCAAATTTGCTTTCTCCAAGCTCATACGAATCAATTCTTGAAAATTGTGATGCTCTTTTTCATATTGCTTCAGAAAACACTACTGACACAAGTGACGAAAAAAGAGTAATTCAAAACACTTTCGAGCTTTCTAAAGTTGTTATTGATGCTGCAGTAAATAAAAACGTAAAAACTATTATCTATACTAGTTCTGTTGTTGTTTTAGGGAGATCCACCAATCCTGACATATTAATAAATGAAAAAAATAAAACTACAATTTTAGAAAGTCCCTATGTAAAAGGAAAATTTTTGGCGGAAGAATATTGCGATGAATTAATTAAAGAAAACAAAACAGACATCCGAAGACTATATCCATCATGGGTTGTAGGTAGCAACGATTTAAAATTCACTCCACCACATAAAATAATAAATGATTATTTTCAAAAAGGACAAAAATTTTATTTTGCAGGAGGAATTTCTGTAGCATCTGTTCAGGAAGTTGCAAAAGCACATATCGATGCTTGGATAATTGGAAAGCAAAATGAAAAATACGTTATTGCAGGAAATAATATTTCATTTAGAGAATTTTATGCTCTGCTTTCAAAATATTGCGGACACAAACCACCATTTTTATTTTTACCAAAACTATTTATTTATTCAGGCGCATTATTAGCGAAAGCAATTTTTGGTAAAAAGAGTCCGGTTGACCCAAAATATATCCAAACAGTTATTGGAAATTATAGTTGGTACGATTCTCAAAAAGCAAAAAACGAATTAAAATACTCCATTCCACCAATAGAAAAAATACTTTCAGAAGCAGTTATTGAAACTCAAAAAAAAGTAGCAGGACTAAATCAACTTTTCCAAAAAGAGAACCCTGAAATAACCCGATTACAATATGATACAAATGACACGATTTTAATTACTGGCTTTCCAGGCTGGTTGGGAAATCGGATGGTTGATATTTTAATGAATGGAGATAGATATGGGAACAATGCAGTTGAACGTAAAGTCAGATTGTTAGTACAACCAAAATTTAAAAATTTAATTTCACTCCCTTCAAATTTTGAAATTGTTTATGGAGATATTACCGACAAAAAAAGTTTACAAATCGCTCTAGAAAACATAACAACTGTATATCACTTAGCCGGAGCGATTTACCCAAAAACTATAGACACCTACTATAAGATTAATTTCGAAGGAACAAAAAATATTGTTGATTGCTGTATTGAAAAAGGGATCAAAAGAATACTGTTTATGAGTACTGATAGTATTTGCGGATACGGAAAAGAGAAAAGAATTTTTGATGAGAATACACCTGCCCAACCTTATAAGAATTACGGAAAATCAAAATACCAAGCAGAACAATACATTCTCGATAAAACATCAGAAGGATTAATTAATGGGACATCCTTACGTGGATTTTGGTTTTTCGGTCCATTTATGCCAAGTAGAAACAAAGATTTTTTCAAAATGTTTTACTGGAAAAAACAATTTGTATTCGGAAATGGAAAAAATTTCAGAAGCATTTCACATGTCGATAATATTATTCAGGCATTTGTAAAAGCAGAAAAGAACAAAAACACATTTGGAAAATGGTATTGGATTGGAGATACAAAAGCAAACCATACTGTTGATGATATCTATCAAATGATTGCAGATGGAATAGGTGTAAAATACAATCCGTTTTATGTTCCACGTTGGATGTGCAAATTATTTAGTATACTTGATAGTTTTTTAGGTCTTTTTGGAAAGCTTAATGCTACAATACATGCAGCAGGAAAATTCCACAAAGATATAGCAGGCGAAATTGCTTCTGCAGAAAGAGATTTTAATTATAAACCAGATGTTGGTTTCGAAGAAATAAAAAAAGAATTGAACGAATTAATTAAGTAAAATGGCAACAAAAAAAACACTTATCATCACTTCTATTGCAAACGACAAACATCCTATTTTAAAACAGTTTGCCGAAGAATGTAAAAAACAAAATTTTGGTTACATCGTAATAGGTGATACAAAATCTCCTGCTGAATTTAAACTTGAAGGATGCGACTTTTGGAGTGTTGACCGTCAATTAACTTTACCTTTTGACTTAGCTAAGATTACTCCTACTCGCCACTACTCTCGTAAAAACTTAGGTTATCTTTTAGCAATAAAAAATGGTTCTACAGAGTTAGTTGAAACCGATGATGATAATATCCCTAGAGCTGAATTCTGGTCTGAAAAAACCCGTGAAGTAAAAAGTCATGCATTTGAAAATGCTGGTTGGGTAAATGTATATCACTACTTCACAAAAAATATGATCTGGCCAAGAGGGTTTCCTTTGGAAGAATTACAAAACAAACAAATTGAACTTTCCACTTTAAAAAACAGTTCTGTAAATTGTCCAATTCAACAAGGTTTAGCAGATGAAAATCCAGATGTAGATGCTGTATATCGCTTGACGTATCCTTTACCATTAAATTTTGAAATTAAAAACAAATTAGCATTAGGAAAAAATGCCTGGAGTCCGTTTAACAGTCAAAACACTTATTGGTTTAAAGAAGCTTTTCCTTTAATGTATCTTCCTTCTTTTTGTAGTTTCAGAATGACGGACATCTGGAGAAGTTATGTTGCACAACGTATTGCCTGGGAATGTGGCTGGAGTGTATTATATCACGAACCAACTGTTTGGCAAGAACGTAATGCTCACAACTTGATGAAAGATTTTGAAGATGAAATTCCTGGATACTCTAATAATTTTAATATCTGTAAAGAGTTACAATCTTTGACTTTAAAACAAGGACAAGAAAATATCTGCGATAATATAATTACCTGCTATCAAAAATTAATCGACATCAATGTAATTGGAAAAGAAGAAATGGGATTGTTGAAGGCGTGGATAAGTGATATTAGTAAATTATAATATTGTAAAGTATACTTTTTACTTATTCTTTTTTATTACTAAAAGAATATCATCTTTGTAAATTTTCCAAAAAGGAATTAAAATAATTAAACTTCCTAAAGTTAACAATGCCATCCGCAGACCAAGAATAAAATGATGACAAATGTTTACTGATTTCTTATAGCTTATAAATTTATTTGTAATTAGAATGTTTTTCTTAATGAAAAACAAAGAATTTTGAAATCGTTGTGTTTGCTCTGAAAATTTAAATATTTGGTCTTCAACCATCCCTAATCGGTGAAAAATATTTAACACATTTAGCACATCTCCTAGCTTCAATCCATTTTTCTCACAAAACCCCTTAATTTGTTTAATACTGCTTTTATTACTCAAACTATCTCTTGAAAACTCCAAGTTTAATACTGAAAGCGGATACTTAGAAATCTCCGAATTCATCTTCATTCTTTCGTTTTCATAAAATTTTATCTGTTTCTCACATTTTTCAATCTGCAATTTTTTAAAATTCTTTAAATGTGAATTATATTGCTCATTGATTTTTTTCATCATAGCATTTGCCATATTGAAAGCTTGATAATTATCAAGATCTGAAATATATATGGATACCTTACCAAACTCATCAATTTTTATAGAAGTGACATTTCGCAATTTATCTTCCGCTTCCGATATAGAAGAGTTTTGAAAATTTTCTGTATGATAATATTTAACAAGATTGAAAGAGTTCACCACATACAAATACAATTGGCTTGAATTTGTTATGCTTTTTATTATTTCAAGCTCTTGTTTGGTGGGAAGAATAGCATTATTCTCATTACTGGATTCTGCAAAGGAAGCTCCTACGATATAAAATTCTATGCCTGATTTATAAAATCTGCCATTCAAATAATACGAAAAACTAGAAACAACTATAAATGTTGCGAACGTAATCAGTAAAATAAATTTGCGATACTTAACAGTATGACGAATAATTTCCTCTCTTGTCATATACTATCCTTAAATTGCTATTTACTCAAAATTACTAATTTTCCTACGCCTATTTGCTTATCCGATTCCTGAACCATATAGAAATATACTTGCGGTGCCAAATCTCCTCTTTCCAAATCATAAGACAAACCGGTAATATTTTTAATTTCTTTTACTACTTTTCCAGTAACATCAAATAAAGTTATAGAATAAATACTCTTAACATCTTTATTCATGAACGAGAATCTTGTCGAAGTAGTAAATGGATTTGGATAGGTAGCAATGGACTTCTGATCCATATTTTGCTCTTCTACATTTGCGGGAATAGCAATTTCATTAAACGTTGTATTGGTAATCACGGGAGCATTAAAGTCAAAATAAATTCCTGCAGTATTCATAATCTGTGTTCCGGGAGGATTTCCAGGTTGTTGGCGAATAGAGAAAGTAACAAACCCATGACTTTCAGGTTCACTTGCAGTACTATCGGGTAATAAAATATTATTAAAAGTAAACTCAAGAAGACCTGTTCCACTTACATTATATGTAAAAGGATGACTACTAACACCTGGAATTAAAGTAGAAGGTAGAAGATTTGCTGGCAATGTGTCAAGTATTACTACTGTGAAAGCTGTATCAGTTCCTGTATTCTGAAAACGAATCATATATTTAAGTTCATCAGTCGCTTCAATAAGTGTAGTTTGGGGTAAAATAGTTTGTTTGTCATTAGGATCATAAGCCAATGTTGTAGGCGCACAATAGTTCATATAATTATCAACACTATCAAAACAGGTTGTTGGAGTAACAGTAGTCATTGCATCTATACATAAAATATTTCCTAATGGAGCTAAACATGAAACACTATCATATAAATAGATATATTCATATGCAAATGGAGCAACGTTTCCAACATTAAAAGTAAGAACATTTCCAACTTGTGTTGACCAAGCTGGAAAAGAAAAGACTGGAGTAAGAAAATTATCCAATGTTACTTCAACAACAGTATTTGTAGCAAAAAATGGAGTGAGATTTTGATAAGTAATATAAGTCTCATGTATAAAACATGGTCTCATGTTAAGAGATGCTATATCTGTTTTCATTCGTGCACATGTATCCGTATAGTTTGTTCCAAAATTTTGATTTGATATTGTATAAGGTGTGGCACTAGCAATATTTATTGTATAATCTCCAGTAATTGGACAACTGACTCCTTCCCATGAGTAGTTCTGGACATATGTAAGAGTGCCAGTATAAAATCCTGTAGGAACCTCCATAGTATAAAAACCATTTACATCAACGGAGGCATAAATACTTCCAGGTTGAAATAATACATAACGATTATATAATCTCTGGTCAATAGGATCTAGAATACAGTTTGTATTACTATCATAATAAGCTACACCTTCAATTGTAACCATGTTAGATGTGATTTCAAAACCATTAACTAATGGTGAAGCCAAACCAGCATTTACATCCCACAATCCAACATATAATAAGTTGTTAGGTATGATGAAAGTTGCTTGCATAGAACTGTCATTATTCACTATAATGCTAGTAGGCATAATAGCCCAGCTACTTGAATTGGTTAATGATGTAGTGCCCACGCTAAAAACAGTACCTGATCCAGAAATATTTAAAGTTATAGTATCTCCTATTACACTGTTATTAGGTGTTACAAAAGTAACTGTCCCCTGAGCGCTTAGATGGTTTTGCGATGAAAAAACAAATAATAAAGAAAATATCCAGATTAAATTGCTAGTAATTTTTTTCATGATAGGAGGTGTTTATGTTTAAACAAACTTACTAAATAATTGCGACCTATATCCTAAACATATTGGATGTTTAAAGATATTCACCTATACATTTAATATGTTCATCGCAAGATTACTTTTCAGCACCAATCTTTTTTACTTTTTGATTTACAAGCTTTTTAAGTTTTATGAATTCTTTGTTGCTCGCATTTCGTTTAAATTGCAATAATGTTTCTTTGGCTCTAATCATATTACCAGAGTTATAGTAACATTTTGCAAGATATAAAATCGAATCATTCCTTTTTTTATCGATGGCTCCACGAACTTTCAAATAATAAATTGATTTATCTTCAGTATTCACTTTTGAAATAAATTCATTTGCTTTTTCAATATTTCCTGTATTATAATATATTGCTGAAAGATTAATTAATGCGTCTTTGAAATTTGGAGAAATTACTAGCACTTCACTCAAACATTCAATAGCCTTTTTGTGCTCTCTTTTGCTTTCATAACATGTAGCCAAATTATTTAAGACATGCAAATGATACGGATGAGTAACACGAGCTTCTTCGAAATCACTAAGTGCATTACTCATTTGTCCTAATGAATAATAAGCAACACCTCGATAAAATTTAATTGGAGTGGCTGACGGATCCAACGAATAATTTTTTTCCAGTGCTTTACTAGAATGCAAAATTACTTTTTCATGCATATTACGCGTTCGAGCTTCAATTATTTTTTTCGTTTGTAATTCTCCAGCATATAATCGATTTCCGACATAAAAGCATACAACAAGAAATGCAATTAAAAATGAACTATGTATGTTTATTTTTTTAATCTGTTTACTTTCAGAATAATATCCTGAAAATATTATTGCCAATACTATAGCAAATTCTATTGATAAGAAGCTTCTTTCTTTAGGAAAGCCAAAAAAAGAAATCACACAATAAAGTACTAGAAAGCCTATCATTAACAACATAACTATTTTTTCTGAAGTAGTTGTGGCATTTAAAATTCGCTTATAAGCCGTGATGAATGCAAGGACAAAAATCAAAACATAGCTTATAAACCCTAAAATTCCAGTTTCGGCAAGTACCCAAATGAAATCATTTTCAGGTCTTTGATAATGCATTTCTGCTATTTGTGCCTCTCTAGGTAATTCAGCTAATCCATAACTTGGTAATAAAATTTTCCAATTACCAACTCCAACTCCATTAAGTGGATGGTCTTTAAACATTTCGAAAGAATTTTTCCAAAGCACAACACGCTCATTTATTGAACTCATACTCAATACACTTCCAACTTTATTTTTCTGATTTAAGGAATTAAATAATATAATAGTTCCTACTATTCCAAAAAAAATAAAGACAAACATTCCTATTTTAAAAAATCTTATTTTATTTGTTAAATATTTGAGATTAAAATTTTTATGTTGAAAAATCACAACTACACTCATAATCAAAAAACTAAACAATAAAGCCACCCAAGCCGTACGCATTTCACTTACAATTATTACTAGTAAATTTAGAATTAATGAAAAAATTGCAAATGCCTTCCATTTTTTCGAACTGGGAATAATAATTTCATGAACTACAAAAGGAAGTGTCAAAAGCAAAGATGGAATGAAAATATTTCTATTACCAAGAGTTCCATAGGGAATAACATGGCCCGGGATTGATATGAATGCAATATCGAAAAACTGAAGAAAGCCAATAATTGAAAACACAAATGAAGATATTGTAATTGTTTTGAAAAGAATTGCTTGAATTGAATTACTAGTTAGTAAATGGTAAATCAACACGATTAAAAAAAACCACAGCCCAATCTTTATAAGCTCAAAAACCCCCTCATTACTATTAATCGAACCAATCAACGATGTTGCAGAAAAAAGGAGGTATGTAATAATAGCTAGAAAAAAAGGAGAAATAAAAAAAGAATAACTACGCTGTTTACCAAAAATAAAAAAAAGAATAACTGATAGTAAAAGAATTGAAGTAAAAAAAAGAAATTGTGGAATTAATGTAATATCAACTGTCTTAGAACTATGAACAAGCGGTAAAACAACAGTAAGAAGTATGGAAAATAACCATAATGTCCATTTTGGAACTTGCTCTTTCTTATTCAATTAATGTGTTTTATAATAAAATAACAATTATACGAATGAACCAGTGAACGGCTGAACTAATAAAGTATTTCATACAACTCACATTTCTCTTTCGTTCCGATTGATTTTACCAAAC
>SXGT01178443.1_pt1 | contig 25834 bp, 23 predicted proteins | sample 3176221 | NCBI WGS metagenome assembly SXGT01 (sample SAMN11356862, study PRJNA531348) | freshwater metagenome | isolation source: freshwater sample F1-120 | place: China: Fuxian Lake, Yuxi | collected 2017-12-25
ACCTCGGCGAGCTCGGCGGCGATCTGCTGCAGCGTCGGGACGTTGAGGCCGTACGAGGCATTGCCCATCAGGGCTTCACCCGAGAGCTTGAGGAGCACGCGCCGGTAACGGAGATCGTTCGAGGTCAAAGCGGTCGTCATGTTCCCCTCGCGGCTTGCGGGCCCTCTTGGCGCGCCCTCTCTACAACGAAAAAGGCATCGAGGTCTCCCTCGATGCCTTCTGATCTACAGCGGCCTATGTGTCTCAGCCGAGACCAGCCTGCTTGGCGACTTCGGCGACGAAGTCGTCCGTGCGCTTCTCGATACCTTCACCGACCTCGAAGCGGGCGAAGCGGCGAATCGAGATCTTCTCGCCGATCTTGGCCGTCATCTCGGCCACGAGCTGGCCGACCGTCTTGTCGGTGTCCTTGACGAAGGGTTGGTCGAGCAGACAGCTCTCGGCCTTCCACTTCTTGAGGCGTCCGACGACGATGTTCTTGGCGATGTGCTCGGGCTTGCCCTCGTTCATCGCCTGCGCCTGGAAGATCTCTTCCTGCTTCGCGATGACATCGGCCGCGAGCTCCTCCTCTCGGACGACGAGCGGATTGGTCGCCGCGATGTGCATCGCGACGTCTTTCGCGAACGTCACGAAGCTCTCGTTTCGGGCGACGAAGTCCGTCTCCGAGTTGACCTCGACCATCACGCCGATACGCCCACCCTGGTGGATGTAGGACATGACGATGCCCTCGGCGGCGATGCGGCCGGCCTTCTTGCCGGCGCTCGACAGCTGCTTCTTCTGCAGCCACTCGATCGCGAGCTCGACGTTGCCGTCCGATTCCTCGAGCGCCTTCTTGCAGTCCATCATGCCCGCGCCCGTACGTTCGCGGAGGTCCTTCACGAGCCCAGCCGAAATTGCCGCCATGTCTCTAGCTCCTGTGTGCGAAGGCCGCCTTGCGGCGGCCATCTGCGATGCAATTACTTGGTGTACAAACTAAATGTCATTCGGCCGCGGCGGGCGCGGGCTCGACCTCGGCCGCACCGCGGACGACGACGTCGACGTCCTTGCTGGCCTGCGGCACGAACTCACGCTGGAACGCTTCCTTATGAAGGGCCGAGCCGGCGAGGTACGCGTCGGTCAGCGACTTCGTGAAGAGCGCCAGAGCGCGGATCGCGTCGTCGTTCGAGGGGATCGGGAAGTCGACGACCGTGGGGTCCGAGTTCGAGTCGACCAGCGCGATCACGGGGATCTTGAGCTTGCGTGCCTCGTCGATCGCCAGGTGCTCCTTGACCGTGTCGATGACGAAGATCGCGCCCGGGAGCTTCTTCAGCTCGCGGATGCCGCCCAGGTTGCGGAGCAGCTTGGTGCGCTCGCGCTCGAGCATGTTCACTTCTTTCTTCACGAGCTTCTCGACCGTGCCGATGTCGAGCTGCTTCTCGATCTCCTCGATGCGGTCGATCGAGGTGCGGATCGTCATGAAGGTCGTGAGCATGCCGCCGAGCCCGCGATGTACGACGTAGGGCTGGCGGGCGCGCCCGGCCTCGGCCTCGACCACTTCCTGCGCCTGGCGCTTGGTGCCGACGTAGAGGACCTTGTCGCCGGCCTTGGCGATCTCGACCATCTTGTCGAGGGCCACGCGGAAGCACCCGACGGTCTTCTGTAGATTGATGATGTGGATCCCGTTCTTCTGCCCCCAGAGGAAGGGCTTCATCTTCGGGTTCCAGCGGTGGACTTGGTGTCCAAAGTGGACGCCCGCCTCCAACATGTCGCGCATTCCGACGCTCGTGCTCATGATGACCTCGTGCCTTCGTTAGCCTCCACTCCCACTTGCGCGTCGTCGTTCCGAAGAGCGTCGGCGCGCCACGAAAGGCTTGGGAGTGTGCGGAGTCTCGTCGGTGCCCGTGATGGGTCCGCGAGACCAGTGATGACGCGGCGGGCCCATCCCGTCGCGGCGCGCGCACTTAACATGCGGCGCGCCGTGGCTGCAAGCGCGAATGGCGTGTGCCGCGCGGGTGCGTCAGCGGCCGGGGGCGGGGGCGACGGGGGAGTCGAGGGCGTCGAGCGCCTCGACCGCGTAGCGCTTGACGGCGACCGAGCGCAGGGCCGGCGTCGCGTCGCGGAGCAGCGGGCCATCGACCGTATAGGGAGCGCGGTTCGCGACGATCGCGAGGAGCTCGGGGCCGAAGGCGGCGAGAGCGAGAGCGCGCACCGTCCGGATCGCGCGCAGGACCCGCGTCGCGCCTGGTGAGAGGAGATCCGCGTGGAGCGCGCGGAGGATGTCGCCGTCGCCGGCGTCGCGCGGGGTGTTTGGGGAATGGTCGCCGTCGGCGACCAACGGGAGGTCGGCGGCGAGGCGCGTCGTGGCCGCTTGCAGTGCGGCGTCGAGGGCTGCGTCGGCGAGGTCGTTGCCCTCTTCGAAGCGGGCGAGTTCAGCGTGGGCCCAGGTGCGGGCACGGGCGCGTTGGCCGCGTTGGCCGCGCTGCCAGTCGTGCGAGGCGTCTTGGAGGGCGCCGGCCGAGGTCCCGCAGGCCGCCAGCAAGAACGCGAGGATGAATGTTGACAGCGTCAACATGAGCCGGGGACGCGGGATCATTCCTGCCGCCAGGCCTCGGCCGCGCGCTGGAGTCCGCCCGGCACGAGCGTGCATTGGGCCGCGTGGTAGCCGGCGTGGGCGAGGTCGATCGCGAGGCGCTCGCCGCCGCGGACCATGTGGATGGTGAGCGTCATCGGCTCGGTCGTGCGCGGCGTCGCGTCGGGCTCGAGCGTCGCGAAGAGGCGGTTCGGCGCGGCGGCGAGGAAGTCCCAGACGGCCGCTTGGTACGCGGCGAGGGTGGCCGGATCCAAATAGGGGCGGACGACCGTCTGGAAGACGAGGACCGGTCGCGCCGGGGCGTCGGCGATCGCGTCGGCGAGCGCGCGCGCTGTGTCGGGGCCGAGCGCGTGCGCGTGGACGATGGGGGCCGGGGCGTCGCCGAGCCAGGGCTCGACCCAGAGCTTTCGGCAGGCCTCGAAGCGCGCGAGGCGGTCCGGTTGACCGGGCCAGATGCAGGCGGTCAGCCAGCGGACGTTTGCATCGTCGTGCAAGTCTATCGGCGCGCGGTCGAGTCCGACGCGGCGCTCGGGGGCTGGGAAGTCGAGGCCCATCGCTTGGTGGACACCGAACTTGTACGGGATGGCGGTGCGATCGACGACGAGGTTGAGGCCGGCCGAGGCGCCGAGCTCGATCAGCGTGAAGCCCCGGTGAGCGAACGCGAGGTGCGGCGCGAGCTCTTCGGACGGGCGGCCGAGGGTCAGCGCCGGCAGGCCCCAGGCGAGCGCGCGGCCCGGCTCGTTTGTCTGGATCGCGCGCGTCTGGAGGATGGGCTCGAGGTCCGGATCTGCGAAGGCCTCGAGGAAGCGCAGGTTCAGATCGGGCAGCTCGGCATCGAGCAGCGCCTCGGGCGTGAGCGGGTGCGTCGGGTCGGCGAGCGCGCGGTAGCGAAGCGCCGCGAGCACGAGCAGCGGGCGCGCGAACGGCGTCAAAAACTCGCGCTCCGCCCAGGCGCGCGCGAGTGGCGCGAGGATCCGCGGGTCGTCGCGGTGCGCGCGCAGCGTCTGGATGAGGCGGTCGTAGGCGCCTGGGCCTTGGGTCTGCGTGTCGCCGAAGCGGGACGATGCCAGATCCTCTTGGAAGCCTTCCATGCCCAGCGCCATGCCGAACGCCATAGCAGGTCGGGGCGACCTCGGGTAGCCTTGCGCGATGAACGCCATGAAAGCGACGACGAGACCGAAGAGGCGTGGGGCGCGTGCGGGGGGCCGGGGCGGGGTGGCGGCGCTGGACCCGAAGGCGCGGCGCATCGTCGAGATGCTCGATCAGTGCGTGCCCGAGGTGCCGATCCCGCTCGATCACCGCGACGCGTTCACGCTGCTGTGCGCCGTCTTGCTGTCGGCGCAGACGACCGACAAGAAGGTGAACGAGGTGACGCCGGCGCTGTTTCGCAAGGCCCCGACACCCGCACGGATGGCGGCGATGGCGGTGCCCGACATCCTGGCGCTGATCCGTCAGGTGGGGCTTGCGCCGACGAAAGCGAAGCACCTGCAGAGGATGGCGGCGCTCCTGGTCGAGCGGCATGGCGGGCAGGTGCCGCAGACGTTCGAAGAGCTCGAGGCGTTGCCGGGGGTCGGGCACAAGACGGCGTCGGTCGTCATGGTGCAGGCGTTCGGGCTGCCGGCGTTTCCGGTCGACACGCATATCCATCGGCTCGCGGCGCGCTGGGCGCTCTCGGATGGGACGTCGGTCGCGCAGACGGAGCGGGACCTGAAGGTGCGGTTTCCGGAGGAGCTGTGGGGGCGGCTGCACCTGCAGATCATCTACTTCGGACGAAGGTTCTGTCCGGCGCAGCGGCATGACCCACTGGGGTGCCCGATGTGCGCGTGGGCGGATCCGGCGTGTCTCAGACGCGAGATGTTGACAGTGTCTATATCGGGTCGCGCGACGGGGGCGGCCGCGTCGGGGGCAGCGCGAGGACGTCCGCCACGAGCGCCAGCGAGAGCAGCGGACGGCCCGACGCGTGCGTCAGGATCTGCGCGAGCAGCGCCAGCGTCGACGCCGACGCCTCGGGTGGCAGCGGCCGCCAACGCCCCTCGCGCCAAAGCGCCAGCGTCTCCGCGGCCGCCAGCGAAAGGGGCGGGCCCGCGGGTGGCGAAAGCTGCGCCAGCTCGTCCGACGCCGGCAGGAGCCCGGCGCGGTCGAGGAGCCTGACATAGAAGAGGGCGAGGAGATCGCGTCCGGCGAGCGCCTCGGACGATCGTTCTTGGTGTTGGTCAGCCGCGTTGCGGCCTTCGCGAGGACGTTCTTGGTGTTGGTCAGCCGCATTGCGGCCTTCGCGAGGGCGCTCCAGGTGTCCGAGGGCGCGCTCGACGAGCGCGAAGAGGCCGTCCTCGACGCCCCAATCGGGCACGAGGTGAAGGACCCCCTCGCACATCGCCGAGGCCAGCGCGAAGCGCTCGAGGTCGGCCTTGATGGCGGGGTAGGCGTGGGTGAGCTCGATACGCTCGACGAGCGCGAGTTCGCGCGAGGTCTCGGCGGCCGAGTCCCACGTCACGTCCGCCTCGCCGCGGGCGCGCAGCGCGACCGACACGGTGCTGAGGGGTTGCAGTTGGCTCGCCTTGGAGGACTTGCCGCGCGCGCGGCGGCCGTGGCGCGCGATGGCGGGCACGAGCTCGTCGGTTTCGAGCAGCAGCCGGATGACCTTGTCGTCGCGCGAGTCGTTGGCCGACAGGATGATGCCCGTCGCGTGCCAGTGCCTCATGGAGCGACGAGCTGCGCCGCGAGCGGGATGGCCGCGGCCGCGTAGACCAAGACGCTGACGACCTGCATGCAGGTCGCGACGAGGTGCCCGGTGGCGGTCGCTCGATCGATGCCGAAGCGTGCAAGGATCGTCGGGATAAGCGCGCCGAGTGCGGCCGCGAGCGCGATGCCGATGAAGAGCGCGAAGCCGACCGCGAGGCCGTCGCGGGCGCCGTCGCCAAGCAGCGCCGCCACGCCGCCGACCAGCGCCGCGTAGAGAACGCCGAGCGTGAGACCGACCCCGAGCTCGCGGCGCAGGGCCGGCCAGAGGCGCGCGGTGAGGCTCTGGTGCGTCGTGAGGTTGCGCGCCGTGACCGCGGCGCTCTGGGTCGCGACGTTACCGGTGACGCCGACCAGCACCGGGAGGAACAGCGCGAAGGCCTGATGGGCCTGCAGCCGATCGAGGAAGCCGCGCAAGACGAGCGCCGCCAGGAGACCGCCCGCGCAGGCCGCGAGGAGCCACGGAATGCGGCTTCGGACGTGGCTGAGGAAGCCCTCGTCCGACGTCACCGGTGCGCCCGCGCCTGCCATCTTGAGGATGTCCTCGTGCGCCTCCTCTTCGAGCACGCCGATGACATCGTCGACCGTCACGATCCCGAGCCGCTTATTCGTCTCGTCGACGACCGGCACCGCGAGCAGCGCGTAGTCCACGACCAGGCGGGCGACGGCCTCCTGATCGGTGTCGGGCGTCACGCTGATGACGTCGTGCTCCATGATGTCGCGAATGCGTTTCTGCTGCGGCGCCAGGACGAGCTTGCGCAGCGAGAGCACGCCGACGAGCTCCTGCGCGCCCCCGACGACGTAGATGTAGTTGGCCATCTCCATCGTGTGGCTTTGTTCGCGCAGCGCGATGAACGCCTCTTCGACCGTGGTCTCGGCCGGCAGCGCCATGAACTCGGGCAGCATAAGGCCGCCGGCGGTGTCGTCGGCGTAGGCCATGAGGCCGACGACCTCGGCCTTGTCGCCGTGGTCGAGGACCTCGAGGACCTCGCGCGCCTGCTCGGGGCGCAGGTCTGCGATGATGTCGGTGCGGTCGTCGGGCGCCATCGCGGCGAGGATCGGCGCGACGTCCTTCGGCGCGAGCGCGTCGAGCACGCGTCGCCCGAATGGTGACTGCATGAAGACGATGAGGCGCGCCTTGGGCTCGGGGCCCGGCAGGCGCTCGAAGATCTGGTCCTGCTCCTTCTCGGCGAAGGTGCTGAGGATCGCCGCCAAATCCTCGGGCCGCGTCTTGACCAAGAGGCGGTCGAGGTGAACCCATGCTTGTCGACGCAAGTATCGTCGCAGCGTGTCGTGAAGCAGGCGTTGGCGGCTCAGCTGCATGAACGGGGGCTCAACGCGGGGCGCCGAAACCGCCGGTGGCAGGCGGGCGCGAACCGGTACGGCCGCCGCTGGGCGCGAGCTCGGGACCGATGCCGTCGATGCGTTCGTGAAGCGCGGGCGCCGTCGGGATGCGCGCGCTCGCGTCGGTCGCCGGGTGCTTGCCGCCGACCAGCAGGAAACCGGCGATGAGGAGACCGATCGCGACCGCGGCCAGAAGCGCGTAGCCGCCGCGCAGAGAGGCGCCTTCGCGGCGCTCGCTCACGGGCTGCAGCGGGACGAGACGCGCGTCGCGCTTGTCGCGTTGGGCGCGGGTCGCAGCCTGATCACGGGCGCTCGAATGGGCCGCGTTCTGCGGGCGGATCTCGGGGACACCGATGCTCGGCCGCTCGCGCTCGACCGAGGCGCCGTCGCCCGGGCCGCGCTCGAAGGCGCGCACGAGCGGGTTGGGGTCGAGTCCGACGACCTTGGCGTACGAGCGGATGAAGCCGCGGATGAACACCGGCGCCGGCAGCGTCGCGTACTGATCCTTCTCGAGCAGCTCGAGCGTCGACCGGGGGATCTTCGTAATCGCGGCGACGTCCTCGAGGCTGAGGCCGCGCGCCGTCCGCGCATCGCGAAGTTTGGGTCCGACAGTCTCCATGAGGCCTGTCGGCTTTATGATCCGAGGCCGAGGCTGTCAACCTCCAAACGCCCGGGTGGGGGCTTCCGCCCAGGGCTCGGGGGGCGCAACACAGGCCGCGTTGGCGGTTTTTTTGACAGCGCGCCCGCTTGGAGCGCGGCCCGCAGCGCCGGTCAATCGATCTGCCGCAGCCCGGACACGGGCGCTTTCTTGGCGGCACGCCCGGCACTGAGCTGAGTCGTCAAGAGCGTGCAGACGAGCGTGCCGACCGAGATGAGCCCGAGCGCGCTCGGGTCCAGATGCGCCGGCAGGTGGTCGATCAAATAGATGGACGGGTCGAGGTGGTAGCCGACCCCGCCGACGAGCGCGACGACGCCGACGCCGATGATGAGCCCGGCGATGAGGCCGGTCATCGCGACGACCAAGCCCTGCAGCGTGAAGACCAGACGCACGAAACCGGCGGAGGCCCCCATGGCCTTCAGGATGGCGATATCCGCGGTCTTCTCGTGGATCACCATGATCTGGGAGCCGACGATGACGAAGCTGCCGACCAGGATGATGATGAAGAAGAACATCGTCAGGACGACGCGCTGGAGCGTGAGGGCGCGGAAGAGGTTGTCGTTCTTCTCGCGCCAATCGATGATCTTGTAGATGGGCTCGCGCGGCTGCTTGAGGATGCCGACGGCGTCGCTCACGTGGCGCAGGTGCGTGATGAAGGGGCTGTCGCCGGCGCCGTCCGCGAAGCGCGGGTCGAAGTCGGGTGCGACCAAGCGGCGCAGCTTCTGGTCGAGGTCGGCGGCGTCGGCGACGAAGTCCTCGAACGGCATCGGGTCGAGTGCGCGTCGAAGCTGCGCTTTGGTGCGGTCGAGGTTCACGAGGTTCTTCGTCTTCACGGCGACCGAGCGCGCGACCTTGCCGCGGTTCAAGAAGCGCTGCGAGACGTCGATGTTGACGAGGGCGAGGCGACTGTCCTGTTCGTGGAAGCCGGCCTCGAAGATGCCGACGACCGCGAAGTGGGCGGACGAGGGCAGCATCCCGAAGGGGCCAGTCGACTTGTTGTCGAGCCCGCGCAGCGGCGTCACGAAGGTCAGCTCGCCGCCCGGCTCGGCGTGGAGCTTGGCCGCGAGCGCCGACCCGAGCAGCACGCCGGGGAGCCGGGCGCGCACCGCGCGATAACCCGTCTGCTCGCCCGGCAGGGTGGAGGTGAACGCCGCGTCGCCCGCGATCGACCAGGCGGCCGGGCCCTCGCCGTCGGTGCGTAGATCGACGACGCGCACGAGCGCGTGCCGCTCGGTGAGCGCGACCTTCGCCTCGGCCGTCAGCAGGGTCGTGCGCGGCCTGCCGTCCGGGCCGTTCGTGAAGACGATGGCGAGCGCGCGATCGGGCTCGAGGACCAGCTTTTCGTCGGTCGCCGGCAGGCGCCAGAGGCCGTGCGGCACCTCGCGTTCGCGGCTCCAGGCGGGCTTGCCCGGCGGGCGCTCGAACCTGAGGGCCTCGCGATCGTCCGGCTCGCTCGGGGCGCTCGCGACGGGCTCGAGCACCACGGCCGCGCCCGCGTCGCCACGCAGGTCGAGCACCTTGACGCGGGCGTTGCCGGGATCGGGAATGACGCGCTCGTCGCTGAGCGCGAGCACGTCCGCGTCGCGCGCGATGAACGTGAGGGCCTGGCTTTCGACCGGCACGGCGATCGCGATACGCCCTGCGGCGTCGGATGCGCGCGCGGCGGACGGTGTCTCGTCGAGCCCCGCGAGGCTCCCGCGCAAGACCAGGTGCTCCAGGTCGAGCACGCTGCCGATCGACGGCAGATCGATCCCCTCGACATTCGCGCCCGCCCGGTACGGGCCGTTCGCCGCCATCATGTCGTCCGCCGTCACCGGTGTCGCGCCGACGACCCCGTCGGTCGCGCGCGCCACCGTCAGCACCTCGTCGTAATTGCGGAAGGTGCTCTGGCTATGCATGACGATCATGTGCGGGAAGATCCCGAGGATGCGCTCCTCGAACGCCCGCTCGAATCCGTCCGTGACCGCCAGCACCACGGTCAGCGCCAAAACCCCGCAGGCGATCCCGACCACCGACACCCACGACACGACCGACAGCGTCCGCTTCTTGCGGCTGCGCGCGATGCGCAGCGCCAAGAGCGCCGCCAGTTTGAAACTGCGCAGGGGCCGGAGCCGAGAGGTCCCGGCGGGACGGGGGAAGGCCGAGGACAACCGGTTTGACGCTCCGTGCGAACGCGGTGTCTAATGCCGCTGGTTCCTGCCGCGCCCGTCCCGGCGAGAAATTCGCCTTGGGGGGCCGGGCCCCTTACCATGCGCGCTCGGTGCGTCACAAGCGTGCGCTGTCAGAGCAAGCGAGCGACCGATACCTGGCTCGGAGGATTCGATGCGGACAATCATTGGTGTGCAAAGTAATCTGCGCTGGGCCGCCATTCCCGCGGTTCTGCTGGTGGCGGGCGGACTCGGTTGCGGCGACGACGCCGTGGCGACCACGGACACCGGCGGTGACACGACCGTGGCCGAGACGACCAGCGACGTCGCGACGGTCGCCGAGACGAGCGCCGAGACGCGCGACACCGTGACGACCGATTCCACGCCGCCCGACATCACCGTCGACAACACACCGCCCAAGATCGTCTCGACCACGCCGGCCGACGGCGCCGACAACGTGGCGTTGCCGCTGACCGTGACGATCGTGTTCAGCGAGAAGGTCAACCCGGCCGTCATCGCGACGCAGACCATCAAGCTGCGCGACTGGAGCAACGCGGAGATCCCGGGCACGCCGGTGCTCGGCGCCGACGGCCTGACCGTCACCTGGAAGCCGACCACGCAGAACCTCTTGTTCGCGACGCCCTACACCATCGAGGTCGTCGGCAACATCATCACCGACCTCCACGGCAATCGCCTCGCGACGGCGTTTGAGGCGACCTTCTCGACCGCGAACTTCGCGAACCAGGACGGCTACCGCACGGTCGCCGCGAAGTACGCGCCGACGATCTACTCGGCCGTCGAGGACAACCTGCTGCCCCAGGCGCAGGTCCCGACCAAGCTGGACGCCGACGGCGACCTCGACCTCTCGAATACGCGCGCGTGGCTGCTCTCGGCCACCAAGCTCGTGCCGGCCGTCTACTACACGGTGACCGAGACCTACACGCACTACTTCATCCATTACATGTACTTCTTCCCGTACGTGAACGACACGAACGCGCTCAAGACCCACGCCAACGGCGCCTCGGGCGTCATGGTCACCATCGAGAAGGCGCGCGGCGCCGACCCGGAGCGGCCCATCGGCGCGGTCGTCTACTGGCGCTCGGGCGGCGGCGGCTTCACGAACGAGGAGCAGTTCGGGTTCGTCACGACCGAGAGCGACATCGTGCCGTCGGGCGGGAGCAACTCGGCGTTTCGCGTCGACGTCGAGCAGCCGCGGGCCGAGCTCTTCCCCAACGATCGCTTCGAGAGCTTCATCGCCGCGCGCAGTCACCAGCACTGCAATCGCAACGCGGACCTCGGCGGCGTGCTCGCCTACTGCAACGACAAGCCGGCCGACTTCACGGGCGACCAGCTCGTCTTTGCGTATGCCGGCGGCGCGCCGACCAACTTCGAGCAGAAGGCCGGCAAGTTCCCGAGCAAGATGGCGGACGTCGAGGGCACCCCGGCGTCGTTCGGTTATGCGCTCATCCCGCTCTACACCTCGCTTTGGCCGCATCGTTACGAGGACGGCGGCACCGAGATCTTCCAGGAGCAGACGTTCGACTTCCAGCCGGACGCGGGCCGTCCGGGTGGCGGGACCAAGCTCACCGTGAAGTTCAACGACTCGGTGAAGGCGAGCGACACGAGCTACGGCAAGCCCATGTGGGCGTGGGGCTGGAACCCGTCGGTCGGCCCGTCGGGCGGCACGTACAACAAGGCCGGCATGCTCGCGCTGGATCCGGCGTGGTACTTCTGGAGCCGCTTCCACAGCTCGGGCACGGCCAACAGCCTGGTCGAGTACAACGCCGACACCGGCGCCGGTTTCGCGACGACCTACTGCTTCAACGGTTTCCTCTCGAGCGACGTGCGCGGGACCGACGCGAAGTGTGCGGCCCAGTGAGCTGAGGCGCTCGCGTCGATCGGTCGACGAAACAAGGGCCGCGCTCCCACCCGGGAACGCGGCCTTTCTGTTTCGTCATCATCGGGTTACGGGACTGGGCGCCGATCAGGGCGCGGTCACCGACACCGGCCCGAGGAACACCTGATCCTCCATGCACCAGGTCCCGCCGCCCGGGACCAGCGTCGACGCGCCGTCCACGATGGTGACCTCTTTGAGCTTCGCGTCGGTGATGACGGCGTCGAATGTCCCAGGCGCCGTCGGGTCGAACGCGGTAACCGTCAGGACCCCCTCGGTCGCGAAGTACAGCTTCGCGTTGTCGCACGACGTCTGGGTGCAGCCCGCGAGGACGAGCACGCACAGCGGACAGGTCTGCCAGTCGCCCCCGGGGATGTTGTAGGCGGCCTGGGCCTCGATCGGGTAGGCGCCCTGGCTGTTCTTCCAGACTTGCACGAGCAGGGCGTCGTAGGTTCCGGTGGTGGCGCTCATCGCCTGGTACTCGAAGTAGGTCGTATTGTCCGTTGCGGCCTCGTCGGCGGCCGTGAACCCGCTGTCGACGCACGCGTTCGCGTCGACGCATTGCCCGGGCCGCTGCACTGGGGCGTGCAGCAGGCGCCGCCCTGGCACACGTCGCTCGCTCCGCAGCAGACCCCGCCGCACGTCGCGTTGTCGCACGTGCACTGGCCGCTGGCGTTGCACGTCTTGTTGCCCTCGCAGGTCCCGCACTGCCCGCCGCAGCCGTTGTCCCCGCACTGCTTGCCGTCGCATTGCGGCGTACACGCGATGCACGCGCCGCCCGCCGAGCAGGTCTCGAACTCGCCGCACGTCCCGCATGTGCCACCGCAGCCGTCGTCGCCGCACTCCTGACCGTCCTCGCACTGAGGCACGCACACGCACTGGCCGGCCCCGCTGCACTCGGCGTTCACGTTGCACACGCCGCAGTCGAAACCGCAGCCGTCATCGCCGCACGCCTTGCCGCTGCACGCGGCCTTGCACGGGCACGAGGCCGTCGTCGAGCCGGTCGATTTCATCTCGCCGCTCACGCGGATTGTGGTCGCCGCCACGTTGAGCGTCTTGCCGCCGCCGTCCGCCAAGACCCCTTCGAGCTGCACGACGAAGTTCGTCGTGATGCACGACGAGGGCGCGTTCTTGTCCGTGATCTTCTCGATATCGGACACGACCGCCATCACCTTCATGCGGCTGAAGTCGACGTACTGACCCTCGCTTTCGTCAGGGAATCCGGGACATTGCGAGTCGGCGGCGAACGTGAGCTTCGTGATGCGCAGGCCCCCGCCGGGCGCCGTCGCGGTGCCGGCTTCGACATGCAGCGTGCACCCGAAGCCTTTGCCGAGCTCGATGACGACCGAGGTCAGACAGCCGTCCTCGAAGGCGTCGATGTCCATCTTGTGCTCGACGGTGATGGTCGCCTTGTCGAAGTCGATGCCGCCGCCGACCTGGAGCGTGCCGCCGGCCACGACCCCGCCTTGGCCGCACTCGCCCGCCACGCAGGCGCCCGCGACGCAGGTCGTGCCCTCGGCGTTGCAGCCCGGTCCGCAGAAGCCGCCGCAGCCGTTGGGGCCGCACATCTTGCCGGCGCAGTCGGGCGTGCAGGCGGTCGTTTCGCCGCTGGTCTCGGTGTCGCTGGTCGTCACGTCCGCCGGCGGGTGGGTCACGTTCACGCACGCGGGCGCGTTCGGGAACGCGACGCAATCGGCGGTCGGGCCGCCCGCGCCGTGGCCCGGGGTGCAGGCCGCCACGAGGACGGCGCCAAAGAGCGCGAGGGGGGCTGGACGCGGGCACGTGAGGCCCTTGGCAAGCAAGTTCATGGGGTTCCTTCAATGAAACGAGGACACGATGCGAGCGCACCGAAAGACCCCCGCGCGCACGCCCGTAAACCTCGGGAGGTGTGTGCGGAAGCGCCGAGGCGCCTGCGTCGGGTCGGAGGGAGAAAGAGCGTCGCCGACGCTACCGAAACGCCGCGAACCAACGCCAGGCGTTCGCGTGGAACGCGCTTACGCGTCGAGCGCCGCGCGGGTCTGCGACGACCCTGCTTTCTTTGTGCGCGAAGGACGCGCAGCGCCCACCCGCCTCCGAATCAGAGCAGCGCGAGCGCCTCGGGGGCCACCGAGAAATCCGTGTCGAGCGCGGTGACCCGGTATTCGACCACGCCGCCGATGGTCGCCAGCGCGCGAATGGTCACGGTCTGTTCGGCCGGCACCGGCGGGTGCGCCACCAGGAGGCGCGCGAGCTTGCCGCGCACGCTGAAGTCGAGCGTCGCGAACACGTAGGGATCCACACGCGCCGCGCGCGTCACGCGCACCTCGACCTGATCAAAGTCGCGTTCATCCCAGCGCATCTGAAAGGCGCCGCGGGTCGCCGTGTGGTTTCCGGTGACCACGAGCCGCAGCGCGCGATCCATGTAGAGCGTCGCGACGACCTCTTGGACGCCCATCGGGTCGATCACCGGGAACGCGAGGTGAGGCGCGCGCTCGTGCAGCGTCAGCGCGACCGTGCGCGCGAACTGCTCGTCGAAGCGCCCGACGCCGTCGCCAAGCCGCTCGATCAGCGCGGCGAGATGAATCGTCGCGTCGTCGCCCGGCGCCCCGTCGAGGAGCGCCAGCACGCGACACGTCTCGTCTCTTGGGTCGCTCACGCCCGGCGCGCTCACGCCGCTCAGGCCGAGTAGGCCTGGAAGCGTGCGATGGCGTTCTTGAGCGCGACCGCGTCGTAGGTCGCGGGGCACGCGATCTCGCGCGCCTTGAGCGCGCCACTGGCCGTCTTGAGGACGTAGATCGCGTCGACGATCCCCTTGGTGCCCTTGTCGTCGAGCACGACGACGGCCCCTGCGTTGCCGGCTTTGTCGGTCACGAGCTCTTCGACGGCCTTGAGGCGGAATTGTCCCTTCTCGCCCTCATCCGCCTGCCCGCGCTTCTCGTGCGCCATCTTGGCTTTCTTGCCAGTGCCGCCGCCACCGCCACCCTTGCCTTTCGGAGCTGCCATTGAATGCCTCGTTGGGATCGAATCGGACGCGGGAAGCTAGCAGCTCGCCCCCGATTATCAAGGAGAAAGATCGGCCGGATGCCGGGGCGATGACCGCCGCAGACGCGCGACGGCGGCCGCGTCGCGACCGCTTCCGACGGAATAAGGGCCTCCACCGCCCTCTTGTGCTCGCGTGCCATGGGGCGGCCGTCTTCTTCTAATGATGCGGACCAACCTTTGACACCGGGGGCGGCCTTGGGTACGTAGCCGCGCCCTCGGGGACTTGCACTCCATGCTCGTGGGCAGCCGCTCGGCGGCCCTCGCGAGCTCTCCAGAGGTCGACGCGATGCACCAGTTCCACCGCACTCCCAGCATGTTCGGCGCGCTCTCCCTGGCGCTGGTCGCGGCGTTGACGTGGCCGAGTGGGGCGGCCCGGGCCGGCGAGGGCGACGCGCTCGAGAAGGCCATCAAGGGCATCGAGACGTTCTACGGCAAGGTCACCGACTTCAAGGCCGACTTCCAACAGGAGGTCCGGCGCGCGCATCTGCCGCGTCCGCTCAAGAAGGCCGGCCACGTGTTCTTCCAGCGCGCCGGGAGCGATGCCCCGAAGATGCGCTGGGACTACACCGAGCCCGAGCGCGTCTACTACATCTCGAACGGCGAGGTTCTCTGGTCCTACGAGGTCGCGACCAAGCAGGCGATCAAGATGGGCGTCAAGGACTCGGATCTGTACGACTCGCTCAAGTTCCTCTTTGGCCAGGGCGACCTGCGCGCGAGCTTCGTCATCACCTCGGCCGGCGACAAAGACGGCCTGACGGGCCTGGTCTTGAAGCCCAAGGGCGGCCAGCAGAACTTCAAGACGCTGACCCTCTGGGCCAAGCCCGACACGCTCGAGATCAAGCGCTCCGAGCTCGTCGATCCGCTCGACAACGCGAGCCTGATCACCTTTGTGAACGCCGTTTACACTGAGACGCTCAAGCCCGAGGGCTTCGAGTTCAAGCCGCCCAAGGGCGCGACGGTGCAGGACCTGACGAAGGCCCAGCCCGGCGACGCGCCGCCCCCCAAGCCCGCGCCCCCGGATACCGTTCCCCAATGACCGTGATCTCCTCCGATTTGAAGCCGGCCAAGAAGCTCTATTTCGTGTCGCTCGGGTGCCCGAAGAACCGGGTCGATTCGGAGGTCATGCTGGGGCAGCTCGCGGCGCGCGATTACACCGTCGTCGACAACGCCGACGAGGCGGATCTGCTGGTCGTGAACACGTGCAGCTTCGTCGAGGAAGCGCGCGAGGAATCGGTCGACGCCATCCTCGAATTGGCCAAGGCCAAGACCGACGCAGGCAATCAGAAGCGCCTCGTCGTCGCGGGCTGTCTCGTGCAGCGACATGCACACGAACTGCGGACCGAGATCCCCGAGGTCGACCTCTTCATCGGCACCGGCGACGTCGGGCAGCTCGGCGCGCTCGTCGATGACATGGGTCCGCTCGGGACCAGCACGGCCGCGCGCAACCTCATCGCCGAGGCGCGCAGTGGCAGCGCTGACGGCGGCCTCGGAGGCGACGCCGCGGCCCAGGCGCCGCCCGCGCTGATCGTGCAAGGCAAGCCCGGCTACAACTACGACGCCTACACGCCGCGCGTCGTGACGACCCCGCCGTGGACGACCTACGTCAAGATCGCCGAGGGCTGCAGTCAGCAGTGCAGCTTCTGCATCATCCCGCGCCTGAAGGGCGGCAACAAGTCGCGCGCGTTGGCGGACGTCGTCCGCGAGGTGCGACAGCTGGCCGAGCGCGGCGTGCGCGAGTTCAATCTGATCGCGCAGGACCTGACGCATTACGGCGATGATCGCGACGACAGCGCGTCGCTCGCCGGGCTCTTGCGCGAGCTCGTCAAGATCGACGGCGTGCAGTGGCTGCGGCTCCTTTACTGCTATCCGCACAACTTCACCGACGAGCTGGTCGGGCTCATCGCGCGCGAGCCGAAGATCGCCAAGTACGTCGACATGCCGCTGCAGCACATCAGCGATCGGATGCTGGGGATCATGCGGCGGCGCTTCTCCGAGGCCGACACGCGGGCGCTGGTGACGCGCATGCGAGCGCAGATCCCGGGGCTGGTGTTCCGGACGACGTTCATCGTCGGGCATCCGGGCGAGACCGAGGCGGACTTCCAGACGCTCTTCGATTTTGTGCGCGAGATGCGCTTCGAGCGGCTCGGGGTCTTCAAGTACTCGACCGAGGAAGGGACGCACGCGGCGCGGCGCGACGACCATGTGCTGTCTCTCGTGAAGGAAGATCGCTACCACCGAATCATGACGCTGCAGCGCGGGATCTCGGCCGAGCTGCAGCAGGCGATGGTCGGGCAGACCGTGGACCTCCTGGTCGAGGGGCCGTCGGACGAAACGCCGCTGCTCTTGCAGGCCCGCTACTACGGTCAGGCGCCCGACATCGACGGCGTCACGTACATCAACGAAGGCCAGGCCGAGGCCGGTACGATCGTGCGCGCGCGCATCGTCGAGGCCGGCGATTACGACCTGGTGGCGCGCATCGTCACCGACGGCGCGGACGCGGACGATGACGACGAGGACCGCATCTGAACAGGGCGTGGCGTGCCCGACCTGATCGTCGGTGTGCAAACGATCGCGCGTTCAACGCGGGCAGGCGCTCGGCGCGCTCTTCGCGAGTTCAACGCGGGCAGGCGAGCGCCCACGCGTCGAGGTCGAGCGTCTTGATGAGCGTCGAGAAGCCGGCGCGCCGCGGGTCGGTGCAGACGGCGTCGCGGCGGGCGGGCCCGTCGGCGCGGGAGGCCACGTACTCGAGGTGGAAGACGGCCTTGCCGGCGGCGATGAAGGGCGCGTAGTCGTCGCACTCGCCGAAGTCGAGGCACTCTTCGCTGAGCTCCCAGTCGAAGTCGGGCTCGAGCTCGGCGGCCATATCTGGGCCGTTCTTGAGGCCGATGGCGAGGCCGCGCGCGTGCGCCTCGGAGGCGAGCCAGCGGTTGAACGCAAGGAGATCGGCGCGCGTGAGTCCAAAGCCCGTGTCGTTGTCGTGGCCATTGACGTTGTCGGGATCGACGCCATCGCAATGGCGCGTGACCGCGCGATCGAGGCGCCCGAGCAGGACGGTGCGCACGCCCGAATCACGGATGTCGAGCCAGCGCTCGCCCGGCCAACCGTCGAGCGGTTTGCCGATCGCGGCGGTCGGGAACTGGTCGGCGTCGGGGCGCCAGTCCTCGGTGGAGCCGGCCGAGAAGTAACAGACGATCCCTGCGCCACCCGCACGGAAGGCGGCGAAGACCGCATCGTCGGTGTCGAAGAGATCCAGGTTGGCCATCGCGACCGCGGGGCTTGTGTCGATGACGCCGCTGTACTGGATGGCCCAGGTCGTGCCAGCCGGTGCCGACCACGCGACCGCGGACTCGGTCTCGGTCTCGGACTCGGACTCGGTCTCGGTCTCGGTCTCGGACTCGGACTCGGACTCGGTCTCGGACTCGACCTCGACCTCGAACTCGACCTCGGACTCGCCGCCAGCACCGCAAGCCCCCGCGAGCACCCCCGCGGCGGCCCACAGCAGCCCCGCGCGCAGGCCCCGACCCCTCACTGGATGAGCTCCGGCGACAACGCGCGGAGCCCGTAGCGTCGACGCACGCCCTCGAGCGACTCCTCCCAGTGCGCCTCCCAATGCACCGGCAGGAGCGGCGCCGCGTTGCGTCCGAGGTCGTACGCTTCTCGCAGGCCCCGGCGCAGCACGCTCCAACGCCGCTCGAGCACCACGTGCTTGATCGTCCCGAAGAAGACCACCAGCGCGCTCACCGGCAGGCGCAGCTGTCCCCACGAAAACGCGTGAATGATGACCTCTTCGTGGGGCGCGATGTCGAGCCCGATGAGCGCGTGCCACACGTCGTGCGTCTGCCGGAAGCGTCGCATGAGGTAGGCCACGTCGGGGTCGTCGATGTGCGTCGTCGGCAGCGCCTGCAAATCGGCCGTGATGCCGTTGCGGTCGAGGTGCCCGACGTAGGCCGCGCCCAGCGTGCCCGCCGGAAGGCGTCGCAGCGCGTCGAAGTCGACCTGATCGGCACGCAGCTCGGGGCGCGCGTCGAGCAGCGCGCGACCTTCGGACGTTTGGCGGTAGGCGGTCGCCAGGCGCGCGTAGATCGCGCGGCCCGTGACCTCCTCGACCGTGTGGATGTCGGCGGTGCGGGTCGAGTCGCCGAGGACCCGAATCACCGAGCGGAGCGTGAGGACGACGTCGCGCGCGTGCATGTCTGTGAAATACCACACTCGTCCGCGTGCCGCGATGTGCGCTAGGTTCCGCGCCGTGAGCGCCTCTCTCGACGTCCTCCCGCCCCCCGGCTTTCCCGCGATCCTTCTCCTCGCCGTCGGCCTCGCCGCCGACGCCGTGGCCGTGTCGGCCGCTCGCGGTGCGGGTGCGCGCCGGGTCACGCCGCGCCAGATCCTGGCCGTCGCCGCGTTCTTCGGTGGCTTCCAGGCCGGCATGCCACTCATCGGCTACCTGCTCGGCGACGCGATCGGCGCATACGTCCAGGCCTGGGATCACTGGATCGCTTTCGCCGTTCTCGGCTTCTTCGGCGGCCGCATGATCTACGCCGCGCTGCGTGCGCGCGACGACGACCCGTCCGAGGGCGCCGCGAGCCCCGGATTCGGGCTTCGCGTCATGCTCGTCTTGGCCGTCGCGACGTCGCTCGACGCGTTTGCCGTCGGCGTGACGCTGCCCTTCGCCGCGTTCCCGCTCGCCTTGACCATCACCACCATCGGCGTCGTGACGGCGCTCGCCAGCGGGGTCGCCCTCGTGCTCGGCACGCGCGTCGGCGCCGCGCTCGGGGTGAAGGCGGAGATCCTCGGCGGCCTCGTGCTCATCGGCTTGGGCATCCAGATCCTGGCAAGCCACCTCGGCGCCTGACGCCCCGGCTCAGGGCGTCGCCGCCGCCTGCCGCACCTCGACCACAGCCGCCCCGATCCGCTCGAGGCGCCGCCGCTCGTCGCGGCGCGGAACCCAATCGTAGACCAGCGCTTCGAGCGGCCGCCACAGCATAACCCACGCGAGGATCGTGAACCCCTCGGGCACCACGTGGCCGACCGGCGAGGTGCGCAGGCCCGCAGTCAGCTGCGCCAACCCGAGGAGGACGCCGAGCGCGAGCACCCCGAGCAGCGTGAAGAAGCGGCTCTGGCGCGCCTGCCTGCGGGTCGTGCGTCGCAAGCGCAGAAGCGCATTCGTGAAATGGTTGCCGAACGCCGCCACCACGCGCTCGGCCGGGAGCGAGGCGGGAAGCGGATCCGCGGCCCAGACGACGATCTTGAAAGGACCCGCCGCGAGCGGGATTTCGTCCGCGGCGTCGACCAGATACTCCACCGCGTCGTCGTCCAGATCACGCTCGTGAAAAGGCGCTGGGTCGCGGTTGTCGAACAGCTGCTCGATGTTCTTCACGCGAATGTCGATGCAGGGCACGCGGCCCTCGAAACGATAGCGCTCGGTCCAATCGGGCATGAATCGAGGATGGGCCCGGCGCGCCCGCGGAGCAACTCCGTCAGAACCCGAAGTGAAGGCGAAGCGGGGCGTGCGGCGCGGCCTCGGGCTGAATGCCGCACGCGTGTCCCGCGCGCACGCAATCGAGGTTCGCCCAGCCGTTGACCTCGATCGCGCCGTCGGGCCCCGCGGCGGGGAGGGCCTGCCCGGTCGAGCGCTCATAGAGCACCCGAAAGTCGCCGGCGCGATCGATCGGCCGAAGGGTCGGCGCGTCCTCCGCGGTCGACCCGAACACGAGCTCGTAGACGCGCCCGTCGCGCAGATGCAGCTCGTAGCGCGGCGTGGCGAGAATGAGCGCGACGGGCCTCGCGGTCTCCTTCTCGCGGCCCGCAGGCGCTTGCGTCGCGCACGCGCCGATGCCCGCGCCGAGAACGACCGCGCCGAGGACACCGACCCACCTCGCCTGTCGCTGATGCCTGGACTTCATCGCGCGTCTCCTTGTCGTTGCGAGCGTATCCGTCACCCGTTACGGTGGAGCGTCCGGCGTGTGGGTCAAGGGCATCTTGGCGGAGGGCTGCGTGGGGCGTTCGCTCGCGAGGTGGATGGGGCTGTCGACCGTGCTCGGGGCCGCCATGGGTGCGGGTTGCGGCGGCGACGGGGGGCGCGTGGGCGAGACCACGGGGCTCGACGGGGCGGGCGAGGTCGCGCTCGACACGGTAGCGCCCGAGGCCGCGCCCGAGGCTGCGCCCGAGGTCGACGAGACCGAGGTCGCGACCGAGCTCCCCGCGATCGAAGTATCGACCTCGTGGGAGGACAATTTCGGGGTCGTCGAGCGCGACGGCGATCCGGTCTGCGACGGGACGGACGCGACGCACTGCCTTTTCCCTTTTCCATCCGACCACTTCCGGGTCGTCGCGGGCGGCGGTGCCCACCTGCGCCTGGCGGGTGCGATGCCGCGCGATGCCGACGGCGCGATGCTCGGGGCCGAAGGATGGGAGCGGCGCGACGGCTGGAGCGCGATGACCCCGATCTACTTCGCGTTTCCGGGGGTCGACATCCCGCGACCGACCCCGATTGCGGGGCAACCCTTCGACATCGCGCGCTCGCTCGGATCCGACAGCGAAGCGATCCTCGTGCGGGCCGATACCGGCGCGCGGATCCCGCACTGGCTCGAGCTCGACCACTTCAGTATCACCGGTGGACACCCGATTGTGGCGCTGCGGCCCGCCGTGCCCCTGCCGTTCGGGACGCGCATCGTCGTCGGCGTCCGAGGCCTCCGGGACGCATCACAGGCGCTCGTGCGGGCGCACCCCGGCTTTCAGGCGCTACGTGACCAGAGCGTGAGCCACGTTCTCGGCATCCACGCGCGGCGTGCTCATTTCGACGCAGACATCTTCCCGCTGCTGGCGGCGAACGGCTTCGCGCGCGGCGAGCTGCAGCTCGCCTGGGACTTCACGACCGCGAGCGAGGCCGACACCAACGGGCTCGCCTTGGCGATGCGCGACGCGCTCTACGCGGCGATCGGCGCCGACGGACCGACCTATGCCGTGACCGAGGTCGCTGAGCTCGACGACCCCGACATCGCGCGCATGATCACCTTGCGCGTCGATGTGCCGAGCTTTCTTCTGCCCGAGGTCGGCGGGTTTCGGCGCGTGCGGCGCGATGCGCTCGGCAAGCCCCTCGCCGAAGGGTTCGAGGCGGTCGTCTGCGAGATCCAGATCCCGCGCGCCGCCCTCGCGCACCCCGGCCAGGCGTCCGTCCTGCAATACGGCCACGGGCTCTTTTGGTCGCGCGAGGAAGCCCACAAGGACTGGCTCCGAAAGATCGCCAACCGCGAAAACATCGTGCTGGTCGCGTCCGATCTGCAAGGCATGAGCGGGAGTGACATCAGCACGTGGTCCGACGTTCTCTCGCACGATTTAGGGCAATTGCCCTGGCTCGCTGAATCACCGCTGCAGGGGGTGATGAATCACCTGGCCGTTCAGCGCCTCGTGCGGGGGCGCCTCGCGATCTCAAACGAAGCGGCTCTAACGGCTCTGCAGGAGGACCAGACGCGCGCGCTCCTCTACGATCCGAGTCGGCTCGGGTATTACGGAGTTTCGCAAGGTGGCACATTCGGAACTGTCATTATGGCACTTACCGACGATGTGCGCCGGGGGGTGCTCGGGGTGCCGGGGGCGGCGTGGTCGTTCCTCATGCAGCGCAGTGTGGCGTTCACGTCGTTCGCGGGGCTCCTGCAGTTGTATTTTCCCGATCCGGTCGAGTTCACCGCGCTGATGGGGCTCATCCAAACGGCCTACGATCCAATCGATCCGATCTCGTTTCGGGGACTCCTGGCCGGCTCGACCTCGCGCACCGTGCTCCTGCAGGTCGCGCGCGGCGACGCGACCGTCGAGAACGAGGTCTCGTTCCTCTTGGGGCGCGCGGTCGGCGCGAGCCTCTTGGAGCCGGCCGTGCGTCCGGTGTTCGGGCTGCCCGACGTGACGGCGCCCGCGAGCGGCAACACCGTGACCGAGTTCGACTTCGGCAAGCCGGTCGACTTCGATCCGTTCTTTCCGCTGCCGAGGGAGCACGACACGCACGAGGATCTGCGGCGGCTGCGCGTCGCGCAGGACCAGATCGTCCAGTTCCTCGCGACCGGCGTCGTGAGTCACCTCTGTACCGACACCTGCGATCCGGAGTGAGCCGAGTGCGGTTGTCAACGGGCGACGCTCGGGCATGATGCGGGCATGCGAAAGCGAATCGTTTGCCTCTCTCTCATGACCGTCGTCAGCGCTGCGTGTGGCTCGAAGTCGCCCTCGGCGCCCGATACGGCCCAACCCACGGCGGCCCCGTCGCTGCCGGCGACGACCGCGGCGACGACCACGTCTTTGGCCGCTCCTGATGCGGGTTCGGGGACGGATGCGGCGAGTGCCCTGGTCGACGATGCGGCGCCCGCTGTCGAGACGGCGGTCGCGGTGCCGCTGCCGGCGGATCTGCCCGTGGTGCCAGGGCTCGCACCCGAGGTCGTCGCGCGGGCGATCGGCGGGGCCCCGGGCTGCGTCGGGATCGCCAAGAGCGGGCGTGCGGTTCTCTCGATCATCGAGGCCGAGGTCGACGGCGTGAAGGCGCGCGAGCTGCGCTTCATCGACCTCGCGACGCCCGATCGGCAATACAAGGATCAGGGCCTCTGGCGCTTCCCGGGCTGCGAAGGCGGCGCGTGCGGCGCGAAGCTGCGGGAGATCCTCCAGGCCGAGGAGCTGGCCGAGCTTGTGAAGGCGCATCGGTTCTTGGCGTGTCACGACACGCTCGGGGCGGCGGACGTGAATGTCATCGCGAAGTCCGTGCCGATCACCATCGCGGGCAGCGATGATCTCTTGCAGGTCGCGATCGAGGGGAGCGCGCCGGTCGTCTTCGCCAAGAGTGGTGACCTCGCGGACGTCACGGTCGAGACCGCGTATTGGTCCGACGACGTCGGCGCGATCTTCGTGCGCGTCGCCGATCCCAACAGCGGTTTCGATGGCAGCCGCCTCATCGCGATCGGCGCGACCGAGCTCGGAGAGTCGCCGTGCGTGCCGCGCCCGAAGGGCCCCAAGGCCGCCGCGATCGAGCCGCCACTCGCGTTCGATCCGAAGCCCGCGAGTCCGTCCTGCGTGGCGATGACGCCCGATGGCAAGATGGCGGCGTTCAAGATCTTCAGGACCGGCGAGGGCGCGGCGCCGAACGAGGCGGTGTGGTTCGGGGCCGGGACGGCGCCCGAAATGGATCTCACGTGTCTTGTGCGTGGCTGCAAGCAACCCGAACGCGACGCGATGGCCGCGGCAGCTCTCCAAGCGGGTCTCGTCGGGTGCCCCGAGGCGCGCGGCACGGTGGCGATCGACGGCTGGGCGACGCCATGGATGTACCAAGGGAACGAGGTGAAGCTCAAGACCACGAGCGGCTGGCGGGTCGTCCATCGGCTCGCCATGTCGGCGCACGACGGCGGCGATCACGAGGAACTTTGGAAGGTGTTCCAGTTTTCGGGGGGCGGGCCGATCTTCCTCTACCTCGGCAATGCCGACACGGGCTTCTCGGAGTCGCGCGTGACCGTCCTCGACGACGGCAAGATGAACCTGTGCTCGGCGCCGCTCGAGCTCTTGCGCGCGGCCGAGGTCCACGCGAGCTCGGCGGCGAAGGACGGCGGCGGCTACAAGTTCGGGGCGCCGAATGTGGCCGACGGTGACCTTACGACGTCGTGGCAGCCGGTGGCCGGCAAGGCCGGCGATGCGCCGCCCTGGATCGAGCTCACGCTCGCCGAGGAAGCGGTCGTCGCGCAGGTCGCGATCGGCAACGGCTTCCAGCGGAAGGACGGCAACGGCGACCTGTTCGCGCTGAACGCGCGCGCCGCGGAGGTGACGCTCGCGTTCTCCGATGGCTCGACCGAGAAGGTCACGTTCGGCGCGGACGAGCGCGGACTGAAGCCGTTCGTCTTCACGCCGCGCAAGACCAAGAGCGTCAAGGTCACGATCACGGCGCTGCACGCCGGGTCGAAGTGGGCTGGCGACGTCGCGCTCTCGGAGGTGCGGCTCTTTCGGCCGCCGATGCAGTAGCCTTGCGCGCGTCCGTGGCGGGCGGTCAGCGCGCGGTCCCGGTGCGGGCCGCGTCGCCGCCCCAGGTGCTCCAGCCCGTCACCTTGGGATCGTGCGTGTCGATGCCGACGAGGCGTCCGTTTTCGGTGCCGACGTAGATCCAGCCGTCGGCCATGATCGGCTGCGAGCGCACGGGCGCCCCGACCGCATAGCGCGCGACGATGCGGCCGGTCGCCGCCTCCATGCGCAGGACCTCGCCGCCGAGCGTCGCGATGTAGATCTCGCCGCCGACCGAGGCCGGCGCCGTGACGAGCGCGCCGCCAGCGCCCGCCATGTCGCCGCTGGCCTTGTAGGACCAGCGTTTCTCGCCGGTCACCGGATCGTTGGACACGAGCTCGTCGCCCATCGCGGCGACGATCGAGGCGCCGACGACGAGCACGCGCGAGCCCTGGTGCGATTGCATCGTCTGGACGCTGCCCTTGCCGACGTTCTGGAGGGCCACGCCGGCGTTGGCGCTGCTCGGGGCGCCGCCCGCGAAGCCGTTCGCGGTGTCGAGCGCCTTGCCGCTGGCGGCGTATTTCGCTTGGGCCTGAATCGCGACGTCGAGGTAGATGGCAGTCTTCCTGGCGAGGACCTTGCTCTTGCCTGGCGCCTTCTCGGCGAGCAGCATGATTCCTTCTTCGGCGGCCTTGCCGGAGGCCTCGGTCCGCTGACTGAAGTGGACGTCGCCGCCGGTGATGGTCGGGGCCGAGGTGGCGCGGACGCGGCGTGCCGAGAGGATGTCGCCGGAGGCAGGATCCAAGCGGTAGAGCGAGCCGGCGAACGTCGCGGCGAAGACCTTGCCGTCCGAGACGACCGGCGAGGATTGGACGTCGCTGTCGATCCAGCGCTGCCAGAGGATCTTGCCGGTCGTGAGGTCGAACGCGGCGAGGACGTGCGAGGCATGCGCGTGGCCGCTGGCCGGGTACGAGGTGAAGACGCGGCCGCCCGCGATGGCCGGGGCGCTCGTGAGCGGATCGCCGAGCCAGGCGGACCAGAGCTGCTTGCCGGTCGCGGCGTCGACCGTGAAGATGGTGCACGACTCGGTGTTGAAGGCGCACTTGCCTTCGGCGCAGGCGGCGCTCGAGGGACCGTCGTCGTCGAGATCCAGACCCCAGACTGGCTTTCCGGTCTTCGCCTCGACGGCGTAGAATTCCTTCGAGTGAAAGCCGCCCGAGACGAAGATCTTGCCGTCGAACGCGGTCGGCGTGACGACCGGGGCGCCGCTGGGAAGGGTCAGCTCGAAGCCGCCCGCGACCGCCTTGAGAGCGCTCGCGGGGAGTCGGCGCGGGGTGACGTGGCCCTCGCGGAACTTCGTCGGTGGACTCGGGTGAGGTCGGGTTTGCCACGCCTTGGCCTCGGCGAGGAAGTCCTCGCCCGGCTCGGGTGCGGGCGCGGGCGCGGGTGCGGGCTCTGGTGCGGCGCGCGGCGGCGGGGTCGGGGCGCTGGGGCCGGCGCCCTGTGAG